>Ga0098035_1001264_pt1 | contig 12311 bp, 13 predicted proteins | sample 3_EtaG_FD_75046 | JGI IMG/M metagenome (GOLD analysis project Ga0098035, IMG submission 75046) | Marine viral communities from the Subarctic Pacific Ocean - 3_ETSP_OMZ_AT15126 metaG | ecosystem: Environmental > Aquatic > Marine > Oceanic | place: Pacific Ocean | collected 2015-01-07
TCCATCCGTCGGGGAAGTTCATCATCCACTCTAACCGGCGGGGGCTTAGTTCCCCTTCTCCCTGTCGGCAAGCTGTACCCGTCCATTTTAGACCATACACCGCTACATCTTTCATCGTCCCTATTCTGGTTCTGTTCTTTCTGGCTCCATCCATTTGCTTTTCCAATGCTGCCGCCGGTCTTGCCTTCATCGCATCCATTGCTTGGGGAGTAGGCGACAACAAAAACTCTGTTCCGTCGATGGTTTGCTCCGTTGCCCAAAGACGGAACAATATACGATTGTGAGGTGTAGCCTCCGCCTTCCATGTCAGCAAGCACTTCGTCCAATCCCACGGTGACATGACCATAAACATTTTCGAGAATGCACCAAGTGGGTTGCGCCTGTGTAATAATTCTAAACATTTCCGGCCAGAGATAGCGGTCATCCTCATGCGCTTTTTGGCTTCCTGCAACGCTAAACGGTCCGCATGGGTAGCCGCCGGTAATAAGGTCAATTCCCTCATAATCAACTCCATTTAAAGTTTTTATATCATTATGTATTGGCAAATCAGGCCAGTATTTATTTAAAACTTTATGGCATCTTTCGTCTTTTTCACAAAATGCCACTGTTTCAATTCCTGCACACCTTGCAGCCAAGGCGAAACCCCCGATCCCACTAAACAAATCCAAATGCATCATTTGTTACTACAGATACCACAGGTATAGCGGCAAACGCCAACCGCCCAGATACAACACCAGACACCACAGAACCAGTAGCACGACCCGGATCGGGCCTTTCAGTTCACGGTTATCCGGTGAGTCTTCTCCAAAGTGTGCTTGGTAGGCAACCTCACCGTGGTTCTTGTGAAACAACTCGATCACCCAGATCAGTGCGGCAGCAAACCATGACGAGTCTCGGTCTTTATGCACTGAACTCGATGTCGTTTCTCTTGGATCTCCACCAGTAACCATATTCACGAAGATACTAGCCCAGCCGAACTGGAATCGAAACTTTTCACGAAGTGTCATCGCTTTATAGTTCCAGTACTGTTTAGCCTCAGCCCGCCATACAAAGTACAGTGACCAGTTGGCGATATACATTCTAATTTTTGGTTTCACAAGAAAACTCCTTTATTGACTTATGCTCTTAAACACCAGGGCAATGATATTACCCACACTCAATACTCCTTAGTTTGGCGGCAGGGAAATTAACTGACCGCTAATCCAGTACGCTTCACCGGGCGGAATTTCCGCCAACAGTTCGGCAAAATCATCCTCGTGTTTCACGACAATGGCTCTCATACCGAAACCGGCAATAAGCTGATGATTGCATCTGGGACATTCCCACAGGCCTGCGCACCAGATCCGGTACGGAGTTACCCCGTCATCCAGAGTTTCAACTACCCTGATATCGTTTTTACGAGGGCGCATGGCAACCGCACAGTCAACACAACAATAAATTAATGACATCTTTCACTCCTTGCCTGGTAGTTCGTTATTTTTATCAAAGAAGTTCTGGATGGCACGAGTGTTCGCAACGGTGCGCCCGGCCAATCGATATGTCACGACCGGGAACAAACCCATTCGTATGTGCCGACGTGCGGCATCTTCATTGGTGTAGCCGAACAACTCGACCATCTCTTCCAGTTCCATGTAAGGTACGTCTACTTCTTCTTCAGCCATGTCTTTCCTCGATGTTTAACAATATTGATAAATGTTGAACTATCGACATTGTATAGTCTTGGCATACTCTTGCATAGATACTAGGAGATCTTCCTGTGTTACGTCATCGTGCGCCAGAGTACGCATGACCCGCTCGTCGTAACTACCTTCCAGAATGATGCAGTGGAGCGTTATCTGCCGTCCTACAGCCCTGTGGCCGCCCATGAGCCGCGCATTCAACTGGTCCCATAGTTCCAGACTCCACGACAGGCCGAACCACAGGAGGATCTCACCGCCGTACTGGATGTTCAGACCATGCCCGCCACTGGCCGGATGGATGATCAGGACATCGATGAGCCCGGAGTTCCAGTCATCCTCGTCCTGCTCGGTCTTCAGCACCCGGACCTCACGGTGCTTGTGACCGCGCCTGAGAGCCGCCATGAGGCGCGGGATATCGTGCCGGTACGAATATGCGATCATCACCGGATGCCCACCAGCAGCGTCTACGAACTCCACAGCGGCCTTAATCTTGGCATCATGGAAATGCACCGCCGCGCCTGTTTTGTCGTATACAGCCCCGTTGGACATCTGTAGCAGTTTCCCGGCCAGTACCCCGGCATTGACCGCCGAGATCCGTTTGCCGCCGATCTCGGTCACGTACTGGCGCTCCATCTGCTTGTAGATCTTGCGCTCCTTCGGCGACAGTGTGACCCGGATCAGATTCGGCAGCACTTCCGGCAGATCCAGATAGTCTTTTGCCCGCATGGTCAGGGTGATATCCGACAGCAGTTCTTGGATCTCCTTCGCGGCCCAGTCGCCTTTCAGTTTCCACTTGAACTGGTTGTGACCGGGCGGCTCAAACCACCGTTGTCGGAATGCTCCGATCGTGTTGCCGAGTCGTGCGCCCCGGTCGAGCAGATAGATCTGCGCCCAGAGATCCATATAACCTTTCGGTGCTGGCTTGCCGGTCAATTCGACTAGCCTGGTGATGTACTTTCGCACCCGGTTGAGCGCCGACCATCGATATGCATTGTGATTTTTAAACGAGGTGGATTCATCGATGACCACAGTGTCGAACGGCCATTTGTCGATGACCCGGAAAACTTTACGCCGACCACGTAACGCCGGGTTGCCTTCCTCGTCGCATTGCAGTTGCACGTACAGGTCGGTCAGCCATTCGACATTTTCGCGATTGATCAGGTAGATCTGTGCTTCCTGCCTGAGTCCCTTCAGACGTTTTGCCGGGGTAGTGCCGATGATCTTTGCGGTGGTCAGGTGATTGATGTGCGCCCATGCTTCGATCTCGTCGGTCCATGTTTTGCGAGCAACACGCAGCGGTCCGATGACCAGTACGCGACCAGCTTCAAAATCATTGAGCAACCAGTCCAGTGCAGTGAGTGTCGCCACGGTCTTGCCCAGACCCATGTCGATCCACAACGCACAGAACGGATTGTCGTATGCGAAATGGGCGGCTCTTAACTGGTAATCGTGCAGATCCCAGTCATAGAATTTAAACGATTCCGAGGACTGCTTTGGTTTCGTCAACGCTGTGTAAGACATAATTTTCTGCTCCAGCAGCGTCGAGTTCTTCTTTTTCTTCTACCTGTAACGGGTCCAGTTCGACACCCGGTAATTTGTACTCGGCAAAGATCACTCTGCCCGCTTTAATGTACAGGCGATCAAATGCACCACGTCGACCCGGTGTCGTGCGCTTGCGAGTATACCAACCGTGTGCCTTTGCAACGGCGGCTGAATTGTTCTCTCGCTTTTTCTCTGAATCATGTCTGGTCATTTTACTTCCTATAACGATGTTCGCGGAAACCTTCCGCTGCAATTGGCAGATCCTCGACCCATGCCAGTTGATCACACATTAATGCTGCTGCTTCTTTCAGTGATCCGAAACCTTTGCGCACTTCCGTGATCGCCTCATCATGCACAGACCCTACCAGTGGGTAGTCAGCCTGTTCAAGTTTGAACATGCCACGAAGAAGAATGTCCCTGGCGGTTCCCGATGCGGCATTTTCCGTGAGCCGACCACCGTATGTCTTAACACGACACCATCGTCTGGTGTACGTGTCGATGCCCATGTAAGTCAGGTCACCGGCATCACTGATCTCAGGTTTGTAATACGCAATGCGCCGACCTGACGGCAACCGCATGTACAGGAAGTCACCGATGACTTTAAACCTGAGTTTGCTGATCGCGTATTCTTTACCGGGGTAGATGACTGCTTCTTTCGCGTTCTCTTCCAAGTCGTACCACAACGCCACGGTCTTCGGATTCGATTCGCGCCAACCACGCACGACATCCTTGGCAAAAAACTCTTCCAGTTCTATGCCAAGTTTGACTGCCATCTTCATCAACGCTCTATACGAGCCCTGATACCCGCATGCCAGTTCAGCAGTCTTACCGGCGAACCGTTCAGACGGATAATATTTCTTCATTTCTTTCAGGAAGTCGATGTCAGTAGAAAACCCGAAGATTCCTGCGGCGGTGTATTCGTATATCTTTCCGTGGGTGCGATAGATCTCCAGCTTTTCCTGATCGTCAGCGAGCCACGCTGTGACACGACCCTCGATGGAACTGTAGTCCATGGCGAGAATGTCGTGGTCAGGTTTGGCAACGAGCATGCCGCGTACACAACTGGAGAACACGCGCATCGGGTCTTCGCTATACAGCATCTTTATCCATTCCATGCTGCGCAGTTCGCATGCTTCGATCGCCAGATCCGGGTCGTTGATGACCGGTCTGAACAAGTTCTGCAATTGCACGATCATAGAACTCCACCGACCGGTGTTGGCACCGTGGTACAGAAACATTCCGTGCAGTCTGCCGTCTTCGCACACTGCTCTTAACATAGCTTTGTACTTGCTGACAGCTTTCATGTTGTACAACGAACGAATGCGCAGTACTCGTTTGGTTCGCTTCGGGCAGTTCTTATCTTTAACTGCTTTCTTTATTGTCGGTGCCTGGAGATTCTCGATGTCGTATGCACCACGTGTCCGTATCCAGTTCGCGAGTTTCTCGGTCTGCGATGGATTTAACCCGGTTATCTTCCGGCACCGTGCTGCCAGTTCTTCTTTGTATTCTTCGATCAGGTACAGGAGATTGTTGATTGCTTCCGGGTCGATCATGATCCCGCGATCATTGATGCGCTGATCCATCTCCCATGCCTGTTGTTCGCGTTTTGGCAGTTCAGGTATGTACTCATCGATGCTGTGTTCTGCATACACGTCATCGATGTTGTAGTCGTACAGTTCAAAGTAATCATCCGGCACCATGTCAGGTGTCCACCGGGTGCGGTCGTCGTTCTTCGATGCCTTGCGTGGTTTGGATAGCTTGAGCATCACATACCGGCCAGTCTCTTTCTTCTGACACTCGACACCGGTTTCACGTGCGCAGTTTTCCAGTGCGCGTGGCAGTGAGTGCGCTGCTGCCTTGGCTGCCGTGCAGACCCATTGCTTTATCTCGGATGGTGGGATGCCCAGTTTTCGACCGGCGACCCCGTTCATGTTCGCTCTTTCAAATGCCGCGTTGTGGGCGCGAAGTTGTTTGCCTTTCCTGATCCATGCAGCGAGATCCATTGGAATGTCCGGGCTAAAAATAAACTCGCTGACACGACCTGCATCAACGAGTTCTTCCTGAATGCGACCTACCAGTTCATCTGGTAACTCCCAGTCGGCCAACGGCACCCACGCGATAGGAAGGTCGTCGTTGAATTTGTACGTCAGTATTGTTATCTCGGTACTGGGGTGTTCAGCGTACCGATAAAGACCTTCCTGCTTGAGCCCGGACTCAGAATAAGTCTCGATATCTACGTGGCATGCTTCAGTCAATGCCACGTTATTCTCCGATAATTTTATTTAATTGATCACGAACTTTCTTCATGACATTTTTGCTCCTTAGAATCCGGCCAGGGGGGCGGCATGCGGAGACATGACTAGACGCATACCGTTATCCCGCCCGGCCAGAAGATATTAACGATCAGTCGTCGTCGTCCCAATCGTCGTCATCGAGGTCGAGATCATCATCGTCCTCGTCGTCGATACCGGCATCGTCGTCTTTGACAATGTCCATCTCTTCTTCGGCATCAGCCGGTTTCACACCGAACGCTTCGCCATCGTGATCGAACTGGACGATACGAAGGTTGCATCCGATGCGCTTACCGAACGGGTTGTCCTGCGTCCACAACGTAATGTTGGTGTTCACAAAACAACCCGCATACGGCTTGCCGTCTTCTTCGACAAGTGGCTTGCGGTTCTGATCACAAACAGTCGGACGACCGTTCTTCTCAGGTTGCGCCGTGACGATGTAGAACATTCCCTGGTAACCGTCGTACTTCTTATTTTCCTTATCGGCATCGCCGTAGCAGTACTCCAGATTATCGGGCTTGCCGCTCGGCCATTTCTCTTTGATCAACGCTTTCGCCGTTGCCTTGATTTCCTTGATCATCTTGGCATGGCGTTTGTTGGACGGGTCCAACAGAAACGTAGCTTCAAAGCGAGCGTCCTGACCCTCGCGGAATGCCTTCGCCCTGAACAGGCGAGGGAATGACAGTCGAACTTCTTTTAGTTCGATAATTTCGCTAGTAGGCATTATAAACTCCTTGCGCTATAGCATTAATATTAAAAATCTGAGCGTACTGTTGCTCAGAACCTATGAAAACGAATGACGTTATTTCTTCTTAACGACACTCATCTCATCCATTGACACGGCAAACTCAGACCGTGTGTCATCACCGGGAGCTAGTGTTGGTTTGCCCAGCAATTTATTTACTTGCTTAGTCATGATGTCGTGTTTCGCACCGATGATTTTCTCAGCCGCTGCCGGTGAAATCATTTTCCGTTCAAAGATATCACCTACTTTTAGCTTGGCTTTACGAAGAGCCGCTTCAGCACGTTTCACGTTCTTCCACTGGCGAGATCCTCGACCGGCTACCAGTTTGTAGTTACCCGCTTCACCTGTCACCTCGTGTCCCTTCTGGACTTCTGACAGTGTCAGTTCAGCGATGTCAGTACACCACTTGCGAATGAATTTGACCATATCCATTTTCTCGCCGAGTTCTGTATTGTTTAGCAGTTTCGGGTCGATGACATCGCCCATCTCGTCCAACAATGCTTTCTCGGCTTTTTCAGCACGGGTCTTACATCGTTGTTTGATCTTGCAGAACTGACACCAGTCACCAGCAGCAAACGGCGCACCGGGTTTCAGTGAGCGTTTCGCTGTCGGACGTACTTCGGCATCAGCCCATTCGATCAGGTCTTCACGACTGATCACGAACTCTTCAATGATGCCGATTCGCGGTTGACAAATATTCAGCACGTACTTTTCGATGTCGTAGATGGCATCGAAACATTCATGCACACCCAGAGCATATAACTTTAACTGGATGTTGTCTTTTGCATGTACTGCCACACCTTTACCGAACTTCAGATCGGTGACGTAGCAAACACCCTCCTCGATACGAATGTCATCGGCGGTACCGAACCCCCCATGTTCCGGCTTACCTTTAGGTTCAGGCACCCACTCGTAGTAGGTCACCCGTTCTTCAAAGTAAGCATCACCAGGGAATTGTGCAACGTAATCCAAGAACGTCTGCACTGCTTCGGCAAACGGTTTGTCGACCTTGAACTTGTACGGGCCGATCTCCTTGATCATGCCGATGTACTTGCGGGCTGGTTTACCTTCTTCACGAGCAATCTCTGACACCTCGTGCGCAAATGTGCCTTCAGCCGAGTATTCACTCTCGGTATCCGGCATCCCCGCTGTCGCCAGCACCGAACCCGGACACATCAACCAGCGTTCACCGGCTGATGGTCCGAGGTTCGAGTGTGCGGGTTGGCCTACGTCGTGGCTCATTCGCTTTCCGCTTTCTCAGCCCACTCGTTCGCCATGTCGATGACTTTCTGGTAGTACTTCTTCTCCAGATTGCCGACACCGGTTGCCTTCGCTTTCTTCAGCAACTTTTTCACCATGGCAGGATCTTTCGTTGCTTTCTGCAGTCGGCGAAGCGCAGTGCGAACGTCTTCCGGCATCGGACTGGCCTCGGATTTCTTCGATGCGGTCTTCTTCGACGCAGTCTTCTTCGATGCCTTCTTTGCTGCCGGTTTCTTAGTCGTCGGCTCATCGTCGTCGTCATCGTCGTCAGACTTCATCTCAGCCGAGATACCAACTATCTCGGTTAGCGCCTCATGCATTTTTAAAAGCGCAGCATTAATACGCTGTAACATTTCCTCGTTCATACTTGTCTCCTGACTTACGAGTTTAAGATAAGCCGACCCCATTGATCGGCTAATGCATCTGCAACACCGGGATACGTTCGCGCCCGGTCAATTGCTCGGTGGTCACTCGGCCCCAGTTTGTTCTGGTTAGAGTCTGTCTGGTTTCCCCATCGAGGCAAGCATTTGCTGAAGCACTCGATGCACGCGGCGTATTCGCCTTTCTTATTATGTAGCGCCCAGTTGGGAGCGTAGTGAAATACATGTTTGCAGTCCGGGTTCTGACACACCCATCGAGGGTGGATTAATTCAGTGTCTTTTAGTTTTGGCAGATTCTTAGTCCACCACCCGGTTCGTTTGCTGGCATCAGCACCAAAGTTATAAGGCTGTATATAAAAGTCTGCTGGTCGGATCTGAGTGCCGATTGCACCGGCTGGATTTTCCAGTGCGACGTATTCGATGTGTGCTGTGTCATCGAGTAGTTCATTTATAAGTGCGAGTGCTTCGGCAGTTTTCTGTGGCCGACCCGCAGCAATTCCTTCCGGTCTTGTATTCCAGTGCAAACCACTGGCTGTCAGGTAACGACATTCAGGATGGAAGATTGCCATGGCCCAGTCTTCCCACAACAGGTCACGAACGTCACCCTTGTAGTGTGACCCTGGTACTTCGGTGTCTACGAGATCGCACGACATGGCATCGATGCCGATTGCCAACATCGCATCACGTACAGCCCCCGATCTTTCAAATCCGATGAGTACTTTATTACTCACTATCACTCCAGACATTACGCATTAAGTTAGTAATAGGATAGTCGTGTCTATTGCGGAGGTCAAGAAAAATGTGTTAAATTTACCTGTCAATCCACCCATGCTCTGGAGCCCGCATGAACTGGCCGAAAACGATGACCGTGAGACAGGCAAAGAAGTATGAAAAAGCCTGTACTATCATCCGTAAAAAGCAGGGTTCATATAACAACATGGCTCTGAGTCTGGCTGAAAGAACCGGCGTGCCGATCACAGGACAAGGGGTACGCGAGTGGTTTATCACTTGTCGTATGCCAGTACACTATGCAGTTCTGTTTGTGGATCTGGCTGACGGCGAAGTTGAATTGTTTGATCTCGTGCCGTGGTTGACTCCCTTCATTCATCGACAAGTCATCCAGAAAATGGAAGACAGCGGCGATATTGTGCGAATGTGATAATGCTTTTACCCAGGAGAATATTGTGATTGGATTTCATGCTTTAGTAATACAAGAAAACAAGATGATCGACAGACTTACGATCATCGATCGTGCGGCAGATGGAAAATATTTGTGCCGTGTTCATTCGGTGCCAAACTTGCATCGCGTTATCCCTGTTGAACAACTGCAACTGTGTTTGTTGTTTCCAAACATCGAGGCAGCAGACGCACACATCGATGCGAACATGCAAGCCGAACAACCGTTGGATACAGCACCGGACGACGACACGAACGGTCCCAATAAAGTGGCAGGAGATGAGCCGCTAACAAAAGAACCAAAACCCAATTAGGGTCGACATGCCAGGGAGACAACTGCGCATTGCGGTCGGCAAGACTCGCAAGAGTACGCGACTCACCAATAAGAAGGTGGGTTGGTCTGCTTTAATCAAAAAGCTGGGTACCATGATAGTGACTGATGAGTCCTATGATGAATACATGGCAATGAGCCAACGTGAACAGGGAGATATAAAAGACGTTGGCTTTTTCATCGGCGGTCCATTCAGACCGGCGCTTCGCAAGAAAGAAAACCTGATCCACAGATCCGTGGTGTCGCTGGATGTCGATCACCTCGATCCATGGGATATCGATGACTTCATCGAGTGCTATAACAAGTACCAGAACGTCATCCACACGACGCACAAACATAATGACATGACACCTCGACTGAGACTGATCATGCCGCTTGCTACTGACATCAAGCCTGATGAGTACGAGTTCATCGCCCGGATGATTGCTGACATGTGGGGCATGGACGCTTTCGATGACACGACGTTCCAACCGACACGTGTCATGTACTGGCCCAGTGCGGCGAGTGATGCCGACTCGATGACCTCCTGCTCGCTACCGTCAGCACCGATGATCAAGCCACAGATGCTGTTTGAATCGGTCGATGACTGGGAGGACTGGTTCGATTGGCCGCGATCGTCGCGAGTCGAAGCACGGAAACCTCCAGCGAAAAAATCTGAAGATCCATTCAACAAGCCTGGTGTTATTGGTGCCTTCAATCGAGCCTTTGAAATACCCGAAGCAATGGCACGATTCATACCTGAAGCATACGAGGAAACGGAATGGGAAAACAGGTACACGAAATCAGGATCAACCGGCAACCCCGGTGGGGCAATATTCTATGAGGAAGACGGACATCTTTACTCGTGGCACGAATCCGATCCGTGCTTTGATCAGAACGTCAGTGCTTTTGATATGGTCAGGCTGCATCTTTTCGGCAACCTCGACACAGATCCAAAACAGTCAATCAACAAACGAGAGTCTCAGAAACAGATGCTCGCCTTCGCTGCAAATAGCGACGAGGTCAGGCAGCAGATTGCCGAAGATGAAATGGACATCGTTCCCACTGAAGACGGTGAACCAGATGCCGGGAAGACCGACAAGAAGAAAAAGAAGAAAGTAAACCTGACCTTTGACTCACTATCCGGTGAGATCGCCTCGCTGAGTGAGATGGCAACGGTTCCTGATTGTAAGAAACTCATTCCACGTATTGCTGCTGCGAAACTGGATCACGATGAAACCGGTGTACTGGCCGCGATGCTCAAGAACCGGTACCCGAAACCTCGACCGACCAAGGCTGACATCCAGAAGCAGATCGACAAGGTCGGCAAGCAACTCACTGCAGAGATTGCAACCGAGGGTGGCATCGCCGACATCGAGGAAGAACTCATCGGTGAGGTGCTGGACGAGCATTACAATAGTGGCGATACGGTCAAACGTATCGGCAGACAATTCTGGGACTACGAACACGGATTGTGGGCGCAAGTCGGTGACGAGATCGTGCGTGGTAGAATGCAACGAACTCTCATGCGGTTACGCAAAGAACGACCTGAAGATCTGATGCCACTCGTGGCAGCAGTTGGTGATAACAAGACCAGTTCTTTGGCCGGTGGTTTATGGCCGATGTTTACAAGTGAACTGGCACACCGGGAGGAAAGAGATGATCCACTGCAACTCATGCGACGGTTCATGGAACCTGTTATCAATTGCAGAAATGGGGAAATACACTTCAACGACGACGGATCTTATGTATTTCGTGATCACTGTGCCGAGAATTTCTTCACAACACAAGTTGCTGTCGAATATGATGCTGATGCAGAATGTCCTGAATGGGATCGATTTATGCGTATGGTGTGGAGCGAAGCTGGAGATCCCGAAGACATGTGTCGCCACATCGAAGAGTTGGGTGGTTACATACTTCAACATTCTCGATGGCTCAAGACTTGGGTACTCTTCCATGGCCCCAAAGATGCTGGCAAAAGTACAGTTACTGAGGCATTCATCGCCCTGCTGGGAGGTGCAGTTGTTACACGCCCGCTCGTTCAATACGATGGGTCTAACTCGCATGCTGAAGCGGGCCTCGTTGGCAAACTTCTTCTGGTGGATGACGACTTTGGACGAGCCGATTCGTTACCTGACGGGTTTATTAAAAAGATCTCGGAAGAAAAACCGGTTACTGCCAACCCGAAAGGAAAAGATGAATTCCAGTTCGTGAGTCGGTTGCTTCCCGTTGTGTGTGCCAATCACTGGCCGGTCACTCGCGACGTATCCGATGCGTTCGTGGAACGTGCCATGGTGCTGCACTTCAATCATCGCATTCGCGGCAAGCAAAAGTCAGACAAACGCAAGCGATTAATGCTGACCAACGAATTGCCAGGGATACTCAATAAATTTATTACCGGGTTCAGCCGACTCAGGAAACGAGGTGAGTGGTTGATGCCGTTCGATGCGGATATCGCACACGACGAGTGGCGCGACAATTCCAACCCGGTGATGATGTTCCAGAAAGAATGTCTGCGCAAACAGGCGAAGGCATCAATCAAAACCAACATGCTGTGGATGTCGTACCGGTCGTGGTCGAGAGAGAACAACCCGCACGGTGGCATCCTGAAGAAACAGGAATTTTACGACCGCATGGACAACACTCTCGGTCCACGGTCGCTTCGTAGTGGCGTACAGGTTTACGCCGGATGGGAGTTCGTATCAGGAGACATTTAATGGAAACAGTATTTCTGCACGGGTCTGAAGATGTTGCTCGTGCTGCCACTACCATAAGAGCGGCAGCCGATGACACGCTACGGGCATCATCCGAATTCAGCAGTGCCGTGCATCAGCACAACATGATGATGCGGGAATTCATCATTGCGATCGGAACCATCAACGGCGAAGAAGTAACTTCGCTACAGCAATGCATCGCCAGACTGCGACA
>Ga0098035_1001267_pt1 | contig 12304 bp, 7 predicted proteins | sample 3_EtaG_FD_75046 | JGI IMG/M metagenome (GOLD analysis project Ga0098035, IMG submission 75046) | Marine viral communities from the Subarctic Pacific Ocean - 3_ETSP_OMZ_AT15126 metaG | ecosystem: Environmental > Aquatic > Marine > Oceanic | place: Pacific Ocean | collected 2015-01-07
CTGACACTATGGTTAGTAGTTCTATCTTTCATTCTCCAATAGAGGAGGAAAGTGTCGTCTTCCTCTGCTCCATGATTTTCCACAAATTTATTTAAATTAAAATCCACATAAGTATTAGCAATAGTAGTTTTAGTATCTATATTACCACCTTCCGCAGCCGCAGTGTCATAAGGACCATAACCATAATCTTGCGTCAGTTCCAAATCAGTATTAGTATTATCTAAACTTATCTCCCACCCTCTATCAGAGAGACCTGATAGTCCGGGCGTGCCCTCTGACCCCGTATGGTAGCTATATAAAGATTCGTTAAAGGTAGTACCAGTATAGGCAGACAAAGGAGTATCATCAGGAACACCCGAGATAAAACCTACACTACCATAACTTCTCCCCGTAGGTAGCTCGTCATTAGAACCATTTCCATAATCCGGGCCTCCCGAATATATCATAGTCATCCAATATTTAAGAGGAGATATATAAAGCTCCGCAGCAAACCTCTCTTGGAGAAGCCGGTTGCCCGAAGTAGCCGATAATAACACTTTATTAAAAGTAATCAAATCACCATCCACAGCTCCTTCACCAGCAAGCCTTACCCCAGACAAAAGGCACTGTGTCTCATTTGGAGCATAGGCTCTATAGATAACATATTCGTCGTTCTGTAAGGGATTGAAGATAGAATTATCAGCTACGATTAATTGATTGGTATTCAAATCATTTTGCATACCCGCTCCTCCCCATGTTATAATCTTAACAGAAGCTGCGGCGTGTTCTCTCTTGCCCCAATTCCCGTAATCCACAGTAGTATTATCTCCCACATTCCCACTCACATTGAGATAGGCAAATCCTTTCTGAGTGAAAGCGTCTGTGGAAAGGAAAGCATTAGCTCCACTGGCTAAAACAAATGCATTATCAGTCAGGGCAGGACCATCTCTTACATTAAATGCAGCCCCTGAGAGATTATTCTCACTAGCAGGATACCAGTCGGACACAGTTGTCCCACTTGTATAATGAGCCCCCATGAACTGCTGGCCCAAACGATTCATCCCATTACCTGTTACATTGGTAGCCATACTCAACAGACCACCGGCGCCAGTCTCGAAACCGAAAGAATACTGTGGATAATTAAATTGATTTATATTAGGGAAGTCAAGAGTACTGAAATCACTGAAAAGAGAATAACCACTCCCAGCATTATTTATTGTGTAATCCTGTGTAGTCACTGTTTGTGAGGAATCTACCGTAATTTCTGTGGCTGAGGTGTATGCTGTAACCTTTCCTGCGTGTGTTCCATCATCGAAGGTAAAATTTCCACCCACCATGGCACTAGTAAATGTAGTCCCTGTCCCAGCAATAGTAGCAGATGATTGTGATGCTGTACCCGCATCATATTGAGTGGTCAGCGTAGGCATATCATCGGGATTATCCCATCCAAACAGCAGCGCCTGAGAAGGATTCATATTACTATATCCTGCGATATTCTCACTAGATTGAGAAGTACCACTGGCACTATTGAAAGTTACGAGCTGTCTATCATCTTGGTCACCTCCTCCAGCAACTTGGTCAGTCCCACTGATAGTAAACAATGGAGATTCGACACTCGAGGACTTTATTGCCCATGGACCAATCTTCTTGTTGGTAGGAGTGTGGTTGGATACACTCGGGGTGAAGTTCTTGAACGTAATATTGTCGATGTACATATCGACTTCCTGTGCCGTCCCATCGGGAGACATGTCCCCGAAATGGAAATGCGTATCAGCAGGTAGGTAGCCCTCATCACGCCGCCGAGTATTATCAGACCCTTGTACCCATCGGAAGTTATTAACCCATATAGTCATGTAACGCGGCCAGAGTAACGCCGAATTGCTCTTACTTAATGTATCTCCCACCGTACCTATTTCATAATCTAGTAGAGTATAAGGTTCCTGAACTCCATCCATTGTATCTGGTGCGCCATACGCTACGGGTGTAATGGGAAAGGGTATATCAATAAATTTGTATTCTTCTTCATCGGAAGAAGAAGGGTCACTCCCCCCTACACCAGTCTCGAAGACGGCTCTTAGGACAGGGCCTACATTTGCTTTAACCGCAGTAGTAGCAGAAGTCAGCCCCTCGTAGGGAGTTCTACTATATACTGTCTGTGAATTTTGCGCGAGTACATCCCAAAAGAATCTTATCTTAAAGAAAGACCCCATATCAATTTCTTGAAAGAAAGGAGGCGAAGCCCAATCTAAACCAGCCTGATAGGCTGATATCCAGCTTCCCATTCCAAGACGTAAAAGATAATTATCGTCCTGAGTGGTTTCCTCATCAGTGCTAGCAGCAGTCCCTGACCCCACACCTCCATTATCCACACCCGGGAGATACTTGGCAGTGGAAAGACGAACAAATCCTCCACTCTCATATATCTTCCCCTCTTCTACATCCTTAGATGCCCCACTTAAATCATAATATTCCGCTACCGGCAGTGCCTGAACGAACATGTTTTCCTTATTAAAGCTGGGAAAAGTGTCACCTCCGGGCGTACTCCCTACAGAGCCCGTGTCATTATAAACGCTTCCATATGTCTTGAAGAGAAGTCCTCCGACTATACCATCTCGGGTCCTCCCATTTATATAGTAATTATTAAGACCGTAATTTAAAAATTCATCTAGCGTATTGTGTGCTTCAAGAGGTTTATAATTGGAAAAGGTTATAGCTATCGACCTCAAGAGGCTCTCACATTTATTTGCACAATAGTCACCAATAGCAACAGTAGCATTAGCAGCACGCATCACCTGAGTAGCCCCTGAAGCCTGTGCATATACCATAACCTCCTTGGTCCCGGTTGTCATACTACTAAACGTCGTAGCAGGTACCCCACTCACGGTTCCTGTCGAAGACATTACAGGTATAGTGGGAACATCAATATTAGTAATAGTAGTACCTGCTTGAATACCAGTCCCACTGACCAACATCCCCACCACGATATCAGAGTTCGCTGGAGATACATATAAGTTAGTTTCTCCACTAACAATAGTAATACCACCCGACTCACTATAACTTATGAGAGGGTTCTGCTGTATATTATCTGCACTGTAAGCAGCAGGAAAACCAGTAGTAGCTTTACATCCGTAGAAAACCGTAGGAGGTAGCTGGTCTACCCGCATATCCATTGATATCTCGGGGAAATATGTACGACGGTCACCAGCCTTATTGTTTCCCACATCCGTAATCAAGGGCACTGGTACGTTCCAGATACCCAAACGGGCGACTTGTCCATTGACTTCTTCGGTTCTCCCGAACTCTTCTTGGATAGCGATATTACCACTAGCGTGGTCCCATATATGGTTTATGTGGGCCGCATTACCCATATCCTGCCCGTCTGTCTTCGAAAGAGATAAAGTGGAATAGACTAAGGGATTAGTTAAATCAGAACTCCACGGGTTATTAATATTCTTTGTAGTCATTACATCATTGAAAATAGTATTATTAACGGTCTGCCTCTCTTCGTTCTCATCACCGGTAGGAAGGTCTCGTATCTCATCATATTTCACATGTCCGTCTATTTGCCTCCATGAAAATCTTATATCAGGTTCTACACCAACCGTCCTATTTTCCTTTATCTTCATGGGTATCCACTGATAGTCACCATTACCATACAGGAGAGTCCTGATAGGTTTATCATGACGGGAGTTGGTTAAAACCCTCTTCAGATAGACTCTTCCACTACCCCCACTCAAATCCCAAAAGACACTTCTCCCACTGCGTTTAGAAATATCACCCTTTTCCGTCGTATCGAAGGTCCCCCCACTACGACCCCAATCATCCGAATTAGTTACATAACCGGTTAATCTTTTCTTAGCCCTTTTTCTAGTCCAGAAAAATTTATTCTCTAAAATTTCCACACATTCATTATAAAAAAGGTAAGGGCGCCTTCCAATAGCACCCGGCATAGCGACTCGCGTCCAATCCAATTGGGTCGCAGCACCATCAAAATTTTCTTCAGCATAAATATTCCCCTCGTCGGGGACATCAACACTATAAATACTTTCGCCGGGACTAGCTTTTGTGTTACTTAAAAAACTAAGACCCCCCTCACCCACCTTGAAATTCTCCTTGAAGCCATATAAACTAAGGTCCAGCGGCTCTCCCATAGTGGTCACATCGGCGCCACTCACATAAGTTCTCAGATGACCCCCTACCAAATCATATTTACCATTAGTTAAAGGATTCCGAGTATTACCGGAAACCACATGCGTTACAGTGCGGTCCCCCGTGCTGAAATCTAGGGTAGCACCATCTGCTTTTAGTGAAAGGTCAGTATACTCCTCCAAAAGGGGAATCATAGAGCCCGACGGAGGAACATTCTTTATAAAAAATCTATTGGTGCCAACCTTAATCATCCTACCAGACCCCCAAAGGAATCAATACCCAACGACGTATTCCTCATAATCGCCTTCTCTATTATTACTGTATTCTGATTCATTCCTACACCACTGTTAAAATTACCCGCTAATATATTTCGGGTATTATTACTATTTAAGACTTGTCCTCGTTGGCCCGGCATGAAAAGCTCGGGACCCTGCTCTCCTACTAAGTAAGGAGCGCCCGTAGCCATTCCCCCATGCGCCATAGGAGAAACATATCCTCCTGCCTGACGACCTTGTCTCCAATCTATTATCTTCTTGATTGCCCACACTCCTGCTATTGCTGCACCGATACCAGTCATGACTCCAAATACACGAAGCAATACCATTCCAGCAGCACCTACATCAGTAAGGGCTTTACCAAAACCAATCCATTTAATTGTAGCATGCGGAAGCATAGCTCCAATTATCTTTAAATAAATGAATGCTTGTAAAAGTTCGGGTCCTAAAAATTTCAGCACCTTAAGTATGACATATATAGGCGTCACGAGCAATACAAGCATATCTCTACTAATCAATCCTTCTTTGATTAATTGTCTTATAACAGTAATCGCTTCGCCTATCAAATCAGTCATGACCTTTATACCATTTATGGCTACATTCTGTATCTCGAGACCAAAGACAGTCAACACTTGCTTACCGTCAACTTCTTCTATAAGTAGATTCCTCAAAGATGTCACCAATTCGACAACAGCCTTATGAAATCCATTGATAAATTCAGTCCCTTCATAAGAGGCATCCCGAAGGGCAAAAATAGCGAATACATTATTCTTCATAATCTGCCACTGGGCCGATAATGATTCATTTTGAATCTTGACCATGTTATCCAGTTCCCCACCTGCATTCTTGGTCCTCTCAACGGCATCGGTAAATTCGTCCGAAGCCTGAACCAAGTGGATAAACGCCGTCGCACCACGCACATTCAATTCGTCAATCAAAGTAACCAACAGCTCCGTATTATTAATATCTTCTCCCACGGCAGCAGCGAACTGAGCAGCTATCTCGGTCAACTGTATCATCTCCCCCTCAGAATTAAGAATCTCCACACCAAGCTTACGGAATCCAGCCTCAGCGTCCATTGCGCTCTCAGCAAACTCCGAGAGTGCCTGTCTGAGACCCCTACCAGCTATACCAGCCTCTAAAGCTCTATTAGTCAAGACCTGTAAAGCCCCTAACAACTGGTCTAAGGTCTGCCCTGTAGAGGTAAAGAAGGGCAAAGCGAACTTAACAGCGCTTGATAAATCCTGATACTCAATAAGAGACTTCTGGATAGCATAAGCAAACTTGTCCGTAACTTCTGCTGCCCGGTCCATCTCCATCCCGAAACCGAACAATGTCTGGGCGGTAAGTTTGGAGATAGTATTGTGGTCTCCTTGGACCGCCATTGATAATTTGAGTGTATGTGGTAAGACTTCCATTGCTTCGTTGGCAGTTAGACCAGCTGAAGCAAGCTGATAGAGTCCTGTTGCCCCATTCTGGACTGCTATACCAAATTCGTTACCAAATTCCGTAATAGTATTCCCTACTTTGAATAATTCGTCATTAGTGAGATTAAAGACAGAGTTAGCATTCAGGAGTTCACGCTCAAATTCTATGAGTTCCTGAGTATTCTGGTTCAATTTATAATAGAAAGCTGTCATGATACCGACAGAAGCACGCAATACCTGATTGAAGCCAGTCTTTATAGCGTGTGCGGCTCCGCGCGTGTTATAAACTAATTTTTTAGTAGCTTCTGATACCTTCGATTTCTTTTCTGTTAAATCTTCTACTGCGTCTGTAAGATTCGCATAGACATCTTGTAAATTTTTTAATCTATCTACCTCAATCTCTGACTGTGCTATACTCCTTTTTTGCTGATTAATATTCTTCGTCATTGTTGGAGTTAATTCTTTAACTTCTCTAGCTTCCTTTTCCATTTCCTTTAGTTTAAGTTTTTTCTGATTAAGTATATACCTCGCAGCCGTAATCTCTTTGTTAGTTTTTTCTACTATTGCCTTTTTCTCTTTGTTAGTTAGGTCAATAATATTTTCCATCATCCTTGCTATCTTCGCTGAAGCAGTCCTAGCCTTACTTACCCCTGCAAATAATTTTCCACCCAAGTCTTTACCTATAGATTTCATTGCTGTATTTTTCAATTTCACATAAGAACCGGGCGCCACAGCTGCTGTAAGGGATTTACGCCCCATTTCACTCATCCCCTCTATAGCTTGCTGAACACCAGCTTTCACCTGCTGGTTAAGAAGGGTTGAATTACTTTTAGAAATATTAACTAAATCAGTTAAATCTCTACCCAATTGCATTTTACGGCGATTGGCTGCTTGTTGAGCTACAAGACCTAATCTTTCATATATCTTTTCTGCTCCTTTGGCTAAAATGCCTCCCGTTTCTTGCATAGCTTGTGCGCTCGGAATAGCCAAACCTATCGCGACACGCGCTGCAAATACTTGTCCTGCAAAACCCATTATAGAATACCTTTGAATGTTGGTTTTTTCGCTTTCTCTCCTAGCATACCACTATATTTTCGTCTCATTTCTAGATACTGAGCATATTGACTGCGTATCTCAGGTCGTTCCTTGGCCATTTCATTGATGTCCTTATCATTATAACCATCCATCGAATGGAATATTTGATATTCCTGAGAAGCTGATAGAAGTCCTAGCAACTCATACCTCGGTGTCTGTTTTATATCCTCCCATCTCATTCCCAAATCCTTCATCAGAGGGATGTATACCAGTACCGCATCAGGCGATTCCAGCATCAATCGCGAAAATTTACCTGTGCTATCTCCTCTACACCCAAAATTTTATTAGATATGGCATATCTCAATGTGGTTGGTAAAAGTGACCATTGTTCAGCGGCCACTACGGGACCTTCGGGGTTCTTTTCGTTAGCTTTCTCTATCATTTTTAAGACTCTTTGAGAGCCTATTTCCTGATACATTCCCATCTTCTCTTCTTCAGGTAATTCTTCTGGAACCGCTAACATCTTGGGCTCCTCTTTTTCCGTAAGTTCACAAAATTGAAATTCTACGACTCCGTTTCTAAAAACTACCTCATCTATCTGCACTTCATCAGTGAGTGCTACTAATTCGTCCATTGACCAAATTTTCTTTTCTGTCATTGTTTATTCCCGAAGGGGGCTCACGCCCCCCTCATTGTATTAACCTTATAAGTTTGTAGATATTACTGTCGTATCCTTGTTTGTACCGTATGATGGTGTAATGTAAGACATAAATTCCAATGTCTCATCCATTGTCCCGTCGGTATTAACGGTAACCGAGTGCGATTGAACGCAATTACCGGGTATGGTAATTACTTCGTCAGTCCCTGAACCGGCATCAATAGTAATAAATATCCTGTAACCCGTAGTGGCGTCTGGTTCTTCTAACCCATCGCGAGCCGAAGAGCCACTTCCTACACCATAACGAGCTTCATTGAAGATAACATCCCAGTATTCGTTCGTCTTTTTGCGGGTCACTGAAACAGTTGTCTCCTTCTTAATCTCCGCCTTTGTTACAGAACGCATACCAAAGTAAGTTATATCTTCATCCATAGCACCAATAGACACATCGCAAGCCGTTAGTTGAGTTATGTCAGTTCCTATTCCACCACCTAACGTAGCAGCTACGGCATTGGTTGGTGAAGCAGCTACTTGCAGCTGAGCCGAGGCTCCAGCAGCAGGTGTAACACCTACACCATTCGTCTGATTCTCCGTTGCCAAAGCAACCGTTACATCTTTACCTAAGAAAAAAACCATGAATATCAGAGCTCCGCTATTGTTGTGGCACTGAAATCGCTCCATCCATCTGAACCAACCGCAGCGGTAGGAACAAACGGCGAAGGAGCTATAGAACTTGTAAATTCTATTGTCTCTTCAGTTACGCCATCAGCATTAAGGGACACAGTATGTCCAGTCATAGCAGCATTCTTAACTACAAAAACTTCTTCTGTAGCTGAACCGGAAGCTTTTAAAACCACATGTAAACGATATCCATAGCAACAATTAGTAGCCGCGTATAAATCGCCTACATCGTACATAAAGGCATTACCGTCACCTATTTTAACAGAGGTGGTACTTTCATATTGTGCACCATATCGGGCACCCATGCGTTTTGCGTCAGCAGTATCACCTTGAATAAAACTACCTGTCTCTACTGGACCGTTAAAAATAACGTCCCAGAAGTTATTATTTTTCTTACGTGTAACTGATACAACGGTTTCCTTTCTAAGTTCTACCTTCTGCATTATCTGCGGCTTACCTAGAAAAGGACCGACATCTTCATCAGACACTGATATCGACAGGTCAACCCCTGTCACATCGTTGATTGCACCACTAACCGCAGCCGCAAAAGCCATCTGGGGTATCATAGACCCACTGCTTCCGGGCGTAGGTGTAGCCGAATCTACCAATTTTGCACCACTAACACTATCTACTACGATACTTTCGTTTGTAGCGCTACCAGTCATATTGGCGGATTCAGTTGTGATATACAATCCAACATCTCTTCCTAGGAAATATGCCATATTTTTTATACTCTTTTTTTTTTGTCTAGACCTTCAGTGCGTTACATTCCACTCGTTAAGAGTTAATTACATTAACTTAGTATATAAAGCTTTTGCCTATTGACCAAAAGAAGCAACCCCCGCTCTGCGTGAAACCAGCCACGGCGATATCGAAACATTCTCTCCTTCCACTCTCTCACTATCTTTCCAATTATCATATGCAGCCCCAGCTCGACCCGTAGGTCCCCAGATACCTAAATATTTTTTGTGGGGATTACCACGGTCATCACCGAAGGTCCACTCTTGGGAAATGGAAGCATGGTGCACGTGACCCACTGGGACAGCACTCTTCCATTGCGTACTCAACTTATTACTGGCGTCCATCATCTTATTATAAAAATGAGCAAATCGACTTTTAGTTTCTTGCCCAGATAATACAGTTCTTATTTTTAGCTCAAGCCCTTTAGCGATTCCTGTAGTTGTTAATCCCATTTCACCGGGCCTCGCACTGGCCTTACCTATAGCTAATGATAAACCATAAATATCACTAAGCTCGAATTCCGCAGACTTTACTCTGTTAAGCCATTCTATACGCCCCGGTGTCGCCACCGCTTGGTCCATGGCCTCTTGTTGAATCTCATCCATAGTTCTTAAAAAACTTACCTTCGATACGTCCTGTAAAGACTGAACTCCCCATTCAAATAAAACACTCGATAAAGATTTTCCCGTTACTACTCTCGTCATCTCTACAGCGAATTGAGGAACAGCATAAGATACATCTAAGTACTTTTCTATTTGTGGGTCCTTTTCATAGGCCATGTACCCTCTCAACACCACAATACCAATATAGTCACCACTTAAATTAACTTGCTCTATAAAACGGTCTTTAGCCATACCCTTAACGATTTGATAGCCTACTACTTCATGATGGCGACTTAACATTCGACGTGCAAAAGAAGACATAGTATGCTGCTGACCTGCACTGAATTCTTCGCGCAAGGTTCGTGTAGTCATCATCTCCACTTCTTGCTTACTTTTACCTAACACGTTCCGAAGAGGTCCCTTTGCGTAAATATCTAGCATCTTTTCTTCTAATTCTTTATTGAGAAGTGCTATTTCTTTCTCCGTGTGCTCCTCAAACTTTTTGTTAGCATCCTTCAAGTTCTTAAAATTCATTCCTGTAGAGAGTTTCTTAGTTCCTGCCTTGGCTGTACTAACCTCCATTCCTACCGATTTCCTTACCTGTCGCGAACCTACTACCGATTTCATCCCTTCTCTCAATCCCAAGTGTTCATTGAAATATAAATCCATACCTTGACCTCCCAGAGGTACTGCTTCATTTAGAATATCACTCATAGTCTTACGTGTACTCCGAGGGTCAGGAGATTTTATTTCACCGTAAAGTAACACTTTTTCCAAATCACGCCCAAGTATTGTGAGTTCTAGTTCATTAGTATCCGATATATCCCACTTCCTCGCCAAATTAGAATTATTAAAACTACCTTTAATTAACTGTGACAAGTCTCCAGCAAGCTTGGAACTCTCCAGTCCTAAATCTATTTGACTCGCAGCTCTTAATGCCATATCTTTCCTACTATAGGTATTTAGGGTCTCTAAAGCTCCCGGAGGAGCCTGTGCGTCATATGATTTCTGTCGAATAGCCCATGGAATCTTACGGGTATCCGCTTCAGAAGGCCACGGCACAGGCCCTAATTTCCAATACCCTTGTTGAGCACTAGGGTCAAAAGTTTCTGTATCTAATTGCATCTTATACTTCTGAGTCTCTGGAAAAAACGGCTGAAACCCTAAGCTTATGGTACGAAAAACATTTTGATGTTTAAATTGAGAACCCTGATAGTGGTGGACAAAGGACATCTATCACCTATTATTCTTAAAGACAATGACCATTGAACATAACGAGGCCCATATCTCCAGTTGAGGATTATATCCTATCTCTCTAAAGCCACTATAATGGCGCTCAGTTACCTCAGTCGTAGTAGTTGTAAAATTACAATCCATAAGGATATCAGCGCAATTAAGCATGAGATAATTAAGCAACCTTCTCTCTTTATAGGGCTGTGCATCTATTGTGAGAGAGCTATCTTTATCTACCGCTATATGGATATTAAAGCCTACTCCATAGAGCTCCCCGATTGCCGCAGTATTGCTTGCTCCGTAAGTGAGGTCTTGACCCATGAACTGCTCTTCCATACCATTGGCCACCATCTCTATAACGATGCATGGATACTCGACTTCATCAGTATCGGGAAATTGCCCGAAGACCTTGACGTTTCCAGAAACCCACGCTGAGCCCGAGCCAATTCCGGCGGTGGTATTGTAGTTCCCAGACCTCATCGTATCTATAAGTTGGCGCTCTATGACATTCAAGTGGTCATTTGCCATTATTCGTAAGCCCTCCGTTTAGCATCGCTGCGGCCACTTACGCGTACACAGTTGAAGATTATATAACCATCGGTCATGTCCTTTAAAGAGTGGACGTGCCATGAGACGGATTTGTAGAACTCTATTTCCTTTATCTGGACTGTATCTCCTGAAGTTCCCCCAAACAATAATTTTACCTGCCTTAAATTTTTAGTATAGTCATAAGTATCACCTGCTTCCACTTCTATATTAGTACGGGTTCCTGTTTGGTATATGCTTGTTCCAGAGGCAGCTGTCCCTCCACTCTCCACAATATCGGTAGTCCAAGGTAAATCTATCGTTAACCATGCGTTATCTACCAGAACGATTGGGCTAAGGAATGGAGTGCGGTAACTTAGAGTTGAGGTTGTGGCAGTTCCTGAATTATATACATAAAGATGCTTATAAGAAACTGAGCCACTTCCTTTCAGTTTAAATCTTATTCTATCTGCCTCTAAAGTATTAACATCAACTCCAGTAAAAGTCATAGTTGGGTTCCCAGTAAGCGTATTGGTAATAGATTCGCCATCTGTAGTAATTGAGCCAGAATCGGTGGTCCAACTACCAGTGACGTCAGTAGGGACACTATAAACCGTTCTATAATTAGTAATAAGCCTATCCCAGCCCTCGATTTCATTGAAATTGGTATTGTTATCTTGGTCGAAATTAGTATAATTCTTGATTGTGGTGATATTAGGGGTATAAATACGCGCTGCTCCTATGATGTTGTTACCCGCACGTTCCTGAGAATAATCTGCGGTCACTCGGGGCCTTATTATAGCAGGTAAATCAGGCAATAGAAGCTCCGGTACAGCCGCTGAAGTCCCTGTTGGGACCCCGTAGTCGTCAGTATCGTAAATGGCTGGTCTATGATAAGTGACTAATTGAGCTTGTTCGGTGCGATATCGGAGCGCCCGAAAGACGCGGTTCATGTTCAGAGCGCCCGGACGGACCCCCTGTGAACCAATCAAACCCGGC
>Ga0098035_1001269_pt1 | contig 12291 bp, 9 predicted proteins | sample 3_EtaG_FD_75046 | JGI IMG/M metagenome (GOLD analysis project Ga0098035, IMG submission 75046) | Marine viral communities from the Subarctic Pacific Ocean - 3_ETSP_OMZ_AT15126 metaG | ecosystem: Environmental > Aquatic > Marine > Oceanic | place: Pacific Ocean | collected 2015-01-07
CGCGGCCCAGTCGAGCGTACCGTCGGCCTTGAGCTTGTCGGTCAGGTCGATGACGCTGTCCGGATCGACGCCGGTTACCTTGTCGTGCGGTCCAACAAGCGCATAGTAGTCGCGGCTCATCACGAAGCCGGCCTTTGTTTCATAACGGTCGACAAGCGCATCGCTGTGAAGTTCGAACTGGCCGACCACGATCGGTTGACCGGCCCTTTTGCTCGCAATGGCGCCGAAGAGATCGTTTCCAGCGACTCCCGGCGCCGGTGAGCCTAACGCCGCGTCTGGCTGGCCTGGATTGAGAACAAGCCTGAAATGTGCCGCCTCGACGGGGGCGAAGCTTATCGTCGTCGGCACATTGCTCAGTTCGAGTGCCTTTATAGGCGTCCAGGTCTTGCCATCCTGGCTCGACTCCAGAGTTCCGGCAAAGGCCGCGCCGGCAAAGGGAATCCTGACATTGGGAACGAAGACCGTCGCCGAACGAACCGTGACCGGGCGCTGATAATCGAGCCTGAGCAACGGGGCATGGCCGTCCACGCGCGCCAGGGTCACGCCCCCGGCGATGTCCGCGTCGACGAGCGCCTTGCCAGCAAGGACATTGCCTGCGCCGTCAAGCGCGCGTGGAACCGGCAGGGAAGCGATATCGGGAACCGGAAAAGCCAGCACCCCAACCTCGCCCGCGTATGAGACGCCGCCTGTCTCTGCGGGCACCCCAGATATGATCTCTTCGATGGTCACTGGCGGATGAAGGGTCTGGAAAGGGCCCGTGGTTCCCGGTGGCGATGCGAGCCTGCCGACGAAGCGCTGCCCACCTGCGAGGGTCGTTTCGCTCCAGACCAGCTTCTTCAGACCATCCTGCGGCTTGACCCAGGGGCCCCCGGTCTCCGACCAGCCCGGTGAAGCCGCGATCGCCAGTTCCAGATCGAGGCGATCGGCTTCGTGTGCGGCGAACCGAAAGGCGTCCTTCCATTCCGGCGTCATGTACACGAGGCGATGATCGACGATCTGCGGCGTCTGAAGGTTCGCATCGAAGTTCTGCAGGCCGCCGATACCGACGCGCTTCATCCATTCCAGATCCTTGCGGATCCCGTCCTTGGTGATGTTGCCGTTCATCCAGTGCCACCAGACGCGAGGTCGAGCGGAACTGGGCGGGTCCTTGAACGCCTGTTCCAGGGAGGGCTCCGGCCGTGTTGAAGGCGCGACCTTGGCGGCATCGTCTCTGCTCTCGGCATGAACGGGCAAGGTGCTCAGCGCAGTAGCGAGGCACAGAACGATACGAAGCGAAAGGCGCGGCATGAGGTCTCCCGGAAATCGGTTCTGGTATTGAGCTTGGAAACAGGGGCGCGACCTGCACAGGGCGCAGCGCCGACAGGACTGCTCGGGTTCAGACGATCCCTGCGCCCAGACCGACGGCCTTGCGCTCCTGCGCCTTGCGATCGCGCCAGCGGCTTTCACGATAAGTGCCCAGCATGTCGATCGCGCCACCATTCTCCAGCCTCGCCCTGGCAAGGATCGGCGAAACATCCACGTTATAGGCCCGGCGCAGGGCCTGGAAGGCCATCATCGTGTCATTCGCTTCCTGGGCCATGTGCAGAGCCTCGCGATCGACGAGCAGTGCCTTGGCAAAGCAGGCAGCGATCGCCTCTGCGGATGAAAGCATGGATTCGATCGGATCGGTCACGTTGTGCGACTGGTCGATCATGTAGCTGGGATTGAAGCCCTCTCGCGGGTTCAGTTCGGCTTCGACCAACTCGTTGAAGACGAGGAACAGCTGGTGCGGATTGATCGAACCGGAATCCAGATCGTCGTCCCCATACTTGCTGTCGTTGAAATGGAAACCACCCAGCTTTCCGAAGCGGTGCAGGCGGGCGACGATCTGCTCGATGTTCACGTTGGGCGCATGGTGGCCCAAGTCGACAAGGCACTTGGCCTTGGGGCCCAGTTCCTGCGCAGCAAGCATCGAGGAGCCCCAGTCGCTGATCACGGTGGAATAGAATGCCGGCTCGAACATCTTGTGCTCAAGCAGCATCCGCCAGTCATCGGGCAGTGCGGCATAGACCTGCGCTGCCGCGTCGAGGTAGCGGTCGAGACTGCGCGCCAGATCCTGCTGTCCCGGGAAATTGGTGCCGTCGCCGACCCAGACGGTAAGATCGGTAGAGCCGAGCTGGCGGCCGATCTCGATGCATTCGATGTTATGCTCGACAGCCTGCTGGCGCGTTGCGGCGACCGTCGAGGAGAGCGAGCCGGTTGCGTAACTCTGCGCCTGGCCGGGCTGGTCCTGGAAGGTATTCGAATTCACCGCATCGAAACCAAGGCCAAGGCTCGCCGCCTCTTCGCGCAGCGCGCCGTAGTCGGACACCTTGTCCCAGGGAAAATGGGGAGAAACCCGCGGGGTCAGGCGTGAAAGCTGGTTGATGACTGCGCAATCCTCGAGCTTCTCGTGGATATTGGTCGGCTCACCGGCAATCGGGAACTTGGCGAAGCGCGTGCCGCCACGTCCCGCCCCCCAGGTCGGCACCGCAACGGAAAAGTCGGCAACCCGCTCCTTGATCGCATCGATGGCGATGCCGGCCCGCTCAAGCTTGCGTCCGAGGCTTGCGTAATCGTCCTCCAGCGCTTCAAGGTCGCGCGCATTTGTCTCGGCGATCAGTTCGGCGGAAAGGGGCATGTTCATGGTTGTGCCTTCACTTCTAAAAGTCCCTGCATGTCCATCCATGCGAGGAACTCATCCATCATCAGTGTAGTGGTGGTACCGGGCGCCCCAAGACCGAAGCCGTGGCCGCCGGACTGGTAGGCGTGCAGTTCCACCGGACGCTTGGCCGCGTGCCAGGCGGAAACGATCGAGAAATCGCCATTGCCGAATAGAGGATCGTCCATCGCCAGCGCCGCGAACATCGGCGGCGCGTCTGCCGGAACGTCGACCTTGCCCATCGGCCCGTAAATGTAGCCGATGAAATCTGGCGCCTGCGTTCCCGGATCGGCGTCGGAAGCGGCCTTCAACACCGACCGCAGGGTTGTCATGGCCCCGGCGGAAAAACCGATCATGCCAACCCGCGAAGGATCGACGTGCCATTGCGCTGCATGGCCGCGCACCAGAGCCAGAGCTGCAAGCGCGTCATCGGTCGCCGGCGGATTGCTGATGTCGGGCGCATTGCCGGCGCCACTGGCTGCCTCGCTCATCAGCCTGCCCATTTCGGCCATGAAATCCGCGTCCGCTTTCGGCGTGGTCTTGAGGCGGTACTTCAGGACGAAGGCGGAAACGCCCTTGTCCGCAAGGGCACGGGCAACACGCCAGCCCTCGTTCTGCATCGCGAGCATCATGAAGCCGCCACCGGGCGCGACGATCACCGCCGTGCCGTTGGCCTTGCCCGGGGCGGGTAGGACCGGCGTCAGCGTCGGGTATGTGATGTTGCGCAGAACGGTCTCACGGCCCATGAACCGCGTCGCGATCTCATCGGAGGGAGCACCCGGCGTCGCATTCCCGTAAAGCGGGATGGCGGCGGCTCCTTCTGGGGCCTGCGCCGGTCCCTCGATCCGGGCGGCAGGCAGGGAACCTTGCGCCGAAGCCGGGGTGACCAGGCAAGCGGCCGCCAGCAGCGCGGCCTTCATCAGATAACGTCCGGACATGTGATCTCCCTCTCCCAATAGGCTTCAAGTCATCGCGTGAACGCCTGTGCGTTACCCGCGTCAACATTGATCATATTTCCGGTCGACTTTGCCGACATGTCGCTGGCAAGGAAATAGACGGCTTCGGCAATGTCGGACGGCAGGACGTCACGCTTGAGCATCGAGCGCTGGCGGTAATGTTCCTCAAGTTCCTTGCCCGAATCAATACCATGGGCGCCTGCGCGCTCCTTGCGCCAGTCGCCGTCCCAGATCCGGCTGCCCTGGATCACCGCGTCGGGATTCACCACATTGACGCGAATCCCGTGCGACGCGCCTTCCAGAGCCAAGCAGCGGGCCAGGTGGTTGGCGGCCGCCTTCGCCGAAGCATAGGCACTGGCATTGGTGGCAGCAGCCACACCGTTCTTCGAACCGATGAACACGACCGAAGAACCGCCCTGCTCCTTCATGCCTTTCAACAGCGGCCAGGCCGCGCGCGAGCTCAGGAAATAGCCTTGGGCCAGGACGTCGTAATTGCGGTTCCACAAAGCGATGGTCGTTTCCTCGATCGGGGCCGAGGAAGCGATACCGGCATTGGCGACAAGGATATCGAGTCCGCCGAATTCGCGGGCACAGGCAGCGAACGCCTCGCTTACCTGCGCTTCATCCGTCACGTCGCAAACAACGGAGCGAACGACATCGCTGCCGAACTGGCGGGCAAAACCTTCGCGCACTTCACCAACAGCCTGTTCGTCACGGTCAGCCAGCATCACGCAGGCCCCGTCCGCCATCAGGCGCGCCGCGGTGGCCGCCCCGATGCCGCCGGCACCGCCTGTGACCAGAGCGATGCGGCCGACCAGCGGCTTGGGTGCAGGCATGCGCTGCAGCTTGGCTTCCTCGAGCAGCCAGTATTCGATGTCGAAGGCTTCCTGCTCGTCGAGCGCAATGTAATCGCCAATCGCCTCGGCTCCGCGCATGACGTTGATGGCATTGCCATAAAACTCACCGGCCAGGCGGGCGGTGGTCTTGTCGGTTGCGAATGTGATGCGGCCAAGACCCGGGACCAGCACGACAACCGGGTTGGAATCGCGCATCGCCGGTGAATTGGAACGCTTGCAGCGCTCGTAATAGGCGGCGTAGAGTTCCCGGTAATCGGCGACCTTCCCGGCCAGGTACGCATCATCCTGAAGGCGTGCGGGATCGAGCGTGAGCGGCGCGATCTTGGTCCGCAGGAAATGGTCCGGGCACGAAGTGCCGAGCGCGGCCAAGCGTTCGAAATCGACCGAGTTCACGAATTCCAGCGCTTCGGCATCATCCGAAAAATGGCCGACCTTACGCCGCGCCCCGGTCATCAGGCCGCGTAGGCGAGGCATAAGGTCGGCAGCGATGGCCGCGCGTTCCGCCGAGGAGGAGAGAGGAGCGGAGGCGCCGCCGAAAGCCGGTCTTTCAGCAAGCCTGGAATTGAGGTACTTGGCCGCATCGGCGATGAGCGAGACGGTATGCTCGTAACAGGCCCGGGCGCTGTCAGCCCAGCAGATGATCCCGTGGCCGGCCAGCATCACGCCTTCGACCTGCGGGTTAGCCTTGACGAAATCGCGCAGTTGCACGCCAAGCGTGTAGCCCGGACGCTTCCAGGGCAGCCAGCCGATCTTGCCGCCCCAGATTTCCCGGGTGGCGGCCTCTCCCCCCGAAGAGGCCGCCAGCGCAATGATTGCATCCGGATGGACGTGATCAACGTGCGCAAAGGGTAACAGCGAATGCAAAGGCGTATCGATCGAAGCCGCGCGCGAATTCAGATTGAAGGTGCAGTGAGGCAGGTAGCCGACCATCTTGTCGTCATCGTCCGGCCCGCCATAGTGCTTTTCGAGGCTGAGCAGCTTTTCTTGATAGAGCGTCGCGAAACCGTCGAGCTTCATCGAACCGATATCGCCGCCCGACCCCTTGACCCAGAGTACTTCGACCTGCCCACCCGTGAGCGGATCGGTCTCCACCAGCTTGGCCGAGGTATTGCCGCCGCCAAAATTGGTGACGGTGAGATCCGAACCGAGAAGGTTGGACCGGTAGAGCAGAAGCTCTGCCGGAGCAAGCGATGCCGCGGCCGATTCGTCCCAGCGGCTTTCCGGGACAGCGAAAGGAATTGCGGCTACGGGCGATGGCGCGGTGATCGTATTCATGGCGCCCCACTTAACATTGCCCCTTTCCACAATCAATCTGATTCGATAGATAACAATCATATTCGATCACAATGCTCATAAGGGAGAGCATGTCAGGTACCGGTTCCTATATCGTCGTCGACATCGGCAAGACGCTCAGCAAGGTTACCTTGTGGACGCGCGAGGGTCGAATGCTGGATCGGCAGGTTCGCCCGAATGCTCCGTGCGAAGATGCTGGCTTGCGCCGTCTGGATGCCGCGGGGATTGCGGCATGGCTCAAGGCGACGCTCGCGACATTCTCTGCCCATCCCGTCGAAGCGATCATCCCGGTCGCCCATGGCGCCGGCTTCGTTGCACTGGGCAGCGAAGGAGCCCTGTTCCCGCCGCTCGACTATGAGCAGCCGATCCCGCAGGAGGTAATGGCGGACTACCGCCGCGAGCGCGATTCCTTCGCGCTGACCGGCAGCCCCGCCCTGCCCGAAGGCCTCAATCTCGGCGCGCAGGTCTACTGGATGTCGCGCCTCTACCCTCAGGAGATGGCGGAAGCGACGCTTGTCCCCTGGTCGCAATACTGGGCCTGGTTCCTGACGGGCAAGGCGGTCAGCGAAGTGACCAGCCTTGGCTGCCACACCGACTTGTGGTGCCCCAGCGACGCTCGCTTCTCTCCCATGGCCGAACGCATGGGCTGGGCGCAGCGATTCGCGCCGGTGGTCAAGGCCAGCCAGGTGGTCGGACCGCTACGCGCCGACCTTGCCATCGAAACGGGGCTGGCAGCGGGCATCCAGGTCCATGCCGGACTGCACGATTCCAATGCCGCCCTGATCGCCGCCCGCGGCTTCCCCCAGATCGCCCGGCAGGAAGCCACGATCCTGTCGACCGGCACCTGGTTCATCGCGATGCGCCTGGCCGCCGAAACCGTATCGATCGCGTCCCTGTCCGAAGTGCGCGACACGCTGGTCAATGTCGACGCCTATGGCTGGCCTGTACCTTCAGCCCGCTTCATGGGCGGGCGCGAGATCGAGACCGTCATCCAGCTCGACACGCGCAGGGTCGATATCAAGCCCGATCAATGCAAACTCATGGAGGCCGTGCCTGCGCTGCTCGAACGCGGAACCGTGATGATGCCCACCCTTACTCCGGGATTCGGCCCCTTCCCGCAGGGCAAGGCCTGCTGGCTCAACGCTCCGGTCGAATGGGCCGGCACCTGGTACGCGCGCCGCGCGGCCATCTGCCTTTATGCCGCCCTCGTGGCCGACACTTCGCTCGACCTCATCGGGTCGAAAAACCGACTTCTCATCGAAGGACGCTTTGCCGAGGCGGAAGTCTTCGTAAGGGCGCTTGCGGCACTGCGGCCCGATACCGAAGTGTTCGTCGCCAATGCGCACAACGATGTCTCTTTCGGAGCGCTGCGTTTGATCAATCCCCTGCTCAAGCCGGCCGCGGGGCTGCGCCGGGTTGAACCTCTCGAAGGAGACCTGCAAGCGTACCGGGCAAAATGGCGCGCAGCGGTAGCAAGGGGTGAAGCATGATCGTCGCATCGGTTCCCGACTTTCGCGAAGCGGCAAGGCGGCGCCTGCCCCGCTTCCTGTTCGAATACATTGACGGCGGCTCCTATGCCGAAGCAACCTTGCGCCGGAACGTCGAGGATCTGGCCGGACTGGCCCTGCGCCAGCGCGTGATGCGCGATGTTTCGCGGCTCGACCTGTCGACCGAGCTGTTCGGCCAGAAACTGGCCCTGCCGCTTGCCCTTGCGCCCATCGGCCTTGCCGGCCTCAATGCCCGGCGCGGGGAATGCCAAGCCGTACGCGCGGCCGAAAAGGCCGGCGTTCCCTTCACCCTCTCGACCGTCGGTGCCTGTCCGCTGGTTGAAGTCGCAGCGGCCGCCAGCAAGCCGTTCTGGTTCCAGCTCTACATGATCCGCGACCGGGCGTTCATGAAGGACCTGTTGGCGCAGGCTGTAGCAGCAGGCTGTTCGACGCTGGTCTTTACCGTCGACATGCCGGTACCCGGCAGTCGATATCGCGACTATCATACAGGGCTGGCCGGAGCATCGGGACTCAAGGGCGCGACATGGCGCGCGGCTCAGGCCTTGGCGCGACCAGGCTGGGCCTGGGATGTTGGCCTTCGGGGCCGCCCGCATACCCTGGGCAATGTCGCACCCGTCCTGCAGGGCAAGACCGGCATCGAGGATTTCTTCGCCTGGATGCGCGCCAACTTCGACCCTTCGATCAACTGGCGCGACCTCGATTTCATTCGATCCGAATGGAAGGGGCCGCTGGTCATCAAGGGCATTCTCGATCCCGAGGACGCGCGCGAAGCGGCAGAGCTGGGGGCCGACGGCATCGTCGTTTCCAACCACGGCGGCCGACAGCTCGACGGCGTGCTTTCAAGCGCGCGTGCCCTGCCTCCGATCGCAGAGGCCGTCGGCGACCGCCTGACCGTGCTTGCGGACGGCGGCATACGGTCGGGCCTCGACGTCGTGCGCATGCTGGCGCTGGGCGCGAAAGGCGTGCTGCTCGGGCGCGCATGGGCCTGGGCCCTCGCTGCAGGCGGAGAGGCGGCCATCACCAAGATGCTGGGCTTGATCGAAGCTGAAATGCGCGTCGCCATGGCGCTGACCGGAACGACGAAAATCGCAGAAATCGACGGCAGCGTTCTCGCAAAAATGAGCGAAAGGGATCGAATCTGATGGGAGGCAACCCGGCGCTTGGCGTCCTGTTCCATTGGCTGGGGGGCTTTGCCTCCGCCAGCTTCTATGTTCCCTACAAGCGCATCAAGCTGTGGTCATGGGAAGTCTTCTGGCTGGCAGGGGGGATCTTTTCCTGGGCCGTTGCGCCTTGGCTATTCGCTTCCCTGCGCACCAACGACCTGTTCGCAGTGCTTGTCCAGACACCGGGCAAGACTCTCTGGTGGTGCTGGTTCTGGGGCGCGATGTGGGGCTTCGGAGGCCTGACGTTCGGCCTGACCATGCGCTATCTCGGCCTATCGCTGGGCATGGCGGTGGCGCTGGGGCTGACGACCGTGATCGGGACGATGGGCCCACCCATCTTCCACGGAACCCTCGGTGAAATCGCCTCGCGCACCAGTGGGCAGCTGACACTTATGGGTATCCTCGTCACGCTTGCCGGCATCGTTGTCGTCGCGCGCGCGGGCCACAAGAAGGATGCGGAACTGGGCGGCGAAGCGAGCGAGGGCGTTGCCGAGTTAGACTTGCGCAAGGGTCTGCTGATCGCCGTCTTCTCAGGCGTGATGTCGGGTTGCTTTGCCTGGGGCCTCGACGCCGGCCAACCCATCCGGGACCTGACGCTTGCCGCCGGTACCGATCCGCTCAACCAGGGCCTGCCGGTTCTTTGCGTTGTCCTTGCAGGCGGGCTCACCACGAACGCCATCTGGTGCGCCATTCTCATTCGTCGCAATCGCAGCTTCGGGCAATACTTCGGCGCAGTCGCCGATCCCGGTGCAATCGCCGACCCGGGATCGGGTACCCCGCATGCCGCCGGCGCCAAAGCTTTGAAGGCGCCGCTTCTGCTGAACTACTTTCTGGCCGCACTTGGCGGCACGCTCTGGTATTTCCAGTTCTTCTTCTACACCATGGGCGAAAGCCAGATGGGACGTTACGGCTTCTCGTCCTGGACCCTGCACATGGCATCGATCATCCTCTTCTCCACGCTCTGGGGTTTCGCCCTCAAGGAATGGAAGGGAGCGAGCACTCGCACGCGGACGATGGTCTGGCTCGGCATCGGACTGCTGGTCGGCTCAACGGTGATCATCGGACTCGGCAACATGCTGGACGCAAACGCGGCGACACACTGACAGTTGCGGAGCGGGGCGCGCAGCATGTAACGGTCCCTTGCAGATCGCGCCTCGAATAGATCCGTGAGCAGGCATAGGCAGGGAAACACGATGCATTCGGCCGAACGCGAAAGACTCATTCTCAATGCCATAGGCGCAACGGGGCTCGTGACGTATCGCGAGCTGGAGTCCTGCCTCGATGCATCGCCAGCCACCATCCGGCGAGACCTGACGCGCCTCGAGGAAGAAGGTCGCATCGTTCGGGTACATGGCGGCGCAAAGCTGCCGGACGCGGAAAGCCCCGTGGATACGCATCGCCTGTCAGGCACGCCATTCGACCAATCGATTTCGCTCCACCTGCCGCAAAAAAAGGCCATTGGCCGTGCAGCGGCAGCCCTGTGTGCGAATGGCGAAGGGATCATGATCGACGGAGGCACAACGACGCTGCAGATGTGCCCGCACCTTGACGGCAAGGACACTCAGGTCCTCACCAATTCGCTGCACATCGTCAACGCACTGCTGCCGCAGGCCGGAACGCGCGTTCTCCTGCCATCGGGCACGGTCTTTCGCGAACAGAACATCGTTCTGGCTCCCGCGGGCGAAGACTCCATGCCGCGCTTCCATGCTCCCAAGCTGTTCATGGGCGCGGCATCGGTCGGGCCGCAGGGCGTGATGCAGGCCGACGTCATTCTGGTCGCAGCCGAGCGACGCCTGATCGATCGCGCCGAGCAGGTCATCCTGATGGTCGACAGTTCCAAGTTCCGCTCATCCTCCGGGGCCATCGTATGCGGTCTGGACGAAGTGGATGTGCTGATCACCGATCCCGGAATTCCCGATGAGATGCGCACCATTTTGGAAAAGCAGGGTCTTCGCCTGATTATCGCGCCGTTGGATTGACTTCCTCCCACAACGCGAATGGCGAGAAAAGCAGCGCTAGCCCGCGGTGAAACTCCCTCGCGTCCGGTTGGCGAAGGCGACCAGTGAGAGCATGACCGGCACTTCCACCAGCACCCCAACGACTGTCGCGAGCGCCGCTCCACTGCCGAGGCCGAAAAGCCCGATCGCGACGGCGACAGCCAATTCGAAGAAATTCGACGTTCCGATCAGCGCACAGGGCGCAGCAACTGCATGCGGGACTTTCCATAATTTGGCCGCGCCATAGGCAATCATGAAGATGCCGTAGCTCTGTATCACGATTGGTGTTGCGATGAGCGCGATCAACAGCGGCCGGGACAGGATCGTCTGCGCCTGGAAGCCGAACAGGAGCAGGACGGTCAGCAGCAGGCCCAGGATCGAAAGCGGTTTCAGGCGCCCTGTGAATTCGCTCACCGCGCCTTCATCGCCACCATGCGTTGCCAGCAGGCGATGGCGAACCCAGGCCCCGGCGGCGAGCGGCACCACGACATAAAGCGCCACGGAGAGCAAAAGCGTGTTCCACGGCACGACAATATCGGTCACGCCCAGCAGCAGCGCAACGATCGGTGCGAAGGCCACGATCATGACAAGGTCGTTCACCGCAACCTGCACAAGGGTGTAGGCAGGATCGCCCTTCGTCAGCTGCGACCAGACGAAAACCATAGCCGTGCATGGCGCAGCGCCGAGCAGGATCAGGCCCGCAATATATTGCTGGGCATCGCTGGGCTGCAGGTAAGGGGCGAAAACGAATTCGAAGAACAGCACACCAAGCGCCGCCATCGTGAACGGCTTGATCATCCAGTTCACCGCGAGGGTGATGACCAGGCCCTTGGGCTTCTCTCCCACGCGGCGCACCGCGGAAAAATCCACCGCGACCATCATCGGGAAGATCATCGCCCAGATCAGGACCGCAACGACGAGATTGACCGAGGCGTATTCGATCGAGGCAAGCGCGGCGAACAGGCGCGGTGCCGTGTTCCCCAGCAGAATACCGCCGACGATGGCCCCGCCGACCCAGACCGACAACCATTTCTCGAACAGGCCCAGTCCCGCCGCACGGGCCTCTGCTACCGCTGCGCTTTCACTCATTGGTGATCGGCGTCCCGGCCTATGGCATGAAGAGTCTCGTGCAGAGCCATCTTTTCAAGACTGGCAATCGGCAGTGCAAGCAGCAGGTCGATGCGCCGCTTGAGCATGCGGTAGGCTTCCAGAAATGCCGCGGCCTTTTCGGCATCGTGCCCCTGGACCGCGGCCGGATCGGGGATGCCCCAATGCGCGGTTATCGGCCTGCCGGGCCAGACCGGGCAGCTTTCCGCAGCAGCGTTGTCACAAACGGTGAACACCAGATCGAACTCCGGTCCGTTGATGAACTCGTTCCAGCTCTTGGAGCGATAGCCCTCGACCGGATACCCGAGCGTTTCCAGCGTATGGATCGCCCATGGATTGACCGTGCCCACCGGCTGACTTCCCGCGCTATAAGCCCGGAAATGCTCCTTGCCTTCGTGGTTGAGGATAGCTTCGGCGAGGATTGAGCGTGCCGAATTGCCGGTGCAAAGGAACAGCACATTCAGTGGTGTGTGGCTCATGACACCCTCTAGCAGCAGGATGGGGACGAGGCAGGCGCGGCGACAACCTGCGGGACGCAGCAAGCGCTCTGGTCCGCTTTGCCGGAAACGAGACCGCCCAGATCGGGCGAACCGCCATATGTCGTGCTGTCGCCCTCGGTGAGGAAGGCTTCCCAGACGACGCCATCGGGATCTGCAATCCAGCTCTTTTCCGACCGCGCATAACAGCAAGTCGTCGCGCCTTCATCGAGGACAGGACCGTCCGCCGCCTC
>Ga0098035_1001270_pt1 | contig 12288 bp, 7 predicted proteins | sample 3_EtaG_FD_75046 | JGI IMG/M metagenome (GOLD analysis project Ga0098035, IMG submission 75046) | Marine viral communities from the Subarctic Pacific Ocean - 3_ETSP_OMZ_AT15126 metaG | ecosystem: Environmental > Aquatic > Marine > Oceanic | place: Pacific Ocean | collected 2015-01-07
GCCACGAAAAGGCGGAAGCCGGTGGCATGGTTCTAATGGAATATGTGGTGCCGCGTTACGCCCGCATCGAGGGACGTTCCGCCATGTCTCTTCGGCTTCTTGTCCGTCATGGTGTGACACTGCTTGGCGTCTCGCGACAGGGCCGAAAGTTCCGGGAACGGGTGCGTAAACTCGATATCGAGGCCGGTGATATTTTACTCCTCCTTGGGCCGGTTGACCGGGTTCCCGACGCGGCGCAATGGATGGGTGTGCTGCCGCTGGCGGAACGAGGACTATCCGTAACGCAATATCGTCGTGCCGGATTGGCCGCCGGCATTTTTGCGGCTGCGATTATCGCAGCGAGCTTCGGCTGGCTTTATTTGGCGGTTGCGCTGGCAATTGTCGTCGCGGCTTATGTGGCGCTTGATATTGTTCCAATCCAGGAAGTTTATCAGCATATTGAATGGCCGGTTATCGTTCTTCTCGGATCGATGATTCCGCTGGGGGCGGCGCTGGAGGAATCCGGCGGGACAGCCCTGATTGCGGGCGGGATCGTGGACCTGACGGCTGGCCTTCACGTCGTCGTCGTTCTGACAGTCCTGATGGTGGTGATCATGACCCTGTCAGATGTGCTGAATAATACGGCGACGGCGGTTATCGGGGCACCTATTGCCGTTGATATCGCAAACCGGTTGAATGCCAATCCCGATCCATTTCTGATGGTCGTTGCGGTCGCCGCGTCCTGCGCCTTTCTTACCCCCATTGGCCACAAGAATAACACGTTGATTATGGGTCCCGGTGGTTATAAATTTGGCGATTATTGGCGCATGGGATTGCCTCTTGAGATACTTGTCATAGCGGTGGCGATTCCCGCAATCCTGTTTTTCTGGCCGCTCTGATGCTGCGGCGGATACCCGTAACAAAAATTCCTATTCACAGCACATTTCAAAGGATGTGAGCATGTTAAAAAACAAAGTCGCGGTTATCACGGGGTCAACCTCCGGAATTGGCGCGGGATGCGCCAAAGCGCTCGCGAAAGAGGGATGCCATGTTGTTCTCAACGGGTTTGGTGATGCGGCGGAAATAGACGCCCTGCGCAGTTCAATCGAGACCGACTATGGCGTGAAATGCTTATACCATTCCGCTGATATGACGAAGCCAGATGAAATAGCGTCACTGTTCGAAATGGCGGCCAAAGAATTCGGCGGTGTCGATATCCTTATCAACAATGCCGGCATTCAATATGTCTCTCCAATTGCCGAATTCCCGACGGAAAAATGGGACGCCATTATCGCCATCAATCTGTCCTCTGCCTTTCATACGATGCATCATGCCATCCCGCTCATGACGAAGCGGGGATGGGGGCGGATCATCAATATGGCGTCAGCCCATGCGCTGGTTGCTTCCCCCAACAAAGGTGCTTATGTCGCCGCCAAGCATGGGATCGCCGGGCTCACCAAGACCGCGGCACTGGAAGTCGCGCGCGATAATATCACCGTCAACGCGATCTGTCCGGGCTATGTCTGGACGCCGCTGGTTGAAAAGCAAATCCCGGATACAGCGCGTACACGGGGAATGACCGAAGAGGAAGTGATCAATGATGTGATGCTTGCAGCAGCGGCAACAAAGAAATTCACCACCATAGAGCAGGTGGCGGGATTGGCCGTATTCCTGTGCAGCGATGCTGCAGAAAACATCACGGGAAGCCTGCAATCCATTGACGGGGGCTGGACAGCACAATAGGGGAGCAGAGATAGATGACTGCGGACAGCATAGCTCTTAGCATTAATGGCAAGCCAAAGGATATCGGGGGCCTTGAGGTGCGGCGCCTTTTGCCGGTTGCGAAATGTCGATCGGTCGGTGCTTTTGTGTTTTTTGATCATATGGGCCCCGTGACCTTCAGGACAGGTGACGGAATGGATGTGTTGCCCCACCCGCATATTGGCCTGGCCACGGTTACCTATCTTTTTGAGGGATCAATTATGCATCGCGACAGTCTCGGCTCGGTGCAGGAGATTTTCCCCGGTGATGTGAATCTGATGACAGCGGGACGCGGGATCGTTCACTCAGAACGCAGCAGTGAAGAAAGCCGGTCCAGTGACCAAAGCATCCACGGTCTGCAACTTTGGGTGGCCCTCCCAAAAGAGCATGAAGAAATGGCGCCTGCCTTTTCCCATACACCAAAATCGGCCCTGCCTGAACTAAGCGGGGAGGGCTGGCATGGACGCCTTATCGCGGGCAGTCTGTTTGGGGAGACGTCTCCCGTTGCGACGATGAACAGGTATTTCTTTGCCGATTTGCGATTCGATGCCGGTGTCTCCATTACATTTACGCCAGATTATGACGAAGCGGCAATCTATGTTGTTGAGGGGGAACTCGATATTGATGGCGCGTCAGTGGAGGCGGGGGCGCTTGCCGTGCTGAAGAAGCACCCAAGTGTCACTTTGACGTCGATGAAAGAGACAATCTTTGTCGTTCTTGGAGGCGAAGCGTTGCCAGAGCCTCGATATATGCACTGGAATTTTGTCTCAACCAGCCAAGAAAGAATAGAACGCGCAAAAGACGACTGGCGGGCGCAGCGCTTCGATGGCGTGCCGGGCGATGATTCATTCGTACCGCTTCCGGAATGAATTCGGCTGTTCATCAATCCGCCGAAGCAGTTGACAGCGATCCCTTTGAGGGGTTTGATGTTTTCTTATCAAGATCGGGGTGACGCGAGAGTCAATTTCAACGCGGCCAGCGTCCGAAAAAAACAACAATAAAAAGGGACAACCAGATGAGTTGGGAAAAAGAGATTGAAGAGCTAAAGATCCGTCAGAAGCTTGCAAAGAAAATGGGGGGAGAAGAGAAGGTCGCGCGTCACCTGAACGCAGGCAAACTCACTGTTCGCGATCGCATCGACAAAATTCTCGATGAAGGGTCTTTCGAAGAAGTCGGCTCGGTTACGGGTAAGGCGGAGTATGACGCCGACGGCAATCTCGTTGATATGCAGCCGGCAAACCTGATTACGGGGCGTGGCCGTGTGAATGGCCGTCGTGTGGTCGTCGCCGGAGATGACTTCACTGTGCGTGGTGGTGCGAATGATGCGGGTATTCGCGAAAAACTGATCCATGTGGAAAATATGGCAGGGTCCCTGCATCTGCCGCTGATCCGGCTTGTAGACGGGACGGGCGGTGGCGGCTCGGTCAAGACAATTGATACCGAGGGCCGCACCTATGTCCCTGAGGTCCGTGGCTGGCATACGGTGATCGAGAACCTCTCAAAAGTGCCCGTGGTTGCTCTTGCTCTCGGCTCGACTGCCGGGCTCGGTGCGGCGCGTGTGGCTGCAAGCCATTACTCAGTGATGGTCAAGGAAACGTCCCAAATGTTCGTTGCAGGTCCGCCGGTTGTGGCCAGAACGGGCGAGATACTCACCAAGAATGAGCTGGGCGGCTCTGAAATTCATACCCGTAATGGCGCGGTGGATGATGAAGCCGGATCCGAGGAGGAGGCATTTGAGCGTGCGCGGCGGTTTTTGTCCTATCTCCCGCCGTCCGTTTTTGAATTGCCCGAGCGCGTTGAGACAGGAGATGACCCGAACCGTCGGGAGGATTGGCTGATCAACGCCATTCCGCGAGATTCGCGCAAAGTATATAAAATGCGGAAAATCATTGAAGCCGTTGTCGACACCGGGAGTTTCTTTGAAATCGGCAAGAAGTGGGGCCGTTCCGTCATTACCGGTTTCGCACGGCTGGATGGCTGGCCGGTTGCGGTCTTGGCAAGTGATCCTTACCACTATGCCGGCGCGTGGACAGCGGACGCAGCGGACAAAGTCCTTCGCTTTGTTGATCTGGCCCAGACATTCCACCTGCCTGTAATGCATCTTGTCGATATTCCGGGCTTCCTTGTCGGACGGCAGGCGGAAGAGCAAGCAACGATCCGCCACGGTGTGCGGGCGATGGCCGCGATTGCCCAGGCAACCGTGCCTTGGTGCGCAATTATCGTTCGCAAGACCTATGGTGTTGCAGGTGCTGCGCATATGAATTCGGGGCGTTTCAATCTAAGATATGCGTGGCCTTCTGGTGACTGGGGGTCCTTGCCAATCGCCGGAGGACTTGAAGCGGCCTATAAGTCCGAGATTGAGGCGTCTGACGACCCCAAAGCTAAACTAGATGAAATCGAGGAGCGGCTAAATCGCCTGAGATCTCCATTCCGGACAGCAGAGCGGTTCATGATCGAAGAAATTGTCGATCCGCGCGATACCCGGAAATTGCTCTGTGATTTTGCTGAAATGGCGGCACCCCTGCGCGAGGTCGGTGTATCCAGCTTCAAGGTAAGGCCTTAGCTGCCTCGTCTAGCCTTTTTGACTATTTGCAGGCAATTATGAAGGAAGTTCGGCTATCAAGGTGAGGATAATCCTGATTTTATAAAGTAATTTTGGCGTACTTTGGTCACATGACCTTCGAGTTTGAGAGTATTATCGGCGGTAATTTAACGCCCATTGTCAACTCATCACGAGGCCAGCCATGGCACAAAAGAAATTGCTGCAACTTCGCTTCGATATTCGTGCCCACTACCTCACGAATGAGGCGGAGGCCGTTCAAAAGCTGATCGACGATCTCGATCTTTCGAAAGAGACGCGGGACCGGATTGTCGATCAGGCGGTGGTGCTGGTAGAGAAGCTCCGCCGTGCGGACAATCCGGGCGTTATGGAAACCTTTCTTGGTGAATATGGTCTCACGACAGAAGAGGGGGTTGCCCTGATGTGTCTGGCAGAGGCGCTCTTGCGTGTGCCGGACGAACTGACCATGGACGCCTTGATAAGTGACAAGATTGCGCCAGCAGACTGGAGCAGACATCTAGGGCATTCGTCTTCTCCGTTGGTAAATGCCTCTACCTGGGGGCTGATGTTGACGGGAAAGGTGGTGCATCCTCTGGACGAGAGTTTACTGGATGTCGTCGGGCAACTCAGAAAGCTTGTGAAACGGGTTGGTGAACCGGTCATCCGAACTGCCGTCAGTCAGTCAATGAAGATACTGGGACATCAGTTCGTCCTCGGCCGCGATATTCAGGAAGCGATGAACCGTGCGCGCGGCATGGAAAAAAAGGGATATACCTATTCCTTTGACATGCTGGGTGAGGCAGCGCGAACTGCGGAGGATGCACAGCGCTATTTCATGGCCTACTCGAAGGCAATCTCCAGCATCTCGGAGCATAGCACCAATGCGGAGAGCCGCAATAACCCGGGCATCTCCGTAAAGCTTTCGGCGCTTCATCCGCGCTATGAGTATACACAAAGAAAGCGGGTGCTTGACGAGGTGGTTCCCCGCCTGTCGTCCCTCGTTTTTCAGGCTAAAAACGCCAATATGGGCTTTAACATTGATGCGGAAGAGGCGGACCGTCTCGATCTCTCCCTCGATATTATCGAAGCTGTCTTGTCCAACCCTGATTTAAAGGGATGGGATGGCTTTGGCGTCGTGGTACAGGCCTATGGACCGCGCGCTACCTATGTTCTCGACTGGCTGTATGCGTTATCCAGAAAACTGGACCGGAAGATCATGGTCCGGTTGGTCAAGGGCGCCTATTGGGACACGGAGATCAAGCTTGCCCAAGTGATGGGGTATGACGGCTATCCTGTATTCACCCGCAAGGCGGCCACGGATGTCAGCTACCTTGCCTGCGCGAAAAAACTGCTCTCCATGACGGACTATATCTATCCGCAGTTCGCAACCCATAATGCGCATTCAATTGCCGCCGTTCTGGAAATGGCGGAGGGCGTGGAAAATTTCGAGTTCCAGCGGCTTCACGGCATGGGGGAGGGGCTGCATGATCTCGTGATGACGCGTAACAAAAACCGTTGCCGAATTTACGCGCCCGTCGGTGTTCATGAAGATCTGCTGGCGTATCTCGTTCGTCGTTTGTTGGAAAATGGCGCAAACAGTTCATTTGTGAACCGGGTTCTGGATGAAAAGGTCCCGCCACGGCAGGTTGTGCGCGATCCGCTTGCCGCCATAAAGGCCTATCCAACAATAGAAAATGACAAAATCCCCCTCCCGGATGTGCTTTACGGCACAAGACGGCGCAATTCCGCCGGCATCAATTTCCCGAACCCGTCGGTTCTGGCGGAGTTCGACGATGCGCGCAATGCTTTCAAGAGCGTGACATGGCGGGCCGCGCCTGTGATCGGTGGAAAGGTGAGGACGGGGCAAGAGCGTGATATCTGCAATCCATCCCTGCGATCGGATATTGTTGGCTGCGTAATAGACGCGACCCCGGCGGATGTCCGTAACGCGGTTTCAATCGCCACTGAGGGGGTAAATAGCTGGCGCGAAACACCGGTGGGTGATCGCGCGAAGATGCTGGAGCGTATCGCCGACCTCTATGAGAAAAACCGCGTTGAGCTTATGTCTCTGCTTGCCCGGGAGGCTGGAAAATCCCTCATGGACGGTATCTCCGAGGTGCGGGAGGCCGCCGACTTCTGCCGATACTATGCTCTGCGTGCGCGGGAGGACGCGAAAACGAAAGAGGCAAAAGGACGTGGACCTTTCGTTTGTATCTCTCCCTGGAATTTTCCGCTCGCCATTTTTACCGGGCAGATCGCCGCCGCCCTGGTTGCGGGCAATACAGTGATCGCAAAGCCGGCCGAACAGACACCGCTGATTGCTGCACGGGCTGTTGAACTAATGCGGGAGGCCGGAATTCCGGACAATGTCTTGCAGTTTCTTCCGGGCGATGGCGCGGTTGTCGGGGCAGCCCTTGCTTCACATCCTGATATACAGGGTGTGTGCTTTACCGGTTCAACGGAAACAGCGCAGCGTATTGCGCGATCCATGGCGGAGAATGCAGACCCAGAGGCGCCCTTAATCGCGGAAACTGGCGGTCTCAATGCCATGATCGTCGATTCAAGCGCATTACCGGAACAGGCGGTACGGGATATCGTCGCGTCGGCGTTTCAGTCAGCAGGACAAAGATGCTCTGCACTTCGTGTCCTTTATGTCCAGGAAGACGTGGCCAACAAGGTCATTCACATGCTGGAAGGAGCGATGGCGGAACTCAAAATTGGCAATCCCTGGAATATTTCCGTGGATGTCGGGCCTGCCATCGACGGGGAAGCCAAATCCATGATTGAGGCGCATTGCAAAAAGCTAGAAGCGGCGGGTCGGTTGATCAAGAAACTACGGCTTCCGTCTGAAGCTAGGGCCGGCTGCTTCGTCAGTCCGGCCGCTTACCGCATTGGCGGAATAGAGGAACTGGAAAAAGAAATATTCGGTCCTGTCCTGCACATCGCGACCTTCAAGGCTGAGGATGTGACCAAGGTGGTCGAGAAGATTAACGCCACTGGCTATGGCTTGACGCTCGGCCTGCATACACGCGTTGACACCCGTGTCCAGGATGTGTGCGACCGAGCCCATGTCGGCAATCTCTATGTCAATCGCAACCAGATTGGTGCAGTTGTCGGTGTCCAGCCGTTTGGTGGTGAGGGGTTGTCAGGAACGGGACCAAAGGCGGGAGGTCCATTCTATCTTCACCGTTTTACAAGGGCAGCCGGGCAATCGGCTTTGTCTTCTGCGCATTCCGCAGATGAATGGACGGAGGTCCAGATTTCTGACGAACATCAGGCAGTTATTCGAGAATTGCAAAATGCACAAACCGTGTGGGACCGGCAGGAAGATCGCCGGGTCGTGTTGCAGAAATTATCAAGCAAGCTCGATGGAAATCTTCAGGCGATCATCGACGCAACGCTTCAACGGGCAGGAGCCTATGATCCAACCCCAGTCGATCTAGTGGGTCCGACGGGGGAAAGCAACCGCCTAAGCCTGCATGGGCGTGGTGTAATTCTCTGTGCTGGAACGGAAGCAATAGAAATGGCAGCCATGGCTCTCCTGACCGGGAATAGTGTCCTGCTCGCGGATGCCCCTGATGAGGCAGAAAGCCTGATTAAGGCTTTTGACATGGAAAAGAAACGAAAAGGTCTTGTTGACCGGCTAACTGGGAAGCTGACGCCGGGTCTCGTGGCGGGATTGCCATCTCTGGCTGGGGTATCGCTGACGTCCGGCGAGTATGATCTTCGCAGTTACCGCCAGGCAATCGCGGCGCGGGATGGTGCCATCATACCGCTCATCGTTGGCGGGGAGGATTGGGAGGTTTATACTGCAGAGCGGGCACTTTGTATTGATACGACGGCATCGGGAGGCAATACCAAACTGCTTGCCGCAAACGAGGATTAATCAATCCCCATGCAGTTAGCATAGTATGTGGTAGTTGCGGGCCAGTCGGAAAAGACGCCAACGACACCCACCTCTTTCGCAAGAACATCAAGGACGGTCATTACATCACCCTCGTTATCAATGGCCTCCTTGACTGTCTGATAGTACCAGCCGCCACCACTTGTGAGGGAGCCGGAACGCTCCAACGTCCAGGTAATAATCTTCAAGCCAGCCTTTTTGGCTTCTTGCGCGTAAGCTGACGGGACGATCCTGCCCTGACCATTGACGGCAAGCAGCATCCAGATCGGCGGCGCAATATATCGGACATTTTTTTCCGAGAGCTCTTTCATGCTCGGTGAAAAAGTATCCGGATTATCGGGGTTAAGCGCGTTACCGCGATAGCGGCCATCAAGAAAAACTGCTTGTGCGCCGAAGTCCGGTTCATTTTCGATCCAATAGAGCACGTCGTCCAGATTGAAGGATTGGGGAAAGACGCGCTTCGGGTCAATCCCCGCCGCTTTATAGTCCGCAATCAGTGCTTTGGCGTAGTCCTGCTGACTGTAGCTGCCATCGTACGGCATCGGGACTTCGGCGGATTTGAGTTCTGGTGTGAACTTTAGGCCAAGACCGTCAATCAGCGTAATACTCTCTTGATGTGTCATCAGGGTGCCATTTGACGCGTAGAGGTCAGTGCGCCAGTCTGGAGTGCCCTTCAGGTAATCCAATATGGTTTCAGCTTGCTTATTCGCTCCGTCCATCTTGCCATTCAGTGACTTGAACTCGGCAAGGGTCAGATCAGACGCGCAGCATTTCACCGAAGCTTTGCCGCCATTCTCACTGGCCGGGGAAAAGGGAACAGAACATTTAGCCGCCAATTCCGGCCGGCTGAGAAGGTCGGTCGTCAGATGCAGATCGCACTGGGAATGGCGGCAGACAAGTGCCTTGTCCCTGGTGAAGGTCACATCGCATTCGAGGATGCCGGCGCCCATGCGCGCCGCAGCGAGATAGCTCTCTTTGGTATGTTCTGGGAACTGCAGGGACGCTCCGCGATGCCCTATGGAAAAGTCGGCTTTTCTGGCGGATTGTGTCCGGCATTGAAGGAGCTTATCCTTCAATTCCCCCTGATCCATATCATCCACCAGAAAAAGAGGCCGCGGCCCAAATGACACAGCATCCGCTGCCTGGGCGGTGTTTGCCTCCCAACTTTCGTTCGGGGAAAACATAGCCAATAACAAGATCAGGAAAAGGCGGGCTATCTTCATGTTACGTCCTTCTCGGATTCTGTCAGTAGGTGACCTTAGCCCTTATTACAAAGGCTGTGTATTCAATTTTATGACAGAAAGATAATCCGTGCTATTTACGCCGCCAGTTCACGATGATCGGCCCTGCAACGGCACAGGCGAGTCCCACCAGGAATAGATGGGACAAATGCTCATTCAATATAAGCGCGCCAAAAGCGGCGGCCATGATTGGAGCAATTGGAACATAAATGGCGGCCTGCGATGGAGAGAGCTGCTGCAGACCCCAGTTAAAGAGGAAAAGGCTGAATGCCGCGGCAGGACCTGCAAGATAAAGGATCCAGAGCCAATCGCGTGTGTCATATCCCGCTATGACTTCACCAATACCTTCACTATACGCAACGGGGAAAATCACCATGGTTCCGGCGCTCATCCCGATAATGGTGAGCAGCAGGACGGAGCGATTTTGCATCAGGCGGCTGGAAAAGGCATTATAGGTTGCCCCGCAGCAGACGGCCATGAAGAAGAGGGTTTCTCCCAGCCAGCTGCTTGAAGAGGTGTCGGCTGTAAACGCTTTTTCCCCGATGGCGAGAGCAACACCGATAATTGACAGAATTGCCGCGAACAATTTGATGCTATTGAGGGAATCGCGTCCCGAGATTGCCGCGATTAGCATGGTCATGATGGGAATGAGGGCAAAGATAACAGCGCCACGGGAGGCGGGAATGTCTTTCAATGCGGTATTGACGAATAGATGGAACAGACCGAACTGAAGAATGCCGAGAAGGATCACCGTCAGCACTATTTTCAAGGGCGGCATGACAATCCGGCGGCGCCAGAGCAGCGGCAGGAGGATCAGTGTCGCCAGACCGTATCGGAGAAACCCGAGTGACGCAGCGGCTTGTTGATCGGCCATGATTGCCCGAATGGCAACAAAGGAAAGGCCGAGGAGGACGACCGAGAATAACAGAGCGCCATGAGGTAACAGGGTTGCGAGTGCCTGTTCCTCCTCTTTATTCTGCAGCTGGTACTCAGGCAAGACCGAGGCTGTACATGGTATAAAGGCCGAGCGACAGGGTGCCGATACCGACAACAGCCTGCACCCCGTTATAGGCCCATGTCATGGACGCTGCGGAATAACGTAATGGTACGGCAATCACGGCGGACAGGGCCGCCATGCCGACAATGGACCCAAAGCCGAAGAGCGCCATATAAAGAATGGCTGTCATGGTCGTCGTGATTGTTCCGGCAACAAGCACTACCAACGCGGCGGAACCTGCCATTCCGTGCATGAGTCCGACTGCGAGAACACGCGCTGTCAGGCTCTTGTTGTGGGTATGCTCATGCGCAGATTTGGCGTGCTTACCTTCACCGCGATGGGAGTGGGCGTGCAAATGGGCGCGGCCTTGAGAGCTGTGTCTATGGAAATGAAAATGCACCCGGTCCCGGACCACCCGGCGGATCACATCTGCACCAAGTACAACCAGCATAACGCCAACGGTAAATTCCAGCCAGTGAGCGAGTCCTTCCGGCACCGAACTATTCATCACGATGACGAGAGAACCAATAGCCATAAGTGCCAAGGTATGGCCAAGTCCCCATACGGCGCCATGAAAAATCGTCTCACGGATACTTTTACTACCTGATGCAAGACTGGCGACGGCCGCGACATGGTCTGCCTCCAGTGCATGACGCATACCTATTAAAAACCCGAGAGTAAGTATCGAAAGCATTCTGACATCCGTGAGGCGGTAATTGTTACAGGAATTGCGTGTGACTGATCCGCGCGGATCAACATGGTACAGGGAGAGTACCTTCGGACATGGAGGATCGCCAGCATTAATTTGTCGCGTGGGTAAATAGTGTGCCCGAATTTTGGCGGGGGGAGCGTCTGTAGTACAACTAGCTTGCGTCGCATCCCTTCAACGTTTCAGTTATCATCGAAAACAGCTCGTCAGCCCGCTCCGTATAGGTGAGGCGAATGCGTACTGGGGGAACAACCACCACCTCATCGGTCGACTTGTCCGCAAATTTGAAGGAAAAGACATAATTCGGATAAAATCCCATCCGCAGATCAGTAATCGTCTGGGCGCCATCCTTTTCACCGTAGGAGTAAAATCCATCTGTAAACCATTCCAGTCTCTTCACTGACGGCGGGATATCCTTTACTCCGGGTGGAATTTGATGGCGCGGGACCGTGACCAGATTGTGCATTCCGCAATTATTGACAAGGCTGGTCAATCCGGTTGCCAGTTTATCCTCTGAAACAGCTGTGACCTGCCAAACCAGAAGGTTAAAGGCCGTCGGTTGAACATGAATGCGCATGTCCCGAAAGACGGGGTCTGCGCTGGCTCGGCTGGAAATGATCGTGTTACCGGTCAATCCGACCGCGAGATAGGCGCAACTAAGCCCCAGCATAATGCGGTTCATTCGATATCCGCCGCCCGGTTTGCGTCGCGCCAGGAATATTGCCGCGATCCCGGTCAGTAAAAGCAGCGTATAAATCGGATCGATAATAAAAACAGACGGCAGGGCAACAGGGGGGCCGATTTCCAGTGGCCAGAGGATTTGCGTGCCGTAGGTGGTTAGTGAATCCAGGAGGCTATGAGTGATTAGCGCCAGCCAGACAGTAAGAAACAGTATTTTCTTATGTTGCCAGCTTGACGGGGCAATTTTGCCAATTGCAAAGGCGATAAACGGGGAAAGTGCCGTTTGGACGATCACCGAATGGCTGAACCCGCGATGATAGGTCATGTTATCAATGGCATCATCAAGCGGAACGAAACTATCCAGATCCGGTAAGGTTGCGACAATTCCACCGATTAGCAATGCCTTTGGGCCGATGCGTGGGCCCAACAATGCGCCGGAAATGCTTGCGCCCAATA
>Ga0098035_1001271_pt1 | contig 12285 bp, 11 predicted proteins | sample 3_EtaG_FD_75046 | JGI IMG/M metagenome (GOLD analysis project Ga0098035, IMG submission 75046) | Marine viral communities from the Subarctic Pacific Ocean - 3_ETSP_OMZ_AT15126 metaG | ecosystem: Environmental > Aquatic > Marine > Oceanic | place: Pacific Ocean | collected 2015-01-07
CCGGCAGGACAACGGTCCGGAAATATCGCAAGCCTTCGTGGAAATGCAGGACAAGATGGCGGGCGGGCGCGTTGGCGCGGTGCTGGGGCGCCAGAAGATGCAGCTGGGGTCAGGCTCGGTCATATCGTTGCAGATCGCGCAGAACATCCAGCGGAGCTACGACGGTGTGCGCGCCTACTACGAACGCGACAAGTTCCGCTTCGATGCCATCGCCGTCAGGCCGTCGACTTTCACGCACGGCGCCTTCAACGACAGCACGAGCGATACGGAGAGCATCTGGGGTGGTTACGCAGCCTATGCGTTGCCCAGGGGCAAGCGGGTGGCACTCAACCTCGATGCCTTCTACTTCCGCTACCGTGATGAAGACAGTCCGCTGCTGGGCCAGCGGTCGGTGGAAGAACGCAACAACTTCGGCACCAGGCTCTGGGGCATCGTCGGACCGGCACAGCTGGACTTCACCCTGAACCGGCAGACCGGGCAAATCGCCGACAAGCCGATCCGCGCATGGTCGCTGATTTCGGCAACGCGTATCAACCTGTCGACCGGGAGCCTGAAGCCAGCGCTGATTCTCCAGGCCGATGTGCTTTCGGGCGGCGATCGAAACGGGGCCGTCATCCATACGTACAACCATGTGTACGGTCGTCAGCGGCATAACAATTTCGGCAACCTGTTGGGGCTGACCAACCTCTACAGCTTCGGCGGTGCTCTCAGGGTGAAACCGTCCAAGGACCTTGTGCTGCAGGCGGGTGTCAGGAATTTCTGGCGCTATTCCATCCACGATGGCCACGCGATCGGCTACCAGACCTTCGTGAACAACACAAAGACGCGCGAACGGTTCATCGGCACCTTGCCGACCGTGTCGGTGCAGTACCAGCTGACCCGCGAGATATCGATGCGGGCCGTGGCTGCCCGTCTCCTGTCCAGCGACGGATACAAGAAAATTGGCCAGCGCGACCTGACGAACCTGGGTTTTGAGTTTAACGTGCTGTTCTGAGGCAGGCGCTCCGGCTCACGCCGGAATCTCACCCGCGGAACTGGTTCAAGATCAACATATGTGTCGCTGCGCGAAAGGCCGGCCATCCACAATCATTCGACCTGCCGGGCACAAGCCTCTTGCGCGGCGAGGCAAAGGCGCTCATCGAAACGCCATCGGGGCCTTTACTTCGTAGGCACGTCCCGGCTGAGAGACCTCGCGCGCTCCCGCTTACAGCAGGAGCGCGCCTCATGCGGTTCTCACCAGATTTTTCGAAAATTCAATCTGCATTGCCGGTGGTCACCGGCATCAGACCATTGCCGGTGGTCGCCGGCACCGGACTTGCGCTTTGAGCCTCGGCGCTCCCACGATTTCCCCCCAGACATGCGATCGACCGGCCCGGGGCCGTGTGCGAAGCAACCTCCCCGAGGAGCGTTCATGACAGAAGACGATGTGCTGGTCGGCACGGCCCATGTGCCCGAAGGTGTCGAACTGAGGCTCGTGCAACACGGCGACGGCTTCACCATCCTGCTTGAAGACAATGAACTGATGAGCACCGAGGCCAGCCATTCGGAAGAGGCCCTGGCGACGATGACCTGCGCCCGGCTTGGCGATCGCAATGCGGTGCACATGCTCGTGGGCGGTTATGGCATGGGCTATACGCTGCGGGCTGCCTTGAGCGCCCTTGGCGAGGACGCAAGCGTTGTCGTGGCGGAAATCGTGCCCGAGATCATAGAATGGGCGCTCGGCCCGATGCGGCATGTCACCGTGGGCTGTCTCAACGATCCCCGGGTGATGTTGGTCAAGGAAGACCTCGCCATGCTGATCGACGCGGCGCGCGAGGGCTACGATGCGATCCTGCTCGATGTCGACAACGGGCCCGAGGGGCTTACCCGCCGGCAGAACGACCTGCTCTATTCGAAGTCGGGCCTGGAAAGGACCATGCAGGCCCTGACCCCCGGGGGGATCGCCGCCATCTGGTCGGCATGGCCCGATCCGGCTTTCACGGCGCTGCTCGAGGAAGTTGGTTTCGAGGTCTCGGTCGTTACGGTCACGTCCGAACCCGATGGGAAAGGGCACCAGCATGTCATCTGGTTTGCCCGTAAATGCGAACAGGCACTGGCGAGGGAGCCTCTTCGCGAAGACACTGGCCGAAGGGTTCTCGATCTTTGCCGTGACTGAGTGTGCAATTCAGCCAGTCGTGGCCGGTCCGACCTGCGACATTGGTCGGGTAAGGGGCTTGAGGCTTTGAGTATGCAAAGAATTACGGTAAATGCGGCGACTTGAGACAATGGCACGGCGCTGGTAATAAATCTTATGGCCAATTGTGATCTTTGCGTGGTTCGCAACCGGGCGATTTGCGCATCGCTCGACGCGAAGGAGCTTGAAGCTCTCAATGCGATCGGCCGTACCCGCACGATCACGCCCGGTGAATCGCTGATCTGGGAAGGCGAGGATTCGGTCCTCGTTGCCAATGTCATCGAAGGTGTGCTCAAGCTTTCGACCAATACCGAGGATGGGCGCGAGCAGATCGTGGGCGTCGTCTATCCCTCCGACTTCATCGGCCGGCCCTTCGGCGGAACTTCCGGGCACGGTGTCACAGCCCTGACCGATGCGAAGGTCTGCGTCTTCTCGCGCCGGGATTTCGATGCCTTTGCGCGCGAACACCCGCAGCTCGAGCACAAGCTGCTCGAGCGTACGCTGGGTGAGCTGGACCGTACGCGGCGCTGGATGCTGCTGCTTGGCCGCAAGTCGGCCTCGGAGAAGATGGCCAGCTTCCTGATCGAGATGGTGGAGCGCCTCCAGGGATCCGGATGTCGCATCGATTTCGACAAGCCCAACGAACGCCATCTCACGCTGCCGTTCTCGCGCCAGCAGATCGCCGATGTCCTGGGCCTCACGATCGAGACGGTCAGCCGCCAGTTCACCCGGCTCAAGAACGAAGGCGTGATCGACCTGCCTTCACGCCGCGATGTGACGATTCTCGATTTCGACGCGCTCGTCGCCGAAGCCGGCTGACGTCGCTCCCGGTTCAGGCGATGGCTTCGCGCAGCCTCTCCTGCACGCTTGCGTAATGCCTTCGCTCTAGCGGGGGGGCGAGATCGAAGGCATCGACATAGTGTTCGAAGCGGGCGCGAACCGCGCTGCGCTCAAGCCCGAAAGCTGACAGGTCATAGCGATGGTGCTGCCAGCGATGCTGGCTGCGCGCCTTGCGGACATAGCGGCGCATGCGTGGCAGGGCCGGGGCGATTTCCATGCCCAGGAAGCGGTAGACCCGTTCCATGACGCCTTCCCAGTCGGTGTCCATTTCGCGGTAATGCACGTCGATGCGCTGGCTCGGGTGGATGCGATTGCGCGCAGCCTGCATCCGGTCGATCTGCAGACCGGTCTTCTCGAGCCAATGCCGGCCGATCCATTGCGGATCGGCTTCGTCGCTGTGAATGGTCATCTGGTTCCACACCAGCGAGCAACTGCTTCCCACGACGCGCTCGGGATCGCGATGGATGAAGATCAGCCGCGCCTCGGGGAAAACGCGCATGAGTGCGGGCAGATCGAGCATGTGCTGCGGCGTCTTGAGCACCCAGGGCTTGCGTGACCGGCTTCCCCGTGCCCAGCGCACCAGCCGCAGCAGCCGGGCAACGTGCTGGTAGGCCGGGGTTGCGTCCTCGCCTTCGGCCCAGCGGCCATAGCTGGGCACGCGCCACTGCGCTTCGTGCTTCATGCCCCACGCGGAGGCGACCAGCAGGCCCAGTTCCTCTTCCGGCTCGTATGGGCCGGTGGGGTGGATGACGGCGGTACGCGGATTGAGATGGTGCACCGTCTTGAGCAGGCGGCCCGCTTGCCTGGGGCGCCTGTCCTTGCGGCCGGGGCGATAGTCGGGCCGGGGAACCGGGCAAACCGTCTCGAAGAAGCGCAAGTGTTCGAAGCGGTCATCGGCCGCGAGCAGGCGGTGGAGGCGCGTCGTGCCCGATCGCATCGGACCGACGACGATCACTGGAGGGACCAGCGGTTCAGCGAGGATGTCGCGTTCCCGCTTGAACCATTGCTGCGCCCATAGGCGCTCGCGCATGACCTTGAGGAACTGCCCCGTCGCCGCGAAATGGCCGATCGGGTTGAGCGCGGCTTCCGCCTTCAGCGCTTCGACGAGGACTTCCAGCGGCTCAAGGAACCAGGGATCGCCGAAATCGTCGAGCCCGGTCTGCTTGCGGGCGACCGAACAGAGTTCCTGTACGTCGAGCTGCACTTGCGGCATGATGGAGCAGGCATCGAGGCCGGTCAGTATGCGGTTGGCTACGCCCACAAGCGGTGAGCGGGTCGGTAACGAGAATTCTCCGGTCATGATCGCAATAAGCGCATGTCGGGAAGAATTGTTCAATCGGGCGAAAATCTTTCTGACCGGCAAGCGGCTTGCAACAAGGTCCACGGCGTGGTGTTCAAAGGACATGCGTTCCTTTCTCCACGGATCAGGCCGAAAGTCCGCTCGGTTGAACGATGAAACCGGTCATCCCGGCTTGCGCGAACGCCTGATCAATCGTCGCAGCTCTCTTCTCTACATAAAGAATGCTGTGGCTTCGACGGCCTCGTTCCTATTCGATCTCCTTCTCATCTCATTGATGATCGAACGATGGGGCTGGAACAAGCTGGTGGCCGTGGCAGTCGGCTTCGTCCTCGCCAACGCGCTGCATTACCTGCTGGCACGGGCGTGGATCTTTCGCGGCAGCCTGCGCGGCATTGCCAGCGGCTACGTCTATTTCCTCGGCAATTCGCTGTTCGGGCTGGCCATCATCCTGGCCCTGTTCGCGCTTCTCGCGGATGGACTGGGCGTGCCGTACCTGATCGCCCGGGTCATCGCTTCGCTTTGCGCCGGGACGATCGTCTTCATTCTCAACGCAACGATCAACTTCCGGCAGCTCTGACGAAAAAGGGGAGCCGCGAACGGCTCCCCTTCGTGTCGTCGTGGAATAAGACCGGGTCAGAAGCGGTAGGATACGCCCGCACTCAGCACCCAGGGATCGAGCTTGTGCCGGGTCTTGAGCGCCAGCGTGTCGCCTTCGTAGAAAGAGGCGGTCGGGCGCATCCAGTACTTCTTGGCGTCGAGCGAGAGACCGAAACCCTGGTCGCCCAGCGCGATGTCGACGCCGGCCTGCGCGGCAACGCCGAGCTTGTTCGACATCTTGACCTTGTCGATCCCCAGCGCAGCGGCGGTCGCGCCCGGCTTCTCGTCGAAGACGAGGAACAGGGCCGGGCCCGCGCCCACGTAAGGCTTGATCGGGCCGCCGGTGTCGAGGTGCGCCTTTGCGGTCAGCGTCGCGGGAAGGATCAGCACATGGTCGACCAGTTCCGTGCCGGCCAGGTCGCCGGCGCCGTTGACGTGGTGCTGGGTAAAGCAGCAGATCGTCTCGACCGAGAACGTCCTGTTGAAGAAGTACTCGAGCGCGAGCGTGGGCACGACGTTGTCGTTCGCCTTCGTCTGCGGATTTGCGAGCGCGGCGACGGCGCCGCCCAGCGTCGTGGTGGTGTCGACGGACTTGACGCTGTCGATCTTGCCATCCGGCAGGACGGCGGTGCCGAGCACTTTGACCTGAAAGTGACCTTCAGGGCTGCCTGCCATGGCCGGAGCCGCAAAAACAGTGGCTGCGGCCAGTGCGGCCATCATCGTCAGTTTGCGCATATTGCCTGTCTTTCGTCGCCGCCGGGACCGCCCCTTGCGGTCCCCCTGTTGCCAGCGGCTGCAGGGACAGCCTTTCCTCGATCCTGCGCCAGCTTGATTTGATTCCGCGCAAATTTCCTTGGATTTCCGTTATTTTTGCCATGCTGTCCCGATTTTGATTCCGGTCAATGCCGGATCGATTCCCAGCCTCCAAGGGGGCAGACAGGTTCAGCAACAATCTCGAAAGAGAAGGTATATGGTAACGGTCCTTGCGCGGGCAGGCGTTTGGCTTGTCGTGCTATTCCTTGCCGTCATGGCTGCTGCGATGGCAGCCGACGCAGGGTTTGCAATTCACATGGCGATCGTCGCGCTCGCGGCCTTCGTCTGCCTCTGGTTCAGCTTGCGCAACACGGATTATGCCGCCGTCTCGCGCGGTATCCTCAGGATGCCGGCGGACGAGGGCCGGTACGACGACGACCCGATCCGCTGGGGTGTAATCGCCACGGTGTTCTGGGGCATGGCGGGCTTTACCGCGGGGCTGTTCATCGCCCTGCAGCTCACCTGGCCGATACTCAATTTCGAGCCTTTCCTCAATTTCGGGCGCCTGCGGCCGCTGCATACCTCGGCGGTGATCTTCGCGTTCGGCGGCAATGCCCTGATCGCGACGAGCTTCTACGTCGTGCAGCGCACCTGCCGGGCGCGGCTTGCCTTTCCCGGCCTCGCCCGCTTCGTGTTCTGGGGCTACCAGCTGTTCATCGTGCTGGCCGCGACGGGGTACCTGCTCGGGATCACCGAGAGCAAGGAATACGCCGAGCCGGAATGGTACGTCGACTGGTGGCTTACGATCGTCTGGGTTGCCTACCTCGCGGTCTTTGTCGGCACGATCATCAAGCGCAGCGAACCGCACATCTACGTTGCCAACTGGTTCTACCTTGCCTTCATCATCACCGTGGCCATGCTGCATGTCGTCAACAACCTCGACATGCCGGTCAGCCTGCTCGGCTCGAAGAGCTACCCGCTCTTCGCCGGGGTGCAGGGCGCGCTGGTGCAGTGGTGGTACGGCCACAACGCGGTCGGCTTCTTCCTGACCGCCGGCTTCCTGGCGATGATGTACTACTTCGTGCCCAAGCAGGCCGAGCGCCCGGTCTATTCGTACCGGCTCTCGATCATCCACTTCTGGTCGCTGATCTTTCTCTACATCTGGGCGGGGCCGCACCACCTGCACTATACCGCGCTGCCCGACTGGGCGCAGACGCTGGGCATGGTCTTCTCGGTCATGCTGTGGATGCCGAGCTGGGGCGGCATGATCAACGGCCTGATGACGCTCAACGGCGCCTGGGACAAGGTGCGCACCGACCCGATCATCCGCATGATGGTCATGGCGCTCGCCTTCTATGGCATGAGCACGTTCGAAGGCCCGATGATGAGCGTGAAGAGCGTCAATTCGCTCTCGCACTACACCGACTGGACCATCGGCCACGTTCACTCGGGCGCGCTGGCTGGAACGGCATGATCACCTTCGCCTGCGTCTACTACCTGGTGCCGCGCCTGTGGGGACGCGAGCGGCTCTACAGCCTGCGCATGGTTAACTGGCACTTCTGGCTCGCGACCATCGGCATCGTCTTCTACGCCGCCAGCATGTGGGTGGCGGGGATCACCCAGCGCCTGATGTGGCGTGAATACGGGCCCGACGGCTACCTCGTGAACTCGTTCGCCGACACCGTCGCCGCCCTGCATCCGATGTTCATCATGCGCGCCTTCGGCGGCCTGCTCTACCTTGCCGGCGCGGTGGTCATGGTGGTCAACGTCTGGGCGACCATCCTGGGCAAGCTGCGCCGGGAAGCGCCGATGCGCGATGCCGCATACGACCCGGTCGTCGACCGTCCGATCCTGGCTCCTGCCGAATAAGCGTGACGAACAGGGAACAACGACAATGACTTCCATGACCGAACGCCACAAGACGCTCGAAAAGAACGTCACGCTTCTGGGCATTGCCGCGCTGGGCGCCGTCGTGATCGGCGGCGTGGTCGAGATTGCACCGCTATTCTGGATCGACAACACGATCGAGAAAGTGGAGGGCATGCGCCCCTACACCCCGCTCGAGCAGGCCGGGCGCGACATCTACGTGCGCGAGGGCTGCTACGTCTGCCACAGCCAGATGATCCGGCCCTTCCGCGACGAGGTGGAGCGCTACGGGCACTACAGCCTCGCTGCGGAATCGATGTACGACCACCCGTTCCAGTGGGGCTCCAAGCGCACCGGGCCGGACCTTGCCCGCGTCGGCAAGCGATACTCGGACGACTGGCACGTCCAGCACCTCAAGAACCCGCAGTCGGTGGTGCCGGAATCGGTAATGCCGCAATACGGCTTCCTCGCGGAAAACGACCTTAACGTGCCCGACATCGCGGCGAACCTCACGGCGCTGCGCCGGGTGGGCGTGCCCTATACCGACAAGGACGTGAAGATGGCGCTGGCCGACCTCGAGGCCCAGGCCGATCCCGAGGCGGACGCGGGCGATCTTGAGGAGCGTTACCCCAAGGCGCAGATCCGCGACTTCGACGGCAATCCTTCGCGCCTGACCGAAATGGACGCGCTGGTCGCCTATCTCCAGATGCTCGGCACGCTGGTCGATGTCGACGGCGCCGCGGCGCAGGAAGAACTCGCATCGGAGCACGGCCGATGAGCACGCATTCCACTTACGACTGGCTGCGGCACATGGCCGACAGCTGGGGCCTGCTGGCGATGCTGCTGGTCTTCCTGGTGCTGGTCGCCTGGCCTTTCCGGCCCGGCCAGCGCGTGAAGAACGACCATGCCGCCAACATGATCTTCAAGGACGAGAACGATGGCTGACGCTCACAATTCGCCGGCAGCCGCCAGCAGGCGCATCGACGAAGCGACCAACACCGAAACCGTCGGCCACGAGTGGGACGGGATCGAGGAACTCAACACCCCGCTGCCGCGCTGGTGGCTCTGGACCTTCTACGCGACCATCGTCTTCGCGATCGGCTATTGCGTGGCCTATCCGGCCTGGCCGATGATCTCGGGCGCGACCGAGGGTGTGCTGGGCTGGTCGAGCCGCGGTCAACTCCAGAACGAACTGGACGCGCAGCAGGCGGCGCGGGCCAGGACGGTGGCCGCGCTGGCGGACATGCCGATCGAGCAGTTGCCCGACCATCCCGAACTGATGCGTGCGGCGATCGCCGGCGGATCGGCGGCTTTCAAGGTCAACTGCGTCCAGTGCCACGGCGCGGGCGCGGCCGGTTCCAAGGGTTATCCCAACCTCAACGACGACGACTGGCTCTGGGGCGGCGACCTCAAGACCATCGAGACAACGCTGATTCACGGTATTCGCCAACCGGGCGACGATGCGACGCGCCAGTCGATGATGCCCAACTTCGGCGCCGATGGCCTGCTGACGGCGGAACAGATCGGCCAGGTCGCGGACTACGTGCTGACGCTTTCGGGCAAGGCCAGGGCCAGTGCATCCTCGCAGCAGGGCGCGCAGGTCTTCGCCGACAACTGCGCGGTGTGCCACGGCGCCGCGGGCAAGGGCAGCCGCCAGTTCGGCGCGCCGAACCTTTCGGATGCGATCTGGCTCGACGGCGGTCGGCGCGAGGACATCGTCGCGCAGCTCACGCGTCCGCACCACGGCGTGATGCCGGCCTGGGGCAATCGCCTCGATCCGGTGACGATCAAGATGCTGGCGGCCTACGTCCACTCGCTGGGCGGCGGCGAAGACTTCGCCGAGACCCCAGCCCCACCCGATACGCAACCGACAGAGGCTGAATAAGCCGCCTGCCGCTCTGCCCCCAAGCGGACTGGAACGATGAACAAGCCCGACCAGATCAAGACGCAGGACCGCCCCGCTTCGCTCTATGCAAAGCGGGAGCCGGTCTTCAACCGGCGCATCGACGGCAAGTTCCGTCGCCTCAAGTGGGCGATCATGGTGATCTGCCTCGCGATCTACTGGGGCACGCCGTGGCTGCGCTGGGACCGCGGCCCCTATGCGCCCGATCAGGCGGTGCTGGTCGATCTGGCCCATCGCCGCTTCTACATGTTCGGCATCGAGATCTGGCCGCACGAATTCTATTTCGTGGCAGGGCTGCTGATCATGGCCGGCATCGGCCTGTTCCTCGTCACCAGTGCCGTGGGCCGCGCGTGGTGTGGCTATGCCTGCCCGCAGACGGTCTGGACCGACCTGTTCCAGCATGTCGACCGCTTCTTCGACGGCGACCGCAATGCCCGCTTCCGGCTCTACAAGGCGCCCTGGGGACCGGCCAAGATCGCCCGGCGCCTCGCCAAGTGGACGGTCTATCTCGCGATCAGTTTCGCCACCGGCGGCGCCTGGATCTTCTATTTCGCCGATGCCCCCACGCTGCAGTACGCATTCTGGACCGGCACCGCCGACCCTGTTGCCTACGCCACGGTGGCGGTGCTGACGGCGACCACGTTCGTGCTCGGCGGCTTCATGCGCGAGCAGGTCTGTGTCTACATGTGCCCCTGGCCGCGCATCCAGACCGCGATGCTCGACGAGAAGTCGCTGATCGTCACCTACAAGGACTGGCGCGGCGAACCGCGCGGCAGCGTCAAGAAGGCCGGGAAGAACCCCGACAGGTTCGGCGACTGCATCGACTGCAACCAGTGCGTTGCAGTCTGCCCGACCGGCATCGACATCCGCGAAGGGCCGCAGATCGGCTGCATCACCTGCGCCTTGTGCATCGATGCCTGCGACCGGGTGATGGGTGAAACGGGCCGTCCGCGCGGCCTGATCGACTACGCCACGCTGGAGGATGCCGAACGCGAGAAAGCGGGGCAGCCGCCGACCCGCCACTTCAAGCTGATCTGGCGTCCGCGCACGATCCTCTATTTCGCGGTCTGGGCCGGGATCGGCCTCTCGCTGCTGTTCCTGCTGGGCACGCGCGTGCACACCGACCTGACCGTCGCCAAGGATCGCAACCCGCCCTACATCCTGCTGAGCGACGGTTCGGTCCGCAATGCCTATACCCTGCGCCTGCGCAACATGCAGGGCCGCCCGCGCAAGATGGAGATTTCCATCGAGGGACTTCCCGGAGCGAAGATCTGGAGCGACGACGTCGGCATGGCAGAGGCCGGGACCGCGCTGACCCGCATCGTGCCCGCCGACGAGACCCAGAGCCTGCGCGCCTACCTGGTGGTACCTGCCGGTACCCCCGCGCAGGAGTTCACCTTCCACCTGCAGGCCCTTGGCGAAGCGCGCGAACAGGACAGCGCCGAGGCCCAGTTCGATGCCCCGGGAGAGCAATGATGAGCCGCACTGTCCGCCCCTTTACCGGCAAGCACATGACCGCGATCCTCGTCGCAGGCTTTGGCGTTGTCGTGGCCGTCAATTTCACGATGGCCGGGCTTGCCAGCTCGACCTTCGGAGGCATCGTCGTCGAGAATTCCTACGTCGCCAGCCAGCATTTCAACCGCTGGCTGGATGAAGCGAAGTCGGAAAAGGCGCTGGGCTGGACGCTCCATGCCGATCGCCGTGCCGATGGCCGCGTCGTTGCCATTCTGGGCGAGGTGCCCACCTTTCCCACGGTGACTGCCGTGGCCCGCCACCCGCTGGGCCACAAGCCGGACATGACGCTGCATTTCGAGCGCGATGCCGGTAGCGACTGGGTCAGCCGCGAAGTGCTGCCCGACGATCGCTGGACCCTGCGCTTCGCGGTCGAGGCAGGCGGGCGCACCTGGCGCACCGAGCAGGCGATCCGATGAACGCGCCGGTTTCCGCCCTCACCGCACAAGCCGCTGCCGCACAGGCCTGTATCGACAGCCGCTTCACGGTGCCCGGCATGCGCTGCGCGGGCTGCATCGGCAAGGTCGAACGCGGGCTTGCCGCCGTGCCCGGGGTCGCTGCGGCGCGCGTCAATTTCTCCGCCAGGCGCGTCGCGGTGAGCCACGATCCCGCACTGACCGGCGATGCCATCATCGAGGAACTGCGCAAGCTGGGTTTCGAGGCCGAGCGCGCGGCCGAGAACCCGCTGGGCCGCGATGACGCCGAAACCCGGCGCCTGCTGCGCGCACTGGCGGTGGCCGGCTTCGGCATGATGAACATCATGCTGCTCTCGGTCAGCGTATGGGCCGGAGCCGGGGGCGAGACGCGCGAGCTGTTCCATCTGCTCTCGGCGCTCATCGCCATTCCCGTCATCGCCTATGCCGGCAGGCCCTTCTTCGGCTCGGCGCTGATGGCCTTGCGCTACCGCCGCACCAACATGGACGTGCCGATCTCGATAGGCGTCCTGCTGGCGACGGGGATGAGCCTGTACGAGACGCTGACCGGCGGCCCCCATGCCTATTTCGACGGCGCGGTGATGCTGCTGTTTTTCCTGCTGGCGGGCCGCGTGCTCGACGCGATGATGCGCAGCCGCGCCCGGTCGGGGATCGCCGCGCTGCTGGGCCGCATGGGGCGCGGCGCGCATGTGCTCGAAGCGGACGGTTCCACCCGCTATGTCGAGGCGGACCGCCTGGCCCCGGGCATGATCATGCTGGTGGCCGCCGGAGAAGCGCTGGCCGCCGACGGCGAGATCGTCGAGGGGCGCACCACGGTCGATTCCTCGATGCTCACCGGTGAGAGCGATCCGCGCCCGGCAGGCACGGGCGAGACGATCCATGCCGGGATGATCAACCTTGGCAATCC
>Ga0098035_1001272_pt1 | contig 12282 bp, 13 predicted proteins | sample 3_EtaG_FD_75046 | JGI IMG/M metagenome (GOLD analysis project Ga0098035, IMG submission 75046) | Marine viral communities from the Subarctic Pacific Ocean - 3_ETSP_OMZ_AT15126 metaG | ecosystem: Environmental > Aquatic > Marine > Oceanic | place: Pacific Ocean | collected 2015-01-07
CTTTGAGAGTATGGGAAGAAGTGGAACTTCAAAGTATTTCCTTCATTTCTAGCCCTAAACTTGAGGACACTGAAGCTGGAGAGCAACAGAATCAGTTTTAAAAGTCCATGACGAAGCCGCGCTCAACTGAAAATGAAAATAGCGAGCTTAGTCAGCCTCGAATGAAGTACTTATCAAGGGCGTGAAGTCACGTTTGAATCTGTAAAAGGACAACTCGACAGAACTTCAGCTCAAAATGGAGGAAAAATGAGAAAGGGTGAAAACCTATGAGGGGATTTTTACCAAAAAAAGCTGTCGTGCAAGTATTAAATACTTGTATTACAAACTTACTGAGGTTAAAATGCAAATGAACTTATATTTTTGTAAAGTTTGCTTGGAGGCTTGGCCTAAAGAAGCAGATGTTAAATTTAAGTTTAGCGCTATGAAAGAAAACAGTGACTTTGTTATCAGATTTGGAAGACGTGAATTATATGTCATTCCACGATACTCAAAGACTTTCACTGAGTAAGATAGTCTTACAATTTCTTTCTAGAAGCTGAACCAATAACAACAAGGAGAAGTTATGTTATTGTCTATGTTGTTGCCAGCGTTAAATACGCGAAGTCCCGTAGAGAATTTTCTAATGGGTTGCGTAGAGCTGCAAACAGACACAAAAAAAGGAGCGTTAAGTGTGGTGCAGTTGTGCATTATGCACGAACTAGCAAATGCAGCGCGTTTATATAGGGACGGAAATCCCAAAGTAAAAACGCCTGAAGTACCACTATTACATATCCAAGAAAAATATGATTTAGAAAGATACACAGTATCGCGAAACGCCATCATGCTTGCAGAAGGTGGAGTTAAAAGGAAAAATCCTAGAACTGGTCGCGTTACTACGGCTGAAGGCAGAGGTTGGGTAAAGCAGCCTAAGAAGGGCTATATCGGAACTCCTGATTCAAGGAAAATGTCACTTGTTTTGACTAAATCTGGTCAGCGAGTGGCAGACATAATGTTTAATAAATAAAGGAGTAAAATATTTATGACACAAACAGAATTATTAAAAACAATTAAAGCCTCTTCAGGTATGCAACAAAGGGGTGATAAAATTAAAGCGGAAGCTTTTCTCAAGGTTAAGGATAAGCTTAAACCTCTAAGAGATTCCGCGAGCTTTCCTTTAACCTTAGATGGTTTGCACGCAGCTATTAAGTGGAAAACAGAAAAGGTGGACGCTTGGAAAGCTGGCAAGGAATTACAACCTGAACAACCAAAGGGAGTAACTTTAGCTCAAGCGTTACGCATAACAGACGAAGATGTTAAAGGCTGGAGCACGCTTAAAACTTCTTTCCGAGTGTCAGGGGTTTCACGCGCTCAAAAGTTTGTAGACTTCTTTGGAGCTAATAAAAGATTAGATTCTATTACATATCTCGATTTAGAAAAATACAGACAACATTTATTGACTGTTAAAATAGGTAGGAAGCAAAAGAAGTTTTCAACTTCTACCATTAATCAATATCTAATATGCGTATCTAAAATATTTACAACTTGTTTGAAGCAGGGGTGGATTAAAGAAGCTCCATCTTTGCCTTATCAAGATGTAACAACAGATACCAGCAGAAGATGTTTCCGCTATGACATAGATGAAAACAATAATATTATCATAGATGAAGAAGCGGAAATTTATCAATGGTGTGAAGCGTGGGGTAGTAAGTACCTAGAGTTGAAAATGTTGATTCAACTAGGGGTGAATACTGGTATGCGTAAAGGTGAAATATTGCTCCTTCAATGTAATTGGGTGAATTTTCGCAATAGCGCAATTAACCTTCCAGCTGAGGTAACTAAAGCCAAGAAAAATAGAACTGTAACTATGAATGATACAGTTAAGGTTATTATGAGATACTTTATGAATAATAGAATAGGTACTCAGAAAGTTATCAAGTCTCATTATCCTGCTTTTTTTGCAAGGGATAGGAAGTCAAATGGAACTCATATTTGGAGTGCAAATAAGATTTGCAAGTACTTTAATAATATAAGAGATAAGATGGGGTTGAAGAGTGACCCTGATTTTACCTTTCATTCCAGCAGGCACACGCATATTACAAGATTGCTCGAACAGGGTGTACCACCTCATATAGTAATGGATTGGGTTGGCCATGCCAAAATCGAGACGACTATGCTGTATGTGACTCAAAGACATGACCTTATAGCTGGTTGTGCTACTGCTATTTCTAAACACCCAGCAACTGTTAGAAATAATCTTCCTGAAGCTTCAACAAATGAAACTATTGTTGATAGTAATAAAAAGTGGAAGCCAAGTAAAGTTGAAGGAAAACAATAACTTAAATGTTTGCAACACAATATGGTAAACTGTATTATCAAAATGATTTTAAACAGTACTGGTTTTGTGGTGCGAATGAGTAAGAGAGATTTTCGTAATCAGGTCGTAATGTGTCGAAACTATACGACCAGAGGGTGAAAAAAGACTAGGTATTGCAAGAATATTACAGCCCACATATAATCATTAATTTGATTCTGGGCTGTAGTGCTTGCACTACTTAATCATTTTTTCCTGAAAATCCTTCATATTTTATCTCATTAAGAGAGACTCTCGTTTGTAGTGCGCGCGCGAATAAACGCCTGCATATTACGACAAGCCAGCACAATGTAATTACGACAAGTGGAAAACAAGGATTTATTATGCAAGAACAATTAAATATCGAAGAATTATTAAAGGTGGGGATTGGCGGTCAATCTTCACCAGACACAAACGAGAGGTATCTCAAGAAACTAGAGCGCGAACTGGAGCTCGAAGAGAAAATGCACACAGCAGGGGTGCTCCGCTTTAATCGAGAAACAAACAGAGCTAAGGGTAAGGAAAGAGAACACACAACAGCTTACGGCCTTCAAATGCTGCAAGCGGCCATAGACCCAGTTTCTGAGGGAATTAGAGAATATGTAAATAAAGCCTTTTCAGGTACTAGAGGAAGAATAGAAATAGCAGCTCATTTGTTAAAAAATGTAGACCCAGACGCTGCAGCTTATTTAGCTCTAAGAAGCGTCTTAGACAGCATTACTCTTCAACACACCCTCACTAAGACTTCCACTAGAATTGCCGGTTGCATAGAAGACCAAGTTAGGTTTGCTGAGTTTGAGAGAAAGTGCCAGCCTTTGTATGCAGTGGTTAAGGAAAGCCTGAAGCATAAGACAAGCTATATTCATAAGCATTTAATTATGACTCGATATATGAATAAAGCTAATGTTAGATGGGATAGATGGCGCTCAGACGATAAACTTCATTTAGGCACTACCTTAATTAATATCATCATCAAGAAGACTGGATTTATTCAGATTGTGGAACGAAGGAAGGGTAGGAATAATACACCTAAATTTGTTGAAGCAACTCCTAAGACTATGAAATGGATAGAAGAAAAATCCGAGAAAAGTAGTTTATTAAATCCATTATTTTATTCAACGATTATATCACCTCATAAATGGCTACACCCATTTAAAGGTGGTTATCATTCACCCTTAATCAGACAAATGACTCTGATAAAAACTAGGAATCAAAATTATCTTTCCGAAATTTCTAACAGAGTAGACGAAATGAAGTCTGTTTATGATAGTACAAATGCTCTTCAGGAAACAAGCTGGAGCATAAATCAGCCAGTTCTTCAGGTAATGGAGACCTTTTATAATCAAAACACGCCTATTGGAAAAATACCGCCAACAGATAACGTGCCTTTACCGCCTAAACCAACTTCCATTACGGATAAGAAGAAATTTCAGGAATGGTTGAAGAACAATAAAGATGAATGGGTTAAATGGAAACACAAGGCTTCAAAAGTCCATGAGTTCAACGCGAGAATAGTTTCAAAAAGAATACAATTTAAAAAGATTATTGAACTGGCCAAGTTGTTTGAACAAGAGCCTGATATTTATTTTCCTCATCAACTGGATTTCAGAGGCAGGGCTTACCCAATACCAATGTTTATGAATCCTCAGGGCGTTGAGTACGCGAGAGCTCTGTTGCAATTCTCCAAAGGTGAGAGAATGGGTAATAATCCTGAGAGCGGCAGATGGCTGGCCATACATGGCGCAAATCAATACGGAGAGGATAAATGCTCTTTGGAAGAAAGAGTGGAATGGGTGAAGGATAATGAAAAATTTATTCTTGAGTCAGCTTCACACCCACTTGAGCATGATTTTTGGAAGTCAGCAGATAAACCATTTTGTTTTTTAGCTTTTTGTTTTGAATGGAAAAGTTTTAAAGAAAAAGGTGATAATCATTTAACACATATTCCAGTTGCAGTTGATGGAACTTGCAATGGGTTACAAGTGTTTAGTTTATTATTAAGAGACGAAGTTGGTGGAGCTGCTACAAATTTAATTCCTTCCAAGATACCTCAGGACATTTATAAAATTGTTGCAGATAGGACTGTTAAAGTTCTTCAGGAAGAAACTTCTAATGAATTGTACAAACCTAAATGTAAGTGGACTAGAAAACAATTAGCTGAAGCGTGGTTGAAAATAGGAATAAGTAGAAAACTTACAAAGCGTCCAGTTATGGTAGTTCCGTATTCTGGTACTCTTTACAGCTGCAGGGAATACATTGAAGATTTTCTCACAGATGAAAACATAGAGCATGAATGGGGTGACGATTTATTTTATCCAACAAATTATTTGGCTCAAATAGTTTGGGGTGAAATAGATTCAACTGTTGTAAAAGCTAGAGAGGCCATGAGCTGGCTGCAGAAAGTCAGTCGCTTGGCAGCTTTGGAAGATTTACCCGTTACTTGGAGCACGCCTTCAGGATTTGTTGTCTTACAACAGTATAGGGAGATAAGAAGCAGGCGCATTGAGACAAAATTAGGTGAATCAATAGTTAAGCTTTCCATTGCAGATGAAGGCACTAGGTTATCAAGAAGAAGACAACGCTCAGGAATTTCACCCAATTTCATTCACAGCCTAGATTCAGCAATGATGAGTTTAGTGACTTGTAAAATGAAAGCTCAGGGAGTTCACCATTTTGCAATGATACACGACAGTTACGGAGTGCACGCAACAAACGTAGAGAAACTCTCAAAGTGTCTGCGGCAAGTTTGCGTGGAAATGTTTGAGCCTGACTTGCTGGAAAAGTTCAGGAATGAGATACACGCCATGCTGAGCTCAAAAAATCAGGGCAAGATTCCACCACTTCCGGCAAAAGGTAAATTAATTTTAGAGCAAGTACTTGAAAGTGACTACTTCTTTGCCTAAATATATACTGTAGTGCTTGCACTACATAATAACCGACACCTTATAATAGATTAAGCCGAAACAAATTGACTACAAGGTAAATTATGAAACAAGAAAATATAGTTACACCTAAGGGGGTGCTGGTTTATCCGCACTTGAACAAAGCTGATACGAAGTTCGATAAGGACGGAGTATGGAGAGCTGGCCTTAGGTTGTCTAAAAAAGAAGCTGAAAGTCTTATGAAGGATTTAACTGATAAGATTAAAGCTAATGTTACAGCTGAAACTCAAAAACGAGGAAAACAAGTTAAAGTTGCTAACAATCCTTTTTCAGAAGATGAAGAAGGAAACATACTATTTAATTTTAAATTAAAAGCTAGCGGCACTAGAAACACTGGTGAGAAGTGGAATCAAAAACCAATTCTATACGATAGCAAGGGTAATATTTTTGACCCTAAAGATAAAATTATTTGGGGTGGCACAGAAGCTAAAATAGCTTTTCAACCAATCCCATACTTTGTTGGCGCTGTAGGCGCTGGCGTTTCCCTCCGATTAAAAGCTGTGCAAGTTCTTAATCTAGTAACTGGTGGAGCTGACGCTACTTCTTTTGGATTTAAAGAAGAAGAAGGCTTTGAAGCGAAAGAGAATAATGAAGACGTTGCGCCTGAAGAGGCACAAACGAACTCTTCGGACTTCTAAATTTCGCTCAGGACTAGAGGAACTCATAGCCATGCAGTTAAAGGATTTGGGAGTTAAGTTTAAATACGAGACTCTCACAATCCTTTACAAAAAACCTGAGGAGAGCGGACGTTACACGCCTGATTTTATTTTACCAAATGGAATTATAATTGAAGGCAAGGGACAGTTCGTAACTTCAGACAGAAAAAAGCACAAGCTGATTAGAAATGAGTACGGAGATAAATATGACATTCGATTCATTTTTTCTAATCCCAATACTCGCATAGGTAAAAAAAGTACAACGACTTACGGGGACTGGTGCAAGCGATACAACTTTAAATACGCTGCAAAAGTAATTCCTCAAGAGTGGATAGATGAATAAGATAAAAATTTTAGATTTGTTCGCAGGGATTGGTGGCTTCTCTTTAGGATTGCATAGTGCTTCTGAAAGATTTGAAACAACAGCCTTTGTAGAGCGCGATAAGTTTTGTCAAAAAGTTTTAAAGAAAAATTTTCCAAGAATACCAATTTATGAAGACGTAAAAGAATTTAAACCAAATGAAGAAAATATTAAACCAGACATTATCACAGCAGGCTTCCCATGCCAGCCTTTCAGCCAAGCAGGAAAACAAAACATTAATGATGACAGAAACCTCTGGTCAGAAACTCTTAGAATTATCAAAGAGTGCAGACCCTCTATTTTTATTGGAGAAAACGTTGTTGGGATTGTTAAACTCTATCTCGATACCATTCTCCAAGATTTGGAAAGCGAGGGCTACTCCGTCAGGTGCTTTAATATTCCAGCTGTTAGTGTCGGCCTCCAACATCAAAGGAAGAGAATTTTCTTTGTGGCCTACTCCGAGAGCAAGTGGTCAGGAAAATCCAAAGAGCTTGATAAAGAGAAAAGGTTTGAGGAAAGCAATACAACACAATCTGACAGCAGCAGTGCAGATGTACCCAACTCCAACGAAGGGCATGCACAAGCAGGACGTGAACGACAACGGGCAGTATGCAAAGAGAGTGAAGGACAGCGGCTTTCAAGTGATGTTGCCAGCCTTCGTGAAACTTTCAGCGAAACAAAAAACTGGTGGCAGACTCAATCCGACATTTTGCGAGGCGTTGATGGGGTTTCCTCTGAATTGGACAAAAATCACAACAACAGATTGAAGGCGCTCGGAAATTCTTTGTGTCCTCAAATCATATACCTAATCGGATTATCAATCATGGAAACTTATAAAAATAATTATGCCTAGAAGAGTAACAGATTTAATTTTCGTGCATTGCTCAGCCACGAAACCATCAATGGATACTGACATAAAAGACATAGACCGCTGGCACAGAGAGCGCGGCTTTCTTAAAGTAGGTTATCATTATGTCATTAAACGTGATGGGACTCTTCAGAAGGGTAGAGACCTTATGGAGGCTGGCGCGCACGTTAAAACGTACAACCACCGCTCTATAGGTATCGCCCTTTGCGGAGGAGTAGCTGAAATAGATGTTAATGTATGGGAAGATAATTTCACCTCAGAGCAATACGCGACACTTTATAATCTCTTAGTAGATTTAAAAACACAATTCCCTGACGCAAAAATCATGGGCCATAATGAAGTGAGCTCCAAAGCTTGTCCTTCATTCAACGTTCAGGAGTGGTTGATAAAAAAAGAATTAATAAAAGTTAAAACGATAACTACACCAGAAGAAAAAGAACAACTCGCGCTAGCACGCGAACAATACAGAGAGGAGCAACTTGAACTATTCAGTGGTCAAAGAAAAGAAGAATGATTTTATAAGACATGAGGCTTGTCCTGCGTGTCGTAAAGTAGGAACTGATACAGACGGAGATAACCTAGCTAGGTACTCAGATGGCTCTGCTTATTGCTTTAAATGTAAATTTTCAGAACAAGGATTTTCAACAGTGGTATCTTTATCTAAACCTATTTCAAAATCAGTAAACTTTATTGAAGGTGAATATAAAGATTTACAAAAAAGAAAAATAACTGCTGAGACTTGTAAGAAATTTCATTACCAACTTGGTGATAAATTACAAATAGCAAATTATTATAACAAAGATTTTCAACTCGTAGGGCAACACATACGCTATCCAAATAAACAATTTAGATGGATAGGCAGTATTCAAAATATTCTTCTGTTCGGACAACACTTATGGCGTGATGGCGGTAAGATGGTTATTGTTACAGAAGGAGAAGTGGATTGTTTATCGGTATCGCAATATGTATTTCAGAATAGGTTTCCTGTTGTTTCTATCCCTTCTGGTGTTCAGTCAGCTCCAAAGTACGTTGCTGCTAATATCGAATGGCTAGAGAAGTTTGAGCATGTAATTTTTTGCTTCGATAATGATAGTGAAGGTAAAGAAGCAGCCATGAAATGTTCTGCTTTAATTACTCCAGCTAAAGCAAAAATTGCAGCTCTACCTTTAAAAGACGCAAGCGACATGATTCAAGCTGGAAGAGCTAAAGAATTAGTCGACTGTATCTGGGGAGCAAAGATTTATCGTCCTGATGGAATAGTCAGCGGTAATGAAACTTGGGAGTTAGTAATCGCGAATGATACAAAAGCTACATGTGATTATCCATTTGCAGGATTAAATGAAAAACTCAGGGGTTTGCGATTAGGTGAAATAGTAACACTAACCGCTGGTACTGGAATTGGTAAAAGCCAAGTGTGTAGAGAATTTGCTCATCATTTAATTAACAGAGGTGAAAATGTTGGTTACATTTCACTAGAAGAGTCAGTCCAGCAAAGTATGTGCGGATTACTTTCCACAACTTTAAATAAACCGATTCATCTACAAGAAGTAAGAGATGAAATTCCTGTGAAGGAAATACGAAAAGCATACGAAACACTTCATAAGAATGTTTTTTTCTATAATCATTTTGGGTCAAGTGATTCACAAAACTTAATGAGTAAAATTAAATATTTTGTGAGAAGCTGCAACTGTAAATGGATTGTACTCGACCATATTAATATAGCAGTATCTGGTATTAATGAAGGAGATGAACGTAGACTAATTGATAACATAATGACTAGGCTTAGAAGTTTAGTTGAAGAGTTACAGTTTGGTTTAATTTTAGTTTGTCATTTAAAGAGACCTGTAAATGTCAACAGAGGACATGAAGAAGGATTAACAACTTCCATGTCTCAACTCAGAGGCTCAGCTGGAATAGGGCAGTTATCAGATATTGTCATAGGTTGTGAACGTAACCAACAATCACATGACCACCCAAATTTAATGACTGTAAGAGTTTTGAAAAATCGCTTTACCGGCGATTGCGGAATTGCAACTTACTTACAATACAATTCTGAAACAACTCGACTAATAGAAGAAGGTTACGACTTTAATAATGACAGACAAACTACAAATAGAGGCAATCGAACGAGAAATGATTTTTGAATTTATAACTGAATTTCTCGATAGTGACCCTGATTACGATTTATTATCTCAAGAAGAGAAAGACAAAACTTTTGGGATTTATCAGACTATTTTAAGCGCAATTTATAAGTCTTCATTTTATGGGAATGTTTATCCCGTAATTTATGCGACAGACACGCCTTCTAAAAAAGTAGTTGAAAATGCGATTAAGAAAATCAGCGACATAGTTCCTGATGTAGATAAAATTACAGTCTCGGTTGTAAGTTAAGTTTCGCTCAGTGGTAGAAAAGTGAAATATTTAAGTGAAATATGTATTTGATGTAGAGTCAAACGGATTACTCGACTCTTTAAATAAGATTCATTGTGTGGTTTTAAAAGATATAGAAACTGAAAAACTTCTCAGCTTCACACCTGACAAGGTAGAAGAAGGTTTAAAACTATTAAGTGAAGCAGATGAAATCTGCGGACACAACATAATAAAATTTGATATTCCAGCAATTAAAAAGGTTTATCCTGACTGGAATACTAAAGCTAAAATTGTTGATACCATAATTTGTTCAAGATTAATTTGGGCTGATATTAAGAATAAAGATTTTCAAAATTATCAAACTTATGGATTTGATTCTAAGATGATTGGCTCTCATTCATTAAAAGCTTGGGGGTTACGTTTAAATTTACATAAGGGTGATTATGGTCAAAATTCAGACTGGACGAATTGGAATGAAGACATGCAAGAATATTGTGAGAGGGACGTTGAACTAACACATTTATTTTATCGCGTAATTTTAAGTAAAAAATATTCTCAAGAAGCTTTGGATTTAGAACATCAATTCGCAAAAGTTATTTTCTTACAAGAACAACATGGATTTAATTTCAATAAGGAAGCTGCGGAAAAACTTTTAACGGATTTAATTAAAAGAAGATTAGATTTGGAAGAAGAACTGCAACTTGCCTTTCCAGCTTGGACGAAAGACTTAGGCGAGTTCATACCAGCTCGCGATAACAAAACGCGTGGTTATATAAAAGGAGTTGCAATAAACAAATATGAAACTGTTACTTTTAATCCTAATAGTCGTCATCATATTTCTTATAATTTAAAAAGTAAATATGGTTGGAAACCAAAAGAGTTCACACCTGATGGTAGGCCGCAAGTTGACGAAAAGATTTTATCTAAATTAGAATATCCTGAAGCAAAACTGCTTTCAGAATATTTACTAATACAAAAAAGAATCTCTCAATTAGCTGAAGGAAATTCCGCGTGGTTAAAGTTGGAAAAAGGAAATAAAATTTATGGCTCAGTTATTACGAATGGCGCAGTTACTGGACGTTGTACGCATAAAAGACCTAACATTGCTCAAGTGCCTGCAGTGGGCGTACCTTTTGGGAAAGAGTGTCGCTCTTTGTTTGTCGCTCCTTTTGGTTACAAGCTTGTGGGCGTTGATTTTAGCGGTCTCGAGCTTCGGTGTTTGGCTCACTACATGGCTCGGTATGATGATGGGATTTATGCAAAACAAGTTGTCGAAGGTGATGTTCACGCATTTAATCAAGAAGCTATGGGTCTCTCTTCTAGGAATTTGGCGAAGCGAGTAATTTACGCACTCATCTATGGCTGCGGAGATAGAAAGATGGGTGAAATAATAAATGGAACTTCAAAACAAGGTAAAGAATTAAAAGAGAAATTATTTAAAAAGTTACCAGCTCTTGATTATTTAACTTCAGCAGTCAGACGTAAAGTTGAATCTACTGGAAACCTGAGAGGGATTGACGGACGTATTTTAAATATCAGGTCAATTCACAGCGCACTTAATTTTCTAATACAAAGTTGTGGGTCAATAATTGTGAAGAAAGCAACTTGTTTATTACATGAAAAATTATTTTCTAAATATAAATATGGTGAAGACTGGTCAATGACCGCACACATACATGATGAGCTGCAACTGGAAGTAAAAGAAAATTTAGTGAATGAAATCGGTAAGCTAGCAATACAAGCAGCTAAAGAAACAAAAGATTATTTTAATCTAAGATGTGCTTTGGACGCTGAATATAAAGTGGGGAATAATTGGGCTGAGACACATTAATTGATAGAATATAACAATACGTCAGATTGGGACATAGATTTAAAATTTGGCAAAAAACACGAAAAGAAAATAGGAAAACTATTAGGCTTAAAGGCTAAAGAAATCGAAGTCAAAGCGGAACGCAGCTGGTGGAATACCACAGGAAATATATGTATTGAAATTGAGCGTAGAGGTAAGCCTAGTGGACTTAGCATTACAAAAGCTAAAATATGGGTACACGTTTTAGCTAAAGGAAATAAACAATATTTACGTTTATTGTTTGACGTACCTACTCTCAAAAAGCTCACAGAAAAATTTAAAGATAACTGGAAGATGGTTGGCGACAGAAGAGAAACAAAAGCGATTATGATTCCTTTTAAGAAAATAATTCATGAACTTATTGAAACAGATTAAACTCGGACATTTTACTATTAAGATAAAAGCGTTGCCTAAAGATATTGCAAGCTCAGATGAACAAGAAGGCAGCTTTCATGGCAGCACTCGAACAATTTATATAGATGAAAATATTATTGAAAAAGGTGGAGCTGACTTAGTTTCAGTACTTTTACACGAACTGCTTCACGTTTCTTATTATAAAAATAATTTATCTAAAACTTCCGTAGAGGAAGATTTAGCAAATGCTTTCAGTAACGACCTTACTGAATTACTTTCTCGAACAAAGCTTCTCGATTTTATCAACCTAAATTTAAGAGGTAATAATGATAAACCCAAATAATAGAACAATGTTAGTAGATGGAGACATTCTGCTTTATGTTTGTTCAACACAAATGGAAGAGCCCATAAAGTGGGACGAGGACACTTGGACTCTTCACGCAAGTGAAAGCAAAACTATTAATAAGTTTGCTGACACTATAACTTACTATTCACAAATACTTTTGTGCAATAACATTGCCATTGCTTTATCAAGCAAGACAAACTTTCGTAA
>Ga0098035_1001273_pt1 | contig 12280 bp, 8 predicted proteins | sample 3_EtaG_FD_75046 | JGI IMG/M metagenome (GOLD analysis project Ga0098035, IMG submission 75046) | Marine viral communities from the Subarctic Pacific Ocean - 3_ETSP_OMZ_AT15126 metaG | ecosystem: Environmental > Aquatic > Marine > Oceanic | place: Pacific Ocean | collected 2015-01-07
CGCACTGTCCAGCCTACAGAATCAGCCGGTCGATTTGCACCCTTGGTTGTGCTTCACCGCCGCATCTTTCGTGACGTCCAGATCTTGTGCGCTGATTTCCGACGGACTTGAGGTCTGCTTATTGCCGCAGCAGCATCCCGACGACTCCGGATGCTTGGCAGGCGCCTCATTCTGTTTGACACGGCTCGACATGATAACCTCCATTCGCAGATCCCTTCCCGACGGGGATATGGTTCAAGACGTGCCGTTGGAACGAAACTTACAGTCAGGATCCAGTATATGGGAATCCTGTTGCTCCAGCCATCGCGGGCACGGGCTAGCTCGGGGGATACAGAAAAATCTTACCCCCTGCTTCGTATAGCGCTACCGGTAGGGTCCCCTCACGGCGCACCGATAGCCGCTGGGGGGGGCCTGAATCAGCGATCGTCGTTGCTGCTGGCGAACGCGGCGCCGTCTGTCACGCGGTCCTCCTCTTTCTTCGACTTCGTCAGCGACGAACCACCGCTTCTGCAAGCGCGGCACCGATCATCGCCTTCGCTTCGCGTTCGATCTGATCGAGATGGTCGAGGCCGCGGAAGCTTTCCGCGTAGATCTTATAGATATCCTCGGTTCCGGAGGGCCTCGCCGCGAACCAACCGCTGGCGGTTCGTACACGGATGCCGCCCAGCGGAGCACCGCCGGATGGAGCGGCGCTCTCGACAGCGATCACGGTTTCGCCAGCCAATTGTCCGGCCTCGAAACTGCGCGGCGTCAGCCGCCTGAGCTGCTCTTTCTCGCGTCTTGTCGATGGAGCGTCGGTGCGCCGGTAGAAGGGTTTTCCAAGCGCGGCGGTCACCTCAGCGTAGAGCGCTGTGGGATCGCGACCCGTCTTTGCCATGATCTCCGCGGCGAGCAGGCCGAGCGCGATCCCATCCTTGTCGGTTGTCCACACCGAGCCGTCCTTGCGCAGCAGGGTCGCTCCGGCGCTTTCCTCCCCGGCAAAGCCGAGCTTGCCTTCGAGTAGTGCGTCGACGAACCATCTGAAGCCGACCGGCGTCTCGACCAGGGGGCGACCGAGCTGCGCCGCAAGCCGATCGATGAGCACGGTCGTTACCATCGTCTTTCCGATGCCGCTTTCGCGCGGCCACAGCGGCCGGTTCGTGAACAGATAGGCAACACAGGCAGCGAGATAGTCGTTCGGAAGCAGGAGCCCCTGCGAGGCGGTGACGATGCCGTGCCGATCGGCATCCGGATCGTTGCCCATGGATATGTCGAAGCGGTCCTTAAGGTCGAGCAGCTGCGCCATCGCATAGGGCGATGAGCAATCCATTCGAATGCGGCCATCCTGATCGGCAGGCATGAAACCGAAGCGGGGATCGACGGTGTCGCTGACCAGGCAAGCATCGAGCCGATAGCGGTCTATGATGGCAGGCCAGTAATCGACGGCGCTGCCGCCGAGGGGGTCGATGCCAATTCGCAGGCCTGAAGCGCTGATCGCCTCGAAGTCGAGGACGTTGGCGAGGTCGTCAACATAAGCCGAGCGGAAATCCCGCCGCGACAACGCGGATGAACGATATGCCCGGTCATAGGGCATACGTCGCACGCCGCTCAGCTTGGCGTCGAGTAGCGCGTTGGCGAGGCCCTCGATACTGCCCGTCACTTCCGGCTCCGAGGGCCCGCCATGCGGCGGATTGTACTTGAAGCCGCCATCCTCAGGCGGGTTGTGTGAAGGAGTGACGACGACGCCATCGGCAAGGCCGCTGGTACGCCCGCGATTGTAAGACAGAATCGCATGAGAGATGACAGGCGTCGGCGTAAAGCCCTCGCGCGCATCGGTCACGACGGTCACCTCATTCGCCGCGAATACCTCGATCGCGGTCCTTGCCGCCGGCCCCGACAAAGCGTGCGTGTCGATCCCCAGGAACAGGGGGCCGTCTATGCCGGTCCTTGCACGGTGCAGGCAGACGGCCTGGGCAATCGCCAGTATATGCGCCTCGTTGAACCTGCGTTCGAGCGCCGAGCCGCGGTGTCCGGAAGTGCCGAACGTCACACGCTGGTCGGCGTTGCCCGGATCAGGGGTCCGGTCATGATAAGCCCGGATCAACCCCTCGACATCGACGAGCTTCGATGGATCCAGCCGCTTCCCCGCGTCGGGATGCGCCTCCGTCATGCGCTATCATCCGCCGGAAGCGATGCTTCGCCCGGATCGTGATTTAGCCAGTCGGCGATGGCTGTCCGGTTGGCGAGTCCTGGTTTTGTCTGCATGTGCGGTCCGAAGCGGTCTCAGGGGGATTGACATTCTCAAGGACGTGGCGCCGCGCAAGTTCTTACAGCGAAACCCCGCCCTCTTTCGGCAGAGGCCACAGGTTCGAATCCTGTCGGGTGCGCCATTCTTTTTCCAAATAGGTCAGCGCATTAGACTAGGCAAAGCCCTCGCGAGGTTCGTGCGAGGAGCGGCCCATCTGCCCCGGGGCACAGTGTTGGCACAGTTGGTGATTCCAAGAGCGCTAAGCAGTGGCGACTGTCAGGGAAAAAGCGCGGAGACAGTGGCGGGTCAAGATCAGGCGCAAAGGCTGGCCGTTCCAGAGCGGAACTTTCCGCACGCGCAAAGAGGCGCAGGCCTGGGCGCGCAAGACAGAATCCGAGATGGACCGCGGGCTGTTTGTCGATCAGACTGCAGCGCGTGAGATGACGCTGGCCGAGCTCATTAGAGCCTACATCGAGGGCGTGACGGAGAACCGTCACAGCGAGAATGCCCGCGTGTCAGAGCGGTTAAGTGTCCCAAGTGAGGATATAACCCCCCGACTTCAGTCGGGTGCTGGCTTCAGCCTTCGACTCGGGCAATAGCCTGTATCCTCGGGAAAGTGAGATCGCCTGGAGGGCGTGAAGTCTCACTTTCCCGAGGATACAGGCTATGGGGCATTCGACCGGCAGTCACACGAAATTTCATCATCGCTACCACATTGTCTGGTCGCCGAAGTACCGGTTCAAGGTGCTGCATGGCGAAGTGCGGCTGCGGGTGCGCGAGATCATCCGCCAGGTCTGCGCCGAGATGGGCGTGACCATCGTCAACGGGGCACTTTCGCGCGATCACGTCCACCTGTTCGTCGAGATACCGCCACATGTTGCCGTCAGCGACTTCGTGCGCCGGGCCAAGGGGCGCTCGTCGCGCAAGATCCAGCAGAAGTTCGAACACATCCGCAAACGCTACTGGGGGCAGCGCTTCTGGGCGAGAGGCTACTTCTCGACCACTTCCGGCAACATCACCGACGACGTGATCGAAAACTATCTCAACCAGCATGCCGCCAAGGATGGCTTCAGCCCCTCCGCATGATCCTACCGGCGTCAGCCGGTAAGATGGGGTGGTTGCCGCCCTCCCCAGACGGCATCGCAATGTGCCAAGAAAGTGGTGTTTACAGCCACTGAGCGGAAAGGATGGCGACCGTGACGAAAGATATTATGATCGGGGTGGATCTGGCAAAGAATGTTTTCCAGCTGCACGCTGCGTCGATGACGGGGCAGCCAAAGTTTCGCAAGAAGCTGTTGCGGCAGAGTTTCCCCAGGTTCATGGCGGAGCAGCCTCCTGCGGTGGTCGTGATGGAGGCCTGTGGCAGCGCGCACTACTGGGCCCGCGAGATGATCAGGCTTGGTCATGAGGTGAAGCTGATTGCACCGCAATACGTGAAGCCGTTCGTGAAGCGCCAAAAAAACGATGCGGCGGACGCCGAGGCCATCGTGATCGCTGCCCAGCGGCCTGAAATGCGCTTCGTCCAGCCGAAGTCGGCAGAGCAACAAGGCAGGGCTATCTTGTTTCGAGCTCGAGAACGGCTCATCCGCCAGCGTACCGAACTGGTCAACGCACTCAGGGCCTGCCTCTATGAATACGGCCATGTTGTTCCGCAGGGGATTCACCAGATCGGGCGGATCGAAGAGATCCTGGATGCGCCGCACAGCGACTTGCCCGATTTGATGCGCGAGGAGTGCCGGGAATTGCTGGAACAGGTGGCGGAAAAGTCGGTCCGCATCAATGCCCGCACCGGGAAGATCAAGGCGCTGGCGGCTGAAGATGATACGGCGCGGCGGTTGCAGACAATTCCCGGGATTGGTCCATTGACCGCTCTGGCAGTCGAAGCCTTTGCCCCACCGATGGAGAATTTCCGGCGCGGTCGCGACTTTGCCGCTTGGCTCGGCCTCGTTCCACGCCAGTTCTCATCCGGTGGCAAGGAGCGGCTCGGGCGCATTTCCAATGCAGGCCAGGCTGATATCCGCAGACTTCTGATTATCGGCGCGATGTCGCGCCTGAACTGGCTGGGCCGCAAATCGATTCCGGAAGGTTCCTGGTTGGCGCGCATGGTCGCGCGAAAGCCAAGGATGCTTGTGGCGATCGCTTTGGCCAACAAGATGGCGCGAACCGTCTGGGCCATGCTGACAAAGAACGAGGATTACCGGGATCCGGTGCAGGTTGTGGCAGCATGATCGACATGCCGCAAAATCAGTCTGACGTCGGATAAAGGGGGTGTGAGAAGGCGACGACCCGAATGGGCAAAATGATCGAACAGATCTGGATCAGGAAAACCAGGTGAATGACGAGAGCTTAAAGCTCGACGGTCAGATTTGGACTTGATTCGCAGATCACCATACCGGCCAGCGGCTTCTGAAAATGCCGTATTCAAAGGCCTTACAGAAGACCGCACTCGATCACACGCACATTCAATCGGAAACCCTCTTGCACAACGGGCGGCAACCACAGAAGGTCATTCAGTGGAACCTCTGCAACGCGCAGGGCTCTGACAACGGGGGCAAGGTACCCAGTTGCGCAAGCATGACCAATAGGGCGCAGTGGAGGTGACGGCACTATCCGCTGTCTGAGCCTGCATCTTGCGCGCAAATTAGGCGGCTTACGCGCAACACATTTTTGCGCTTATGGCTTGTAAGTTGCGCGTATATGCGGCTTAATTGCGCATAAGGTTTTTCGCGCAATTAAGAGGACGATCGTGGTACGGCGCATTCAAGAAGAAGATTTGCAGGCAATCGAACTGGCCGTTGCCCTTCATTCCGAAGGGGCAATGGTGCAGCAGATCGCCGATGCACTGAAGAATGCGCCGCCGCGCCGCACATTGCAATATCGTCTCAAATCCCTCGTCGATGCCGGCCGCCTGGTCATGGGAGGCGAAGGCCGCGCGGCACGCTATTTTGTGCCGCAAATTGTGGAAGCTGCGGGCGAGGCGACGGCCAGGGCAGAAGCCCAAGCCGAAGGCGAAGCGCTCTTGCCTCTTTCCAAAGAAGGTGAAGGCATCCGCGCCTATGTCCGCAAGGCCGTCGAGGCCCGCAAGCCTGTCGGTTATAATCGCGCCTTTCTGGATTCGTACCGCCCCAATGAGAGCTTCTATCTCGCTGCGGCCGAACGGACGCATCTGCGCGAAGTCGGCACACCGAAAATCGCGGAACAACCTGCCGGTACATACGCCAAGCAAATCCTGAACCGGCTGCTGATCGATCTGTCGTGGAACTCAAGCCGTCTTGAGGGCAACACCTATTCGCTGCTTGATACCAAGCGCCTGATTGATTTTGGCGAAGAGGCGGAAGGGAAACAGCGACTCGAAGCGCAGATGATCCTCAATCACAAGGATGCGATCGAGTTTCTGATCGGCGAGGCCGATGAAATCGGCTTCAACCGCTATACGGTCCTCAACCTTCACGCCCTGCTTGCCAACAACATGCTGGCAGACCCCCAGGCGGCGGGCAGCCTTCGCCATATCGGCGTCGGGATCGAGCGCTCGGTCTTTCATCCACTGGAGGTGCCGCAACAGATCGAAGAGTGCTTTGACCAGATTCTCGCTACGGCCTCCGCGATTGCCGATCCCTTCGAGCAGGCCTTTTTCGTGATGGTGCAGATTCCCTACTTGCAGCCCTTCGATGACGTGAACAAGCGGGTGTCGCGTCTGTCTGCAAACATCCCCCTGATCAAAAACAATCTCGCGCCGCTCTCATTCGAGGGGGTGCCGCGCAAGGCTTACACCGACGCTGTGCTCGGAATTTACGAACTGAACAAAGTCGAATTGCTGAAGGACGTTTTCATCTGGGCCTATGAACGATCCGCTGATCGTTATGCTGCCGTCCAGCAATCACTCGGTGAGCCTGATCCCTTCCGGTTGCGACACCGCGAGGCGCTACGCGAAGTAATCCGTGCGGTGATCGGAGGTCGCCTGGACAAGAAGCAAGCCACTGCGCACTTGAAAGGCTGGACTCAGGAAAAGATCGACGAGGCCGAGCGCGAGCAATTCCGTGAAACCGCCGAAAACGAACTCCTGAGCCTCCATGAAGGCAATTTTGCACGGTATCAGGTCAGGCCGAGCGAGTTTGCAGCGTGGCGGGAGGCCTGGAATAGATGAAAAACTCTAGCAAATGGCTGGCTAACTCACGATGCCTTGCGCCGCAATTCGGTGGTGCGTGATGTCCAAGGTTAAACAGTCCAAATCTGCGAAACGTGGTCCGCAGAAGGCTGGTCGCGTCAATACGGCACATTGGGGAGCGATGAGCAGCGATTGACAGCGATATTGAGCGATGATAAATGCCGGGTATCGTTGAAAAACATCAACCAAATCAACGCGCTAAATAAGCCTCTTTCGGCAGAATCCAACTCGAAGCGCCCTGCGGCGGCGCTGTCGATTATCAGCATCTATGACAGACGTCAGCCAATCGCCAGAAAGAGGGCTACCCCAGCTGCGATCAGCGCCACTGCGCTTCCCCCTCCCACGATGAGCCCATGCTTTGGCGAACCGGTCAGCGCAGCCAAAAAGGACTTGGTCAACGTATTCGCTGTGACCGCCAGACCGATGCCGATTGCGGCAATTTGCGGATCGAGCGCGCCTTTGGACAGTCGGGACAAGGACAAGCTGATCGCATCCACATCGGCCAATCCGGAAATCGCCGACAGGCCGAAAACGCCGGCGGGACCGGAGAACTGCGCTGCAAGTTTCGAGACCAGCATGACCCCGGCGATAAGCCCGGCGAGCTTCAAGGCGGTCCCCAGCTCCAGCGGGCTTGTCATTGCGATTTGCGGTCGCTCCACATTGCGCTTGCCGGCTCGCAAAATGAGAATGGCGCCCAGGGTAAAAACTGCGGAGCCCGAGATGGCCAGCGGCAGCATGAGCAGGCCGAGCAGCGACGGATTGGCGATGCCGACGACGACGATCACCCGTGCCATCATGACGGCGCAACTCATCAGCGTAGCCCCGGAAAGGAGCCAGCAGGCGTCCGGATGGACCCTTGCCATCTTCGCGAAGGTCAGAGCGGCAGCGGTTGACGATGCCAATCCGCCGGCGAGCGCGGATACGATCAGGCCGGCCCGCTCGCCGAAGATGCGGATCGCGAAATAGCCAAGAAACGAAACGGCGGCGAGGAGGATGGTGAAGCGCCATATCTCGGTCGGATTGATCGCGTTCCATGGATCGATCGGCTTGTCAGGCAAGATGGGCGCAATAAGAGCGGTCATCACGACGAGGATGACGAATGCACGGATCTCCGGCCAGGTCAGCATTTTCAGCCACGCATGGAGGGGCTGTTTGAATGCGAGCATGGCTGTCGCCGCCGCTGCCGATGCAATGGCTACCGACATCTCGCCTAGAATTGCATAGGCCCCGAGCAGGAATGCCAAAAGTCCGGCAACAGTGCCGGTGACACTGAAGCCTTGTTCGGTCCGCGCTTCAAGATATTGGAACGCGGCAGTGATCAGTCCGAACGTCAGGAATGCAAAACTGAGAAAAATCGCTCCAGCGGTTGACGCGACAAGAGCACTGATACCTCCGAGCAAGCCCGAAAGGCCATAGGTTCTGAGACCTGCCGCGCGCTTTCCTTCAGGTACTTCGCGAAGGGTCCAGCCACGTTCGAGACCGAAGAGCAGGCCGATCGCAAGCGCGATGGCAAGGCGTTCAAACTGGCTATCGATGGGCATATCCTGGACCTTGTCGCCGCGACATCGCAATCAAGCGATCAGCCCCCGCCGGTCCGACAAGAGGCAATCTGAATTGCAGGACGTATGCGCAGCGACGGCCTTACAGAAGGTTCGACCACATTCCGCTTCGTAAGTGGCGCCTGAGGCGGGTCGCCGCTCGACATGCCTGAGGCAGCGAATCCTTGTTTCTTGGAACGTTGGCGTGCCCTCCGGATCGCCAACGGGTAAGTCGACATTCCACAGCTGTTGAAGAGCCCTTGATCGTTCTTGGCCTTGAAGGTCAATTCGTCAGGGAAATGGCCACCGCGTGGTGCAACTGCTCCGGCTGTGCGCGGCGGCTCAATGGAGGAAGCGGTGTCGAACCGCAAGCCATTCAGGCAAATTCCAACAATCTACGGAATTTCACCTACACTCAAGAAGTGTAAGCCGGGTGCCGCCGTCGCGTCATTGATATGTTGGTGAAGCGTGCTCGCTTGGCCCGAATGGGAGCAGACGTTATGCCGAGATTGGCTGTTTCAGGAGTTGGCGTCGTCTTCGTCCTGCTCATTTCAACCCTTGCCTATGTCCCCGCGGCGCGGTCACAAGCCGTCGCAGATGCCGGTTGGAGCACAGCCCTGGTGAGCAACCCTGGTGCCAATATCTCCGCAGCAAAGGTCGCGCCCGATCTTGAGATCGCCTATTCGGACTTCATCGATCGCGTCGACAAGAACGACGTTCGCGAGGTCGTGATCTCCGACAGCATGGTCAAGGGTGTATTGACTGATGGAAAGCGTTTCCAAACGACCGTCCCGCAGGATGCAGGCCTTATCCCGCGGTTGCTCGATCATCGGGTAAGAATAACTGCTGCCCGGAGCGACGTCGAGCCGATCTCCACTGGCTGGCTTAGCCTTTTCTTGCTGTCGCTGCTCCCGCTTATAGCAGTCGTGGGCTATGTGATCTGGTCCCAGAAGCGCCAGGCCAAGAGCGGAGGCGGCGTGTTCGGCATCGGACAAGCCCAAGCGAAACAGGTCGACGCCGATGCACCGCCCGTGACCTTCAAGGACGTCGCCGGCATCGATGAGGCAGAGTTCGAGCTAAGCGAAATCGTTGAATTTCTGAAGCGGCCGGAGAAGTTCCAGCGGCTCGGCGGAAAGATTCCCAAAGGTTGCCTGCTTACGGGGCCACCCGGAACCGGTAAGACCCTGCTCGCGCGGGCGATGGCTGGAGAGGCGGGCGTGCCCTTCTTCTCGATGTCCGGGTCTGCGTTCGTCGAAATGTTCGTGGGCGTTGGAGCGCGCCGCGTGCGCGATCTGTTCGCCCAGGCGAAAAAGAGCGCACCTTGCGTCGTATTTATCGACGAGATCGATGCTGTCGGGCGCCATCGGAGCGCGGGCGTCGGGGGCGGTAACGACGAGCGCGATCAGACTCTCAACCAGCTGCTGGTCGAAATGGACGGCTTCGACGGTGACCAGGGCGTTATCATCGTCGCCGCCACAAACCGCCCGGACGTTCTGGACCCGGCATTGCTTCGGCCCGGCCGCTTTGATCGTCAGGTGGTGGTACCCGCCCCCGACGTCGGCGGCCGCGAAAAAATTCTGCGTGTCCACTTGCGGCACGTTCCTTTGGCGCCGGATGTGGACCCGCGTATCATGGCGCGGGCGACCCCAGGCTTTTCCGGAGCGGACCTCGCCAACTTGGTCAACGAAGCCGCGCTGCTCGCGGCCCGATCCGGCGCCGAACGCGTCTCGACGGACGAGCTGGAGGCGGCGCGGGACAAGGTCCTGCTTGGCGCCGAGCGTCGCTCCCTGGCGATGACTGCCGATGAAATGCTCACGACCGCCTATCACGAGGCAGGTCACGCCTTGGTTGCGCTGTATGTCCCCGGCCATGACCCGCTGTACAAGGTGACGATCATTCCCCGCGGCCGCGCCCTTGGCGTTACGATGTCGCTACCGGAGCGCGACCGCTACGGCCTTGCTCGCATCGAATTGGAGGCGAAGATCGCCATGATGTTCGGCGGGCGCGTCGCCGAGGAATTGGCCTTCGGCAAGGACAGGATCACCACCGGCGCCAGTGACGACATCCGCCAGGCCACCATCCTTGCGCGGCGCATGGTCACCGAGTTCGGTTTCAGCGAGCGGCTCGGTCCGCTGCGTTACAGCGACGGCGACCATGAGACCTTCCTCGGCCACGGCGGCAACGCTCGGCTCAATGTTTCGGAAACCACTGCGAGTATCATCGATGAGGAGATCCGGCGCATCATCGAAGAGGGAGAATCGAGGGCGCGCAAACTGCTCACCGAACGTAGGGACGAGCTTCAGTGTCTGGCAGAAGCTCTGATGGAGCATGAGACTCTGTCCGGTGAGGAAATCCGCGCGCTCCTGGCAGTTCCGGTCGTTGGCGGCAGGTCCGAGCGCGTCAGAATCCTTGCAACCGCCCAAAACGCCGTCCCTGACGGCTTGCTCGAACCCGCCAAAGGCTAAGCCGATCCTCAAGAGGTCTTCGGTGCAGTGGGTTCGGTGCCGACGTCATTCACGCCGGTCGATGCGTAGAACATTGGGCGCGCGAACGTGAAATTGTCTCCTGAATTCAGTCCGTGTTCCGCCCAGAAGCGGGAGCTGGGGACCAGTTCGCGCGTATGTCCTCGGGCAGGCAGCTTTGCACGTCTTTGATCTCGCCGCGCGAGACATGGCGACCGACGACTGTCAGTGCCGCCTCGACAGCACGCCTCGGGTGACGCAGCTTTGTAGGTGCGATGGCGGCCATTACCGCCTCCACAAACTCTATCATCGAGTGGAGACGCGTTGGATGAGATTGAAAATGCCATCCCTCATAATAGATCCCGCGGATAAGGTTGGGCAGCTGCCCGCCGAATTGAACGGCCTCGGCAGGCGGCAGGCGGTCGCGTAGAACGTGAAGGACGGCACGTAGTAAAGCATAAGTGTGTTCCTGATCCACGTCGCCAAGTTCTGCTTCCAGATCTCCTAGCCAGAGGTGACCCTGCTGAACCGCATGGTCAAAATGCCGTGATCCTGTTGTCATTTCTTCACTCCTTCAAAAAGAGCAGTTCGCGGGCAAGAAGGGGCTTTCGCTCCTCGAACGGGGGTTCGCGAGATCGCGTCGACCGAGCTGAAACTCGCGGAGATCGCGGGATCAATTTTATCTGCAACAGGCCTTATGCGAAGCAGCCGGCGTCGCTCTGTTCGGTTGAGGCCGCCACCCAGCGCCCCACCTTGCGCACCGGGCAAGATCAACTCACCGACAACGGCATTGAGCGCCGGCTGCGTCTGCCGACCTGCCATCGAGGCCGACTTCAGTTCCTTCTTCAGATGCTCGAGATCCGCGGGTCCGAGCGTCTCATGCGCGAGCAGATCTTTCGCGCTCCTTTCCAACAGCGCCTGATTGCACTCTAGGATTTCGCGTGCGATGGCGAATGCCTGATCGATCAGCTTTCTGACGGCTTCGTCGATCGCCTCCGCAGTGCCATCGCCGTAGGCCTTAGGACGCCAGACGGGGGTCTGGCCGACCAGGAAGCTGCCCGTTTCGGGCTCATAAGCGACCTGGCCGAGTTCAGGCGCCATGCCAAACCTGACCACCATGCTTCGCGCGATATCGGTTGCGCGCTGCAGGTCATCGGCGGCGCCCGTCGATACATCGGAATAGATGAGGTCCTCCGCCGCTCTGCCCCCGAGCAGTGCCGCCATGCGGTTCATCAGTTCGCTCCGGCTTGCAAGGAACCTATCCTCGATCGGACGTTGCAGAGTGTAGCCGAGCGCGGCGATGCCGCGCGGAATGATCGAGACTTTCTGCACGGGATCCGTCCCCGGCAGGCTCATCGCCACTAGCGCGTGGCCCATTTCATGGTGGGCCACGGTTTCGCGCTCACGCGGGCTCAGCACCCGGCTTTTCTTCTCGATGCCGGCAACGACGCGTTCGAACGCCTGCGTGAAATCCTCCAGCGTCGTCGCCTCGGCACCACGGCGAGTAGCGAAAACTGCTGCCTCGTTCACGAGATTGGCGAGGTCGGCGCCTGTGAACCCGGGAGTCAGGCCAGCCACGGCATCGATATCAAGGTCCGGCGCGGTGCGGATTTTGTGCAGATGAACGTTAAGGATTTCGATCCTGCCCTTGCGATCGGGACGGTCGACCAGAACCTGGCGATCGAAGCGCCCCGCACGCAGCAGTGCTGGATCGAGAATCTCCGGCCGGTTGGTCGCGGCAAGTACGATGATGCCCGCGCTCGGATCGAATCCGTCCATCTCGGCGAGCAACTGGTTGAGCGTCTGTTCCTTTTCCTCATGTCCCGCACCGGGCAGGTCGATGCCGCGTGCGCGGCCGAGTGAGTCGAGTTCGTCGATGAAGAGGATC
>Ga0098035_1001275_pt1 | contig 12275 bp, 13 predicted proteins | sample 3_EtaG_FD_75046 | JGI IMG/M metagenome (GOLD analysis project Ga0098035, IMG submission 75046) | Marine viral communities from the Subarctic Pacific Ocean - 3_ETSP_OMZ_AT15126 metaG | ecosystem: Environmental > Aquatic > Marine > Oceanic | place: Pacific Ocean | collected 2015-01-07
CAGGTCGAGCTGCAATCCGACAAGACGAAACAGGGCGAGAATTTTCGCAAGCTTCTTCTGGCGATGTCCAATGATATCCGCGTCCTGCTGGTCAAGCTGGCGGACCGGCTGCATAATATGCGGACCCTGCATTTCATCAAGAACCCCGAAAAACGCAAACGCATTGCCACCGAGACAATGGAGATCTACGCGCCACTGGCGGAGCGGATCGGCATGCAGAACTTCCGCGATGATCTGGAAGACCTTGCCTTTATTGAACTGAATAATGAGGCCCGGAACTCGATAAAGCGGCGGTTGGAATATCTGCGTGCCGAGGGGGAGGACCTGGTTGAGCGGATCGTTGAGACGCTGAAGAAGGATGTCGATGCCGCCGAGATAAAAGCCGAGATATATGGCCGGGAAAAGCGGTTCTACTCAATCTGGCGCAAGATGGAGAAAAACAATGTCTCCTTCGAGCAGCTGGCTGACATCATTGCATTCCGCATTATCGTTGATTCTGTCGAAGAGTGCTATCATGTGCTCGGCATCCTGCACGCCAAATATTCCATGGTTCCGGGTCGTTTCAAGGATTACATCTCGATCCCGAAGCGCAACAACTACCGCTCCATCCACACAACGATTATCGGACCCGAAAAACAGCGGATCGAGGTGCAGATCCGCTCCAAGGAAATGCACCAGACCAATGAATATGGTGTTGCCGCCCATTGGCAGTACAAGGAAAACCTCCAGAATGTGAAGGAAGGCAAGCAGTATCGCTGGCTTCGTGAACTGCTTGAGATTCTGGAAAACACGGTCGATCCAGATGAATTCCTTGAACATACGAAACTCAGCATGTTCCAGGACCAGGTGTTCTGCTTTACGCCAAAAGGGGACTTGATTTCCCTGCCACAGGGAAGCAGCCCTGTTGATTTTGCCTATGCGGTCCATACGGATGTCGGCAACACCTGCGTCGGTGCCAAGATCAACAGCCGTCAGGCCCCGCTTCGAACCCCGCTCCGCAATGGGGACCAGGTCGAGATCCTGCGCTCCAAGAACCAGACACCCTCGCCAACCTGGGAAAGCTTTGTCGTAAGCGGCAAGGCGCGCTCGGCCATTCGCCGTTTCACCCGGATGAAGCAGCGCGGTCAGTATATCGAGCTTGGCAAGGCGATCGCTGAGAAGGCGTTCCGTGTTGAGGGAAAGAAGTTTGCTGAAAAGGCGTTACAGACCGCCGTTAAAGTCTGGAATCAGGAAAATATTGACGATGTCTACTCCATGCTGGGCGATGGGTCCCGCACTGGCCGGCAACTGATAGAGGTCATCTTTCCTGGCGAGAGCCGCAAGCCAGAAGACGATAACGTCGTTCCGATTACCCGGAACAAATCGAAATCCGACCGCAACAAAAAGAAGCATTCCATTCCCATTAGGGGCCTGATTCCCGGTATGGCCATGCATCTTGCCGGCTGTTGTCATCCGCTGCCGGGAGATCGTATCGTCGGGATCGTCAGCACGGGGCGCGGCGTCACGATCCACACCATCGATTGTGACACCCTTGAACAATTTGCCGACGTGCCGGAACGCTGGCTTGATGTTTCCTGGGATGAAGACAGCGGGGAGGCCGGGCTTCCCGTCGGCCGGATATCTATTATTATGGCGAACGAACCGGGTGCGTTATCGGGGGTCACGTCGACGATTGCGTCTAATAATGGCAACATAAACAATTTATCAATCGTCAATCGAAGCCAGGATTTTTTCGAGATGCTGATCGATATTCAGGTCAAGGATGTCCGTCATTTGACCAATATAATTGCGGCGCTGCGGGCGGATCCTGTGATAAGTTCAGTTGAGAGATCGGCCGGTTAGAAATTCCCGGGCAAAAAAATGAAGAGGTAAGTATGAAAGAGGATGAAATCCTGTCCCATTTCCGGGAAACGAATGCCTTGCTGGAAGGGCATTTCCTGTTGAGCTCCGGTTTGCATTCCGACCGATACCTTCAATGTGCGAAGGTGTTGATGTATCCGGACCGGGCCGCGATATTGTGTCGGGCACTGGCGGACAAGGTAGCGGAGACTCTCGGTGAGAATGCGGTCGATATCGTGGTGGCACCGGCCATGGGCGGCATTATCGTCGGATATGAACTGGCGCGGCAACTGGCGGTTCCGGGAATTTTCACCGAGCGGGAAAATGGCGAGTTCACATTGCGCCGCGGATTTCAGCTCACACCCGGAGCCCGGGTCATAATGTCCGAAGATATTGTGACGACAGGTAAATCCAGCCGCGAATGTATCGCGGCCATTCGGGCGGCAGGTGGAGAAGTTGTTGGGGCGACCTGCCTGATTGACCGTTCAAACGGGAGCGCCGATGTTGGCGTGCCCCTGATCTCGCTGCTGCAGATGGAAGTCAAGACCTATGAGCCTGATAAGCTGCCGCCGGATCTCGCCGCGACGCCGGCTGTAAAGCCGGGCAGCCGGAACCTCAAGTAATCTATAAAGAGTGTTGCCCGAATGTTTCGCCGTCGCCAGAAAACAACAAGAATAAAGCAACTGGCTGATTTTGTCTGGCCGGCAATCGGTTTTCGGCGCTCGTCGAAATATGTCGGCTATCGGCTTGCGCGGCTGAAAGGCTCGCCTTACAGCCTTGCGGCCGGCTTCGCGTTCGGCGCGGCGATATCCTTCTCGCCATTTGTCGGCTTGCATTTTATTCTGAGCGGTCTGCTGGCATGGATCTTTCGGGCAAGCATCCTGGCGTCCGCCCTAGGTACAGCAATCGGCAACCCCTGGACCTTTCCCTTTATCTGGACAATGTTATATCAGGTCGGGCGGTGGATTTTGGGGGATGCACCCGGGAATGCAGAACTTTCAGATGCCAGCTTCAAGGCATTTTTTGACGGGATACTGGCGGGCCAATGGACCCTGGTTTCGCATATCTTTTATGAAATTATTCACCCCATGCTGGTTTCTTTCCTGCCGATCTCCATATTGGTGTGGATCATTTTTTTCTATCCCTTGCAGGCTTTGATCCGTAGATTTCAGGAGAAAAGAATACAATTGATCCTGAAAGCGCAAGCTCGGAAGGCAAATAAACAGATCGCAAGAGGCAAGAATCTGGGAGTGTCGGAGAAATGAAGTATTTAAGACTGGGCGTCAATATTGACCATGTGGCGACAATCCGCAACGCGCGTGGCGGTGTTCATCCCGACCCATTGCGCGCCGCCCGCATCGCGGAAGCCGCCGGCGCGGATGGCATTACGGCGCATTTGCGCGAGGATCGACGCCATATCAGTGATGGCGATATAACCCGACTTGCGCATGAGCTTACAATCCCGCTCAATTTCGAGATGGCGGCGACAAAAGAGATGCTGGAAATTGCGCTTAGCCATAAGCCTCACGCCAGTTGTCTGGTCCCGGAAAAGCGCGAAGAGCGGACGACCGAGGGCGGGCTTGATGTCGCGGGCGGATATAGTTCGCTTAAATATTATGTCGAGAGCCTGAAGGGAGCGGATATCCGTGTTTCTCTTTTTATCGAGGCGGATCCGAAACAGATCGAGGCAGCGAAAAAAATCGGTGCCGATATCATTGAGATTCATACCGGTGCTTATTGCGATATGGAGGATCCGGCGCAGCGGCAGGCCGAATTCGAGCGTATCCAGAAGGCAGCGGCCCTTGCGGAGGAACTGGGTCTTGAATGCCATGCAGGCCATGGTCTGACCTACGGCACCGTCAGCCCCATCGCCGCGATCCCGACGATCGTGGAGTTGAACATCGGGCATTTCCTCATCGGCGAGGCGATTTTTTCCGGGCTGGAACCGGCCATAACCAAAATGCGACACCTGATGGATGAAGCCCGTCAGGCTGTGGCCTAGGGCGGAGCAGGGAGATATGTCCCGGATAATCGGCCTTGGCAATGATATCATCGACATACGGCGAATTGAAAAAACGCTGGACCGGTTCGGTGAGCGATTTATCAGGCGCATTTATACCGAGGTGGAGATCGCTAAGTCCGAGCGACGGCTCAACAGGGTGGAATCCTACGCGAAAAGATATGCCGCGAAGGAGGCCTGTTCAAAAGCGCTTGGGACCGGGTTCCGTCGCGGTGTCTTCTGGAAGGATATGGGGGTCATCAATCTGCCATCCGGAAAGCCGACAATCGCGCTCACCGGGGGCGCGCTGGAGCAGTTGATACGCATTACGCCGCCGGGCATGCGATCTGAAATTCATTTGACGATCACCGATGAACCGCCGCAAGCCCAGGCCATCGTCGTGATTACGGCGATTCCGGAAGAGGAATAGGGGCAAACACGGGAAAACCGCGGGAAATCGGTTGCCTGCGCGTCTTGATCGTGCAATTGAATGTTTTTTGTTTTGTAATATTTTTTTGGAAGAGTTTTGATGAAGGAAGAAGCGGTAAAGGCCAAAGGCGGTCTCGGGGAAACTATCCGTACAATTATTTATGCGGTACTGATTGCGGTGGTGATCCGGACCTTTGCCTATGAGCCGTTCAAGATTCCTTCTGAATCGATGTTGCCCACCCTGATGATCGGCGATTATTTGTTCGTCTCCAAATACTCCTATGGCTATAGCCGACATTCCTTCCCGTTCAGCCTTGCACCGATTTCCGGCCGCATTTTTGAGGACCTGCCCGAGCGTGGCGATGTTGCGGTTTTCAAGAAGCCGATCGGGGAACAGGTTGACTATATCAAGCGGATCATGGGCCTGCCGGGAGACAAGCTGCAGATGATCAACGGCGTCCTCCATATAAACGGCACGCCGGTCAAGCGCGAACGGATTGAGGATTTTGTCGATCGGGACCGGTTTGGCAATGTCCGGCGCATCGCCCAGTATCGCGAAACACTGCCAAGCGGGCGGACTTATTTGACCCTGGACGAAACCGTGCAGGGGATCATGGACAATACGGATGTGTATTTGGTTCCCGAAAATCATGTCTTCGCAATAGGCGATAACCGCGACAATTCCACTGATAGCCGGTTTTTGAGCCATGTTGGTTATGTCCCCGTAGAAAACCTGGTGGGACGGGCGGAGATCATCTTCATGTCCCTAGACGGTTCGGCCGAATGGTACGAGATATGGAAATATCCCACAGCCATTCGCTGGAACCGGATCTTTAATTCCCTGAGCTGATGTCCGGCGCTGCAAAAAATCCTGAGGAACTGGCGGTCCTGCTGGATCACGAGTTCAAGGATATCAGCCTTCTGAAGGCGGCTGTAACGCATTCTTCCCTGATCAAGGGAAAAGGAAAAAAAGCAGACGGAGAGGATTACGATCGCCTCGAATTTCTGGGGGATCGGGTTCTCGGCCTTGTCATCAGTGAAGAGCTTTTCCGCCGATTTGAAACGGCGGAAGCCGGGCAGCTTTCACGACGCTATAATGCGCAGGTTCGCCGGGAGACCCTCGCAGAGATAGCCCTGGAAATGGGTCTTCAGGACTATATCCATATGGCCGGGGATCTTGCGGCTACCGGTGGGCGTGAAAACCCGTCCATTCTGGAAGACGTGATGGAAGCGGTGATTGCCGCCCTATATCTTGATGGAGGGTTCAGGGCGGCCCGGAAGTTTATAAAATCGAAATGGTGGCCGCGGTTCGATTACAAGGATGCATCGAAAAAGGATGCGAAATCGGCACTTCAGGAATGGCTGGCCAAGACGGGAAAAGCCTTACCGTGTTATTCGGTGGTAGAGGAAACGGGTCCGGATCATGACCGACGCTTCAAGGTGATGGTGGAAGTTCCCGATTTTACGCCGGCGACCGGAACAGGATCGTCAAAACGGGTCGCAGAACAAAGGGCGGCCGCAAAAATATTAAAGGAACTTAAAGGTGATTGATCAACAAATGGGCGAGGGATTAACGCGGTGCGGCTATGTCGCCCTTGTCGGCGCGCCGAATGCCGGCAAATCTACCCTGCTCAATCAACTGGTGGGAGCTAAAATCGCGATTGTCACTCCCAAGGTGCAGACAACACGCACCCGCGTGACCGCGATCGCGATCGAAGCGGACAGCCAGATTATCTTTGTTGATACGCCGGGCATCTTCAAGCCCTCTCGTCGCCTGGAGAAGGCGATGGTTGATGCGGCCTGGGGCGGCGCGCAGGACTCGGACCGGATCGTGCTGATCATAGATGCCGCGAAAGGCATTTCGGCTGATGTGGAACGCATCATTGCTGGACTGGAGAAGAATGGCCGGCGGGCGCATGTTATTCTCAACAAGATCGATATTCTGAAACGGGACAGCCTGCTCGCACTTGCGCAATCCCTGTCAGACCGGGGCATTTTTGATGAGATCTACATGATTTCCGCGCTGACCGGGGATGGGGTCGCGGATTTGCGGGCGGCACTTGCGACGGAAATGCCGGAAGGGCCTTGGCTTTACCCTGAGGATCAACTCGCCCTTGCACCGATGCGACAGCTTGCGGCGGAAGTCACTCGCGAGAAGCTGTTCATGCGTCTTAATCAGGAACTTCCCTATTCCCTGACAGTAGAGACGGAAAGCTGGGAAGAGCGAAAAGACGGCTCCGTCAAGATCCAGCAGGTGGTCTATGTATCCCGCGCTAACCACAAGCCGATCATCCTCGGCAAGGGCGGGCAGGCTATCAAGAAAGTCGGCGCGCTCGCCCGCGAAGAGCTGGAAGAAATGCTGGAACGCCGCGTCCATCTGTTTCTTTTCGTCAAGGTCCGGGAGAAATGGCTCGACGATCCGGAACGCTATCGCGAGATGGGCCTGGACTTTCCTAAAGACTGACTGCGCGCACCCAACCGTAATTTATTTGGCATCGTCGCCTGCTGCCCGTTGCCTTGCCATGCGCGGTATTCAGCTTCTCTGTTTGTGAAGCTCTAACGAACATGGTTAAAAAAATAACGGGTGAAACAAAAAATTAACCTAATCCCCTCCATCATGCTTCTTGAGAAGAGTCTAATTCTTCGTCTGGAAGTGTTTTTTGTCTGGTTAGTCTAGAGAATATGGGGATTTGAAAATGGCTAAACGCGACGTGAACTATATAGAGAAACATCTGAAAAGTGCAGATGCGGGCATACCTGATGAACAGTTTCGCGCCGGCCTGCTTTTTTCAACCGGTGACGGTGTGCAACAGGATCTGGTGACCGCGCATAAATGGTTTAATCTGGCGGCGATGAACGGCATTGAAGAGGCGCGAGAAATCCGCGCTGAAATTTCTCTAGATATGTCGGCACAGGAAATCGCCAAGGCTCAGAGAATGGCCCGCGAATGGATCATGGGCCGTTAAAATTAACCCAGATAAAAAACGCAGAAAAAATTGCAACTAAACTCTTTGACACACAGCCAAAATCTGCCATATTGCCGCCTCCGGTGAGCTGGCCGAGTGGCTGAAGGCGCTCCCCTGCTAAGGGAGTATGGGGTTAATAGCTCCATCGAGGGTTCGAATCCCTCGCTCACCGCCACCCACCCCTGATAATTCGTCTCTGATTTTGCGTGTTGGATTAACCGTCCGTAACAGGGCGATATTTCACCACCAATCCCTTTCCTGGCATCGTCTCCGGACCGTCAGATGACGGCTTTGTGGCGCCCATCTGCCCGCCAGTCTCTGGCCGTCTGATGGTAGGGTGAGTTTCGTTCGGGCAGGATTTTAACAGGGAATTTTATGTAAAAATGCCTGTTAACAGGGTAATTTCACTACTTGATCGCGCGAGGGAAAATATTTTATCACGTAAAAACAGCAGTTTAGAGATCATTTTTGCCACTTTCCTGTTATTCGCCATAACAGGGTGATTTTATGCCATAACAGGCCCTGTTATTGCGATTAACAGGGCGTTTTAAGCCTGTTAACAGGTGATTTAAGGAATTTCCTTTAGGACCTGGAACTGATTTTATAGCGTGCTTTCAATCCCGAACTTGCGCCTCTGATCGGACCAGAGGAGCGGGATATCTTCCTTCATTAATAGAGCCAGTGTAAGGTGGTCGGGCTGCCGCCCGTCGAGGATGAGGCGCTGGATATCGGGTGCCAGAAAAGCAAGTCGCACCAGATTGCGTTTCCAGGGGGAGACGGGGGCCGCCTGCAGGATGGGCCCTTTTCCTGAATCCCGATCCAGCATCGCATGGGCTTTGCGCAGGGCTTTAATCAAAGAAGGAGCCGGTTGTGGCGCGTTTCTGTCGCCGGCAAGGATATCGGTCCTGCCGCCGCGCGTCTGCATCCGCCAGGGCAGGGTCAGCCGTAGCTGATCCGGGTGCATCAGGTCGGTCACAGCCAATTCCCCGGTATGAAGATTTTCCGTAACCTTGCTGATAAATTTGAGTGGCAGGCACAGATCGACATGCCTTGCATGAATCTCGATGCGACCTACAAGTTCAAGCGGGTCCTCCGACAAGCTGGGAAGAAGACGGGTGAGAATCTTGATCAACCGACTTTCAAGCGTTGCCGCTGAAACACGTCGTGGCGCAGCATCTCCCGGGTCTTTCTTTGCCCCGCGCTGCAAGGGGGCGGAGACATAATAGCGATACAGCTTACCGCTGCGCCCATAGGCGAAGGTCGGGGACATGGGTTGCCCGTCTGTATCGAAAAGACGACCCGCGAGCGGCGACCCTGCAACACTCTTTCCGGTCGCCTTGCGACGCCGGCTGTTCTCATCCAGCTGTGCCTGCACCGCCTCGAAGAGCTCTGTATCGACAATGGCCTCATGCAGCCCCGGATGAGACTGATCCTTGTGGGGAACCTCGCCGAGATAGACACGGCTCCGGAGCAGATAATACAGCGCCCCACGGCTGAAGGGCTGACCTCCGATGGTTCTTCCTTTCAGCGTTGTCCGGACCTTTGATCGAATACCCTTTTCTTTTAGGTCTCTTACCAGAGCATGAACGGATTTGAGCTGCAGATATCTCTCAAAGATCCTGCGGATTGTCTCCGCCTCGGCTTTATTTATCCGCAAAGCATAGGAGCCTGCCTCCGGCAGATCATAGCCAAGCGGCGGGCTGCCGCCCATCCACATGCCCTTCTTCTTGGAGGCAGCGATCTTGTCGCGGATCCGCTCTCCGGTGACCTCCCGCTCGAACTGGGCAAAGGAGAGGAGCACATTGAGCGTCAGCCGGCCCATGCTGGAGGTGGTGTTGAAGGATTGCGTGACACTGACGAAGCTGACGTCCTTATCTTCGAAGAGCTCCACCATGCGGGCAAAGTCGGCGAGCGAGCGGGTCAGGCGGTCTATCTTGTAGACGACGACAATGTCGATCTTTCCCAATGAGATATCGGCAAGCAGTTGTTTTAGGCCGGGCCGCTCCATACTGCCACCGGAATAGCCGCCATCGTCATAGCGGGCGGGGAGGGCCCGCCAGCCTTCGCTGGCCTGGCTCTTAATGTAAGCCTCACAGGCTTCATGCTGGGCATCAAGGCTGTTGAAGCTTTGATCGAGCCCTTCCTCGGAGCTCTTGCGGGTATAGAGGGCGCAGCGTCGGGGAGGGGACTTCATTGTTCCCCCTCGCGAAGGCCAAAGAAGCGCGGTCCGTTCCAGCGGGTGCCTGTGGCGGCGCGGGCAATGGCCGAGAGGCTCGGATAGGTCTTGCCGTCCCAGAGAAAGCCATCCGCCTTGACCACGACCTCGATCTGCCGGCCCTGCCAGTCGCGCCGCAGGATGGCCCCATCCCCGAGGGCGCGGCCTTCGGGCGCAATGGCTCCGCGCCGGGAGAGACGGCGGCGGGTCTCGGGCGTGAACCCGCCCAGAGCTTCCGCCTGCAGACGCCAGGCCAGCATCAGGCGCAACAGCTCTTCTGAGCGTAATTTGGGCGCCGGCCCGAAACGCGCGGCCCAGATTGACCGCAGATCACGTAATCCAAGTGTTTCCAGTGACCTGATCTCGGCTTCAGGATCTGAACCACCCGTCATTGCGGATCCCCGATCCGGTAGCGGCGGACCCCGTCGATCTTCTCCGATATTATCACATGGCCTTTCTTTTTTAATGAGCCCGCAATCGCGCCCCGCACCGAATGGCTCTGCCAGCCGGTGACCTTGCAGAGCTCGTCCAGGCCGGCACCATTCTTTTGACGGAGAAGTGTGATCATCCGGTCAAGTTTGGTCGGGGCGGTCGGTCCTGTTTTGGGGGTAGCGGTGCTGTTTGATACACCGTACTTGCGGCTGGATGATTTACGTTGTTGGGATACCATAAGTCTGTCCTCCTGTTATCGGGCGGAACCCTTCCGTCCCTACCGACAACAGCCCGGCAGACGGGCATAGCAACAGTGACGCTCCTTTGTGCGCCGAAGTCCAGTCTTTCTCCCCGGTTGAGGGCTATAAAGGTTGGCGGCTATTGGATTCTTCTATAAAATACTACATATGGTGTAATTATGTCATTGGATATACGAGATGAATGAAGGGCCAGACATTAAAAACCAGTTGAGCGTGACCTATCTTCGGTTAAGCGATCTGGTGCCGGATCCGAGAAATGCGCGCACCCATTCGAAAAAGCAGATCGAGCAGATCAGGGCGTCGATCGAGGAGTTCGGTTTTACCAACCCGATCCTGGCTGATCCTCAAGGCAATCTGATTGCCGGACACGGACGCTTGCTTGCAGCTAAGGCGATGGGCCTGAATGAAGTGCCGGTTATTACCCTCACGGGACTCACAGAAACGCAAAAGCGCGCCCTCCGTCTGGCGGACAACAAGATCGCCCTCAATGCCGGCTGGGATGTCGAGATCCTGAAACAGGAACTCTCCGAGCTTGCTACAATTGATGTCGATCTGGATGTGAGGCTCACCGGGTTCTCGACCGGCGAGATCGATGTAATTCTGGAGGAGGCGGCGGATCCCGACGATGAGGTCATTCCGGCCGTTCCGGAAACACCCAGAACCAAAGCAGGGGATATCTGGATACTGGGCGATCACCGTATCGGTTGCGGCGATGGCCGTGACCTCGCGTTTTTACAAAAGGTTGTTGGCACAGATGCTCAGATCGACGCGGCATTCCTCGATCCGCCTTACAATGTCCGGATCAGCGGTCATGCCAATACCAGCGACCGGCATTGGGAATTTGCGATGGCCTCGGGCGAGATGAGTGAGACGGAGTTCCGGACTTTCCTCACCGAAACGCTGGGGGCCTGCAAAACTGTTTCCCGGGATGGGGCCGTTCACTTTGTCTGTATGGACTGGCACCATATGGAGGATGTGACAACCGTTGCCCATGATATCTATGGCGCCTTCCTGAACCTCTGTATCTGGAACAAGTCAAATGCCGGCATGGGCTCGCTTTACCGCTCGAAGCATGAACTGGTGTTTGTCTATCGGGTCGGGGAGGCGGCACATCTCAATATGGTCGAACTCGGCAGGCATGGCCGCAACCGGACCAATGTCTGGGATTATGCCTCCGTCAACTCGTTCCGCGGCAGCCGGCGCGAGGATCTTGAGTTGCATCCCACTGTCAAGCCCACGGGGATGGTGGCAGATGCCATCAAGGATGTAACCAAACATGGGGATCTTGTTCTCGATATCTTTCTGGGCTCGGGCACGACATTGATTGCAGCGGAACGGGCAGGGCGTCGGTTCCGGGGGGTAGAGGTCGACCCGGCCTATGTCGATGTCGCCCTTGAGCGATGGTCTGCCCTGACAGGCAAGGAACCGCGCCTTGAGGAGAGAACCGCTCAATGACGGACAAACCAACAAGAGGCAACCCTCCCGTCTCGGGACGATTCCAGAAAGGCCAGAGCGGTAACCTCAAAGGACGTCCGAAATCGAAAGTTGAGACTTCCAAAACTTCTGCCGTCGAAGTGATCCTTGACAAGACCCTTACGGTTATGCGCGGTGGGGTTCCGCGTGAGATCACCATGGAAGAAGCTCTGCAGCAACACACGCTTCAACTGGCCTTGGAGGGGAACCGCTCGGCGCAGCGTGAGGTGCTGAAATGGATTGCAAAAAGAGACAAATACTTTGCAGCAGAAAACCAACGGAAATCTCCGCAAGTGGTGATGTCCAGGATAACGACAGATCCCGCCAATGCGGATGACGCCCTGTTGCTGCTTCAAATTACAGCTCTTGATCCCAGGCGTAAGGACATTAAGGCAGATCGGCCACAAATGTTGCTCGAGCCCTGGGCGGTGCAGGCGGCGTTGAGCCGGCGTCGCGGGGGCCAGAAACTGACTGAAAGCGAAATCTCGGAAATCCGGCGCTGTACAAGAGATCCGGATAGCCTGCGGTGGCCGAAAGGAGTGGAGGCGTGACTGACGATGGAAGCCGGGACGACAGTAAGGCAGGATATAAGAAGCCCCCTGTCGCGACGCGATTTAAAAAGGGTCAGAGCGGCAATCCTAAGGGGCGCCCGAGGGGCCGTC
>Ga0098035_1001276_pt1 | contig 12275 bp, 11 predicted proteins | sample 3_EtaG_FD_75046 | JGI IMG/M metagenome (GOLD analysis project Ga0098035, IMG submission 75046) | Marine viral communities from the Subarctic Pacific Ocean - 3_ETSP_OMZ_AT15126 metaG | ecosystem: Environmental > Aquatic > Marine > Oceanic | place: Pacific Ocean | collected 2015-01-07
AAGTGAAGCCGCCCTCCTTCCGGCCGGCGTCGGATGGGCCCTGCTCGCCGCCTTCAGCGTGCTGTGGATCGGCCTCGGCATTTACTGGGGCCGCCGCAACAAGAGCTTCGAGGATCATGCCCTGGCCGGGCGCAATATCGGCCTCGCGCTGGGATCGGCAACGGCAGCGGCGACCTGGATCACCTCGAACACGACGATGCTGGCCCCGCAATTCGCCCTGCAACTGGGCGTATGGGGCATGCTCGCCTACTCGACGGCGGCGATCGGCCTGCTGCTCTTCGCGCCGATGGCAGGCCGCATCCGCAAGCTGATGCCCAACGGCTATACCAGCGGGGACTTCTTCCGCCTGCGCTACGGCCGCGTCGCCTGGGCGGTGTTCCTCATCTTCACCCTGTTCTACTCGCTGACCTGGCTGGTTTCGATGGCGATGGCCGGCGGCATCCTGCTCAACACGCTATCGGGCATCCCCTATGCCTGGGGCATGTCGGTGATCCTGGGCGTTTGCGTCCTCTATACGATGCGCGGCGGGTTGGCCGCGGTGATCGGCACCGACTTCATCCAGAGCCTGATCATCATCGTCGGCATCGTCGTCGTCGGCGTGGCCGTGCTTTCGCACGTCCCGGTCGAGAAGATCCACGCCAATCTCGCCGCCGAGCGCCCTGCCCTGCTCGACGTGCTGTTCCCGGCGGCGATCATGGCGATCTTCAACAACCTGCTGTTCGGGCTCGGCGAGGTCTTTCACAACAACGTGTGGTGGAGCCGCGCCTTCGCCTTCCGCGAGGGCGTGGCGGGCAAGGCCTTTGCGCTGGGCGGCCTGATCTGGTTCCCGATCCCCTTCGCGGCCGGTTTCGTCGCTTTGGCCTCCGGCGCGCTCAACGTGCCGGTGCCCGCCGCCGACATGGTGGGCCCGCTGGTCGTCGCCGAAGTGCTGGGTGAAGCCGGTGCCATCGGCATCTTCATCATCGTGTTCTGCTCGCTCGCCTCCAGCATCGACAGCCTGCTGGCGGCAACCGCAGACCTGATGACCGAGGACGTCTATCGCCGCATGTTCCGGCCTGCCGCCCATCCCGAGACGCTCAAGAAGATCGCGCAGTGGGTAACGCTTGGGCTCGGCCTGTTCACCTGGGCGGTCTGTTTGCCGCGCATCGGCACGCTGGCAACCGTACTGTTCTTCGCGGGCCCGCTCGTCGGCGCGATGATCTGGCCGATCGTCACCGGCCTCTACTGGCGCCGCGCCAACACGACCGGCGCCGTCGGCGGCATGCTGTTGGGCGCCGGCATCGGCCTGTTCTTCTATTTCGCTATCGGCTTCTACGTGGCGTCCTTGATCGCCACTGCCGTATCCATGATCTGGGTGCTGGCATGCAGCGCCCTGTCCAAGACCCGTTTCGACTGGGCCCTGCTGAGGGAGGCTGAATGACCTTCTCGACCCAATTCCTGTCCGTTCTCGTCTATGGCTCGCTTGCGTGGTGCGCCGTGACTGCACTTGGACTGGGCACCCTGCTCATCCGCGACATCGTTCGGGGAGAAATCTGGTGACCCTGCCGGCATCGCGGGTCGATCATGCCCCCGCCATCGTCAAGCGGCCGGGCAAGATCGGCAATTGCCCGAATCCGGTCGACTTCATCGCGAGATCGCCCAAGCTCGATCTCCACGTGCTCGATCAGTTGCGCGGCGCCTCGGTGCTGTCCGCCGCGCAATTCGACAAGGACCTGCTGTGCGAACTGGCCAAGTTCGCGGCCTACCTGCAGCTCAAGCGGTTCGATGTCGGCCGTGCCATGGATGACAAGATCATGGCTGCGGCCTTTTTCGAACCCAGCACCCGCACCCGGCTTTCCTTCGAAAGCGCCATGCTTCACCTCGGCGGCAAGACGATCAGCGTCGCCGACGGCAAGACCACCGGCGTCGCCAAGGGCGAATCGATGCGCGACATCGGCCAGATGTTCAATTCCTACGCCGACGTCGTCGTGGTCCGGCATACCGAGCAGTCCGCCGTAAGCGAGATGTGCGAGTACCTGCGCGTGCCCCTGCTCAACGGCGGCAACGGCTCCGACGAACATCCCACGCAGGCGCTGGCCGACTGGTACGCACTGCTCAAGTGGCGGCCCGAGATCGCCTGGGCCAGCCTGCCGGAGAAGTTCCGCCTAAACATCGGCATCATCGGCACGCCCGGCAACATGCGCACGGTGAAGTCGTTCCTGATGCTGGCGCTGCTGTTCCACGAGAACATCAACCACATCACCATCTTTTCCGAGATGGCCGACCCGCTCGGCGAGGAACTGCGCGAACTGACGAAGAACAGCCCGATCGGCATCGACTTCTCGCAGAACCTGCAACAGAGCCTCGAGTATCTCGACGTCATCTACATGAACGCCATTGCCTACCTGGGCGACGGCTATCGCTTCTTCGGGGATGCCTTCTCGCTCAACGACAAGAGCAGGCTGAAGGACGACACGGTCATCCTCCACCCGCTCGCACGCGGCGAGGAACTCGACGTCAGCCTCGATGACACCCAGCACAACCTCTATTTCAATCAGGCCGACGGCGCCGTCTGGATCCGCCAGGCGTTGCTGCTCGCGATCTTCGGTCGCGTCGCGGAAGTCGTGCCTGCAGAACTCCTCGCCTGACCGGCGGGCCCAGAACCAAGGAAACAACGACGATGTGTGGCATTGCCGGACTGTGGAGCCCCGGGGGCTACTCCGACAACACCCCGAAGCTGGCCGAGAAGATGGCCGACCGCCTCTACCACCGCGGCCCGGACGGGCGCGGCTTCCATTTCGATCCGGACCATGGCCTCGCCATGATCCACACCCGCCTGTCGATCATCGGCCTCAATGCCGGCGACCAGCCGATCTTCGACAAGGACGCAGGCCTCGTCCTGACCGCCAATGGCGAGTTCTACGACTACAAGCGCCTGCGCGGCCTGCTGCGCACCGACGGCTTCGAGTTCACCACCAAGTCCGACAGCGAGATCGCGCTCAAGCTCTACCGCAAGCACGGCTTCGATTTCGTCGAACAGCTGCGCGGCGAATTCGCCTTCGCGATCTTCGATGAAAAGAAGGAACAGCTGATCCTGGTGCGCGACCGCTTCGGGATCCGGCCGCTGTTCTGGCACAGCGGTCCCAATGGCTTCTTCTGGGGCAGCGAGATGAAGGCCATGCTGGCCCATCCCGACGTGCCGCGCGAAGTGTGCCCCAAGGCCCAGCTGCACCAGATGATGCAGGTCATGGTGCCGGGCATGACGCTATACAAGGACATCCAGGCCGTGCTGCCCGGGCACATGCTGATCGTCACCCGCAAGGGCGACGGCTTCGAGGTTGAGCAGAAGCGCTACTGGGACGCTGAGTTCCCGCTCGATGGGCACCACGACGTCCGCTCGGACGACGAGCACATCGAGGCCGTGCGCGAAAAGCTGGTGGAATCCATCACCTTCAGGCTGGAGGCTGACGTTCCCGTGGCCTGCTATCTTTCAGGCGGCATCGATTCCTGCTCGATCCTGGGCATGGCCGCGGCGATCCAGCAGTCGCCGGTCAAGGCCTTCACCATCTCGTTCGACGACGACCGCTACGACGAGGCCCATATCGCCACGGAAATGGCGGAAAAGGTCGGCGCGGACCAGGACATCCTGCGGGTCAAGGCAGAGGACCTCTACGGCAAGAACTTCGAGGACGCGGTGATGTTCTCGGAGCGCACGTTCTACAACACGCTGGGCGTCGCCAAGATGCTGATGAGCAAGCACGTGCGCGACGTCGGCTACAAGGTCGTGATCACCGGAGAAGGCTCGGACGAACTGTTCGGCGGCTATGCCCAGTTCAAGGCCGACCTGTTCCTTCACGATCCCGACTATGCCGCGACGCCTGCGGCTGAGGAGATGCGCAAGCGCAATGCCATCTTCTCAGGCTCGGTCCTCGCCGAAGAAACGATCAGCCACCCCGCTTTCGAGGAAGTCATGGGTTTCACGCCGAGCTGGATCCAGCCCTGGATGCTCACCCTTGAGCGCGTGAAGCCGCTGCTTTCCGACGAGTTCAAGGCAAGGCTCGGCGACTACGATCCCATCGCCGCCATCGCTTACAGCCTAGACAAGTCGATGCTTGATGGGCGCCACGTGCTCGACAAGGTCCAGTATTCCTGGATCAAGACCATGCTGGAAGGCCAGATCCTCAACTGGGGCGGCGACCGCGTCGACATGGCCAACTCGCTGGAAAGCCGCCCGGCCTTCCTCGACCACCACGTGGCCGAACTGGCCATGCGCATCCCGCCGCATGTGCGCGTGCGCGACGGGGTCGAGAAATGGGTCGTGCGCGAGGCGATGAAGCACGTCCTGCCCGAAGTGCTCTACAAGCGCGAAAAGTTCGCCTTCATGGCACCCCCGGCGCATACCGACGTGAAGAAGGCGGCCGAGATCGACAAGCTGATCGAAAAGTGGCTGTCCTCGGAAAAGATCGGCTCGCACGGGATTTTCGACGAGGCAAAGATGCGCTCCTCGATCGAGGAATACCGCAAGTCAGACGATCACGCGCAGAACACGCGCAAGGACATCATCCTCAATCACGCCATCGCACTGCACGCGATGGAGGAGCTGATCTGAGGTTCGAAAGGACACGCCGGGGTTGACCGTCAAGGTCAATCCCCTGCCAGTAGGTCGCTACCTTCCCGTCGAACTGGAGCCGGTCAGTCGGTACCTACGGCGAAAAGCTGCTTGTCGTCGGGGCGCGGCAGGGAACCGTCGAAGTTCGGCAGCGGCTCGAAGACTTCTTCGGTCACGGACACATTTGACAGGCCATCGACCTTGAAGTGGCCAAGGCGACGTTCCTCGTCGCTGCGCCAGTTCTTGCGCGGATTGAGCGCGCTCACGAAAAGGTCGCCGTGCCGCTCGAAAAGCTGATGCGGGGCAAGCTCCATCTCGCTGCCATTGTACATGGCAACGATAAGGCGCTTGAGGGCAATGGCCTCAATAATCGATCGTTCTGGCGACACCGTAGTCATAGTAGCGTTTTGCATTGCAGCAAAATGACGAATTCACCCCTTCGTATCAAGTTGCATTCTATGCCATATGTCTTGCGCATGACGCAACTCAATCGCTGTCAGCCGCCCACCACTTCCCCGCGTTCGGGCAAGACGGCTTCGTTGCAGGCCAGTTCGGTGACGCATTCGTAGAGCAGCTGAGTCCCGCGCTCGATGTCGGACCAGTGCGTCCATTCGTCCGGTGCGTGACTTACGCCCTTGACGCTCGGCACGAAGAACAGCCCGGCCCGCGTATGTTCGCAGAAGAACTGGACATCGTGCCCGGCGCCCGAAGGCATGATCTTGTAGCTGTACCCGAGCTTTTTGGTCTTGTCCTCGATCAGCTCCATGATCGTGCGGTCGCAATAGGCGGGCTCGAGCCAGGACATCTGTTCGTACTCGAAATGCAGCTTGTGCTTGCGGGCAATCGCTGAAAGCACCCGCTCGCAGGCTTCCGCCAGCGCCTTCATCTTTTCGTGATCGAGGTCACGCCCGACGATGGTGAAGTCCACTTCGCCCGGAACCGTGTGGGGAAAGCCCGGCTTGCAGGCGACATGGCCGATGGTGACGCGGCTCTTGTCGGTGCCCTCCTCGTCGATGATGCGCGGGATTTCATGGGCGAAATCGACCATGCCCATCAATGCATCGGCGCGCATGTCCATCGGCGCGGTACCGGCATGGTCGGCCTTGCCGATGAGCCGCACCTTCCACTTGAAGACGCCGGAAATGCCCTCGACGATGCCGATGGTGATCTTCTCGGTATCGAGCACCGGCCCCTGCTCGACGTGGAGTTCGAGAAAGGCGCGGATCGTTTCGGGCCGACGATAGGCGTGCAGCGCCTTGAGGGGATCGAGGCCGACTGCTGCCATGGCGTCGCGCAGCATCAGCCCATGTTCGTCAGCCGCGATGTCCAGCCATTCGCGGGTCAGGTGCCCGGACAGCGCCTGCGCGCCGAGCATCCCGCCGAAGCGGCCTTCCTCCTCGCTGGTGGCGATGACCTCGACCGGAAAGACGGGCTCGACGCCGTTCTCCTTGAGCGTGCGAACCACCTCAAGCCCGGCGATCACGCCCAGAACGCCGTCGAACATGCCGCTGGCCGGGACGGAATCGAGGTGCGAGGCGATCACCACTGCGGGCTTGTCCGCAGGGCCGTAGCGACCGATGACGTTGCCTGCACCGTCCATCTCGTGGGTCATGCCCAGGCTCTCGAACTGCTCGCGCAGCCACGCCCGGGCGGCCATGTCCTCCGGGGAGAAGCCCTGTCGGTAGACGCCGCGATCAGCCTCGTTGAAACCGAACCTCGATACGGCGGTGATGTCTCGCTCGATCCGTTCGATATCAACCTGGGCCACGCGTCCTCCTTCTTGTTTTGCGTGACGCGAGGGTAACGCCTTCAAAGCCAAGGGGGCAACCCCCGGGCCCGGACTCGTCTCAGCCCTGGTCGATATACTTCGTTTCCAGAAAACGGTTGCGTGTCGCCAGTGCGTCGAGGTCATTGCGCGACAGGTCATGGCTCATCGCCTCGATCTCGTCAGCGATTACGCACAGCCCGTCGACGAGTTGTTCGGACGGCGTGCTCCCGGCATGCTCCTTGTTGCGCAGGGCCGGCGGGATACGGGTATAGCTGTCGACGAGCCCGGGCAGATGTTCGGCGAGCAACTTGCGCACCTCGCGCGCGGCCGGTCCGTTCTCGTTGAGCGTGGCCAGCTGCGGCGCGAGCTGTTCGAGGCGCACGCCGATCATGTCGATGGCGTCGATTGCCGCATTGGGCAGCGCCCGGCGGCGGGCCTCCAGCCACAGTTCGGTCGATCCCGCCAATTCGGCCAGTTCGACGCCCGAAAGCTGGTCGGCCCTGGGCCGGGGCGTTGCCGGGTAGATGGACAGGACCACGAAAACGATGAAGCCCAGCAGCATCGTCAACAGCCAGGTCGTGTCGGACAGGCCATCCATGAAGATACCGGTGCCGATTGCCGCGACCAGGATGGCCGCCAGCGCCAGGAAGGCGCGGCGGATGCGCCGCCAGCGAAAGCGCCAGCGTTCCTTGCGTGCATGGTGGAGCCGCACCGCGCGCTGCCTGCGGGCGGCACGGATGATCTCCTGCTGGACGGGGGATCGGCCTCGCGCCATCGCGGCTTAGTCCAGGGCCTCCAGCATCGACTTGACCGCCTTGCCGTCGCCCGCTGCCGCTCCTTCGGACTGGCCCTGCGCGCGGGCGATATAGGCCTTCGACTTGCCGATCTCGCCTTCCAGCGAAGTGACCGTCTGCTTCATGCTGTCGAGCGCCTGCAGCTTGAACGTGTCTATCGAATCCATCGTATCGTAGATGTTCTGGAAGGCACGGCTGAGCGTCTCCAGCGGGATCGTCGAACTGGCCGCCTGCTGGTGGATCCGGGCGGTGTTGTCCTTCAGCATCTGCCCGGTGGCATCGATGATGTTGGCGGTCGTCGTGTTGAGCGCGGTGATCTGGTCGAGCACGAGACGCTGGTTCGTCATCGCCTGCGCGACGGTGACCGCAGTGCGAAGCGCGCCGACCGTGGTGGTCGAGGCACGATCCACGCCCTTGATCAGCTCGACGTTGTTCTTCTTCACAAGGTCCAGCGCCAGGTAGCCCTGCACCGTGACTGCCATCTGCGTCAGCAGGTCCTGCGTGCGCTGGCGGACGTAGAACAGCGCGGTTTCGCGCAGGGCCTTGGCCTTGGCCGGATCGGTGTGATCGAGATCCGCCGCCTTCTGCTCGAGCGTCTCGTCGAGGGCCTTGGACATGAACACCATCTGTTCGAGCTTGCCCATCGCCTTCCACAGGTTCTGGCGCTCGACATCGATGGCAGCATTGTCCATCAGCAGTTCGTCCTTGCCCCCCTGCAGGCGCGCAAGGATCGCGCTGATATGGCTTTGCGCGGACTTGTAGCTGTCGAAATAGTTGCGCAGCTTGCTGCCGAACGGGATGATCCCGAAGATCTTGCGGCGCGTCGTGAGGTCACCCTTCGTGGACGGGTCGAGATCTTCCACCGTGCGCCGCAGTTCGGCAAGATCCGCGCCGACGCCGCTCGTCTCGTCCATCGCCCGGATCGGACGGTCGAGGAAACGGTTGGACTGCCCGGCCGCCTCGGCGATTTCCTTGCGGCCCATGTTGGTGATCTGGTCGACCCGGCGGCCGAACTCGGGTGAGTTGGAATCCTGGGCAACCAGATCCTCGACGAATTCATCGACACGGACTTGCAGGCGGGACTTCTGCTCCTCGTCGACCGGCACGAGACCGGCGGCCTTCTCGGGCTTCACGACGGGCACCGGATCGGGTGGAGTCAGCTTGAGCTCTTCAGAAGCCTGATCCGTCGCTAGCGCCATCTACTGTCACCTTCTTGCCTGCGGAATGCACCAAGTCGCTGTGAAGTTAGGTTTGCTGCCGGCCGAGTACAAGGAAAACAGGGCCCGGTCGCCGCCCTTGGTCGGATCGCGTCAACGCTTGCTCGATTCCTCCTCGCCTGCGCCGATCCAAAGCATCGTGTCGTCCCGGGCCACCACGGCAAGGTCCAGCCCCGAGGCCCGGGCCCGGCGCACCGCAAGGTCGGTCGGCGCGGAAATCGCCACCAGCAGCGGACACCCTGCGCGCACCGCCTTCTCGACCAGTTCATAGGAACAGCGCGAGGTGACGACGATGAAGCCCTGCCCCGGATCGATGCCCTCGCGCGCCATCGCGCCGACCAGCTTGTCGAGCGCATTGTGGCGGCCGACATCCTCGCGCACGAGCTGGACGGTTCCGTCAATCGCACCGAAAGCTGCGGCGTGCGTTGCCGAAGTCCGCCTTCCCAGGTCCTGCCGCTCGCGCAAGGCCACAAGCGCGCTGCGGATAGCCTCGGGACGAACGGACGACGCGGCGGGCAACCGCGGCAGCGGACGCAAGGCGGCTTCGACACCCTCGATCCCACAGATCCCGCAGGAACTGTCGCCCACGCGGCGGCGGGCGCGTTCGAGAATGGGGCCAAGCCGCGCCTCCGGCAGGTTCACCCGCGCGACGAAGCCTTCGCCCCAATCGCCGTTCTCGACACGGTGGACCGCCACCTCGCCGACTTCACCGGCCTGCGCGAGACCTTCCGCCATCAGGAAACCGGTGACGAAATCCTCGATATCGAGCGGGGTTGCCATCATCACGGCATAGGCAATCCCGTTGGTCTCGATGGCGATGGGCGATTCCACCGGAATGGCAACTTCGCACGGCTCGCCGGCGCCTGTCGCATAAGGGTTGCGCTCCGCGTCGATCAGGGCTGCGCCCATCGGGGCCCCGCAGGCCGTTCCGTTCCTGTGATCATCACTCATGGCACCGTGATAGGCCCTGGGCCGCGAAAGGCCATGCCCGAAAGCTCAGATCTCCGCCTGAATCTGGCCGTAGGCCAGCAGGGCGAACAGCCCCGTGCCGCCGATGACGTTACCGATCAGGGTCGGCAAAAGGTGCATCCCAATCGCCTCGCCGAAGCTCATGTCGCCATGCAGCGCCAGCATGAACATCTCGGTCGATCCGGCAATCACGTGGGTGAATCCGCCCGCCGCGATCAGCCACGCGAACAGGCCGACGACGATGATTTCAAAGCCCTTGGAACTGGGCAACATCCAGACGATGGCAGCCACGAAGAAGCCGGCCGGAACCCCGTTAAGCAGGGCTTCCATGCCCCGGCTCTCCGCAGCATGGCGCGACACCTCGAGCATCGCGGCGATCAGTTCGCTGTCCGGCGAACCGATCGTGACGGCAATGATCGCGCTCGCCATCGTCCCGATCATGTTCGCCAGCAGAACGATGAGCCAGAGCCGCCCCGTGCGGTAGAACCGCGTACCGCTCGGCCCGGCCAGCAGCGGCAGGACGACGCTCAGGGTGTTTTCGGTAAAAAGCTGGAGCCGCGATAGCACGACGAGGATAAAGCCCATCGCATAGCCCCACGCAGCAATTATCTCGCGCTGGGGATGGCCCTCGTATGCGTCGTAAAGCAGGCCTTGGCACAGGACAGACGTGGAGATGCCGAAACCCGCGGCAATGCCCGACCACCACAGGGAAGCGGCGGGGCGGTGCAATTCCTCTTCGCCCTCGCGCCGGATGACGGAAAAGACAGTCAGGGCCGAAAGCCGCTGACTGTCCTTGACCTTCGACCTTTCGCGGCGGCTCAGCCCGGCCTCGTCCTGCGCGAGCTCCCTGCTCACGTCCTCACGATCGGGATGGGTCATCGCGCGTCTGGTTCCTCCGGCGGATTGCCCGGAAGAAACGTCTCAGCTTCCCGCGATGTTCCCTTCCGGTCAGGCTTTCAGGCGCTCGGCATGCCAGTCGACATGCTCGGCCATGAACGTCGAGATGAAGTAGTAGGAGTGGTCGTAGCCTTCCTGCATCCGGATCGTTGCCGGCTGGCCCGCCTTCTCGCAGGCCTGGATGAGCAGATCGGTGCGCAGCTGTTCCTCAAGGAAGCCGTCCGCCGTGCCCTGGTCGACCAGCAGGTCGGGCAGGCGAGCGCCGTCCTCGATCAGGGCGCAGGCATCGTATTCGCGCCAGTTAGCACGGTCGCCGCCGATATAGCCGGTCAACGCCTTGTCGCCCCAGGGGCAGGACAAGGGCGAGACGATCGGCGAAAAGGCGCTCACCGAGCGGAACCGCCCGGCATTGCGCAGGCCGATGGTGAGCGCACCATGGCCGCCCATCGAGTGGCCGGTGATGCCCTGTCGGCCCATGTCGACCGGGAAGTTCGCGGCAATCAGCGCGGGAAGTTCCTGCTCGAAGTAGGAGCGCATGCGAAAGTTCTTCGCCCAGGGCTCCTGCGTCGCATCGACGTAGAAGCCTGCGCCCTTGCCGAAGTCATAAGCTTCATCGTCCGGCACGTCGTCGCCGCGCGGCGACGTATCGGGAGCGATGAAAATCACGCCATGCTTTGCGCAGGCGGCGCGAAATTCGCCCTTTTCGGTGACATTGGCATGGGTGCAGGTCAGCCCCGAAAGAAACCACAGCACCGGAAGTTTCGCGCCCGGCGCATGGTCCGGGACGAAGACGGAGAATGTCATCTCCGTCTTCGTCTGCGCGGACCGGTGCCGATAGACGCCCTGGACGCCGCCGAAGGACTTGTTGGTCGAAACGGTTTCCAGAGTCACTGCGTCACTCGCCCTCGGGCAACTGGGTGAAGGCGCAGATCTTGTTGCCGCAAGGGTCGCGCAAGTAGGCGCCATAAGCATTGCCGGGGGCCTGCGCGCGCCTTCCCGGCGCACCTTCATCGCTACCGCCATTGGCAAGGCCGGCCGCGTGGAAGGCGTCGACTGCCTCCTTGGTGGCCGCGGCGAAGCCGATCGTCCCGCCATTGGCATGGCACGCCGCATTGCCGTCGGCCGGCTTTCCGACGCCGAAAGCGCCGGTCGGGCTCTGGTAATAAACGCGATCGCCGAAGGTCATTCCTTCCCCGATCCCCAGTGCACCCAGGGTCGCGTCGTAGAACTGCTTGGCCTTCGCGGGGTCGTTGGAGCCGACCATGACATGCGTGAACATCGGGCTATCCCCTCTTGAAGCTTAGTAGACGACTACACTGCGGATGCTCTCACCCGCGTGCATCAGATCGAAACCCTTGTTGATTTCTTCAAGGGAAAGGACGTGGGTGATCATCGGGTCGATCTGGATCTTGCCGTTCATGTACCAGTCGACGATCTTGGGCACATCGGTGCGGCCCTTCGCGCCGCCGAAAGCCGTGCCCTTCCAGACGCGACCGGTGACGAGCTGGAACGGACGGGTGGCGATTTCCTTGCCCGCTTCGGCAACGCCGATGATGATCGATTCGCCCCAGCCGCGATGGCAGCATTCGAGCGCCGTGCGCATCACTTCGGTGTTGCCGGTGCAATCGAAAGTGTAGTCCGCACCTCCGTCGGTCATCTGCAGGACCTTGGCGATGGTGTCCTCGCGGCTCATGCCCTTCACGTCGAGGAACTCGGTCATGCCGAACTTGCGGCCCCAGTCCTCGCGGTCCGGGTTGATGTCGACGCCGATGATCTTGTTGGCACCGGCCAGCTTGGCGCCCTGGATCACGTTCAGGCCGATACCGCCCAGGCCGAAGACGACGACGTTGTCGCCGACCTGTACCTTGGCGGTGTTGGTCACTGCGCCAACGCCGGTGGTGACACCGCAGCCGATGTAGCACGAGGTCTGGAACGGCGCGTCCTCGCGGATCTTGGCGACGGCGATCTCGGGCAGGACGGTGAAGTTCGAGAAAGTCGAACAGCCCATGTAGTGGAAGATCTTCTCACCCTTGTAGGAGAAG
>Ga0098035_1001280_pt1 | contig 12261 bp, 24 predicted proteins | sample 3_EtaG_FD_75046 | JGI IMG/M metagenome (GOLD analysis project Ga0098035, IMG submission 75046) | Marine viral communities from the Subarctic Pacific Ocean - 3_ETSP_OMZ_AT15126 metaG | ecosystem: Environmental > Aquatic > Marine > Oceanic | place: Pacific Ocean | collected 2015-01-07
AGTGAACTCAACACCGTCAGCATTGGAAGCCGCACCGACATTGGTGAAATCGTCGCTAGTAATCCAGTCTTTGAGGCGATAACTCTTACCTATCGTCAGCGTACCAGAGGTTTGCTCATCCTGACTGCCACCCACATACTCAAACGGCACAGCCTGTCCATTATAGCTGGCTCGTACTTCGGCTGCTGATAAGGCTCGGTTGTGAAGACGTGCTTGGGATACGGAACCAGCGAACTCGTTGGTAGTGCCGCTAGTCTCCGTGCCGATCCGCAAAGCACCAGAGTTATCCAGCGTGGCTGAAGCGGTCGAAATAGTAACCGTACCCTGGCTAACACCATCAGCATAAGCGGTCGCATCGCCGTCACGGTTGCAGGTGACTAACAGATGCGTCCAACTACCAGCCACAAAAACATTGGAGGCTATAGTGGCCGAAATATCAGTGGTATTATCATCCAATCGCAAGTACAGGTCATCGGTATCAATCCTCAACCCGTAACCGATACCACCAGCTTCCTTGTTTATTAAATACTTGCCTGTCTGGGTGATATTGTCAGGCTTAACCCACATCTCGATAGAGAAATCGGCTGTACCGACATCAATATCAGCATCGTCAGAGACTTCAACATGATCACCATCACCATCAAAGCTAAAACTAGCCCCACTACCACCCTGTGCATCAGCCACAGCCGGGTTATCGATCAACCTATCGCCACTTACCTTGGGGCGGATACCTTCGCCTGAACGATAGAACGGACTAAAATCATGAAATTTCATTGTGTCCTCCTATGTCAGGATGTAACTGACTGATTGAGTACCACTGGTACTGATGCCATAAATCTTAGTCAGGCTGTCAATATTAATGGTCACGCCTTCGCCTGGATTCAGTTCCGTTCCGGTACCAGTAGTGGCAGAACCGATACCAATCCAAACAGAATCGGTATTAGCCGTCAAAGCCTTAACCATAATCCCATGATAAGCGGTGGCTGTACTGCCTGAAGCCAAAGATATGGCCCCGCTAGATACCAATGAAATGTTCTGGCCTGAAACGCCATTAGTAGCGGCTAGGGCCGCTCTGACTGCTTCTGTTCTCGATAGTTGCATAATATTGTCTCCCCATGCCCACGAATTAACGCACCCGCATGGTTATCTGTTGGCTAACTCTCGCTCCAACTCGGCTGTTGTAAAGTCGTCGATTGGAGTTCTGCCTTGATCGTCCATATTAAAACATCGTTTTATCCAGCCGTAGATGAATAGCTCTTGATCTGTCCGGTTGCTGACACCGTCCCCGGCACTGAAGGCGTATTTACAACCTTTCAGCACGTTGTTCCAGAAGAAACCTGAGCGTTGAATAGCCAAATGCAGCCAAGGCATCGGCCCAACCCGCTTCAAGGCTTCTCTAGTCCCGTTACCGGGAATACCATCTACGTCGATCCACTGACTAGGGTCAGTAGGACTCAATTCATGGTTGACTGCCGCTTGTAGGCACATTCCACCCATACGACCGCCGTTAATGTACATATCGAAGTAGTACTTACCGGCCTTGGCTCCCAGATCCAGACTGCCGATTCGAGCCTCATCCCATAAGCGGATGTAGATCTCTCTAGCCTGATCCTCAGTCATGTCTTCGATGTCTTGTTTACGAGCCGAGGGTTGTAGCTTCTGTAGTAGGCCCAGAGTTACACCAAACCGAGTAGCCCCGCCTTTATCGACGGCATAATCGGTGTACTCCGTACCCTCATGTTTTAAGATCTGTTGGAATATGTGGTCAAAATCTGCCATGATGGGGCAGACTCTACCACTCAAAAATATGTTATGGCAAGTTTATTTCAGGTGGGACACATAAATATGTGCTATAATATGGGCGGCAAGGCCCGCTTGAAGGCTTTGTTTCATATGTCAGGCCGGGTCATCTCCTTCACCCGGCCTTTTCTCTTTCTCCTGCATGGCTTGCTGGTAGTACCACTCAATCTCTTCGTGCAGATCCGAACTGAAGATAGCCAACACTTTAGGCAGTGTCTTGCCCCGCTCGACCCATCCTTGCACCCATTTACGCCGATCAGCCCGAACCAAAGCCCAACTATCACCGCCAGAGAAAACGCTGTGGGTTAACTTTTCACCGGCTGGCCTGGTAGCTCTGGCGGCAGATTCACTAACCCGAAACAGAGACCGAGTCTCAACCTGCCAACCTGTACCGCTACCATAATGACTGTCACTGAGAACCATCTCCTTGATTCTCAACGGCGGTTTGGCTAGACCCCGTTTGGTGCGATCAATCCAGGTGTAGATTGTGGCTGGACTTCGATCTACCAACTTGGCAGCTTCGATTACTGTCACCCACTTCTCTAGCATACTTCTTCCGATAATAGTTGATCATGTCGGCCACCAAGTTGGGATACCAGGGATAGACCTGTTCTCGCAAGCGGCAATACTGATCCAGTAACGACTCTTCCTGAGTCAAAACAGAGCCACCAGTTTATCCAAGGCTTTGTCAGTTAGTTCGTCTAGCTCGTCGTCCAATCTATCCATCAAGATCTTTTTTAGATTCATTTAACACCTCTTGCAACTGTTGTTTAGAGAACGGTTTACTCAAAAACCCGTCCATAATATAGACCATCATATCAGCCAAACGTCTTTAGCCCTCACCATTGCTTCGGTTATCGCCAAAACCTGCCACCACTGAGGATAAAATACCAGTTAGTACCAACAGTATCCTCTCAGCCAGAGCAATCACCTTCTCAGTCGATAAATTGGCTTTTGGCGTGTACCAAGAAGCCACCGCTGTGATTAGTGTAGCCAACAATAACCCGCAAATACCAGCAAACACCAAGCGTACAATACTTACCTGACCTTGCAGTTTAACTAGAGTCGAACGATCCCTCTCACTCTTATCCAGGTTGGATATCAAATCCTGAACCTGTGTCTCCAAGATCAGGATTACTTCGTGGTCTGACTTGCCTTCGTAATTGTTGGTGCTGTTTTCGCTCATTTAACTAGATCTACTAACCTGCAATCATCAACAGGTATGCGATAAAAGTATTCCCCCGCTGCCACCTTGGTGTTTGGGACTTCCTCCAGGTACTCCGTCTTTAATTGATCGCCTCTTATTACCCAGGCTTGTGTCAAATCCGATCTCAAGACCCAGATCACAACCGGAACCTTGCTTTTGGACAGGTGAGACTTCCTTTCCGGCACCTGAATGGTGTCCCAACGACTAGGCCAATCCCCAGTCCAAACCCTCTTGATCTCGACTTCGTGCCTAACTTTCCTGTAACTCACTAAATCCGACCCGTACTTATCTTCCGGCTGCAAAGTGAAATGCCCCACCCGGTCTAAATAGGCTCGGATTGCACCCCTGCCCACCTGGTGGTTCTGATTATACTCTTCGATCTCAAACGGCTTGCGTATCATCCTAACGGTTCAGCACAATCTGTTTGACCTGATTGGCAATCTCCTCGACATCAAACATTATCTGACAGGCGTGTAGATGAATCAACTGCCAACCATTAACCACATACTTTTCCAAATAATAATGGTCTTTAATGGCGTGATCCTGATAGGTCTTCTTGGTCTTAAAATGGTACTGGTAACTATCCACCTCAATCAGAATCCTTTTCTCCGGTTGAGCAAAATCAGCCCGATATTGACCGGCCTGATACTCTTGCACCAAACCTAAACCCATCGGTTCCAGGTACTGCCAAAGCTCGTTGGCTGGATGACTATCGGATAATGGCGAGGGTTCGACCTCTGGCACAAAATCATCAAACAATACCTGCTGTGCGTCCCTCATCATATAAGAAGCACTCTTGGCAGTGATAGATTTAGCCCGTCTTTTTAGCTCCTCAGTCTTTAGCAAGTCCTTAATCAAGTCCGGCCTCATTTCAGCCGTCTGTTCATTAACAGCCACCGCTAACTTATCCCCATCGCCGTCATGCGTAACTAGCACGGCTGGATATTTAGCCCCATTGCCAGCCTTTAGCCTAGACACAGCCTGACCCACTTGCCAGCGTTCCCAATCGTCGATCTTTTCCTCATCCGAACGCCAGGCAAAACCGCCATGCTCCCTGATAGCCAACTGAATACTACTAAAAGTGGCTAACCCTCCCTGCTCCAGAATGTACTCCAACAAAGGAAAACGATGAGTGCTGACCAAATTACCGCTCACTTCTCACCTCCTCGATGAAACCAACCGTCTTCTCTACCCAAGCCAACATGTCGTCACAATCTCCCATCATATCGTTCTCACGCAAAGTCTGACACAAGGGTTCTTTACCAATCTGGTTGTAGATGCGATGAAAATCGACGACTATCTTCCTCTGGGCGTTGTAGATATTGTGCCAAGCGTTCACCGCTTTGACCTCCGGCGACTGTGCTGCCGCCTTATCAAAATCGGAGATCGATTTTATCTCCACCCCGTGACCCCCTATCGTGATCTCCCGTTTGGCTTGCTGGAGACTGAGTTCGCCCGATTTCACCTTGTCGAAATGTTCAGGGCTTTCTCGTTGGATCTTTTTGGCTTCGTTGACGTACCTCGCAGAAACGTCCAACTTTTCGGCTGCTTCGGACCGGCTTAAACTCTGCAATTTTGCAGAGTTTTTCTCAGGCCTCCCCATGTCCAGGTTCGCAATCTCTGCCGCCAACGCTGCCCTTTGACTAGCTGTCAGGTGCCGTCGATGCAGATTCAGCGACAGCACATAACTCAACGGATCATCACCCTCGTAATCCGTCACCGCAGGTTCACCACTGGGATAAATCTTGATATCTTCAAAACACTCACGGGGCAACTCATCCGCACCACAATAATCACACCAGGCTCGATACCGATTCCTACCGTCCAATATCTTGCCCTCGTACATCACAATCGGCTGGTATAACCCGCTCTCCATTATGTCATCAGCCAACTCCCCTAACTCTTCATCCCCCATCATGGGGAATATATTCGCTATCGGATGAAATTCCATCTCTCCTCCTTTATACGCACCATAATTAGCCTAGCCCAACTTTCATGCGTCATTAAAATAAGTCCAATTGACCATCCAACGGTTTCCTAGCCGGTTGCCGACTACCTTCCAAGGAAGCACCCGTACCATCGAACAGTGCCGCCACCTCACCTACACTCCTAACCAGCAAGTACCGATGACCCAATCCCTCCATCATCACTTGATACTCCTTCTGTGACTTGCTCTGACGACCGCTGCTCGTCTTGACCTCCAAGTGGATACAGTTACCACCAGCCAGAAACAACAGAAAATCACTGCTGCCAGCCCTACCAAAACGTACATATCCACCTTTCTCCGTCTTATAAGCACCGGTATTGTTCTTAATGTAGGCCAAGCGACCACCACGCTCCATCAGGCGCAGGTAATCCTCAATGGCCGACTGGATTTGGGACTCCTTAACCAATGATTGTTTGGATGCCTTATCCCGCCTCATCAGCAAACACCAACTGACAGATCTGCTGCACCAACGAATCAGCCTCAGACCAATCCGAATTACGGTTATACATGTCCGTAGACACCTTCCAAGCCACCTCTTCACCCTGCTCCAGCACAGATAATCGCATCTCAGCCAAAACATGACTGCGGCCCATAACCTTAATACTGGTACAACTGAGTTTCTTAGTCATCAAACAGATCCAATTGCTCCTTCTCTACAGGCCGCTCTTCTGGCACCACAAGACCACAACTGGCACAGACAGGATCAATATTTCGCCACTGCACTATCGGTGCATCCACCATGTTCATCAACATAACTACCACCCTATCCGTTTCGTCATCTCTAAACTCGCTACTGTTACCAACATGAGTCGGTGGGTGCAACAAGTAGCCAGTACCGTAATCCACCATCACCACTGCTTCCATATCATCAGGATAGGCCGATAACTCAGACACCAATTGGCTAATAGTCATCAAAAGGGAATATCGTCATCGGTAGCAGCGGCACCGTTATCACTATCACGACCACCCACAAAAGAGAACCTGTCCAGCACCATGGAGTGCTTAGATCGCTTACTACCATCATCCGACTCCCAAGTGCGGTACTTCAACTTGCCTTCAACCAGGATAGGTTTGCCCTTAGAGAAATACTGCATGATCACCTCTCCCTGACTACCAAAAACATCAACATCCAGGAACATGACATCCTCACGTTTCTCGCCATCCTTGCCAGTCCAACGTTCATTGACGGCAATACCAAAAGTCGATACCTTCATACCAGACGGCATCTCTCTCTGCTCCGGATCTCTAGTTAAATTACCCATAAAAACCACTCGATTGTAACTACTCATATCTAATCCTCCCAGGGCTTGTGGCCCACCTGAAACCCTATCTCCATAGCTATCTTTTCCTCAATGGTGTCCTGACAACCAGAACACAACCTCTCGATATCACCTTTGACCGACACCTTCTGAGCAATAAGGAGCCAATCTATGTCCTGCCGATACTCAGAATAGCGAGTGGTCAAAACATGGTGACACCAAGCACTCAGTTCCGATAGGTCGAACTCGACATTAATCGATACCTTGCCCTCAACCGGGTTAGCCACCGCTAATCCTCCCTAGTGAACTGAATATCATCCACCATCCGATCACTACTGCTGAAAAAACCTTGCAGAATCTTATTGATAACCATATTCTGGGACTCCAAACGAGCCTCCGACTCAGCCTTAACCCTAGCCGCCAAATCGTGCGGCAAATAGATACTCAATCGCTTGTAATCCACACCGTTGCGGTTACGCTTATACTTTCTGCTCATTGGCTTTCCTGGCCTGATACCGCTTACGCTGATACTCCTTCTTAGCCTCCCACCAAACCGGATCTTGCTTCTTGCGATGGTAATTTTCCTTGTTGAGACGACTCTTCCTCTCCTTAGCCTTCTCAATGTTGTCCTTATCCACCATCCTCCTAGCCTGAGCCAACATCTCGTCGTACTCACCATCCACTAACCTATACTCCCGCCCATTTACTATCACCGCTGAAGGACAAATAACATCCTCTTCATCCTCCGGGTACCAAATCATCTTGACGCTTGTTTGCATCTCTCCTCCTGTAGTAACGCTAGTAAACATTATAGCACGTACAGTTTCTAATAATCCAATAAAATATACCAATAGTATTGGACATATAACGGCAGGTAATATATAATCACCGTCCTGATAAAAAAGGTAGCTTCAGATAGTAACTGAGGCCTCCTGTTAACCAAAACTTGATCAGGGCTTACAGCCCCACCTAGCTATAAGGTGGGGTTTTTTTATGCCGTCAATTTGGCTAATGTGCTACAATCACAGCCTTCCCTGCAAGGTTGCGTATCAGGCCCACTATACCTAAGCCTGACATAGGTGTGGGCCTGACTTTTTCCCCAACTACGATTCCGACTGGGACTCCTGCAACTTTTTGCCGTTTTGAAAATATCGGTTGCGTTCTTGAAACTGAAAATATCGGTTGTGTGAGTTGATTTCTGGGACTCCTAAACCTTTTCGGCCTTGCCATCTTGGACTACCCTATTAAGTAAGTACTTACTTACTTACAATGTTAGTGAGTACTTACTTACATGGCTGAAACCTATGCTATCAGAGACTTTGCGCCTATCGCCTGTGCCATTGGCTATGCTTTGACCATGAGATGGTAGGCAATGCTAATCCGATTGGATGTAAGGCAAACTGATAGCATTCTGCTATGGTTTAGGATGTTATGGGATGCTCGATTTAAGCTAGGATTTGGCGCAAGCTAGTATCAGAGAAGGTATCAGACAGTACGATCCAATACAGGCCAATCTAGGCTGTTTTTAGGCTATGATTTGGTAGGGTATGTTGTGCTAGATTTGGTGTGATATGTTGTTTTCTGTGGAGTGTGAGAACGTGCATATAATAAGCTATCCAGGCCCATTATCATAGCCAACCTAAAATCAACTGCCCACCGTTTCAGATCAGCAAACAGCGTGCAAACTCAGTGAGGGCAATAAAAAACGCCCCTACACTTAAGCAGAGGCGTTATATAGTCGGTTTGGTGTTTAGGCTAGGCCATTTTACGATTGACCCATGCCGGTCGGCCTGTAGCTGCTGATAATTGACGTTCGAGCTTTTCGATCAGCCTTGCACGATACAAAGCGACTAGTTTGATATCACTTTCTTCTGTATCATTCCACCATGCGGGCAAACCGATCGAGTATGACAGGGCGTTTGTATCAAGTGCAGCTTCCAAATCAATGGCGTAACGTTTATCATCATTGTGATAATTAGACATTAGTTATTCCCCCTATCTTGGATAACTTGTTTAGCAGCTTTGACCAAAACAGGTCTAGCAGTAGTATCAAAGTATCGTCCGGTTGCTGTTTTCCATGCCATTTCAAACTCCCATTTAAGTATAAGCTGTTTTAATTCAGCGGCGGACAGTTTCATATCTATGATTTGGTCTACAGACTCTTGGACACGTTCAGCGACTAAAGACATGATAATTTTCCTTTATCATTAAGACAGTTTCCCTGATAGAATCGCTGCCGTTTTGTTGGTTTAAAATCTCTGAAACTCTCGTAGATCGAGAGTAGAGAATGAAACAAGGCTAATCCTAGTACCAATTCAAATACATTTTGCATGGCTATAGAGTTTTAGTGACGATATCTTTGTCACTGCCTGAACTAGTACCAGAACATAAGCCGCAGTCGATACACTGAGTACCGTGTGAACTGTGCGGGCAAATGATTTCGTTGGTGAAGGCTGTATTGTCTGAAGTATGGCGGTATGTTCGCCAACCTAGTTCTTTGGCTTCGATGTATTCCTGTGGGCTGTCTACACTTGCCATTAGAAACGATTGCAACCACTCCTCGCTATCGTTTGGATTAATGTTTTCCCATTGATGGGTATAGCCCAATATCTCTGGGTTGATAGCGGCTAAATAAACAGTCGTTGTAACGTCCGCCAATGGGTCACCCCATGCCCCAAGCCGAATTGGTTTAGATTTTAGTATGGCTCTAACTTTTGCCTTATCTGCTTTGGATAGATCTTTGACTATCGGATATCTACCAGCTTTGAATGTACGATAGACCGCAGATGGGCCGTGAAACTTGCGAACATAACAGCTGTCATTACTGTTTGGGCTATTGATTGGACGCAAGATACAGTCACCACATACGGCGGAGTCTAGCCCACTCTTGATAGCTTGCATTGGCGTTTCGGGTACTGGCAGGAAATAAACCTGTACTACATTGCCCGTCTTATCATTAGTGCTATTGAAGACAGCAATTGTGGCAATAGTGTCACTTGTTAGGTCTGATGGGCCTATTCTAATCGTAACGCCTGGGTAGTTAAACTTTGGCGGTTTTGCTTTCTTATCTACCAGCGGAAATTGTCTAGTAGATAAGGTATACTTTTGTTCTGACATTATTAATACCTCCTGGGTATATGTCACTTGCCCCTGCTACCAACAGGGGCATTTTTTATGGTTAGCTTACCTTGTAGATCAAACCGTCTCGGATCTCAACACGTGCAAAAAATTCTCTTGCCTTTTTGCCTGTGCTAGTTAATTGGCCTGTGATGCTAGGACGGTTACTACCTGTAACGATAGCATTATCACTGTATTCAGCACCGAAAATGGACGTTTCTTCGAAATATAGGCGTTGGCCTATGCTTGCCTTCAGTTCTTTTTTAGATTCGTAGTTCAAAATTAACATTATTTATACCTCACTAATAATCCTGATTTTATCGGCTAAATACCAGATACCGCCTTGTGAAGGCGGTCGTTTCATTTCCTCTGTGCCTTGCATTTCCACTTTGTACCACACTCTATCTTTAGTAGATAAATGCGGGGCGTTTGGTTCTGCTAACACATGCCAAGATGGACGAAAAGCAAACCCCTTTGTTCTATGAGCCTCTGATGTCAACCATTGGCCTGTTGGTAATTTAGCCCGTCTATTGATAAACAGACTTCCAAGCGTTCCGTCTTTGCGAAGTCTAAAAAGTTTGTATCCTGTTCTGTTTTTCACTGTCTAACCTCACTATTTTCTGCGATTGATACCTATAAGAACGGCGGTTATTCTTTCAAGGTTACAAGGGTATACAGTTTTTTATCATTTTATTTTCTCTGCCCCATTTTCCCTGATCCTGTTTTCGCCTATGCTGATTTTACCTTGATATCACTGAATCCTAGCCGATATGATTGATATGATAGCCTAATCAGAGTCTCATTTCTGCGCCGTAAAATGCAGATCGTAAAAATAAGACTTGCAATCTGAAAAGCCATCAGGTAAAATTGGTTTTGGATTCGGAAGCGTAAAATTAGCATCGTAAATCGTAAGTTTCAATTTACATTTTCGCTGCTTAAAATCGAGAATCGAGAATCGAGAACGTAAAGTCCAAATCTGACATAGTTGTCAGGTTTTGGCATGAAGGAGACAGAATTATGAATCGCAAGCAGAAGTTTGAGTCAATCAAAGAGATGTCGAGTCAAGGGCAACTGACCGGCGGTGAGTATCCTAGTCAGCGAGCCTTCTATCGAGCCTTAGCCACCGGTCGAGTGGCCGGGTCGTATGGTGTAGTTATCGTGATCGCCAGCAATGATCCTCTTCAGAGTTATATATTCAGAGGCCAAAGCATTAGTAGTTGGGTTCGTCAGCAAAGGAGAGAGAGATGCCCGGTTTGCAGGGAAGCGGTGTTCATCGAGAAAGATCCAGACTTCCCAACTTCGATGATGAACTGTGAAGTGTGTGGTAGCGAGTGGAATGAAGATGAGGTAACACTGAACGCAAAGGAGACAGGATAATGAAAGCGAAATGGTCGGAGAAATTTAAGAGAGTTCCACGAGAAGAGGCTACAGCATTCAGGCATATGTGCGACGAGGATAAGATCTCTTTCCTGAAAAGTGAGTCTGTTCCTAGCAAGAACCTGTGTCTACTATTAGGGCTGGGAGAAATCGTTCACGATTATCCTCATCAGTCCGTATACCGGTATGAGGGAGAGGTCGAAATCCAGATGGATAATGGGTCTATCTGGAAAGCGGAAGGGATACCCCCGGATGGGGCTGGTGGCATCCTCTACCGTCAGGGCTACATTCAACTGCAGAAGGAGACAGAATGAGTGAGATAACCTCAATCAGCATTCAAGGGATGTACAAAGGCAGATGGGAAGATCTGATAACCATCGCCAAAGCAGCAGAAATGGCTGGCACATCATACCAGGCAGTCGGTCAGCGAATCGCCAATAACAAGTTGGCAACAGCGTGGTTGCCTGGTACGAAATCGTCTGCTATCAGACTTCTGGTCAGGCGAGAATGGGAAGAGTTGATCAGCAAGGAGAGAGAGTAATGAAAGTAGTCAAAATCGGCATCTATGATTCAACTAACGGTATCGAGGTATGCAGTGATCAGGCGCACTGCCTAGAGGACGTGGTCGAAATGTCGAGAAAGCTAACTGACCACATTGGTTGGTTCGCAGTCGATGAAAATGGTGAAGTAGATGACAATCGTGCAGCCATCGCCGTTGACAGTTTCTGTTTATTCATCGAGGACGAGCAATTGGGCCTCAACGAGCTACTAGCAGAGGGTTCGCCCTTATCTGCTATCGAACGTGCCTACAACCTAGCCACCTAAACCTACCAACACCCAGACACAGAAAAGCCCGTTAAAGAACCGATATGGCTCCTTAACGGGCTTTTCGCTGCCTACCCTATGGTCTTACCTCATCGAGGGCATCGACAGCCTTAAATCGAATCCTCGTGCTTTTCCACCAGCCCAAATCACAACCACCGAATTGGTAGTTTACGGCTGCCAATTATTAACACCTGTTACAATTGACTGCATAAAAAACAGGACTTACTGATTATCGGTCATCAATCAGAAAAGCCCTGTGGTAGTGCGGTTCCGTAAATTACGAAATGTTACTTTTGAGAGTTATCGGTCATAACGGATGTGATTGATGACCGATATCTATAATTATCGGACATTAATCCTGTCAAGGGAAATGTCCTCTAGGTCTTGACTGGACGGTTTCACTGGCTGATTGGTTTCAACTTCGGTGATGACTTTGGCTTTAACAGCCAAATCGGTAAACGCCAAGTCGTTAGAATCTGTGATCAGTGTCGAGATGATCTGGGATTGATTTGGTGTACGATTGGAATCGTAGACCTTAAAGAGTCAGGAACACAAGCCAATCATACACCTTCATCAATTCAGTTAAATACTCTTTTCTTCTATTTCAACTTAATCACTAGCATCTTAAGAAGGCTAGTAATAATGTTTTTGTTTTCATCCGTTAAGTAACTATTATTTCTGCATGACTA
>Ga0098035_1001282_pt1 | contig 12238 bp, 9 predicted proteins | sample 3_EtaG_FD_75046 | JGI IMG/M metagenome (GOLD analysis project Ga0098035, IMG submission 75046) | Marine viral communities from the Subarctic Pacific Ocean - 3_ETSP_OMZ_AT15126 metaG | ecosystem: Environmental > Aquatic > Marine > Oceanic | place: Pacific Ocean | collected 2015-01-07
CCCATATTGAATAAACTATGGGGAACTAGTATAAATTTTAAAAATATTCAAGATACCCTCATAATGTCTAGACTGTATAACCCAGAAAGGGACGGTGGTCACTCACTAAATAATTGGGGAGTCATGTTAGGGTTTAGAAAGATAGAATTTAATAACTTCTCAGAGTATACACCAGAAATGCTAGAGTATTGTGTACGTGATGTCTTGCTTACAGAGAAGGTATATTCTTATTTACTACTAGAGGGTAAGGAGTTCTCTGACAAGAGCCTAGAGCTTGAGCATCAGATAGCTCATGTCATAAACAGACAGAAGCTTTACGGGTTTTACGTTGACAAGAGGAAAGCTGTAGACTTGTTCGCAGAGACACAGGGCAGGGCCAAGAGCATTGAGCGGAAGATTAAGGAAGACTTCCTGCCGAAGGCAAAGATTCTAAGGGAAGTTACTCCTAAATATAAAAAAGATGGGGAAATGTCTAAGGTAGGACTATGTGGTATAGACGGAGTAGTCGGCCCCTTCTCTCTTATTAAGTTTAAAGAGTTTAACCTAGCTAGTCCTAAACAGATAGTAGAGAGACTCAATGAGTACGGCTGGACTCCTAAAATGTTTACACCTAAAGGGTCTCCTAAAATCTGTGAAGAAAACCTTAACACGGTACAGGACAGCGCACCCGAAGCGGCAAAGAAGTTAGCAGAGTGGAAGATGTTAGAGACACGCTGGAAGACCGTAGAGGCATGGTTAGAGAATTTGGACTCAAACAGTAGGATACATGGTTCAGTGTACACTATGGGCGCAGTAACAGGACGTATGACACATGCTAATCCCAATATGGCTAACATCGTTTCAGTTGACAAACCATACGGTACGGAATGCAGGTCATGTTTCACTGTTCCCAACAGTTTTCAGAAGATAGTGGGCATGGATGCTAAAGGCTTAGAGTTAAGAATGTTAGCGCATTACATGAAAGACCCGGAGTATATAGAGGTAGTCCTGAAGGGTGACCCGCATGAGGTAAACAGGATAGCGGCTGGCTTGGACACTAGAGCGCAATCGAAACGTTTCATCTACGCATTCTTATACGGTGCTGGTGCAGAGAAACTAGGCACTGTCGTAGGCGGCACGGCAAGGGACGGCGCTAGACTAAAAAGAGATTTCTTGTCCAATATGCCATCACTGGATTCTTTGATAGAAAGAGTACAGGGAATGGCAGAGAGAGGTTCCCTACAGGGATTGGACGGTAGAAGAATTTTCGTACGTCATCAACATGCAGCATTGAACACATTACTGCAAGGAGCGGGAGCGATAGCTTGCAAGCAATGGTCTATCTGCATGGATGCTTACATACGAAAACACGGCTTACGCGCACATTTGGTCAACACAATCCACGATGAGATGCAGTTCGAAGTCCATGTCGAGGACGTTGACAAAATAATGTATGCGGCGGACTTGACAATGCTGAAGGCAGGTCGTATACTGCGTGTAAGGTTGCCCTTGAACGCTGACTCAAAGTCAGGGATCAACTGGGCTGAAACACACTAAATGTCTGAAGGAGTTAATATAATATGTCATTAGAACGTGTAGTAGTGAAAGGTGTTGCCCAATGGGCAAATCTTTTCGAACCAAATACCATGTCTAATAGGTATCAGATAGATATCTGTCAGTTGGATAAAACCGCCGTTAAGAAGCTTGAGAAAGAAGGCGTCAAGGTTCGTAAAGGTGAGGGCGAAAAGAATAAGAACAAAGGCGATTTCATAGTCGCTAAAACCAAGCATCTGCCTAACGTTACGGATGCTGCTAAGAATGCTTGGCCTTCTAGCATTAAAGTTGGAAACGGTAGCAAGATTAAATGTTCCGTTTCACCGTATACTTGGAATAACGAATACGGTACAGGGATTAGCGTAGCGTTAAACTCTGTAATGGTTATAGATTTCAAGGAAGCCAAGATGGATGGTGACGGTGATCTCGACGCTGAAGAAGGCGGCTTTGTCCTTGGTGACTTGGATGAAGATGACGACATTCCCTTTGAGATTGGTGACGATCTCTAACATCTTTAATGGTAGGGAAGCTTTCCAACCGGGGAAGTACGTTCGATAGAGAGGGACGGTGCTATTGGACACACATATATATAGACGTAGCGTAACAGCGGTTAAGATGATAGCGTCTATTCTATTCCGGTAAATAAGTATCATTGGGTCCGGGGATGCCTTCACAAGAAATCCCCATTCTAACAGAGAAGGGAGTATGTATGCCAAAGAAGAAGAAAAAGAATGTAAGGACGCTGGTAGACGATATCTTCAATCTAATCGATACTGGCGTAGAGGAAATCGATAAAGATAACTTAAATGATTTCTTAGATACATTAAAGGAAGAGACTGTACGCTTCTTGAAACCTTCAGAGGGTGAAAAGAAACGTTTACGTCTGTCCGCTGTAGGACGCCATGACAGACAGCTATGGTTCGAAATAAATGATCCTGTTAAGCGTAAAGAGATACCACAATTACGTATGCGCTTTTTCTATGGGCATCTCCTAGAAGCTCTATTGTTGTTTCTGGCGAAGGAAGCTGGTCACGATGTTAAGCACCAACAGAAGGAAGTTGTCTTGGAAGGTGTCAAAGGACACATAGACGCTGTTATCGACGGTGTCATAGTGGATGTGAAGTCAGCTTCCGATTATGGTTTTAAAAAATTTCAAACAGGTGGAGTATTTCACTCTGATCCTTTCGGGTATATCGGACAGATAAGCTCTTACATGGAAGCTATGGACATAGAAGAGGGAGCGTTCTTTGTCATCAATAAGAATAGTGGTAACATGACTCTTATGATGATGGACGAACTCTCAACCATAAACGCTGCCAAGAGAGTGAGCGATTTAAAAGAGATTGTAAAATCTGATAAGATTCCTGAGAAATGTTATGAAGATGTACCTTTTGGTACTAGTGGCAATCATGCGTTACAGAATGGCTGTGTCTTCTGTAACTATAAAGAAAGATGCTGGTCAGACAGTAATGACGGTTCTGGGTTAAGAGTGTTTACTTATGCTAATGGTCCTAGATACTTTACTAAAGTACGAAAAGAACCTAACGTAGCGGAAGTGATGTAGTGAGCAGGGCATTAACAGCACACGCCCCTTGTCCTGACTGCGGGAGTAGTGATGCTCTCGCCATATACGTTGATGGTACTCATTGTTTTTCTTGTAAAACTACTCGTAGTGATGGAGAGATTATGAAAGAAGATGTTGTCGTTCTTGAGAAACACAAGACAAGTGATGACTTGTCAAAAGGCTCTTTTAAGTTAATGCCACGTAGGAAGATATCAGAGGAAACCTGCCGTAGGTACGCAGTGACTGTATCAGAAGGTGGAAAACACTACTACCCTTATTATAATAACTACAATGAGCATATAGCTAATAAGATACGAGGTAGACATAAGGAGTTCTTCACTGAAGGTAACATAGGTCAAGCTATGTTATTTGGCCAACAGTTATTTAAGAAGTGTGGCAAATTTATCACACTCTGTGAGGGAGAACTAGACGCTCTATCCGCACACCAGATGTTCGATAATAAATGGCCGTGTCTTAGCGTGAAGACAGGTATCACAGGAGCCTCTAAAGATGTAGAGGAGAACTATGAGTATCTGATGAGCTTCGACAACATCGTATTGTGTTTCGATAATGATAAGGTCGGTGCGGAGAATGCACGAAAGGTAGCAGAGGTACTGTCTCCTAAAGCTAAGATAATGAAGATGCGCTATAAAGATGCGTCTGAATACCTTATGAACGGTAAGGAGACAGAGTTCGTAGCTGATTGGTGGAATGCTGATAGTTACACGCCAGATGGTATAGTAGCTGGTAAGGACTTATGGGATGCCTTGCTTGAAGGTCCAGCGAAATCAAAAGTAGATTATCCCTTTATCGGCTTGAACAATATGACATACGGCATCCGTGAAGGAGAGCTAGTCACTATCTGTGCTGGTACGGGTATCGGTAAGAGTAGCTTCTTGCGTGAGATCATATATCATATCTTCAAGGAAACAGAAGAGAACATTGGTCTTATGTTCATGGAAGAAAGTGTCCGCACCACTGCTGAGAGTATGATGAGTTTACACATAGATAAACCATTACACTTGCCTAACAGTGAATACGAACCTGCAGAGTATCAAAGAGCCTTTAATGAAGTTCTGGGATCTGATAGGTTCTTCTTCTTCGATCACTTCGGCTCTAACACCATAGAGAATGTTATCGCCCGTGTACGTTATCTGGTCAGGGCGAGAGGCTGTCGCTATATCGTCTTAGACCATATCTCTATCTTGGTCAGCGCACAGACTAACGAACTGGACGAACGTAAGACGATAGACGCCTGTGTTACCAAGCTGCGTTCTCTCGTACAGGAGTTAGGTATCTGTCTGTTCATGGTATCGCATCTGCGTAGACCGTCTAACGGTTCTCACGAGACTAACTCCATTAATGTCAGTCTTAGCGATCTTAGAGGGTCACATAGCATAGGACAGCTAAGTGACATCGTTATTGGCTTGGAGCGTAATGGTCAGGCTGATTGCATGATAGAACGACACACCACCTATGTCAGAGTGATAAAGAACAGGTTTAGCGGCTTGACAGGTCAATGTACTAAGCTATTCTATGATTACATAACAGGCCGTATCAAGGAAGCAGAGCTTCTGCATAACAGGGTCGAAGAGTTATAAAAGATAACTATGAAAAAGCGTAAGAGATACCGCTCCTTATTCGAAGCTAATTTCGCCAGAGACTTACACGAAAGGAAAATAAATGCGTCCTACGAAAAAGATAAGATAACTTACATACCGAAGCCTAGAACGTATACACCTGACTTCTATATCGAAGAGGGTGACTTTTACGTTGAGACTAAGGGACGTTTATTCCCTCAAGACAGGTCTAAACACTTGTTGATTAAGGAACAACATCCCGATTTGGACATACGCTTCGTTTTTCTCAATGCCAAGAATAGGCTTGACAAGAGATCGAAAACAACGTATGGTGCATGGTGCGATAGACATGGGTTCTTATATGCAGAAAAGAGGTTGCCTAATCAATGGATGATGAAAAAGATGGGAAAATGTCCAAGGTAGGACTATGTGGTATAGACGAAGAAAAAGCATTAGAGTGTTTAAAAAATTTAGATACGTTCTTAGGCAATGTTATAGAGGAACGAGGTATGAGTGATGATGATGGCAACCTTATCACTAGCACTCTTCCCGGTGTCTTGCTCATGCTAGAGAATTTAAAAGATGATCCTAGTAATTTTAATTTATCTATATTTGACTTTACAACCATGCAAAATGAACCACCGTCTATAAGCACCATCATAGCTTATGGCTTGATAGCTCTTTTGGATGAGGACTGTGACATGGTGGCAGAGAAGGGGAAACAGTTCATAGAACATAATTTCGAACACAAAAAACAATCTCTCAAGGAAGCCGATGTGGTGTCGTTATCAGAGTATAAACAGTTGGCAAACAAATCTGATGGCTCTTTACCTTTGAATGAAAACTATACGTTCCCTGTCAAAAAAACGAATGAAGAGGATAAAGATGACCCAGCCTGACACAGAAGAGATGGATGATGTGAACAGTCCTGAACACTATAAGCTCAATCACGACGGTATAGAGTGTATAGACGCTATCCACGCTACCATGTCATCCTTCGCCTTCTGTGAGTATGTCAGGGGTACAGTGTTGAAGTATCTCTGGCGCTGTAACTACAAGGCAGATAAACTCAAAGATCTGCGTAAAGCTCAATGGTATCTTACTAGATTAATAGAGGAAGTTGAGTTGATGAAAAAAGAGAATACGTGGGATCTATTTGACTATGTGGAGAAGTAATGAAAGTATATAATGCGTTCAGTAGCTATCAATCCTTTATCTATAAGAGTAGGTATGCGAGATGGATTGATACATCGAATGGACTTGTAGAGTCTGGTAGACGAGAATTCTGGGACGAGACTGTTGGTCGCTACTTAACGTTTATGATAGATCATATAGACAGCTTAGAGCTTAACATTACTAACGATACTTTAATAGATGTCTTCGATGACCTACATAACATGATATGGGATCAGGAAGTCATGCCATCGATGAGGGCTTTCATGACTGCCGGTCCTGCATTGAAACGAGAGAACATCGCAGGGTATAACTGTGCGTATGTACATATAGATAATCCCCGTTGCTTCGATGAAATATTATATATCCTTATGAACGGTACGGGTGTAGGGTTCTCAGTCGAGCGTAAGTTCATTAACGATTTACCATCTATCCCTAATGTCCCATTTGAGAACACAGACGATATCATCTCTGTGGCGGACAGCAAGGAAGGGTGGGCGAGAAGCTTACGTGATCTTATCAGCTATCTGTATACTAACAGGATACCCAAGATAGACTACAGTAAGGTGCGTCCAGCCGGTGCGAGACTGAAGACATTCGGTGGCCGTGCGTCAGGACCAGAGCCGTTAGAAGATCTGTTTAAGTTTACTATTAATATATTTAAGAATGCTTGCGGACGTAAGCTCTCCTCTATCGAATGCCATGACATTATCTGTAAGATAGGTGAGGTAGTTGTCTCCGGTGGGGTGCGTAGGTCTGCGTTGTTATCGCTTAGTGACTTATATGATGACCGTATGCGTCATGCCAAAGCAGGAGAATGGTGGAAGACTGATCCTCAGAGAGCATTAGCGAATAACTCCGTAGCCTACACGCACCGTCCTGACATGGAGAGCTTCATGCAGGAGTGGCTAGCCTTGGTAATGAGCAAGTCAGGAGAGCGAGGTATATTCAATAGAGAGGCGGCACAGAGGCAAGCATCACGCTTCTCTCGTCGTCCTGATAACGCTAATTACGGTACTAACCCGTGTAGTGAGATCATATTACATCCTAATCAGTTCTGTAACTTGACAGAAGCTGTGTGTCGTCACGATGATACAGAAGAGACATTGATGAGGAAGGTGGAGTACGCCACGATCTTAGGCACCTTCCAAGCTACCCTGACGGACTTCCACTATCTGCGTAAACGCTGGAAGGATACGACAGAGCAGGAGCGTCTGCTAGGCGTCTCCTTAACTGGTATAATGGACTGTCCGCTACTCAATAAGAATGGGCCACACTTAGAGAAGCGTCTTAGTACATTACGGGAACATGCCGTAAAGACTAATAAGAAGTGGGCGAAGCTATTAGGTATCGAACCTGCAGCGGCTATCACATGTGTCAAGCCATCCGGTACGGTGAGCCAACTGACCAACTCTGCTAGTGGCATCCATCCCAGACACTCACAATACTACATCAGGACAGTAAGGGCCGATAACAAAGACCCTCTAACGAAGTTCATGAAACAGGCTGATGTCTTCAATGAACCTGATGTAATGTCACCAGAACACAACACTGTCTTCTCCTTCCCCATCAAATACTCTAACAAAGCAGTCTTCAGGAAGGACTTATCAGCAGTAGAACACATGGAGCTATGGCTCACGTACAGTGAGCATTGGTGTGAACACAAACCATCCATAACGATAAGCGTCAAGGAGCATGAGTGGATGGACGTAGGAGCATGGTGCTATGCCCACTTCGATCAGTTAAGTGGTATCAGCTTCCTTCCGTACTCTGATCACTCATACAGGCAAGCACCTTATCAGGAATGTACTAAAGAAGAATATGAAGAATTGTATAAGAACACCCCTAAGACAATAGACTGGGATAAATTGAATGAATTTGAAACTGAAGATAACACTAAAGCCTCACAGGAACTAGCCTGTACAGCGGGAGTGTGTGAAATTGTCGATATATGAGGGAAGCTGAAACTGTCTTGTCAGAGGTCAAGGTGTTCCTGAATACAAAAGGGAACATTGAAGTGGAGTACAACAATGTTCCCGTAGATGATTTTATAAGCTATATGGATGCGAAGCTACCTGATTATGAGAATACTCACCTGATAGCGTCCTTCATGGAGAGAGTACGTAAGTTAAGTACAGAGTACTATGATAATATAAATAAATTACTTACGTAAGAACTTGGTGAACCCTTTGATACCGAACGAAGCTGATATGGCTATCATCAAGGCATTCTGATACCAATCGGGCAGAGCGTCTAGGACATGGAAGCCTCTCTGTACTATGTCTTCCATACCCGGTATGAACACTAAGATGGCAGGGATGGTCAACACCAATACAAGGTACTCATCCTTCCAGCTATCACCACTGGCAGATGCCATAGTCTTCTCCCAGTCTATTTCACCAGTAGCTACCTTCTTGTGTACCTCTGCCTCTGCTTCGGCTTTAGCAACTTTAACCCGTGACTTCGCCTTGGTCTCTTGGAGCTTATTCTCCATCCAAGAGCCGCCTATGCTGCTTACTGCACTGATGATAGGGCCGATTAAGGGGATCATATACGTTCTTTCTTTACTTTAATCATTAAAATAATCTTTATACATTTTATTAACGTCTATTTTTTCATCATCCATATCAGATATGGGAACGTTTTCTTGTGGAGAATACCCCATTTGTGTCTCGATAGATTTTCTATGTACTCCTGTTATTAAATTGGGTAAAAATTCTAATTGTTCTTTTACCCAACTTGGATCTTTTACTTCCATAGGATAGTCTTCTCCCATTTCAGTATAAAACATAGTAATTGCTAATTTTGTAAGATTGCGTATACGTATAGGAGTAGCTTCTAAATGTCCTGCTGCTACTGCCATAGATTCTGCAACAGTTGTGGTAGTGGCCGGGTCCATCAGAACTTTAAGCATAAAATTACCTTTTTCTACTTGAGCTTTAGCAATAGCTATTTCAGTAGCCACGTATTTAGGACTTATGACCCCTCTGCTTATACTATATACACGAGACATTAAAGATGCTGGTCCTACTTTTATACCCATATTTAATAGTTTTGTTGCCATTCCGCCTTTACCTTGAGTTATTATTTCTAACTGAAGCATATCTTTTAAATGTTGTAATTGTTCAGGAGATTCCTCAAATAGAATTTCTAATATTTTTTCATTGTCTTTCATAATTCTAGAATATTCACCTAAATCTACATCTCTCACTAATTCAAAGACATTGTCTCCATTATCTGCTGCCCATCTATGTCCATTTTTAGAGAAGGAATAAGCTTTACGTGCGACATAATCTACAAACAAACCTTTAAGTGCTTCTCGCATTTCTTTTTGTTGTGCAGGTTTATGCTCTAAAGTTTCTAATAGAATTTGTATCGGACTTCTAGATTCATGAGCGCCTTTAAGAATTGGCGGTCCAATCAATTCAGAGGGCAGTGCTTCTCCAGACCATTTTTGTAGATGTTCAGTTCTTGCTTTTTCACTATCCACTATTGCGTATCTGTCTCTTAGACGATTATAATTAAACATAGTGTATTCATCATCAATCTTATCAGCTTTTCCTTTGAAATATGTTAATGGTTCTGTTGCTGCATGAAAAGAAGCATCACGATCAAATAAGTTTTGTATTGCGCCCTCAAAATCATCTCTCCAGTTACTCTCACCAAATATACTTTTCTCTAAAACGTCATTCCTTGTCTTTAATAATCCACTAAGAGCGTCTTTCAGTTCATTTACATAATTTGCTTCTTCTATAGGAACATTAAATTTACCTTCTTGATCATACCAGTTAGCTTCTTTTATTCTCCAATCTAAGAATTTTTTAACTTCGTTTGGTGTTTTACCTTCAAAGAGGTGAACACCTTTTTTAGTATCTCTAAGGAAGTAATCCAAGAAATCATCACTTAATCCTTTTAAGCCTCTTAGTTTACCTGATGTAGAAGTCAGTTGTCTCCTCGCTGCTTTTAACAATAATTCTTTTGCTTCTGGATGTATCCTCCCAATAGGGTTGCCTTGAGAATCTATCATAGACATCCATTCTCCTTCAGAATCTTTCAAAAACTTCTGAGCATCTTCTCTAGTTTTTTTATAAAAGTTCATTACGTAAGAAATGTGATCTTCATTAACAGGATCAACATAGTCTCCTGAGAACATGCGCTTAAACATATCAGACGATTCTTCAAGATTTGTGTTAGTAAGAAAATGATCAAATAATTCGTGACTAGAAATGCTGTCTATAGTCTCTATGGTTTCACCTTCTGCTTGTTTTTTAAGAAATGCACCTAATCTCTTTTTGAATGTTTTTCCTAATGTATTTGCATAGAATTGATTAGCTTCCCTCAATTTTTTAGAACTATCTTCAGAAATTTGTAGAGCATCTTTACCATATCTCTGTATATAATCAGTCATTTTATTATCTATAACATGCACAAGAGCGCTTACTTCCATTTGTTTATTGTGTTTTAGTGTCATATCCCCTGTTTGTTTATTTCGCATGAAAGCTCTGTCCATAGCGCGACCTCTTATATCGTTCAAGTCTTTAAAGGACATGTACGAAGGTATGATAGATTGCATTCTATCGACACCATCATCCCCTTTTATACTCTTTCCTATCAGTTGAACTTTACCGTCTACAGTCTTAAACACTTCTTTATTAATTAAGTCTTTTTCTAGATCAGCTATTGCCTTTTCTACTCCATTGTCTTTAGCATTCTTAGCTACGCGCTCTCTGAAAAAAACTTCTATAGCTTCATCTTCTGACAGAGTATTACCATCTGCATCATACTTATTCTTAAATATATTAGGATTAAATGCTAGATCATGTTCTATAGATATATCCATAAGTTGATTCAGATGTACTACTTCGTTATCTCCTACTTTCCCTAGATTTTTACCATCTACTATCAATTCGGTATTTCGTACACGTTCCATGCCTCTTCTTCTCGCTGCTATAACCAGTTTTTTAAGCCGTCCTTCCGTGTCTCCTTTCTCCTTATGATATATTTTAAGAGCATTTGAAGATTGTAATAATTCATCAGCGAAACTATTATCCCAAAATAATTCATCAATATCTAGATCAAAATCTTCTACTTCAGCATACTTAGCGTCTGACTGTGTTTTTAAACTTTTAAAAGAGTCACCCAACATCTGAGATTGTCTGTTTCCAAACTCCTCTCTATTTCGTAAAGCAATATTATTTATCTCTTCTCCAAGGTCTCCTTTAGGAATACCTTCAGCTACACTTCCATAACGTTGCTGCCACCATGCTTCTGGATCTCGTCCTACTGTGTTGGATATTGCGATACTGTTTAGATCATCTTCTCCAAATATGTTATCCATATCTTTTCTAAACAATGGAGTATTTAAAGGGTCTACAGCGTTATCAGATAACTTAGATAATCTTAGTATCTCTTCATTAAAGAACTCATTATTAATTTTGTAACCTGTTGTGAACTCGTGCATATACTCAATATAAGTCTGTACGTGACTCCTATCAGTTCCTTTAGAATGTTTGATCTTCTTACTCAACGCATCCAAAGAGTTAAGTATTTGTCTTTGTTGTGTTTCAAGTGTCTTCGACATTTTATCTAAGTTAGAGAGCGAAGTAACTTTCCTAGCTTTTAAAGTGAAGCCGCCAGTTGTAATGTTCTTTAGTAATGTCTCTCGTACCTTAGAAAGTGCGCTTATTTGTACTACTTGATCTAAGAGAATAGGTATTGTTTCGGACACATAATTATAATCTTTTACCTCAATCAAACCATCCTCTCTGTCTTTAGCCATACCAAGATTAAACCTACGTGCTAATTTTTCTGTAGCTTCCACGCTAGCTACAATCTCTGCGTACTTCTTAGGATCAGTTTTTCTCATCTCTGCTATAGTCTGCCCTATTTGTCGTTGTATTTTCTGCACTTTAGGATTAGCAACAGCTATTTGAATCTTTTGTTCGCTAGTCATATTTGATATCTTTTCTTTGCTATACCCTCTATAACGTAAATAGTAATTAGCAGCCGCTTCATGATCGTTATCTATTATTCCTTTGATACCATACATAAGTAGATTCTTTATAGAAGTTACACTCCCCACCATTCCGCTAGCACCTGCCATACCTCCAGCGAGACCTACTAATAAGGCTGCTGGTTTGTATTCATCTAAATCCATCCCTTCTAATAAGTACTCTGCAGAGACCATAGCAGTTGCGGCTCCTACAGCCATATTCCCTTCAGCTTTAGCAATATCCTTTAAGGTGACTTTAGGGAAAAGACCTGTATCTTTTAATTTACCCCCTAGTTCTGCAGCGGTTGCACCAGCCGAATAATGTCTCTTCTGTATATGAAGGTCTTGTAATTTTCTCTCTATTCTTTTTAAACGTCTTTCAGATGCAGGTACTTC
>Ga0098035_1001284_pt1 | contig 12234 bp, 26 predicted proteins | sample 3_EtaG_FD_75046 | JGI IMG/M metagenome (GOLD analysis project Ga0098035, IMG submission 75046) | Marine viral communities from the Subarctic Pacific Ocean - 3_ETSP_OMZ_AT15126 metaG | ecosystem: Environmental > Aquatic > Marine > Oceanic | place: Pacific Ocean | collected 2015-01-07
TCAAACGTTTTATGATAGCGTAGATATTATCTTCCATGATTGCGAGACTACTCCGTTTAAATCTGGCGTTCATGCTCACTTCAGGGATTTATCTACTCTTAGTTCTGCAACTAAGGGAAAAATGTGGCTTGACCATTATGCTGATGGAGAAAAGCCAGATGCTGAAGAGGCTGGCTTTGCCGGATATGTTGTGAAAGGACAAGTTTTTAATATATGATGTATAAGCTAAAAATAGCAGACTTACTAGTTACGCAAAACATATTGCGTAATTTTAGACAGATAGATGGCATGGTAGAACATGTCGATGGTTCGGGTTTGTGGACTGCTCAAACCTTGAACGAATTTAACAAAGATTCTAAAGGACATCTTATAGCTATATCTGAGTTCCCCGATAAAAGCAGATATATCAGAGATGGTCATCACAGGTGTTTTGCAACATTATTATCTGGCAGAGAACATTTGGCAGATAGTGAATATGTTATAACGCCTATGACGTATGAACAATATATGTCAGTTAATTTTGATGTTGGTTGGGTTACTCCGTTTGATCCGAGACATGAAGTACGCTTGTCTGACTTTATGGACTTTAAACAATTAGCGATGTATATGAGATCAGATCATAGCGATGAAGAAGTTATAGATTTCATCAAACAGAATAAGTTTAAGTACATGTGTCCTAGATCTATTCATACTGTTGCCGAAATGTTTGATGTATATAAACTTTTAGGTAAGATAAAGGAAGAATAAAATGAAAAATGATGAATTTGGAACACGTATGAAGTTTTTACGAAAAGACTGGTGCAGTCACGCTTATGCCTTTGATGGCGTTGATCCTATTTTGAAGGGAGAGAATAATGTTTAATATTATGTTTCTTATTATTTCCTTGGTTGCATTTGGGTTTTTTGCGGCGTTATGTTTGTTAAATATGCATCGAGCTATTATACATAAAAAGGAAACTTTATATGCTACCCCTATTGCTATAATTCTTTTTATAATCATGCTAGTGTCTGGTATATTCGCTATAGTTTTAATTTGAGGAGCTAATAAATGGGTAGAAATAGAGTAGAATTACCGTTAACAAGAGCAGAATTCGAAGCGTTGAAAGCTGAAACTGAAAAACGCTTAAAAGCTTTAGAAAAAAAAGAAGAAGATAGAGCAGATAAAGCTAAAGTATCCGAATTTCTTTCAAAAGTCAAGGTTTATACAGATAATGAAAGATTGTGTCCTAAATGCAATGGCAATATGAAGGTTGCTGAGAGAAAAGAAGTACGATATGCAGCGAGTCATAGATGGACTTCTGGTGGTAGATGGACTTCTGGTGGTTCAATCGCCAATGGAGATGATACGCGAGAAGTTTTATATGTGGTTTGCGAAGATTGCAAAGAAAGTTTTTATATGTGGGCTAAAACTGAGGTAAAATAATGCCGACTTATGATTACGTCTGCTCGGCTTGTAAACATACGTTTGAAAAGTTCCAAGCTATGTCTGCCCCAAAGGTTAAAAAATGTCCTGAATGCGGCAAGCTGAAGGTCAGAAGGATCATAGGCAAAGGTGCAGGCGTTATATTTAAAGGCACTGGATTCTATGAAACTGACTACAGAAAAAAAGAAGCTAAACAAAAAGAGAAGAGAAATGAACAAAGAGACGCAAAAAAAAGTAAATGATGCTTTCATAGAGGCTTTCGGAAATACTCCGTTATCGCAGAGATTAGATGATATCTTTGGCGAGGCTGTAGAGCTTCATAGATTTGTTGATTTTAAAAACATCAAGGAAGAGACTGGCGATCTATTGTCCTCTCTTCTCCAGCTTTGTAACGAATGTGATTGGGATGCCACCGAACTGATAGAAGCTACACTTAAGAAGATTAAGAGGCGACAGAATCAGTACAAAAGTTTAGGCAGGAAGACATCTGTAGCTTTGATTGGCGGTGCTTTCAATCCTCCAACTAAAGGTCACATACAACTTGCACAATATGTTCTTAATACTAGCCGAACGTTTGATGAAGTATGGTTAGTCCCTTGTAATGGACATATGAACGGTAAAAATATGGTTTCAGCAGAACATAGACTAGCAATGTGCGAGTTGGCTGCTGAAGTAGACGGAAGAATCAAGGTTTTTGATTACGAGATTAAACACCAACTTGCTGGCGAGACTTATCAGTTGGTCAAAAGGTTGTTAGCTGAAGATTTCGCTAAAGATCGATATGACTTCTCTATTGTTATTGGTATGGATAATGCTAATACGTTTGATAGATGGGTCAACTATAAAGACCTTGAGAGGATGATGAGGTTTGTTATCGTTCCTAGGTCTGGATATAAGATGGAACCAGGTGTTAATTGGTATCTGAGTCCTCCGCATATCTATCTTGCTTCAACTGACAGGAGCGAAACCGATCAAAAAATCATGGAAGTGTCTTCTACTGAAGTTAGAATGTTATGGACTTCTAGTAATATTCCCTCTGCGGAGTATGTTTCTAAAAAATTAGCTAAAATATTAGACGATAAGGTGCGTAATTATATGCGCGAAAATAAATTATACAAGTAAAGGAAGAAAATGGAAATGAAGATGATGAAAAAGATAACGGATAAATGCGACAATATCGAACGTAGAGTCGCAAAGCGAATCGAAAAGATGTCTGTCAACCATTTTTTGACCGCTACCTTCTTGACTGCTGTATCGGTGATTATTTTGGGTCTAGTGACACTCGTATTAAAAGTACTTCCTTTCTTTTTAGGAGTTTCTGCGTTTCTCGGAACTGTCCTTTTATTCTGTTTTTTCCCGTTTGTCATGTTGACCATTTTAGCCATCGTATTAAAAGTACTTCCTTTAGCGATTTTTATAACTTTGATGGTCTATTCAGGAATAGTCCTAAAAGAGAACCGTAATCGATACAAAGAGAAATATTTTCCCGATTTAAAATAAAGATACAATAGAGATAATGATAAAGTATGGTCTAATGTCGTTTATCATAACGATAGTAGTTTGGATAGCTGCTGCGACTTTCGCCGCAATACTGTTCCTTAGAATAACTGGCGGTTTGTAATGAATATATTTGAAAAAACAACAGAGAATATAGCCGACAAAATAGCCGATGGGTTCGGTTGGATACGCGAACTTGCTAAAACAAAATTATGGCTTGCATCTATTCTTGGAGCCTTATATCTTGTTTCAGTTATCGTAGGGTCAATAGTTAGTATGGTTTTGATTTTAGCATTAATACTTGCTAGTGCATTAGGAGTACTTTTGCTTTGTATCGCAATTCTTTCTGCTATTGGATTTTTATATACTGCCGCTGGCGGTCTAGTATTTTTCGGATCGTTGTTCTTTATCGTATTTGTTATAGTAACTCTGTTTATGAAAAAAGAGTTAAAACATGAAAACTTTTTTGATGAGGATTAAAAAATGCCATTTGTACTAATTACCTTTTAATGATGATATGCGGAGTTATTGCACTCTTTATTTTTATGCTTGCCACTCAGGGATGTTTTGAGGGAACTGGATTTTTAGGTTTTATATTTGGTGCGGGAGCGTTCTTGATCCTTATAACTCTAATTATATTAGGCTTTGTATGGTTAAATACAGCTTCCGACAATGAAACCAATATTGTAAGAGTCGTTGATAACTCAATGTATCCTTTTGTATTGGGCGAAGCTAAGAAAGTGAAATCGAAGCTTATGTCTTACGAAGAGGCTATGGCTTTGTTCAATAAGTTGGTAGAAAAAGAGCGACAAAATAGTCAAAGCAAGAAAGAAAAGCCAACAAAAGTGACGCAATTTATGATATAATTAAACCATGGATACTTTAATTGATGCTTTTGGACATATTTGGCAATACGGATCATGGATCATTGCAGTTATTTTAGTTGTGTTTGGTCTATTGGCTAAAGGCTTTAGTGCAGTTAGTCTTTAAATATCCAACGTTTACTCTCCTATTCTTATGTCTTTTGATAGTTAACGTTGTAGCAACAACAGTTGTGACTATATATGTTTGGGAAGAATATAGGAATGCAGAAGTCCAGGTTCAAGAGCCTCAAACGAATATAGAAGCACAAAAGCCTCAAAATAGTCCACTCAAGTTAAATCTAACTTGGGAATGTGGAGATGAAGTCACGTTAACCATACCAGACGTAGGCGAGAGAGAAGGGATTGTATTTGATTTCTCGCCAGACGTTGGAAAATGGCATACAAGGTATAAAGATGAGAAAGGTAAATTGCATTGGGTTCTACTCCCATCTTCAGCAATCAAAAATTAAATGCTAACAACAATGACAATAGTTTATGTAGTAGGGATCGTCGTGTCCCTTCTCCAAGCTTCAAAAGGAGAAAAATGAACGAAGTAAGGAAAATAGATTTAGTAATTACCGAATGTCTGCAATGTCCTTACAAACAACGTTTGGCTGAAGCACCAGGAAGATACTGTTTTCACGAAAATGAAAAGCTTAAAGATACAGAATCAAGAGAGTTATGGTGGATAGGCGATAATGATGAATATATCGATGAATATGCTACTGAAAAAGGAATAAGGATTCCAGAATGGTGTCCTTTACAAAAAGATGGAACCAAGAACTAAAAATTTTGTTAAAAGACTACTTGCTGTTCCTAATAGGTATAATCATAGGATTTGTATTCTTAGTCGTGAAATGTAACGAAGAAGAATCAAAAGATTTGACAAGAGTCAATGATCATACCGAAACCATTGTAATAGACGGTTGTGAATATGAAGTCTATAAAAACATCGTTGGCTATAAAGGGTTCTTCGGAATGGCTCACAAAGGTCAATGTAAAAAATGTATAACTTTGTTAAATCAAAGGGACTAAAATGGACATTGAGAATGCAATCACAGAACTAAAGGAAGCTAAAGATATAATCGATCAATTGCCAGTATTTGGCGATGGATCACCAGCTATACCTTTTATCAGCGAAGTATGGCATTGTAATCCATGCGGTTATATACGAAGTCTGAAATGGATAGATGCTGAAAGAGTTGCAGACGGAGTAGATGAAACTAATGTGCCTTATGTTTATAAGGATAGAGGGTATAAAGAGACTGATGGATATATAAGTATAGAGTCTTGTTATCCCAGTTTTGAGACCTGTCGATATGCTGATCGTCAACGAAAAGCCAATATGGGCGATATTTAATTTCTAAATAAAATAAATTAGTTGTTGAATGTGACTGAAAGTATGGTATAATCCGTTCATGGAAAAATACGGAATAAACAAAGAACGTAAAGACCAATGGATAAAACCTGTAAGTGTTTACGAAGAATGGGAAAAGAAATTTAAGAAAAATGAAGGATAACTAAAATCATCGTCGTAAATAGACGATATAGAAGGTAGAGAATATTATGAAAACGAATTTTAGACAGCAAGAAAATAACAATACATGGCATACGGCAAATGAAGCCGTAGTCGGAGATATTGGTATGTAAGTAGGTTGCTGTCAGAAATAGGACGAAAAAGACAACAACCTAAGAAAAAGGTTGTTTTTTTTATGCCGCAAAGTTAAAACTGAATACATGGTGTCTGTAGTTCAATTGGTTAGAATTTCTGATTGTGAGTCAGAGGACACGGATTCGAATTCCGTCAGATACCCGTTAAAATGTCAAGCGATAGGTTTGACAATATGATTTTTTAAAATTAAATATTCTAATTTGTTAGTTGTCTAATAATCTTGCTAACAGAGGCAAATGCTTCTTTTACTTTTGCTTTCGTTGAAACAAGATCAGGGATTACTATTAAATTTATCTTTTTTTGTTGTGCTAATATCTGTTTTTTTGCATCTAACTCTTGGACTCTATCTAGTTTAGCTTGTCCATAAATAGGTTTAAAATGAACTATGCCGTTCCATTCGATACCTAGTTTAAGAGACGGAATAGCGATGTCTATTTCTAAACCATCTAATAACTTTTTGTCATTTGGGATAAACTTTAGGTTAGTAAATTCTTTTTCTAACATTTCAAATAACATTATTTCTACTTTAGATCGTCTAGATTTGCGTTTAAGAGTATTATTATAAGATGCAGCACAAGAGGAATTGCAAAATATGTTTTTGGTTTTGTTTTTTTTAGTTTCTTTAAACCTTCTGCTTACTATCTTGCCACAGTTTGTACATGGTTTTTTAAAGTATAGAGTTTTATCATAATCTATTTTACATTGTTGGGAGCAATATTTTGAGTTAAAATCTATTCTTGTGATAAAATCTTTGTTACATTGTTTACAAGTGAATTTTTTACCTTTTCTTCTGCCGTGTCCTGGCTCGTTGAAAAATATAATTTCTTCGTTGGTATGTTTTGATGTTCCATAGTGAGATGGTAAGAATTTTTTACTGTCTGGACAAGTGCTGGTAAGACTTTGTGCTGATATCTTACATGCCTTAGAACAAAAATGAACACCGTGTTTGGAGTTATTCAGTTTTGATTTTGTTCTTTCAAAAACTCTACTACAAGTAGAACATGTAAGTTTTATTTGTTTTTGTTTAGATTTTGATGAGCAGTTAACAGAACAATATTTTTGTTTGCCGTTTAATCTTCTTATTGTTTTTACTCCACAATATTCGCAAACATGATATTCGCCTTTACGTTTAACTCCGCATTCGATAAAATAGATGTCTTTCATAATATCTCCTTTAATACTATATTATTAAATTATTGGGTTAGTCCTTCTTTAAACTTGATTATTTTTTTATTATTTATTGTTTAAGGTTTAAATCAACATGACTCCAAATTAGAATATTGACAAACCGGCATGGTGTAACAGTAGCATTGCGGTCTCCAAAACCGTTGGCGCGGGTGCAAATCCTGCTGCCGGTGTTCTTTAAAACGATAGAAAGGCTCCAGAATGGACGAAAATACAGGAAATATAACATTGTCCGATAGAGACAGAGATATCTTCTTAGAAACGCCTTCTGAGCCTAATGAGAAACTTAAAAACGCAGCAAAAAGACATAAAGAAATGATAATTGAATAAAATTCGGGCGACGAGGAAGAAAGTTAATCCGCCTGTCCTACACACAGGAAATACTGGGAGCGTTACCCAGGTTGCCCATTAACTAAACAGGCGGTTCGTCTAGCGGCTAAGGCACATGCTCGACACGCATGATATCGAGAGTTCGAATCTCTCATCGCCTATTAAAACAAAAAAGGAAAATGATTAAAATGAAAATGAAGCAAAGAATATACGAAGATGAAAACGGTAGATGTCTAGTAGCAGTGAAAGGGCAAACTTGCTCCGCTCCAAAAACAAGAGAATTTAAAGACTTTACGAAAAGAGTAGCTGAATTAGCTCACGGAATTAAATCTGATAGTTGGGATGATGTTAAAAAAGTCTTCCCAGAACTAGAACAAGAAAGACAGTTAGTAGAAAAAGTGGTTGACGAAAATGTTAAAGTAGATTATATTGAATTAATACTTGTTTAAAGGATGAAACGATGGACATAGATATAGATGAATTAACAAGATCATTGCTTAGACTCGTACTTGTACAGTCAGAATATAATAAGGCTTTCGAAGAGTATGAAGGATACTCGTGGGATTGGGCTGGCGGACACATAATTGAAGAATTAAGTGACGCCAAAAAAGACTTCAAAAAGTTGATGGACGGATATATCGATCAACGAGTAGAAGCTAAAATACGAGAATATGATCTTAACGAATATCAAAACTAAATAAGCTTTCTGTAGATGGCGAAGGTCATCTTAAAGAAGGGGTGTGTTTTCTTGGGGAGTAGGATAGTCATGCAGTCCTGCTCCCCGAGGGAAATGGAAATGATTGAACGATAGGTTTAATTACGTTATTTTAAAAATTTAATATTAATTTGTTAGTTGTTTGATGCTGCTTTATATTTTTCATAGCATGACATAGAACAAAATTTATTGTTGCAGTTTGCTTTTTTCGTTGTTTATCTCTCCAGATTAATCGAGAAAAACTTTTGTTACAGTGCTTACAAGTTAATGTTAAAGATTTTGTTTTCATAATAATACGATAAAAACACCGTTACTCCTTTTTAAAAATTTCGAGTCTCTGTGTTGGCGTAAAAATAAGTTCCCCGTATCATATAGTGGCTAGTATGAAGGATTGTCTATCCTTTCACACCGGTTCGAGTCCGGTTGCGGGGGTTAGCGTAAGTTTAATAGATAGTTTAATGGTAGAACGTCCGGGCTATAACCGGGAGATGAGAGTTCAAATCTCTCAATATTAAGCTTTATTTTGACGGTTTAGTTTAACATGGTAAAACACTCGCCATCCAAGGCGGGAGAAAAAGGTTCAAGCCCTTTTCTGTCAGTTTGAAAGGAAATAGTTATGAATAATTGGTTAGAAGTAATTGATAAAATAAAATATTTGAGAGAATATGATCTTTATGAATACGAAGACGAAAGACCATCAGAAAAATCAATAATGATATCTTTTAAATTAATACTAAAAATAAAAGATGGAACTATACCAATGAGAGTAGCTCCTTGCGGAGATAATGGATTAGCCTTCGAATGGAAATCAGGAAATATATTCGAAACAATATATGTTATAAATGATGAAGTAGAACATGTAATCTTTAAAAATTGTAAAGTCGTAGATAGATACAAAATAGAAATTTAATATAGATGCTCCCATAGTTTACGTTGGTTAGAATCCCTGATTTTCAGTCAGGAGGACTCGGATCGTCACCGAGTGGGAGTAGTTGAAAAGTAAATAAAGAAGCTCCTGTCGTCTAGTCAGGTTAGGATAAAAGACCTTCAATCTTTAGACCCCGGTTCGAATCCGGGTGGGAGCGTTCATTCCTCTATAGTATAATTGGTAATACGAACGATTGTTGATCGTTTTTTCTAGGTTCGAGTCCTAGTGGAGGAGTCCAGAGTAGCTCAGTTGGTATGTAGCGAACGGCTGTTAACCGTTAGGTCACTGGTTCGATCCCAGTCTCTGGAGTTAGTTGTGGCTCAGAAGCTCATTGGTAGAGCGTTCGCCTGTTAAGCGAATGGAAGGTTTTGGGTTCGATTCCCCCCCTGGGCCTGTTTTAAAACTGAATATTTGTACTCGTAGCGGAGAGGAATAGCAGCAGGGAACTTGAAAATGGTTTGTGGACATTAGTTATACTGTGTATAGGTTAGACACTATTAAACGTAAGGTTCGACTCCTTACCGAGTACATCGTACTTGTGGCGAAATTGGTAAACGCATACGGATTGTTGACCGTAGGTGGGTAGCTAACGAGACGCGAAGTTACATAAAAATTCTAGAAAGTATATGTGATTAGACGACTCAATCCGGTCCACCAGTTGTAGGTTCGAATCTTACTGAGTACGTTTTAAAAACTGAATATGCTGTCATGCGAAGCGATCCTTGAGGCTCAAGAGTAGCGTAACCAACCGTTTCCCTCTCTCAATCGAAAGCGACGATGACAGCACCTGGGCTGGCATGTACCAAGGAAGGCGAGGATGCTTTGCAAGGATTTTCCTGCTAAATACTAGTTCTGAACGATAGGTTCAGTAATGTTCTTTAAAAATTAAATATTTACAGTGATAATGTTGAATACAAGATGCGGGGTCGAAGCTTATTAGGGAAAGTTATTTTAATAAAGGAATTGAGCTATTGATTTAGAACATAATAATATAAGGAGATATTATTATGGAAAAGTCAAAATTAGAAGCGATGATAAAAAAAGGTAAGAGTACATATGCTATAGCTAAAGAAATAGGTAAAGGACAAACGACAGTAAGATATTGGTTGAAAAAATATGGTTTATCAACAAGACTAAATAGATCTAATCCTTCATATTTGTGTAAATATTGCGGCGAAACTGAAAAAGATAAAATGGTTAATATGGGAAAAGGGAGACGTTGTAAGTGTAGGTGTAAAAAATGCCATAGTAAAAAAACGAATGAACGTCAAAGTCGTAACAGACTTTTTGCTGTAAAATATAAGAACGGTAAATGTATTAGATGTGGTTATAGTAAATGTATTCATGCTTTAGACTTTCATCACAGAGATCCATCAGAAAAAGATGCTGAATGGGGAACAATGAGAAATTGGAGCAAAGAACGGTTAATTAAAGAAATTGATAAATGCGACTTATTGTGTTGCAGATGTCATAGAGAGAAGCATGCTGGTTTGTGGTAAAAGCTAAATACGGGGCTGTGATGAAATTGGGATCATAATAGACCTGCAATCTATTTTTCAGGGTTCGAGTCCCTGCGGCTCCATTGGATTTATATTATGAAAAGTTTTAAAAAATTAGGTTTTAATACTTATAATGAATATTTAAAAAGTGATTTATGGATTGGCATTAGAAGTAAAGTACTTAAAAATGCAGGTTATAAGTGTAAAGTATGCGAACATAAAGCTACTGTAGTACATCATAAATGTTATTTTTTGCCTGTAATGGAAGGCAAAAGGATATCATCGTTAATTGCTTTATGTAGTTCTTGTCACAACAAAATAGAGTTTGATGATGAAGGAAATAAAATAAAAAAACTTCATAAAGTAAACAATAGATTGAATGTTTTGCTGGGAAAGGGTAAAACCGTTAAAAGAGCAAAGACGAGAAAAAAAGGTAAGAAGAGAAGAGAAAGTTTAATTAAAAAAATGTCTGAATATAAATCCACAAGATGAAAAACACTGGCTCGTACCTCAACGGCAGAGGGATCGGCTGATAACCGATTCATGAAAGTTCGATTCTTTCCGAGCCAATTACAGGAGTATAGTTTAAAGGTAGAACGCCAAGCCGATAACTTGTGTCTTATGGAGGTTCGACTCCTCCTCAACCTAGTAAATTTTAAAATAAAGAAGGAATTCGAACCATTAAAGTTAATGTATAGATAACTTTAATACAGGAGGTTCGAATGACATCTTATGATGATTTAGCTAATTGGCGAAACAGAGTAAAAAGGAAACTTATAGAGTATAAAGGTGGTAAGTGTGAAAAATGTGGTTATAATAAATGCGATAGAGCATTAGATTTCCATCATGATGATCCTAATAAAAAAGATTTTTCAGTAAGCTCTAATGGTTGGAGTTTTGAGAGAAGAAAAAAAGAAGTCGATAAATGTTCTTTGTTATGTTCTAATTGCCATAGAGAAGTTCACGACAAACTAGTTTTTGAAAGAAGAAAAGAAAGAGAAAAATTACAAAGAAAATTTTTAAAGAAGAAAATTTGTGTTCATTGTAAGAAGAAATTCAAACCCAGAAAAATAGAACAAAAATATTGTTCTATTAAATGTCGTTCTTTGTTTTCATATGGGATAGAAGGTGAACGACCAAATAAAGAACAATTAAAAAAAGAAATTGAAACTATGTCTTGGTGTGCGATAGGTAGAAAATATGGTGTTTCGGATAACGCTGTTAGAAAGTGGGCTAAGAAACACAAACTTATAAAATAATTAGGTATTCCTAGTCATGAAAAACGAGGATGAAAAATGGATAAATTACAGAGAGATATTGATATTATTGTCGCATGTAGAAGTAGTGAAATGCACAATGCTTTTGTTATGATGCGAAGGTATAAGATATCTATGGAAGAGATGGCATCTATATGCAAAGATATAAAAAAAGATAAAGTATATTACGAAAAAGTATCTGCTCAGGCAGACATACGACTGTCGAAATTAAAAGAAAGTTCTGCCCTTTTAACGGAAATGTTTAAAAAACATAACTAAAAGTTTTATTTTTGCGAAATTTTAACAAAGGATGAAAATGGCAAAGAAAGAAACTGATAAAGAAAAAGTTCAAAGACGTACACAAGGCATCTTTAATAAGTTTGAATATGCCTCTGTCTTACGAGAAAAATTCAACACTATCGCCGTTAAATTGATACGCGAAGAAAGAGCTAGATGCACAAAGGAGCATAGAAATCATAGTGAACGTATGATTGAAGAACGGTATAAACTTGTAAAAGGAATACAAGAAGATCATAAAGAACAGATGAAAAAAATGAAAAAGAAGTATGAAAAGAAAATACACGATATGGAATGGATAGATTATTAAGATTAAAGACATAACGGACGCTAAAAAGAATGGAGTCAAATGGTTAATGGCTTCTGGCGTTAAAGATGAAGAGGCTTTAAAACTTGCAGATAAGTTTGTGAAAAAGGCTAAAGAGGTTAAAAATGACTATCAAAAATTTGATTAAAAATAGAACTGTATTGTTTGAGTATTACCGAGAAGAAAAACTGTGGTACATAGTTGAAGGGACTAAATTTATTTTCCCTGTACCTATCTCTGATATTGGCATGGCTACGTTCAA
>Ga0098035_1001286_pt1 | contig 12224 bp, 6 predicted proteins | sample 3_EtaG_FD_75046 | JGI IMG/M metagenome (GOLD analysis project Ga0098035, IMG submission 75046) | Marine viral communities from the Subarctic Pacific Ocean - 3_ETSP_OMZ_AT15126 metaG | ecosystem: Environmental > Aquatic > Marine > Oceanic | place: Pacific Ocean | collected 2015-01-07
GCGATGAGTAAAATTTTTATTGCAGTTTCCTTGATCATTAATGCAATATTACTGGCATTTTTGTTCGGGCCCATTCCGCTTTCGTTGTATATTAGCATTTTAGTTAATGTTTTGCTTGTGTGGTACACACGTCGACTTTTGCAAACTATCGACGATGTACAAGAAGATGTTTTAAATATATTTGGCAAGCTGGAGGGATTTTCGGACCACTTAGACAATATCCATGATATGGAAATGTTTTATGGCGAGCCAATAATTGAAGAACTAATAGCCAAAACGAAGTTGGTTGTAGAGGAGCTAGAAAGATTTGAAGAAATATACTCCCTTACGACAGATATGGAACCACTAGAAGAGGAACTGAAGCATGACAGAAGTGCAGACGAAGAAGACGCGCAAGAGGCGTAAGAGGAAGAAAAATTATTATTTCACACAAGTACACGAAGATGCGATTGTAGAATATGCCAAGATAACTTGCAACAAAAGACGAACCGTATTGTATGTGGATTTTATTCGGCCGGCTTTTGATGAGATGGTTAATAAGATAATATTTACTTATCGATTTACAACGCTCCCCAATATAGATTCTTTGCGGCAGGAGTGCAAGGTTTGGCTTACCACTATTTTAGATAAGTATGATCCAAGCAAAGGCTCAAAGGCCTTCTCTTATTTCAGTGTAGTAACAAAGAACTGGTTTATTCATAAAGTAAAACAGAATGCGCGCCGCAATAAAAAAGAGATTTTTATTGAGGATATGATAAACCAATTTGAAGAAGAGGTAATTTCAAAAGAAAAACAGTACGACGAGATAAGAGAACAACAAGAATTCTGGGCCAACTTTTTTGCTGAACTTGCCAGCTGGGAAGGCGACATGCTCAAGGACAATGAAAAGAAAGTTCTTGAAGCTGTTAAAATTATATTTGAGTCATCAAACGATATCGATATTTTTAATAAAAAAGCTATTTACTTATACTTACGGGAGATTACAGGTCTTAACACAAAACAGGTTGTCAACAACTTAAACAAACTTCGTAAAAAATATAAGGTATTTAAAAACAAATGGGAAAGCGGCGAAATATAGAAGAATATATCGATGAGGCAACGCGCAATATCAAAGAAGACCGCGCGCTAGCTAAGTCTCTCCTTTTAGATGCGATGACAGATATGAAGGGCAGCGACGTCGCTCGTCGTGAACTTGGCTCGATAGCAGCTAAGTATGTTGAGAACCTGCAGCGCTCAAATGAACAAATGGTTAAGTTGACTGCCTTGTTGCAAAAGCAGCACGGCACTGTTGCTGGCTTATCAGAAGAAGACAAAGAAGATCTCTATGATATGCTCAACAAGGAAGAAGAATAATGCCGAGTTGTACAAAAGAAGTCTGTCCGAAGGACAAAACATGGACAGCGGACAACACGCGCAGGAAATGCATCGAGAAGTGCCGCGCCGCAAGATCGAACAACAAAGCCGCAAAGAAGAAAAAGAGGAGTGGGGGAGGAAGTAATAGAACTAAAAGAAGGATAAGGATTTGCGATATTAGATTTGGAGATATGAATAGTGGCTATCTTCATGCCGAGTCCGGACTGATGGAGTCATTTAATATTGACCCTCGTAGGTCCAATCCGCTGCGTATGCTGGGCAGCGGAATGCAAAGCAATCTTACTCCTGATATATCTAACGGAGTCGTTACGCCGCGGCCTCAAATAGCTATGATATTGAGCTCACAGGCGAATAATCACCCTTACGTTGCGGACGAGCTTTACGCGTTACCGGCTTCTTTTAGATTAGACGAAATTGCTAAAGATCAAAAATATCTTGTGTATAAGGTGTGGATAGCTGAATATATGGGCGCGCAGGAGTGCCCCGATAGCGTTAGCCCGAGAAAAGGCAAACACCAAGGCCGCATTAATATGACCAAAACCGCATATCCTCTCCCGGGATCATTTGGGGAAGTGGTGGCTTTTCCTCCCGGCACCCTGGTACGTTATGAAGGGAATCCCGATAAAGGGCCTATAATTCTTACAGAGCCTACCAATCAGCAGATTAAACTCCCGGGCGGCAAAATCGATAGTAGTTGGAGAGATCAATACGCTAGTAAATTTGGCATGGGCGATCAAGCACAACCTCAGACATTGGGCCGCGGCGATCTAGAATATTATAGAAAACTAAAAAAGAGCACCCACTTCCAGGGCTGCTCTGACGCATTCATCGCTGGTTTGACTGCCAATGCAGAGGCAGAATCCGAATTCAACGCCGGCGCAATGGGAGACGGCCGCAAGCATCCAGCAGCGCACGGCCGCGCGTACCTCGTCGAGAATACGTATTACTGCTCATTTGGGATATTTCAGATGAATATCTGCAGCGGCGTCGGAAGATCGTTTGCCAAGGCGAAAGGTATGGCCGCCAAGGACAAGAAGCAGCAACTGTACCGAGCTCTCACAGACGAAGAGACGCACTTAGAATGGGCAAAGCACACAATCATGCAGATCTTCGCGAATAAAGGGGGTTGTTCTGGCACCCGAAACGCAAAGCAGTGGGGCGAGGCGCTAGCTACGTACTTTGAAGCATGCGGCAACTGCGGCGGTAAGGACTCGCGGGGCAACCCGAAGCCCGATTCGAGCATGATCGAAAGAGGTCAGAGGGCCCAGATTATATATGACAACCGTAACTCCGGGGAAGCCAAAACCTCAACAGCACAGGCCAAGGCCGCCGTTGCCGCCGAGGAACTTACCCCGGCCACGGGCACCGAAGGACAGCGCAGCATGGAGTGTGACCCGGCCTTCGCCAACTGCTTGCCAGCGGGGCCCGCCAACCCGGGCACCGGGGGGGGTACCCCATACTAATGACCCCTAGGAGAGTAGAAATGCAGTGGTGGAGCGAAGGAGGCACGTTACGTGGCTGATCCTACAGACCAGGACACGCCGAGCTACGCAGAGGTCCACTCGGGGGAACTGGCCGAAGAGGCTGCCACCGCCACCGAAGCGCGCCGACGCCGTGATCGAGAGAGGCTTCGTCGAAACCGCGAGAAGATCGACGAACGCGCGGTCAAGGCTCGGCAGCAGGAAGCCGAGTCGGGCGTTTTTGGCGCCAATGATGCATCTTCGACCGGCAACCAAAAGGGTCCAATATCCCGGTCTCCATCGCCAGAAATCCGAGAGTGGCTTCAAGATCTTCCGCCCGAGGAGCGCCACCGTGTCGCCGGCTCTGGCGGTACTCACATCGATGTACCGAACTTTATAGCCTGTGAATCAGAAGATGTCATGCAGAATGGAAACGCATGGATTGTTTTGGGCGGCGATCGCCCGGGCAATATTGGAACCGGCGCCGGCAGTGCCGATTCTCATTCTTATGCCATTGATCTTGTCGCTGGTCGTATGGGCTCTAGAGCATCCAAAAAAGACAAGAATAACGATGTTATTTACGTAAACCCCAGCTTTACACTAGATGCAGCCAGGGTTTACATCTCGCAAAAATCTGATATTGATCACTACTTAAAGCTGAATCCGAAGATATGTACGACCGATTACAAGCGACCAGCTTCGTGTGTGGCGCTTAAAGCAGATGTGATTCGAGTAGTAAGCCGTCAGGATATTAAGCTGGTAACGTGCACAGACAGGGAAAACGCTCAAGGTGGCGACGTGGGCATTAACTATGGCATACATCTCATTTCCCAGAACGATCCTGAGAATCTGCAATCCATGGTGTTGGGCGAGAACCTTGTTGATACACTGCAAAAACTATATACACAAGTAAAAAACAATAGGGAGATACTTCACACTTTTCTACTTCATCAAAAAGATTTTAATCGAGAGCTTCTCCATCATTCACATTTTGGGCCAGTTATTGGGTGGACATCTTTATCTCCAACTGCCGCCAAGGCGGGAATAGAGAATATGGTAAAATTGATAACACAAGCCGAAACCCAAATTTATGGGCAAATGATGGCCGACGAAACTAAGCAAATCGATGCATTGATCGACGGTGGTGCAAAGTCTATTTTGAGTCCGCTGAATAAAACCAACTAGAATATTATGGGCAACACAACACTTATTACTGACTGGTTTAATAAAACCCCAGATATACCTTTTGATTTTATTAGGCCCGTATTAGATTCCGAAGGCGCGCCCGTAATACCCCCCGAGACAGAAAGCGCTAGCGCCATAGTAATAGTTGTGCCATGGGTGGAGGCCATAGAGACATTGACCACCCAACAAGAAAATCAAATAATAGATCTGGCTTTTGATGGGTTCATGAAATATTACTACCCTACAAGGTGGTATATAATCAATAATTCGGACCGGTATTTGGAAAACAATCCTATGATGAACGCCGACACCCATCTGCCACGTTGGTACTCGGCACCCCCGGCTTCCTGGGCCCCTGGTTTGAATTCGACATTACGAAATGTACTCACTGGAGGCGGCAGCCTAGGCGAGAGACCTCTCGTGATAGAAGACTGGAAGATGCCTAGTCGCCCCGGTTCTCGCCTTCACGTGCTGGTGATAATTGATAAAAACAAATTCGAAGCACGCAGCAGCGTTGGTGCGGTTACAGATTCTGGTATTCCACCGGCGGAGGCGCCATACTCGTCGATTTGGACCGATTGGCCTCAGATCACCAATGACGAAACCATACTTAGGAATTTAGAACGTTGTCCTGGTGACACGGGCTTTGCTGAGAGTCTTCGCCGCGTGCGTGAGGCGGTACCCACCTGGGCATCCGATCGCTGTATACCAATCCAGCGCCACGAAGAGCCAGCTAGGCCCTTGGCCAAATCAGATATTCCTTTTTTTCCAGAGGTGATAACTTTTTGGAACGAACAGCAAAACATTATTCCATGGGATGACCCGGCTTCCTCTGGTCGAGTACTTACTTTTACATGGTCTGAGGTTAATAAACAATTACAAACAATTAAAACTCTTTTTACCAAATACCACAATCAGGCGCGCCGGTTTGATGGCCAGATAGTGCCTGGTATTAATTTTGAAGCTCAATTTCGCTCACTAGAAGATCTTACCGGCCGCATTAGCGAACTCTTAAAATTAAATGATTATGTTGTGCCTAGTAAAGCAGAGGACGAGGTTACAGTTTATGTTAACGCCAACTATCAAATTACAGGTATAGAATATTTCCAACCTTCCGAAAGCCTCAATATGCAGCCGGTCAAAAAAGGATATTTGTCTTATAGTGTCATAGAACCGTTTATGGATTTTCAAACAGTAATTTATTTAACTCAATGGAATGAAATGATAAGATTGATTTCGAATCCCCCGGGCCGGCAATACGAACCATTTATTAATTTTATAGAGGATTATGCCAACTCTCATTTAAGAACATATGAGATTAATTATTGCGGCCCAGCCCACAGTCCTCCCGCACGCGATGAGATAGAAGCAGCGAACGATATGCTTGTCTTTGGCTCTGGCCCGGTAGGACAACTGATCAAAGATTCAGGATATATGAGCTCGAATGATGACGTCTTGCATCTGAGTTCTCCGTTTGTAGGTCTTCAAAATAAAATGTTAAAAGATCCGACGAACAGAGGGCTCATATTGAATGACCAGTTTGCTAAGACAGAAGAAAAAGCCGAAGATGTCATGAAAACCGTAATGAGCAAGTTACGAGAGATAAAAAATTCTGAAGAAATGACAATCATCAAACATGTACTGCACAAGGTAGGTATCGATAGACTAATCATAGAAGCGATTAAGTGTCTAACCCTTAACACAAACTTTAATCCTACCGGCCTTGTATCGGATATAAAAGATCTTGTTTCCACCGGTAGCGAGCTTTTCGCGGGGCGCAAACGGCCAATGTCATTTGAGTTTCCAGAGATAACTGTAGATGTTCCAGTGTTTTCGATTACTGGCGATCTACAGGGTGCAATCAAGAATATTATACTGGAAGCTCTTTTGGGCGCCGCCGCAGCAATCGTAGAAGCCTTGATAGAGATGATCAGAGAGGCATGCAAACCGTCCGATGATGACGATAAGCATGGGGCCCTAAATCTAGCCAACATGTTTGATCAATATCCTAGTCCAAATAAGAAAGATCTTGCAGCCCCCTTGTTGGGTCAACCTCATGGATTAAATGTGTGTTTTAGTACGTACAACATACCAGACGCTGTTGGAATGAAATACATAAGAGATGTTTCTATGATTCTAACACCTAGAGAAATTTGTCAACTATTGAGGGGCACACCGACAGACGAAGCCGTTGAAGCGGTTCTGGAGTACAATCTTCTTTATGAGGAACCCCCAATACCAGATAACTTAAATGTTTCAAGCGCTATTATATCATTTTTTGGTTGCTTAGGCGATATGGTTGATATCGATGCTATATGCCGAATCGTGGTAGAAGAAATGACACCAGCCGTTGACGATTTGTGTATTACAGAGGAACAGGTGTTGTCCGCAGTTGATACATTCAATCTGAATAATCTATTAGATATGTTAGAAAACGGGGTAGTGATCGACGTGCCAGAGATTAATCTAACTTGTCCGACGAAGCCTGATTATACGCCAAACCCATTGGTTGATCGGTCGATCCCACAACTGATGAAAGCCATGGCTGAAGTTTTGGGGGTTACTTTTTATCTTTCTGTAGATGGTATTAAGACTGTTTTGCTGAATCCAACAACCAAAGGCTCTGAATTAGGGGCCTGCATCGCTAACGCAGCCGGCAAGTCCGAAGATATGGCGGAAGGTGATGCTAAGATAGACACTAAAATCATGGAAGACATTGCCGACGCGTTAACAAAACTTGCCGGCGCGATGGATGGCGGTATTACTAAAATAAATGAAGAGATGGCACCCTGCGGCATGGAGATCACTGATGTATTCGGAGGCATGGACGATCTTGCTCCGGTTATAGATGTGGTGGCCGAAATATTTCGGAACCTAGATTTTTCTGGTGCATCAGCGCTTGGCGACGAACTTAAGACTATAGCTGATAATCCGGAAATACTGCCCGTTATATCACGAGAATTTCCAAGCAACTTTAAAGATGCTATTAAGAATTTGGTTCCATCTCTGGATGGTCGTACTGATGGGTATCGTTCATATGAACTCTTTCCATATTTCCACCTGCAGATGGGCTCGCGAGGCCGCATTGAGATGCGAACCGAAAACGGAAACGCTATAGGTTTTAAATATCGGCGCCAAGATCCGCAATATCCGCGATACCCGGATTATATGGAATATCGTTTTATAGAAAATTCTGGTATTGCCAACCTGGAAGTAACGACCGGGTCTAACGGGGAGGTTATATCCACTAGTACTACCTGGGGCCATGAACTAAATAAGATCACCTACCCATCGCTGCAAAATATAGAATCGAAACCTATCGATAAGAAACTCATTTATGATAATGATTTATCTGGCCCTAGAATATTGACTGGCAGTTACAACTTTCAATCGAAGCTATATAATGCCGATGAATTGTCGGATAATTTGGGCTCACTTGTTTTGGCCGACGTTGAAAATCACGACGAGGATGGACCCGCGCAGGCGGCTTTTGCTAGTACGGTTGCGAATTCGCTTAAAGGATTTTTAGGGTCTATCTTTGAGGGTGATCCAGAGGTCGACGAACAGCTTTATAAAGATTATTTTAAACATTTAAAGGATTCTTACTACCATTCAACCATGGCCGGCGTGACTAAAGGTTTTACAAATCACATTTTAAGGCATGGTCGGTTTACAACCAATAGTATATCAGAGATGCTGCTTAGACCGGACAACAGTAAATGCGATCCAAATGATCCCAGCAAGGTGGGCGATTTAATGGATATGAACGGTATTATCAAAGACGTTCAAGATGAATACAATGAAGCCGTTTGCAATGATGAAATGTCTCTGGAAGACACAGTAAATAAATGTATATTGTTCGGCACTATGCTGTTATTTCTTCAGATATCAATAACTAAATTTTATTTGCAAAATATTAGTATATTGTCTGCTTTTAAGCTGGATGAAATCATGGGCCTGACCCTTGTTAGAGATTTTATTACCACCAGAACATTTGAATATGTTGATAAATTTATGAATCCCGTTAGCATTTCGCCGCAAATGGCCCAGGCGCTGAGCAACACTATGGGCGTGTTTTCAGATCTGTTTGTACAAGAAGCCAATGATTGGATGTCGCGCAAGATAGCGCGCGGCACTGCACTAAATCGAGAGGTTTTAATAGCTTTGGAAATAGATCCAGATCAGGCAGCCACCGACAGCACATATGCCGAGAACGAGTTGCTTAATAATAATAATGCAATTAAATATATGATAGCGTGGCGACTGCAGAGAAGTGCGCTTCCAATATCAAACGTAATCTCCAATCCAGGCGCCCTGTCTGTAGAGGATGCTCTTATAAAAAATGTAATCGGGTTTGATAGTCCGTTTTCATCCGAAAAACTCATCGAGGGTGTTACAACTTTTTCGCCGCCCGCGCTGTCTCCGTCGATGAGTGACTTCAGACTTTATGTAAACGATAGAGTTACAAATGTTGAAAATTTATTTGGATACGGCGGCTTTAAGATTGAGCCATGGCTATATTGGGAAAGACCATCGGATAAGGATGGTATACCACTTGAGAGTTCGATAGAAATCGATTTTGGGGTGGATCTGCCAACCGACGTCGCAGGGCAATCCTACTTCACATCGGCCGGCGCGCCAAGTAAAAAACTAACTCTTTCTCATATCCATGGAGGCAAGGCCCCCATTGAAGCTATATTGGCGGCTGAACAGCTGGTTGGCGGTGGTGATCCAGGCGTTTCTGGAGACACCGGTATTAGCCTCGTGGTCCAGGGCCAGACAGAGTTTGTACCGGCTCCTTGCGTCGAAGGTGCAGATTGGACTGATTTGCCGAGCTACTGGGTCCACGAGGATTTGCCGGGCTGGCTCCTGGATCGCGTCGACGGGGATTTGGTCGGGACCCAGTTGCCGGGCTGGCTCCTGGATCGCATCGACGAGACGTGGGTCGATGTTACTGGCGATGGCGTACCGGATTTACCACCGGGTTGTGTTGATTCTTCGGGTAACCCGTTACCAGAGGTTTTGGACGAAAATGGTAACCTCACGCTGGGAAGCTGGCAAGACGTCGAAGATGCCCCAAAGGCCTGGACAACGACTAGTGATATTATCTTAAACCATGCGAGAGTCAAATATCGTTTAGTGTATTATCCGCCTCTTGAGAGTTCATTAGCCGACGGCCACGTGAGCGTAGGAGATCCCAACTACACCCCGACTACACATAAGTTTAATACTTTGCAGGCCCTACTTCGGAAACAAGTACAGGGACAGATCGATCACCTGGTAGCCAAACAGGCTTCGACCTCAGCGCCGACCGATCTTGACATTGGTGAATATGAAAACCAGGTATGGGAAGGCCTTCTGGCGGAGTCTATAAACAACGACGAGGCCTTTATACCGCTCAGTTTGTCTCGTACTGAATCAGAAGTAGTTGGCGCCGAGGAGGGTATCGGAACGCCATGGGCGCCTCTGTGGACGGAGCTGGATACGGATTACGCCCAAGAACATTGGTTCTACGTCAATGGTTGCGACCGGGTCGCGCGCGGGGAATTAACGGCCGCGAACTGGGTGAACGAAGATGGCCAGGTCTGCGCCGACTCGATGTGGGTCAGCGATGTTGCCTGCTTCGACCTCGCAGAAATTCCCGATCAGCGCATCGGCGCATGCGTAGAGCAGTTTCCTCCCGAGACCGAGCCATTCGATCCTGATCAGCCCGATGTAGATATGGTATGGTCCTGGTTGCCCGACTGGAAATGTCGTGATCTCCTGTCCCGCGACGAGTGGAAGTCCCAGATCCACCCCGACGCCATCGGCAATCGTCATGAAATAGATTACACCGTGCACGGCGGCGACGACGACGGCGAACAGCGTACTTGGACTACAGATCGGTATAATGTATGTGGCGAATGGGAAATGTTGCCGCTAGCAGACTTTCTATCGACGGAGGTCACGCTTGCACAGGAGTCTGAATATATAACCACCGCAATTCCAATAATGGAGCTCGACGGCCAGCACCTAGGAGACCTTGGTTTTGCAAACTGGGCTAGCGTTGGTGCTGCGGGCTACATTACCGGCAAAGAAAGTGATTTATCATTAGCGCTGCCTCCCCACATGGACATTAAAAACTCGCCCGATTATTCTAAGTTTGAATACTTCTTTTCAAAGATTATAAATAAAGACGCGCCCTTCCTGGCTGTGCTGATGAATAATTTCTGTCAAACAGAGGATAAGTTTTCTACCAAAATGAATGAACAATTTTCTGATACTTTAATGGGGGCTGCTGGGCTATTTATGACCACCCTAGAGATAGGAGCTAGAGAATCTGGGATTGCTCCGGATCGAGTAGTTGGTCTCCCGGGCATTCAAGATGGCGGCGGCCCGCCGTACATTAACGTGAATAGTTTTATTCTAAAAGCTTTGCGCGAGATGCCTCTGCATATTTTGAAAGGACTATGTGAAATGTTTGATCCGCACGTAATTATAACGAAAATAATCAAAGATATTTCGGGACAAGTTATAAATCAATCTATTGATGCTATGGAGATGGGAATTAGTATAGCCGAGGAGACTTCTCCGGAACCCATACAAAGCATTCTCAAGGCACTGGAAGTAAATCCTGAAGCATTTGTAAAGTTTGCTTTTTGCCAACTAAACCAAGCAATGAGACCTCACTCTAACATGCCATCAGAATGCCGCGGCGGATCCGATACCCCAGATCCTTTTAGCGAAATGAGTCCATTTCCCACTTTTACTCTTAAAGGGGTTAATTTTACCGGTACAATTCCTGGCATATTTATGATGCCTCCGGGGCCGTTCGGTATTGTATACCTCATACTTCGATTCCTTCTTGAGGCAATCAGCATGGATCCACCAAACGAGAGGGCCCCAGATAATTCTTCTTGTTAATATTAGAACAAAGCAAATAGAATTCTATTTATTTTAGAAGAAGGAGTATGATTATAAATGCCTAGCAACAATGAGGGATTGTCGGTGGCTCTTCCTTTAACAATAGATCCGACTTTTGGGCCTTATGGTTTAAACACCACATATGAAGATTTGGCTGTACAAAATCTTAAAATGCTTTTGCTTACGAATCCCGGAGAGAGGATAATGCATCCAACTTTTGGGGTCGGGTTGCGTTCTTATTTATTCGAACAAAACTCGTCTCTCGTTTTCAACGACATTGAAAAAGATATTAAAAATCAGTCCGCGCGGTATCTCCCGTACATAGGAATAGATCGAATCCATTTTTCTACTTCTGAGACTATTAGCAATATGGATCCTAACTTTATGGGAATAACAGTGTTTTTTACGATTTTACCCCTTCAGGTATCGACATTTTTGCAAATAAGTGCTGACGAAGGCTAATTAAATATGCCAATTGGAAATTCAATAAATGCCTAAAAAACTACAACCCATTAAGTACACCAGTCGCGACTTTGATACTATCCGTACAGATTTAGAAAACTACGCAAAAAGATACTATCCCAATACTTATAAAGATTTTAATGAAGCCAGTTTTGGCTCTCTAATGCTCGATACTGTTGCCTACATGGGCGACATATTGTCGTTTTATTTGGATTACCAAACAAACGAGAGTTTTCTAGATAGCGCCGTAGAATACAACAACGTAGTTCGTTTAGCGCGTCAAATGGGATTTAAACTTAGTAGCAGCCCATCTTCATTTGGTGTCCTTACTTTTTATATAGAGATTCCGGCAACCACCGGCGGCGGAGGCTCACCTGATATTGATTATGCTCCGGTTTTGAAGTCGGGATCCCAGTTTACCTCAATAGGGGGAGGCTCTTATACTTTAATAGAGGATGTTGATTTTTCCAAGGCGTCTAATCTGGTAGTCGCTGGCGTGGTTAATAGTTCTACGGGTCAACCAACGACTTACATTGTTCGCTCTCAAGGTCGAGTAGTGTCTGGTAGACTGAATGTTGAAACGAAGACCATAGGAGAATTTCAAAGATTTTTGCGCATTCCCCTGGCAACCAATACGGTGGCTGAAGTTTTGTCCGTAACAGATTCGGAAGGGCATGTATATTATGAAGTCGACAATCTTTCACAAAATATAATTTACAAAGCTATTCAAAACAACAGTAACGATAGGGGCTTGACACCGTCTATCTTGAAGGCCGTTCCGGTTGCTCGCCGATTTGTTTTAGAATATAACGGAGAAGAGGTTTATTTGCAGTTCGGATA
>Ga0098035_1001289_pt1 | contig 12212 bp, 15 predicted proteins | sample 3_EtaG_FD_75046 | JGI IMG/M metagenome (GOLD analysis project Ga0098035, IMG submission 75046) | Marine viral communities from the Subarctic Pacific Ocean - 3_ETSP_OMZ_AT15126 metaG | ecosystem: Environmental > Aquatic > Marine > Oceanic | place: Pacific Ocean | collected 2015-01-07
GCCCTCGGGTCCGCCGCGCAAGTACTACCGCATCACCGATACCGGTCGCGAACGCCTGGCCGAACAGGTTGGCGACTGGCGCACCTTCACCACCGCCGTGAACGGCCTCATCCTCGGCAGTGAAGCGCCGATGAAGGAAGGGGAGACCAGCCATGAAGCGTAACGAGTTCATCAAGCGCCTGAAGGCCGGCCTCAAGGGCATGCCTCAGGACGACATCGCCGAGATCGTCGCCGACTACGAAGAGCATTTCGACGCCGGCGCCGCAGACGGGCGCAGCGAGGAAGAAGTCGCCGCAGCCCTCGGCAATCCCGTCCGCCTCGCCCGCGAACTGCGCTTCGAGGCCGGTTTCCGCAACTGGGAAAGCGCCCGCTCGCCGTCTTCGGCCTGGTCCGCAATCCTGGCCTTCATGGGCCTTGCCACAATCGACATCCTGATACTGCTGCCGATCGTCCTGCCGATCATCGGCGTCGTCTTCGGCCTGTTCGTGGCGGTCCTGGCGATCTTCGTTTCCGGCGGCTTCGTGCTGATCGTCGGGCCTTTCAACGGCTTTCCCGGTGGCTGGCTGGTCGCGATCCTCGCAGGGCTGGGCATGATGAGCGCCTCGGTCGCAGCCGGCGCGCTGCTGACGCTGATCAGCATCTGGATCGTCAACGCGCTGATGTGGTTCGGCCGCCTGCACTACCGGGTGATCGAGCCCGCCATCCACGCAGAAGACTGAAAAGACGTAGGAAGGAGAAACTGAGATGCTCAGGAAACTGCTCATCGTATTCGCCAGCGGCGTGATCCTTTCGATCGTCGCATTCGGCTCGGCATGGGTTATCGGCGGCGAAAAGCTGCAACGGGACTTTGCCGAAGGCCATGGCTGGAGCTGGACCATCGGCGAGGACGACAAGGACCAGGGGCCCGACAGGACCCGCAAGTTCACCGTCGAGCCCGGCGCGAAATTGGCCATGGAGATCCCGGTCCAGCTCAGCTTCACCCGCGGTGATACGTCCGAGATGATCGTCACCGGCCCGCAGAAGATCGTCGACCGCCTGACCTGGGTGAACGGTCGCCTCGGCATCGAGGGCAAGTATCGCTCCAGCCGCGGCATCAAGGTCCGGATCACCGCGCCCGAGATCAACGGTCTCGACCTCGACGCGCCGGGCGACGTGACTCTCGCCGGTCTCGACCAGGAGAAGTTCACGCTGCGCTCTGAGGGTGCAGTCGATCTCGATGCCAAGGGCCGGGTTCGCAAGCTGTTCATCACCTCGGCAGGCGCAGGCTCGATCGACGTCGGCCAAGTCGACGCCGAAGATGCCGTGGTGCGGATCGACGGCGTTGGCGACGTGACCGTCGGCGCCCGCAATCTCGTCGATATCGTGATCAATGGTGCAGGCAACGTCAGCCTGGTCCGCAAGCCGGCGACCCTGCGCAGCCAGATCAACGGCATTGGCTCGGTCGACCACGACTACTGAGAATATCGCAGAGGGAGGAGCCTTCCGCCGCACCGAACACCCCCCGCCGTGCGGCGGTCGATCCATGAAGAAGGCCGCATCGTCATGAGACGGTGCGGCCTTTTCTGCATCTCGGATCGCAGGCACCATCCCGGAAGGAACGCCCTGCCGACCTTCAGTGCACCGGCGGATCGACAGGAGGGACGGCGCGGACCGGGGCCACCGGTTCGTCGCTTTCGCGCGGCGGCATTGCGTTCTCCGGCACTTCACGGATCTGCATGTCGGGCGTGGGGACCTGCTCGAGATTGCGGGCCGTGACCCGGATCTCGTCCCCGTCGATCAGGATCTCGTTGAAGCTCGGCGGCGTCGAACGGATGCGGCGCGAAAGGGTGCCGGCACCGATCATGCGCAGCGGCCCGCGCGCGGTCTGCTCGAGAAGATCGAACGGATCGTGGATGTGCCCGGTCAGGATCGCAGCGACCTTGCGCTCGGCCAGCGCTTCCATCGCCCGCGTTCCGTGAATCGTGAGGAGCTTGCCGCCGGGGCCGCGTTCGGTGAGCGGGTGGTGCGCCGTGACCAGAATGCGGGTCCCAGGAGGATGCGCGTCGATCGCGGCCAGAGTCTCTTCCAGTGCCCTGGGCGTCACCCAGCCGTTCGACCAGGGAAAGCGCCACTGCGCCCGGGTCGCCGTCTTGAGCGGCACGATGGCGAGATCGGGCAGGTCCAGCTGCGCCTCAACCACGCGTTCGATCTTGTGAAACCGCTTGTAGGGCGTGGTGAAACGCTCAAGCAGGTTGAAATAGGGCATGTCGTGATTGCCCACTTCGACCGTCACCGGCACGTCGAGCGCGGAAATCCAGTCGGTCGCCGCAGCGAATTCACGATGCCGCGCGCGCATCGTCAGGTCGCCGGTGATTGCGACCGCATGCGGCTTCTCGCGCGCAATGCACTGCTCCACCCAGGCGAGGGCCTCGCGATCTTCCAACCCGAAATGGATGTCGCTGAGGTGGAAGAGCTTGATCGGCCCGGAATACATGTTCGAGACCTTACCGTGCATCGGCAGTCGCCAACAGGTCTACTTCGCAATTTGCCAGAGTGAACTGGTCCTCGGCTCCCCCGTCGAAAGGTTCGCCGTCGATCAACAGACCCATGGGTTCTCCCTCGGGGCAGACGAGCCGGATGGTTTCGTGCATGCCCAACTGGTCATGCGGGCCATCGCGATAGTTTCGGTTGAGCAGCGCGATACCCTGCCCGGCAAAGTCGCCAAGCGTCTCGGCATAATAGCCTTTTACTTCGAGGCCGGTGTCATGCGGGTTCACGGTGATCGCCGCATAGCCCTCCTTGCGTCCGCAGTCGACACCTTCGCAGACCACCTTGGGCGCGCTTGTGGAATGGGCGATGGCCTCACGGGTCGTCGTCACCACTTCGAGGATGTTGGAAGAGCGCATCGCCTCGCGCACCTCGTTCCAGATGGCGCCCGGACCGGCCAGCACTCCCGTCAGCCCTTCGCCATGACGCGAGCGGATTACACGCGGGCGGACGCGGCGGGCGTTGCCCTTCGCCAGCCTGTCGACGATCTGGGCCGCGGGAACATCACCGTGCAGGCGCTTGGACAGCAGGTTCATCGTTCCGCCCGGCAGGACCAGCAGAGTGCCGCCCCAGCCGTAGGCCTCGGTCACGACGCTATGGGTGGTCCCGTCGCCTCCGAACACGACCAGCAGCTCGACGCCTTGCGCGTCAAGCTGCTCTGGGCTGGGCGCGCTTTCGTCCGGAAAACGAATACGCCGGGCCGGCGACATGCCAGCCTTGTCCAGCGCGCTGACCAGTTCGGCTACGGCTTCATCGTCGTTGCTGCCGCTCGCCGCGTTGCAGACGAGCCAAGTTTTCTTCGCGTTTCCCATGTATCGAAAAACCGGGCCGCGGCCCTGCGGTTCCCGTCACAGCTTGCCGCTGTAGATGAGCCATGCGGAAAAGCCGTTGAGCACGGTATAGACAGCGTAGACCCAGGCCCAGCCGGACGATCCCGCCGCAGCCATGACCATCGCGCCGAGCAACATCGCGAATTCGACGATCAGGCTGAGACGCCCCCCCAACGGCTGAAAGAACCAGGGCACCTGCGCAAGCATCGGGTGCCCGCTTTCCAGAACGGCCTTGTGCGCAGCGAAGTTGAGAACGCCCAGACAAAAGACGATGATCAGGCCCACCATTGCCTTCGCACCCTACATCGCGCGCAGCCAACTTGCCAGCACATGCACGAATCGCGGGGCCGAATCGCGCGCCTTCCGACAGTTTACCGGCAGATTGGACGGTTTCGTCCGGGCAGATGCTCGCCGTTCGTCGAGTGCATATGTCGTTCGTCCCCACGGCACCCCCTTCGTCGAGATCGAACGACCCGCGGTCGACGTGCGCGTGAAGGCGCAGGGAATCGGCGGCAGAACAATCACATCGAGCCGCCCGGAACACCTTCCGCCCCGGCTCAGACCCGAGGAGGAAACACGATGTTCACGACTGCCCCGCTCGCCGCCGCCGCACTTCTTGGCCTGGCCCTGACCGCAGCCCCGACTTACGCCAAGGATGTCGAGGTCCGCTATTCCGATCTCGATCTGGCTTCTGTCGAAGGCCAGCAGACCCTTGAGCGCCGCATCGACCGTGCCGCCCGCAGCGCCTGCGAATACGATCGCTACGATACCGGTTCGCGCATCCACTCACGCGAGAAGACCCAGTGCTATCGCCAGGCCCTGGAGAGCGCGAAGACGCTGATGGCGAGCAAGATCGCAGCCGCTCAGGAAGCGCAGCTCGGCGGCTGAGGCGGATGCCTTGCGAACCAACGAGGTCCCAAAAAAATAAGACCCGGAAAAATACCTGCGGCGGGCTTCACGGCCCGCCGTTTTCTTTGCACCTCCGGACAATGCGGGAAGTTGGAGGCGCGAGTCTCAGCGGCCGGCCATCTTCTTCACGGCAGGCAGGTAGGTCCGGCCGATCCGCAGGGCCTCTCCATCACCCGTCTCGGCGGCCCAAACGCCCAGCCCTTCGTGCTTGAGTCCGGCCACGAAATCGCGGCGCAGGATGCAGCTGCGGTGGATGCGGATGAAATGCTCGGGATCGAGCTTCTGCTCAAGGCTGGTGATGGTCTGGAGCAGCAGGTAGCTCTGCCCCGGCACGTGCAGGCGCACGTAGTCGCGTTCGGCATCGATACGCTGCACGTCGCTTGCCGGGATCCGGACCAGTTCGGAGCGGTGCGGCACCCAGAATTCCTCCAGCCACTCGCTAGGCGGGACACTGCGTTCACCGCGCCTTGCCATGACCCGGCCGATAGCGCGCTGCAGCCGATCGGGGGCGACGGGCTTGAGCACGTAGTCGACCGCATCGAGATCGAAGGCCTCGACCGCGAATTCGTCGTGCGCCGTCACGAAGATCACCGCCGGCGCCTCGGCCTTGCCGGAAAGCCTGCGGGCAACGGTAAGGCCATCGGTTTCCGGCATCGTCAGGTCGAGCAGCACAAGATCGGGCCTCAGCGCATCGATCAGACGCAGCGCGGCTTCTCCGTCGCTTGCGGTACCGGTCACGGTGATCCCTTCCATGCGCGCGCAGATCACCTGCATGCGCTCGACCGCGAGCGGCTCGTCGTCGACGATCAGCGTCTTCAGGGGACCTTGCGCAGCGCCGTTTCCTGCGTCCAGTTCAGCCACGGCCATGCTCCAGCGGCATTCTCAGGACCGTGGCGAAGCCGCCATCGGCGGTCTTTCCAAAATCGATGCTGCCCGCACTGCCATAGCGCGCGCGCAGCCGGTCACGGACATTGCCCAGACCGATACCGCAGCCTTGCGCCTTGCCCGCTTCGACACCGGGGCCGTCGTCGCTTACCGAAATCACCAGTTCATTCCCTTCGCGATGCGCAGCAATGGCGATCGTCACCGGCCTCTGGGTGGCGGCGACCGCGTACTTGACCGAGTTTTCGACCAGCGGCTGGAGGATCATGCCCGGCACCTTCGCATCGACGACGGCATCGTCAATATCGATCTTCGTCAGCAAACGATTGGGGAAACGCACCGCCTCGATGGCGAAGTACAGCTGCTGCAGCTCGATCTCTTCCGTGAGCGGCAGATCGCCGGTCGGATCGCCCGACAGGGTCCGCCGATAGAAGGTGGAAAGCGTCTGGATCATCGTTTCGGCATCGTCCTGCCTGCCGGTCATCACCAGCGCGGAGAGCGAGTTGAGCGTGTTGAACAGGAAGTGCGGATTGACCTGGTAGCGCAGCGAGCGCAACTCCGCCGCTTCGGCCGCACGGCGATATTCGCCTTCGCGCCGCTCAGCCGCACGCGCTTCCTCCGCCTTGGCCAGCGCGAAGTAGAGCGCCGCCCAGGCAAGGACGAGGAAGTAGCGGCCGAATGCGGTGTCGGCGATGGACGCCCAGCGCTTGAACGCGGCATCCTTGGGTATTTCGGTATGAATGGTGATGGCGGATTCGCCGTCCTTGCGCCGGGTGGGGCGTACCTGAACATCCGGGACCGCCTCTTCCCCCGCAGCCCCGGTACCATCGTCCAGGGGCCCTCCCGTTTCGCGCAAATTGGGCAGGTCGACCAGGATGTTTCCGGCCTCGTCGCGCGAGATGCGCACGTTACCCTTGTCCGTCGTCACCGAGGTCTCGTGCTTGCCGCCCTGGTCCTCGTCATATTCGATGTCGGAGAAGATCGTATTGTTGATCAGGCTGAGGACCAGCGACAGGGGCAGGGCGCCCATCAGCACCACAGCCAGACGCACCCCGGCCGACTTGCGGTCGAGCATCTGCAGCAGCGGCCAGACCGCCACCATGACCAGCATGGACAGGATGCAGATCGTCAGCCGGCGCGAGATGATCGGCCAGACGAAGTCGAAGCCGATCACCACGCCGCGCAGCGTCGCGACCGTGAAATAGCACGCCCAAAGGGCCGCGAGCGAGAGCAGTACCAGCCGCGCCGGAACCCTGGGTTCGTTGGAAAGATCCGTCATGCACGGTTGGAATAGCGCGAAAGTTCCCTTCCGCGCCAGTTCCCCGATCGAATCCGGTGCGTCGTTCGTCGATGCTCCGGATGCCCACGGCCTTGCCCGCCGGGATCAGTCGGCGAGCAGATGCTCCTTGGCGATCTTTTCCTTCCAGACCAGCGGGGCGAGCTGGTGGACGTTCTTGCCTTCGGAATCGACGGCCACGGTGACCGGCATGTCCTCGACGGTGAACTCGTAGATCGCTTCCATGCCCAGGTCTTCGAAACCGACGACCCTGGCTTCCTTGATCGCGCGGGCAACGAGGTAGGCCGCGCCGCCCACCGCCATGAGGTAGGCCGACTTGTGCTGCGCGATGGAATCGGTCGCCGCCGGACCCCGCTCCGCCTTGCCGACGCAGGCCAGCAGGCCCTGGTCGAGCATCATGTCCATGAACTTGTCCATGCGCGTCGCGGTGGTCGGGCCGGCCGGACCGACAACTTCGTCACGCACCGGATCGACCGGGCCGACGTAGTAGATCACGCGGCCCTTGAAATCGACGGGCAGTTCCTCGCCCTTGGCGAGCATGTCCTGGATGCGCTTGTGCGCGGCATCGCGTCCGGTGAGCATCTTGCCGTTGAGCAGGAGGCGGTCACCCTGCTTCCAGCTCTGCACGTCCTCGGCGGTAAGGGTGTCGAGATTGACGCGCTTGGCCTCGCTGCTCGGTGCCCATTCGACCTGCGGCCACTCGTCGAGCTTGGGAGTCTCGAGGAAGCTCGGGCCCGAACCGTCGAGCGTGAAGTGCGCATGGCGGGTCGCCGCGCAGTTGGGGATCATCGCGATCGGCTTGTTCGCGGCATGGCACGGCCAGTCGAGGATCTTGACGTCAAGCACGGTGGCGAGGCCGCCAAGGCCCTGCGCTCCGATGCCCATGGCGTTGACTGCATCGAAGATCTCGATGCGCAGCTTCTCGATGTCGTTCTGCGGGCCGCGAGCCTTGAGCTGGGCCATGTCGATCGGTTCCATCAGGCTCTGCTTGGCCAGCTTGACGCAGTGTTCGGCGGTGCCGCCGATGCCGATGCCGAGCATGCCCGGCGGGCACCAGCCGGCACCCATCTGCGGCAGCATTTCCAGCACCCAGTCGACGATCGAATCGCTGGGATTCATCATCTTGAACTTCGACTTGGCTTCCGAACCGCCGCCCTTGGCCGCGACGTCTACCGAAACCTTGCTTCCCGGAACCATCGAGACGGACAGGACCGATGGGGTGTTGTCCTTGGTATTGCGGCGGGTGAAGGCCGGGTCGGCCAGGACCGAGGCACGCAGCTTGTTTTCCTTGTTGCCGTAAGCGCGGCGCACGCCTTCATCGACCACTTCCTGCAGGCTACGGTCGGATTCGAGACGGCAATTCTGGCCCCACTCGATGAAGACGTTGACGATGCCGGTGTCCTGGCAGATCGGACGATGGCCTTCGGCGCACATGCGGCTGTTGGTCAGGATCTGCGCGATGGCGTCCTTCGCCGCTGCGCCCTGCTCGGCCTCGTAGGCGTCGCCCAACGCGCGGATGTAGTCCATCGGGTGGTAGTAGCTGATGTACTGAAGGGCATCGGCGACACTGTCGATCAGGTCGTCTTCGCGGATTGTCACCATATCGGCCATGGAATTGCGCTCCCGGTTCGCGGAAATCGTGGATTTGCCGGTCCCCATACGGCGGGACGGGGTGATCGTCAAAGCGCTACGACAACTCGACGAGCGTATTGTCAAAGCGCTTGGCCTCGCAGGCGCGTTGTCCTAGAAGGCGCCCCACAAATGCCGAATTTGCAACCCATGCAAATGGCACGCATCGGCCCTGCAAGTATCGAGGGAACAGCACGAAATGACCTTGACCGAGGATCGGTCCGCCCCATCCGCCCAGAATTCCGTGAGCGCGGCCCGTCGCGCCATGATCACCAGCCAGCTGCGCACCAGCGGGGTCAACGAGCCCTGGGTGCTTGCGGCAATGGCCGGCATCGCCCGCGAGGACTTCGTTCCCGATACCATGCGCGATGCCGCCTATATCGACCGTGCGATCCCGCTCGGCAATGGCCGCTCGCTCGCCGCGCCGCTGGTGCAAGCGAAGATGCTGGCCGAGGCCGAACCCACCGCCCAGGACAAGGCGCTGCTCATCGGCGACGGTGCCGGCTACCTTGCCGCGCTGCTGCGTCCGCTGGTCGGTTCGCTCGACGCCGTCGACCCGGCCGAAGCCGGCGCGATGGCGGGTGAGGGCGGTTATACGCTGGTCGTGATCGACGGAGCGATCGAGGAACTGCCTGCCGGCATCGCCGCCCAGCTTGCCGAAGACGGCCGCATCGTCACCGGCCTCATGGTGCGCGGCGTCTCGCGCCTCGCGTCGGGCCGCAAGGCCGCTGGCGTCGTGTCGCTGCTCCCGCTCGCCGAAATCGGCATTCCTGCGCTCCCCGAACTGGCGGCTCCGAAACGCTGGAGCTTCTGACCATGACCCGGTTCGTGTGGGGGCGTGCCGGGCTACTGTCGGGAATGGCCTGCATCGCCGCGATGCAGGCTCCGTGCGCGCGCGCCGACACGCTGCGCGAGGCCCTCGTCCTTGCCTATCAGACCAACCCAACGCTGCAGGCCGCGCGAGCCCAGCAGCGCGGTGTGGACGAAAACGTGCCGATCGCGAAGGCCTCCGGCCTGCCGAGCGTAAGCACGAGCGGGCGCTACACCGAATTCGTCAAGCAAAGCGCAACTTCCTTCACCGCCCCCGAGCGGTTGGTCAACGCAGGAGCGGACCTCAGCGTCCCGATCTATTCGGGCGGCGCAGTCAAGAATCAGATCAAGGCCGCGAAGATACGCGTCGAAGCCGGGCAGGCCGACTTGCGCGGTACGGAAAGCTCGGTCTTTTCCTCGGTCGTGGCGGCCTACATGGACGTGATCCGCAACGAGGCCATCGTCGGGCTCAACCGCAACCAGGTCGACGTCCTCAAGGTCAACCTCCAGGCGACGAGCGACCGTTTCGAAATCGGCGACGTCACTCGCACCGACGTTGCCCAGTCGCAGTCGCGTCTGGCGCTGGCACAAAGCGATGCCCGCGCGGCCGAGGCGAACCTGGCCGCCGCGCGCGAGACCTACATCCAGCTCATCGGCAAGGCTCCGGAGGCGCTCGAGGCCCCGCCGCCGCTTCCGAACCTGCCGAACACGGCGCAGGAAGCCGTCGACCAGGCCCTCGAAAACAATCCCGACCTGATCGCCGCGCGTGAGCGGACCAAGGCCGCCGAAAAGGACATCGACGTAGCCGGGGCGGGCCGCTTGCCCCAGGTCAGCCTCTTTTCCTCGGGCAGCTACAACAATTACCTTGGCACCCTCGGCGGTATCGGCACCGAATCCGTGCCCCAGACCGATACATCGGCACAGGCCGGTGCCTCGATCTCGATTCCCCTGTTCCAGGGCGGCCTCCCCGCGGCGCGCCGGCGGCAGGCACAGGCATCGGCTTCCTCCGCGCTCGAGAACGAGATCGCCATCGAGCGCCAGGTTATCGCGCAGGTTCGCTCGGCCTATACGTCATGGGTCGCGTCCAACGATCTGATCCGTTCGACCCAGGTCGCGGTCGATGCCGCCAAGCTCAGCCTCGAAGGCGTGCGGGCCGAGAACACGGTCGGCAATCGCACGATCCTCGACATCCTCAATGCCGAGCAGGAACTGCTCAATGCGGAAGTCCAGTTCGTCACCGCCAAGCGCAATGCTTATGTCGCGGGCTTCTCCCTGCTTGCCGCCATGGGCCGTGCCGAAGCGCGCGATCTCAACCTCGATGGCGGCATTCTCTACGATCCCAAACTCAACTATGAGCGGGTGAGGGGCAAGGTCTTCGACTGGGACGACGATCCCGCGCCGGTCGCTCAATCGACACGGACCGTTGACACGCCGCTGCAGGACGGTGAAATTCCACAGAATTAAGCATGTGCGGCGAATCGGGGCCAAAGTGATTCGGCCGCGCATGTGTCTGCCTTGTCACAAGGTATGCGAAGGGGCCTATACGATGCGTCAGAACGGTGAACCCTCGGTCGACGAGATCCTGCAGTCGATCAAGCAGGTAATCGCGCGCGACAATCGCGCGGGCGCCAAGGTCGAGCGCACGCGTCGCGCCACTGCCGGCGTCATCGAGCTTGAGGAAGAAGAGGACGAGGGCCTCGAAGACGTGCTCGAACTGCAGGAAACCGCCGAGCTGGAGCCCGATATGGACAAGGATGACGAAGAACCTTCGCTGATCCAGGACAATGTCCGCGCATCGATGCGCGAATCCCTTGCGGCCCTGGCCATGCTGTCCGAGCCTAGCGCGCCCCCGCAGATCGTGCGCTCGGGCGAAACCTCGCTGGAATCGCTTACCCGCGAGCTGCTGCGTCCCGCACTTGCCGAATGGCTCGAGAAGAACCTGCCCCCGCTCGTGGAGCGCATGGTTGCGGCAGAAATCTCGCGGATCGTCGGCAAGAAAGGCTGAGGCCAAAGGTTCGCTGCGGCTTCGCGCGCACTGGACCTGCGCCCTTTCGGTTCCTACTTGGCGGGCATGAGCAAGCACCGCCACGAACTCGACAAGGCCCAAGAAGCCCTCGCCAAGGCTGGCGGCGCTTCCATCGAACGCCACATCTTCATCTGTGCCGAGCCGCAGAAAGGTGAATGCTGCAGTCCTGAAAAGGGGCAAGCCAGCTGGAAGTACCTGAAAAAGCGGCTCAAGCAGCTCGGCCTTGACGGCCCGAAAACGGACAGCGGCGGCGGCGTTGCGCGCACCAAGGCAGACTGCCTGCGCATCTGCTCATCCGGCCCCATCGCGGTCGTATGGCCGGACGGCGTCTGGTATCATTCCTGCAACGAGGACGTCCTGGAACGGATCATCCAGGAGCACCTGATCGGCGGCGCGCCGGTTGAGGACTATCGCCTGCGCCCTGCGGCTGACTGAACGGCCGGGTCAGAGTTCGGTATCGTCATCGAGCGGATCGATAATCGATTCGTCGTGGCCGGTGCCGCTTGAGAGGAACACAAGCCCCATCAGCGCCGATGCCAACAGCATCGTGAAGCCGATGCCAAGCGCGGTCGCGATGTAGAGGTGCACCGAAACCATGCCGTTCGACCGGTAGAGCAGGATCACCGAGGCCAGGACGAGGCCGACCGTGATCGTCATCATCCAGCGCATGATACGCCTGAACCGGTTCCAGGCATGGGTTGCATTGACCGGATCTTCGAGGGGGGAGCGTGGTATCATTGCGTCTCATCTGCGCCTTGCGGGCCGCTGTCGCAAGGCCCTCGTGACAGTCAGCGCCATCTGTCAGTCGAAGTGGCTAGTCCCCGAAACCTGTGATATTCTGCGCCTGCAAAGCAAAACAGGGAGAATACGACGATGACGATCGGGCGCATTATCGAAGGCCGCGATACTGTTCTTACCTGCAAGGTCAGCACCACGGTTCGCGAGGCCGTGGAAATATTGGCCGAACGTCGCATCGGCGCCTTGCCGGTTCTGGATGGCGAAGGCCTTGCCGGCATGTTCTCCGAACGCGACGTGATCTACCGCTTGCGCGAATTCGGCCCCGGCGTTCTCGACAAACCGGTAAGCGAAGTCATGACGGCGCCGGCCGTGACTGTGGAATCCGAGACCTCGGTGATGACCGCGCTGGCCATGATGACCCGGCGGCGCATCCGCCACCTCCCGGTCATGGACGGAGCGCGCATGGTCGGCATGGTATCGATCGGCGACCTCGTGAAATACCGCATCGACAAGGTCGAGTCGGAAGCCGCAGCAATGCGCGAATATATCCAGATGGCCTGATCGC
>Ga0098035_1001292_pt1 | contig 12201 bp, 14 predicted proteins | sample 3_EtaG_FD_75046 | JGI IMG/M metagenome (GOLD analysis project Ga0098035, IMG submission 75046) | Marine viral communities from the Subarctic Pacific Ocean - 3_ETSP_OMZ_AT15126 metaG | ecosystem: Environmental > Aquatic > Marine > Oceanic | place: Pacific Ocean | collected 2015-01-07
CGCAAATTTACACGAGAACACGCCAAAAAAATATACACTAACCAAGATGGCTATCTGCAGATCAGTCGCTTCCATAGCCCCTCCATATAAAAAAACCGTGAGTGCTCACGGTTTTATTATAGCAGCTTATGTTTTGTTTGTCAACGATTACTTCTTATTCTGGAGAGCTTCTTTTACTATCCTTTTAGCAACGCGCTTAGTAATCTTATTGATCATTTCTTGGAGTTCTGGTACTTCTTCTCCGGGTAGCGGCTCTTCCATGGGCTCTATTTCTTCTACGTCTGCCTCGGGCTCTACTTCTTCTGCCTCTTCTTCCTGGTCAACCTCTACTTCATCACCCAGGACATCTTCTAGTGCCACTTCTAAGGCGGCAAGGAAGTCATCAACATTTACTTCGCGGGCGTCGACGTCGCCGACGTCCTCTTCGGGCGGCCGCGGCAGTTCTTCAGGCTCAAGCTCTACGGGCTCAAGCTCCTCGGCATCCGGCTCGTCAGGTCCTAGTTCGTCTTCGGGAAATTCGTCCTCTGCCTCGCGTAGTCGCGCGCCGGCTCGATCGTCATCCGGATGTCCATATCCGGCGGCGCCTTCACCGCGGCCGCGGCCATGGCTCTCATCAACGGGTGCTGACTCGTCGAGGCCGTCGACGAAGCCTGGGGTGAGCGGCTTAAGATTTGCCAGCTTCATAAACTGGCGAACTTGCGCTTCAGTAAGTAGATTTCCTTTTTTACCCATTGTGATATTCTCCTAAAAACAAACAAGCGTTGCTACATTTAATTAGTATCTATCGAACATAACGACGCTTTTTATTTTGGCCATGGTGGCGTCAACTATTTGTTTTGCCCTCACGATACTGATGTGGTGTCGCTCTGCTACTTCTTTCAGAGTCATCGGCCCGTGTTTATTGACCGCTATTAGAGTACAGTTGTTGTCTTCTGGAAAATCTATCCACATTCGACACTCTTTTTCTGGGCAACATCTTTTTGCTATTAAGCACTTCTTACTACATTCCCTCACAATAACCTCCTTTCAAATAAATATTCTTTAACATATACGGCTATTCCCGATGTGTCAAAACGATTGAGTTTCTTATTCCACATGATTTCGTATGGTATTTCTTTCACGTCTCCTATAGCTAGAATAAAGAGAGAAGGATAGCCATTATAACGGCTCTCAAGGTGTTTTGCAAACCCCTCTCTTAAGGCGTGACGCCCGCCAACGTGTTCCGCTTCCACCACGTACAGGTTGCAAAGGTTTTTAATTTTTCTTTCTAGTTTCATGTAAGATGGTTTAAACTGCGCGCACGTTGGACAGTGGGCTGACGAGACCAGCAAAATAGATGTCAGCCCCATCGTGCTTTGGCGCCTGAGTAGCTCCAACTCGGAAACTTTGTTAAGTTGTCTTATAATTGTGGTATCTCCTCATCTATTAAATCAAATATATTTTCCAAATCTTCTTTTGTAATCCCGAGCTTTTTCATTAAATCTTTTCCATCTTCTCGCAACTTTTTTGACTTCTTTAACTTGGCCTTTGACATTAGCCCTTCGTTTTCGCGGTAGTGGTCTAAAAACTCCATAAACTTTTCATTCTTTTCGAGCAGTGAAAGTGTGCATGCCCTGAAGAATTCACTCTGTGTGGCGAATCCCTCATAATACATTCTTATTTTCAACTCTTCGTGCAAACGAGGGTGAAGAAAAAAACTCACAACTGTCAAATCCTCTTTCATCGATTTAGAATATGCGTCGAACTTTCTGTCTGGCCGGACGATGATTGAATAATAAACTGCGCCTTCTTCTGTAACTCTTGAATAGACCGCGCGCCAGAATACGACAATCCGCTACGAATGCCGCGAGCTAGCTCGGCCAGCACCCCAGCGACCGGTCCTCGATACGGAACCACTGTGGATATTCCTTCAAGCGAGGCGGTCTTGCCACGCCAGTTTATCTGTGCGTCCTTACTTGCCATTCCTCGATAAGTTTTAAACTTTCCTTTCTTTGTTTCTAGAACCTCGCCGGGACACTCATCGGTGCCCGCCAAAAGAGATCCGGCCATTATAAAATCCGCACCACACGCTAGTGCTTTTACGATGTCTCCTGAGCTCTTGGCGCCCCCGTCTGCTACCACTTTAACGTTGGCGAAGCGGCCGCCATCTTTCGCTATACGCGTAGCTATAATAGATTCTAAAGTGGGGATCCCGTGTCCGGTTTGAATCCTGGTGCTGCATATACTGCCGCCCCCGATCCCTACCCGTACACTGTTTGCGCCCCACGTAGCCAGGTCCACAAAGCCTTCAAGCGTGGCTACGTTTCCGGCCATAAGATGAGCATTCTCGCCGAGCGTGCGTCGTAACTCATACAAAGCGTTCTTTACATGAAGATGATGACCGTGCGCCACATCAATACAAAAAATACGGACACCCGTATCGTACAAGGCTTTCGCTCTATCCAAATAATCTCCGGAAGCTCCGATAGCCGCGGCGGCATTTGCGTTTGCCCCCACTATAACACGATCGACTAGTGCTATCTGTTCTTCAATAGAATTATAGCGGTGAATCACAGCAAACCCTCCCTGCTCCCACATGGTTATTCCCATCGCTGTTTCCGAGATAGTATCCATGGGGCTTGCGATAATGGGTAACGCGAACTGGGTGGTGGCGTATGGTCCTGCAAGTAAGCTGCCGATATTAATTTCCGATCGGCTTTTGATGTTAGAGTACTGTGGTGCCAAGAGTATATCATCGTACGACAGTGCTTGTTTAGCTTGCATTTGTTTCCTCCATTGCATTTTCAACTTTCTCCCAGCATGGCGGACACGTGAGGCGGATAGTTTTTCTATTGTCGAACACCACAACGTGCCATGTTTGTGCCATTTCCTTGCTCTTCTTGTCAAAGGGTCCTTCGCAGACACAACACATCTCTGGTATATCCAAAATCATGCTGGCTCTTTTCTTTAGAGCTTCCTGGGTTGCCTTTCGTTCTTTTTTGCGTCTGGCAGTGTTCACTTTTCTCAGCTTTGGTTTGTTCACGAGCGTTCCATTGGATAAAAATCAGGCGTCAGCGCAACTGGCGGCTTGTAAAGCATGTCAGAATGAAAGACTATGACCGCTGATGGGAATGGTGCCGCATTCTCAGAGCTGCCAAATTTTAATCGGCCGCGAACCAGGTGAACCTCTTTGGCCTTCATGACATAATCATGCCACCACTTGGTGTCTGTTCTAGAGGGGATAAGCATTACGACTACAGTGTTGTGTTTCCTTGACTCTTCGTATCCCTTTTTGAGCCATGCGCCTATGCCGCGGCCATATGGCGGATTGACAAAAACTGTATGACCCTTCCAGTCTTGCGCAAGACCATCTTCGTCTTCGGTAAAATATTTCTCACACTTGGCATTTGATTCAGTGGCGCAAGGATCTAGAGTGAACTTAAACTGTTTATCCAACTTGTCGAAAAAAGCCTGGGGGGTATCCCAGTCGCCACTCTTCGAGCTAAACCCGACGGCGCCTTCGGATTTCTTCCACAGTCCTCCGGCTTCAACTTGCATCGGTACTCCCTAATGCGCCGGCACCTCGGGCGCTTATTGTAACTGGATATTCGTATAGTTCTCCGTCAGGGTTCTCCCAGGCCTGAAATGATATAACAGGCACCATCACAAGTTGGGCTATCTTTGTTCCCTTTTCTACCATCTGGGTTTCACTCCCGACGTTGTGAAGATTAATGAATACTTCGCCGGCGTACCCTGAGTCTATCACACACGCGCCCACAATGAGGCTGCGCATTGCGGCCACGCTGGAGCGATTCTTTACCTCCAGCATATAACCGTGCGGAACTTCAAATCTCAATCCGGTTTGTAAGAGGGCGCTTTCTCCTGGCTCAATCCTTTGTGCGGTGGTAGAAAAGTCACCGGGACAATAGTAAACATCCAGGCCGGCGTCACTGGGGTGTCCCCTCGTTGGTTTAATCGCATCGTTTCTTACGCGGTGGTACTGTATAATCATTTTATCTCCTATTCAAAATCAATGTTAACGTTAACTGTTATGTTAAACTTTGGTACTCGTATTTGGTTAGCTAGATTGTGACTCTTGGTTTCGGCAGCATCCAAAAACCAGTCAGCATGACTGCGTTCATGAATTAAGTCCAAAAAGTAATCATCTCTCTTCCCGCAGTTTCTTGCCATCATCTTGTAAACTGTTTGGTTCAGTCGTTCCGCTTCTGCAGCATCGGCCTTAATCTCTTCTACCTTCCCCCATACAGAAGTCGATACATCATGTATCATCAGCGTTGCATCGGGGTCCATAAACCTCATTCCCTCGTCTCCGAAAGAAAACAGAATCGCTCCGCAGGACATAGCTTTCCCCTCGATAATGGTAGCCACGGGCAGTTCTGCGTGTCTGATGGATGATATCATTGCCATCAAGCTGTAGACCTGGCCGCCGTATGAATCTATAATAACAGGTATGACCGATTGGCCGGTGTTATGTGCGGCTGATATTTGAGCCGCAAACTCTTTAGCGGCCTTGTTATTAAACTCATTTACTCTGACGATCACCGGAGCTTTCCGAAGCTCTGGTTCTTTTAAAAGAGGGCTGGTAGTAATTGTTGTCTTCATTATATTCTCTCGGGGTTGTCTGAAAAATGTAGCTCAAGCTGTGGCAGATAAAGTTCTAAATATTCTTTCCAGGTATCTTCGTTGTGTAGGTGAATAGAGATACCATCTTTGTTGTCGAGCCTAAATGACCAAGCATCTAGTTCCCTTAGCACATCAACCTTGTTGATTACCAAATCCGTAACACCATTAATATGGATAGCCCTATTCAAAAGACTCAAGTTGGTCCAGTTGCATTGCCGTGGACGACCCGTTGTCGAGCCGTACTCTTGTCCCGTCTTTTGTAATCTATCAAATATTTTGCCGTCTCCGTGAAACTTCTTAGAACCCACGTAGGTCTCATACGCTTTGGCGACCCCCCATACCTTGCGCACGGCTGTGGTAGGAATACCGTTTAGGAGAGCGCCAGCCGTCGTACAATGGCTTGAGGTGACGTAGGGGTAGTCGCCCCAGTCTATATCCAATCCAAAGCCTTGTGCTCCCTCACAGAGCACGACGGCCGCAGGATAGAGATGAAATTCTTCATAGAGATCAACCACATAGTCCGTCAATGCCGGTATCATTTCGGCACGAATACCACAGCGGCCATACTTATCACGATACGCCGGCCCGTTCCCCTGGCGTGTGGTGCCGATTTCTTCTTCTGTTGAGTCTTCCTCTATGTGCTGGTCCGTAATGATGTGAGCATTGCGAGCTATCTTCACGAGACCATCGCACTTTATTCCTCCTGTTTCGAGCATTTCTATTTCATTGAAGAATTGTTCTAGGTTAACTACGCAGCCTGATCCAATGATAGATCTTACTCCGAAGAAAACCCCTGCAGGAATGTGGTGGGTAATGAACCTCTTGCCCTTGTGGTAAATGGTGTGGCCGGCATTGCAGCCCCCATTGTATCGAAGGCAATGTGTATAGGCGCCTTGTCGCAACAGATGATGGGTTACCTTACCTTTCCCGCAATCGCCATACTGTAAATCAACTACTATATCTGCAATCATTTTCCTTGTCCTCGATACTTCTTCTTATAACGCTTATTGCCGCCGTTTGGGCCCGGTGTGCCGCGTTTAGTAAACTTGCTGCTTCCAATACTCGTCTTCTTTTTGGTGCTTCCTGGTTTCAGGTTTCTTTTCTTTGCCATTTTTATTTCCTATCCTAGTAATTTTAGATTACGCCTGACCGACCTTGTGCTATATCCCCATTGCTCATTATAATCTAGACGAGCCATGTAGGGGCGATTAATAAAAACCCGATCCTTGCCTGGTATTATACCCCAGCATCTAATCTTTGTTAGTTCTGAGTTGCTGTCTATGGCAGTTATAACCAGATACGGTTTTCCATTCTTTGTTTTACGTTGTATCACTTCGCGAGGAATGAACCATACGAGCCCTAACTCGCGATCATATTCAGAGATCGGGGGAACATAAAGCTCGTCCAATCTGCTTTGAATCTTGTGGTCCACTACGAGATCCATTGGAAAGATACCAGTAAGACTCACGGTGTTTTCGATCTCTTCTTCGTGGGAAAAGTCCCCTTCGGGTCCATACGTTTCTATGTTTTCTAGAAACTTCTTCTTGTTTTTCGGCCTGTCGACGGCAGCCGCAGACCAAAAATGCTTGCGACCTGCAAAACGCTCATCCATTAAGCTGTCCATCGCCCCGCTTCGCACCAATACATCCAACGCTTTCTTATTCAGCTTAGAGTATACCACATCTGGATGAAAAATGGCATCCTCAATCGTATTAAATGGACGATTATTTAAAATCTGATCGATGGCTGCATCGCCTAGGCCCTTTAGGGAAGACAGCGGCTGAATCAGGGTCCTCTTATCATCGGAATCAATCTCCCAAACCCTGCCGGATGTATTAATGTCAGCCTTTCTAATATCAAACCCATAGCTTTTGGCAATATTAATGGCTTTTTCTTTTCTGGTCTCGGGCTCTTTGTCCAAAAACGCCGCCATCCATTCCGAAGCATAATAATTTAACAGCCATGCGCACTGGAACGAAATGATAGAATAAGAAACTGCGTGAGATTTATTAAATCCGTAACCAGAAAAATACTCAAAAGTTTTCCACAACCTATCTGCTCCTGATATTTTCATACCCTTCTCTTGACACCCCTCGACGAACTTTGCATACAGCTTGTTTTTTACTTCATGGCCCTTCCCGGTGCCCTTCTTTGTCAGAACCTTGCGAAGCATATTTCCCTCATCCAAGCTCAGATTCTTACCCAGCTTGTGGGCCAGCATCGCAATCTGTTCCTGAAAGATTAAGAAACCAAATGTCTCCTGGGTTTCTTCCTGAACGATATCATGTATGTGTTCTATGTCGTCAGGGTTTTTCTTAGCGTCCACATATTGTTCGTGAACATTGGCGGACAGAGGCCCGGGACGATAGATAGAAGTGATAGCAGCCAAGTCGATCAAGCTTTCAGGCTGTGCCCTCTTGCAGAAACTTTGTGCTGGCTGTTCCGTAAATTGAAAGATGCCGGCCCAGTTCCCCTTCTGAAAGATGTTCTCATATACTTCTTGGTTGTCAAAGTCAATCTTGTCTGGGTGGAGATACTCGGCGTAGAAGCTTTTAACATCTTCAAACGTAGGGTTCTCGACATTGTAGTGTCTACGTAGCACTTGCCGGATGCATCCATCGATCATTCGAAGTGTGGAGAGCCCAAGCAAATCAAACTTGATAAATCCTAGCGGCTCTAAGTGCCGAACATTTTGTCCCTCTGACCATGGTGCCTGACGCACGCCGCCAGAGTTTATGAGCGGCATGCGCTCATCTAGATTCTCCGCCACGAGTACTCCGCCGGCGTGTCGGGAACAAGAACGTACTTGACCGACCAGGGCTTCTACGTGAGTCTTAACGTGAGGGTACTTTATCAGAAAGCCGCGCAGGGACGGACTGAACTCCATGACTTCTTGCCACGTGGGATTGTAGACGCCCGCCTTAATATCGTTCTTACGTTTGGCATCTTGGAGCGCCTCTCTTACCATCACACTCGTGACTTTGTTGACTTCTATAAATGGGATGTCATAAAACTTTGAAATATCTTTTAGAAGCGACCTTAGCTGAAGAGTGTTCCAGTTGGATATGGGAACCACCGTGTTTTCGCCCCAGTCTTCTGCGAGGCATTCCTTGAGTTCCATCGGCTCCGATACATCAAAGTCGATATCAGGGTAGTCGGTAGCATCCCGCCGCAGGAATCTCTCGAAAAGAAGCCCCCAGCGAACCGGATCAACCTGAGTAATGTCTAGCACGTAGGCCACCAAAGATCCAGCTGCTGAGCCGCGGCCCGGGCCTGTCACCTGAACATCGTTGGCCTTATCAACAATCGCTTTCATCGTTAAGAAGTATTTGCTAAACCCTCGATCCTCGATTACGTCGAGTTCCATCTTTAATCGCGATAAATATTCTTGATTTTCGTGGAGATTCTTTGTACGTAAGCCGTCGATAGCTAGTTTTTGAAGAGCCTCTTCGGCAGTTGCACCCTCGGGTACCACAAAATCCGGAAGCTTAATGGACGTGTCGGGCTGAAAATCCTCGATGCGATCGAAGGCGATGTTGTGGGTCTCTGTAAGAGAATTCAATACCAGATCATCATCGTATTCCGTATCGGATTCCTCCGAATATTTCTTGTATGCCTCCCACATTTGATCGCCGTTCTTCGGATATAGCTCGTATCCAATCACATCCACGTCTGTTGGGATTCCGTTGGACATATAATCGGCCCACGCGGGCTTCGCTTTGCCAAGCCAGCCAAGTCTCTTATAAAGCTCCCTGTCCCTCCATGCATCTGGATTTGGATAGTGACTGTCGGCCGTAGATATCAAAGAGATTCCGTATTCCTCTTTCATTTGAATAACATATTGATTCAATTTGTGCTGCTCTGGTACACTGTTCCACTGTAGTTCGCCGTACCACCGATCTCCAAATATCCTTACCATGTTTTCGGTAGTCTCGCGCATGGCCTTAAGAATCGCTTCCTCTCCTTCTTCTCGATTGCCCCAATAATCAACAGCATAAACCCCTCCCAGGCATGCACTAGAGGCAATCACTCCATCGCCATATTTCTCTAGCATTTCATAATCGACACGAGGGTAGCGATAGAAATTTTCTTTTTCATAGCTTTCCGATATCAGCTTAAAAATATTATTAAGTCCTTTTTGGTTTTGTGCCAAAAGAACCATGTGGCGACGATGATTGAGAAGACTTCGAATAGACTTCTTGCTCTCTTCTTCATCCTCGATTGTGGTGCCGCTCATGTCGTTACTAAGCTTGCGCGCTTCTTTCGCGTCTGCTTTTATTCTGTCATATTCTTCACGCCACTCTTTGATACTGGGGATAAAATAAGCTTCTACTCCATAAATGGCTTTAAACTTCTTCCCCTCCCCCTTCATCTTCTTTAAATGCAGAAGCTGGTGACTGAACCCATTCATATTTCCGTGGTCTGTTAGCGCCAATGCTTCGGCGCCATTCTCATAAGCAAAATCCATGTGTTCTGGCGGGTAACCAATCGCATCAAAGATGCTGCCTGCTACGCTGTGGGCATGTAGCCCAACGAATGGGATTGAGGGGGTTTTTCTATTCACTATCGTTATCTCCTGTGTTGATGTGACCTGTAACAAATCCATAGGGCCGATTAAGTTCCTTAACGTGTCCAGATGTTATTAGTTTACAATATTTTTCCCAGGTTGTCAAGTCATAAAACCAAGGAAGTTCATATATTATTGCATTAGATAAATCTGCATCTTTAAACACATCTAGCAACTTAAAATGCCTGGACTTTCTGCGTTCTTCGAGAGGAAGCAATCGACTAGGCATTTCTTCCCCTTCAAGTGGAGGATAATATGAGCGAGAGTTTGATTTGATAACATTTCTTGCGCGGCGCCACTCAACGGCATCAAAAGTAAAGCTCAAAGGCAGCCCGTCGCAAACAGTTTTCCCCTCATGGGAAAAATAAAATGATTTCTTTTTACTAAACTCTTCTCTTGATTTCTTTGTTTTTTGCAGATCATGTACGCCAAACGGGAAACTAACATAAAACCTATCTGGGATTAGCCAGCGACTAAGTCTTTTACAGATCCAGTAGGCGACATTTGCTCCATGGACGATTGACCACGCATAACAATCGTATTTGTCCCTGTGTTTGGGGTGGATAGGGACATAATAAATCGGGATCGTAACACGATGTTCTTTCGGAAACTTAACGTATCTCCCTTTCTCAATTGAATATATATCTTCCACCCAGTCACCCACTTTGTGTTTAATAATCGGAGCTATATCATCATTACATACGATCCATATTGATTCGCATCCGGCATAGGAACATTCGGCTACTGAGTTCTCTATTAAAGTAAAATCCTCGGCAATCGGCATCAGCGTATCGTGCCCTGGCAAATTAAAGGCTCCCGCAGAGCCGGCCACCGGGATGATGCCCGCCATGTGATAAGCGTTGTTGTTTTGAGCCGCTAGTTCCATTGTTGTGATATATTACAAAAATGTGTATTAGAGGGGAGGTCGTCACTTTGAATAAATTCTTTATTATTTTTATGAAGCTCTCGCCTGTTGTGCTTCAAGACAAGATTTAAATTTTGCCTTCCTCCGGTGGTAACCTTTCGTGTGGTTTTAATACCGTTATCTTTTATTAACTTAAGTACGCCTAGTCTGGCTGCTGTTTCAGAGTATTCAAACTTATCCAGATCGTCTGCGGCTATGTAAGATTTCACGTAGCAATCTTTAATCGAACCATCGTTTCCGTCTCGTCTTTGAGACGGGTAGAAAACCAGCTTTTTAATAAAGTTATTTGGAGTCAGTATTTCACAAGAAGCCTGCTTGGCTCCGCGCTTAATATCAAACCAGTCGTACACAACATAATCATTTACTTTTTCTTGCGCTGATATACCTCCTACCAACTCCATATCAAAGATATGCAGATCCTCGAAATGTATTTTAATCATACGATAAAACTCTGTTGTAATGTTAACCACGTTTTCTTCAATCCGTATATTTTCTATCGCCGAAGGAATCGGCGTAAGGCCTCGCATTCCCAGGTCAAACGTCAAGCGATACCACTTATTTTCCCTGTCTTTCTCTTCTATTGAATGCGGGGTTGTTGACCCGTTGACGAGAAGCATGGCATTGTTTGTTTCGGCAAATTGAAGCGCTTCGAGGCTGTATCCGATAACGAGCTTTTTTGTATTTAACTCTGGCGCTCTTATGACAGGGTCCCAATCACATAGTTTTCTTTAACCACCGTGAAAGTCTTCCCACGGTACTCAATGTCCCGAAGCATCTGGGCCTCTACAACAAGGACAGATCCTGGGGTCCACGCGGCCGCCAGAGAGGCGTCTAAGACCCTCACCGCGGCAAACGGTTTTTCTGCCGATCGATAATCTTGTGGGAGTAGCACTCCTGTTTCTTCTTTGTCTTCATCTAATACCTCTACGTAAAGATGATTATTTACTGGTGTAAATCTCATTTTTTCTCCTTATTTAATTTATCCGCACTTGGCGTAGCCGCATGCTTTGCAGGTCACGCACCCTTCCATATACACAAGCCCTTCGGCTTTACATTCCGAGCAAACCTTTTCAGAGGCGTTAGCTCCATTGATGATGTATCCCTTCAAGACTCTAGAAACACCCTTGGCAAAACTAAACAGATCTGCATCGCGGTCCTTTTGCAGCTGCTCCACCACATACTGAATATTTGCTCCGGTCCGGAGTGCTAGCGATATCATCCGAGTGAACGCTGAATGGTTGGGGTTGTCAAACGCCTTTACCAGGTCTTTTACTATCACTGTATCGCCATTTGTTCCGATCTGCAGGTCATAAATCGCATTCATTGTTTTTCTTGGGTGTTTGACCAAAGCTCCCTCGGCCTGGGCGCGGGGAATCTCAATAAGATTAGAAAGCCCCCCCATAACTTCATAGGGCTTGCCGTCCATGAGGCCAACCATGATCACCCACTTCTCTCCTTGTATGGTGGTGTGGTGGATATTGCAGGGAAGTTCAAGCGGCCGCCTGGGCGCGGTGTGGTGTGGAAATCGCTCTTTTCCCTTCTCCACCAAAACGCCTGATCGAGATCCATCAACGTATACCGTAATTCCTTTAAGGCCCCGTTTCCACCCCTTCATATAAATCTCGGCCACCACGCTTGGATCGGTTCCTTTGGGGAGATTAATCGTAGAGCTAATGGAGTGATCAATGCTGCGCTGGATCACAGCCTGAATCTCAACGCGTTTGGTCCAATCAATATCTCCCGACTCCACGAAAAAGCCAGGAGGCGTATCTGTGTTAAACATTTGTAAATACTCACGTACGTTGTGATGAAATACTTCATATTCCAGCCATCTATCTCCTAGATTGTCAATAAAATCCGGTTCTGTGTCTTGCTCGTTATGCGACAGTTTGCGGCGCCTTACATAGCTGTTTCTGAATACCGGTTCTAGCCCAGAAGAAGTCTGGGACATGATAGAGACGGCTCCGGTTGGTGCATTGGTGAGAATAGAAATATTACGACGTCCAAAAGTCTCAATTTTTTCAGACAGATTTTTTGGGAGCCTTTTGATATATGGATTGTTTTTCTCTTTTTGCCAGTCGAATAC
>Ga0098035_1001293_pt1 | contig 12200 bp, 6 predicted proteins | sample 3_EtaG_FD_75046 | JGI IMG/M metagenome (GOLD analysis project Ga0098035, IMG submission 75046) | Marine viral communities from the Subarctic Pacific Ocean - 3_ETSP_OMZ_AT15126 metaG | ecosystem: Environmental > Aquatic > Marine > Oceanic | place: Pacific Ocean | collected 2015-01-07
AGCATCTTCAGTCTGTATATGAACTAGAAACATTTTATGGAGATCAAACTCTACAAAATTTATTAGCCCACGCTGCATCGTTCAATGAACAACTGGAGACTTTTGAGCACATATATTCATTAATAGAAGAGGAAGAGGATGACGAAACAGACGACACCACCAAAGAAGAAGAACAGACGTAAAAAGAATCACTATTTTACGCAAAAACACGAAGACGCAATTGTACAATATGCTAAAACAAATTGTATTCGCGAGCGAACTGAACTCTATGTAAATTGGATTCAGCCGGCATTCAATGAGATGGTTGATAAGATTGTTTTTACTTATAAATTCACCAATCTTCCAAATTGTGACTCCCTTAGAGACGAATGCAAAATATGGTTAATGACCATCCTAGACAAATTTAACCCAGATAAAGGCTCGAAGGCCTTTTCTTATTTTTCGGTCATTACAAAAAATTGGTTTATTCACAAGGTTAAGAAACAACAGAAGCGTAATCGCCGTGAAATCGATTATGACAATATTGCCAAGAAATACGAAGAACAATACCTTTCGACAGACGAATCCTATATTACCCATCGCGAAGAAGATGAGTTTTGGGAGTATTTTTATAAAGAAATAAAATCATGGGACGCGGCCCAAATGAAAGAGAACGATTATAAAGTATATCAAGCCATTAACATTCTATTCGAATCCAAAGAAGACATTGAGATTTTTAACAAGAAAGCTATTTATTTATATCTTCGAGAAATTACTGGCTTGAACACCAAACAAATTGTGAATTCATTGAAGAAATTTAGAAAGAAATATCACACATTTAAACAAGATTGGGAGAAAGGGGCACTGTGAGCGGCAAGAACATAGACACACTAATCAATGAAGCTCTCGACAACATCCGCAGTGATCGAAAGATGGCCCGAGAGTTTTTAAACGAGATTGCCAATCAAATATCTATAGACGCAGAACAAAACAAGTACCTTAGCCCTGTGGCCGCCAAGCACATTGAAACGATGCAACGCTCGAATGAGCAATTGGTAAAGATTATAGGCTTAAGCCAAAAAGGCCAGAAACAAGGCTTTGAACTATCCACCGAAGACAAAAACAGTTTATTTGATTTAATTCAAGGAGAATCTTCAAATGAGTGATAAGAAAGTGTGGGACTGGAGTGATTTTACTACGATTTCAAACGGCATTGATTTGCTGGGCAATTCAATTAGAAAGGGTATAGGCTATGACGCATACGGCAGTAAGAGTAATTTTGTAGCCATCGCGCTCACAGATATGTTTCCTCTAACGGCGCAACAGGCACAGGGCATTGATGGCGCGTCCACCGGTGGCGGCGGCAATCCTCGTTATGCTTTTAGAGGAAGAATCATCGGGCAGAATTCACCACATTTTTTCTTGCCTGATCCCTGTGATCCGGCAACGACTTCTAATCCTTCCTCTAAAGCATTTAACTGGTCATTGATACAAATGCACACCTTGTTTATTACAAGTCATTTGGATACAAACATGAATATTACGCGCGGCGACAAAGTTCACGTTGAGTTAAAGCCTGGCTCTGTATACAAGTACGATCTTCAATATGGAAGAATTGTTGGCGTGGCTGCTCATGAAAATCCACGCGCTAGCGGCGGCGAGTGTTCCTCTCTAATCGACTTATTTGGCAGACTTCGCGCAGGCGGAGGGTCGTCAATTGGATCCACCGCCCCTGCGGGTGCTTGTACGGCCGGCCCAATTGATTCACAGGGAAATACCATGTGTATTCGTGCTGGTTCTCCCCAACGGATTGGCGAGTATGTCACATGGGACAACACGACTCTAGACAGCTTGCAGGGTGATGCTTGGGCGGCCTTCGAGGCCTTTAAGAACATGATCGAGTGCTGGGGCTTCACATTTAAGATCAACAGTGCCAAGCGCTCAGTTAGACATCAGTTCGACTTATACCTGAAATACAAGGGCCGCGGCGTTGCACTTCCGTGCTTGTCCAACCACCAGTACGGCGCCGCAGTTGATGTTGTTATTAAAGGGACAGGTATTGCTACAAGCGCAGACTGCGGCGGAAACATCAAAACATGCGCCCAGTATAGAACTGATATAAATAAAGATGTTGTACCTTATCTGGCCGGCCGCAAAACCGTCGCCGGATGCGCGCCAGCCGACGTCGGCGCACCCCTTGGAATTGATGTTGTATTTGGTTCTGTCGGCGGCGGCGGCGATGGGATGGCTAACGATACTGTGCACTGGGAGTACACGGAGGCAGCAAAGGTAAGGACGTGGGATAGTCCCACAGCACAAGGTACCACCGGCGGCGCCCGACAAAAATGTATTGATTATTATTATAATGGAGGCATTAATGCCGATGATTCCACATGGCCGGCGACAGCACTAGGCGCCCCAGGCGACCGGCACTCCAACGCCGCCATGGCCGCGGCAGTCGCCCAATGGCCCAGGGGCCAATGGAACATCGATGAAGATTTTAGCATCATTGAGAGTATGTATGGTCCATAATTTGCTCAGGACCACCGACCAGATGATTGTAAGAGCCGCTATAAAATAATTCATTTAGTACTAAAAAACCTACAAGTTTGTAATTATAATAAGAAAAACCATCATATTTTAAAGGAGCTATAAATATGTCAGAAAAAACATCCGCCGGCGGGAAGACCACCTACACTGAACTCACCGACGGCACCGCCGATGCCGCCCCTCCTGGCTCAGGTCTCGTTCACACGATGATTTCTCTTGATGAACAGTTTAACCCCAATTATAAGAAAAAGCCTGGCGAAAAGGTTCTACAAAATAACGGAGCTTACATCGTGTTTGGCACAGATGGTGAGACACAAGGTGGCGGAAAAGGCGCCTCCGGATATCGGGGAGCAGCTTCCATAGATTTGGTGGTCGGCCGCATGGCAAACACGAAATACGCAGGAAAGAAGCAGCAAACAAACGAACAGAAAGCGGCATCGCTCATTGCTGGACTCCGCACCTCGGACCCATGGGCTGAACGTGGCACGGAAAACGAGTCATGGGTAGACAGCAGCTTTGCAGGTGACGCTGCTAGAATTTATCTTGGACAATTGACTGATGTTGATAAAGCCTTTTCGCTAGCTTCCGGTGTCACTGGTCAGGATAAGGATCGTTCTGCGATTGGCCTCAAGGCAGATGGGATCCGGATTATTGGACGTACGGGAATTAGACTTATAACGGGAAAAGCAGATGGGGTTGAACCCACAGAGACGACCACCCGCGGCGGAAAAATCGTTCAGCCGGTACCTTGCATTGAATTTATTGCCGGCAACAACACTGAGGACGAGATTATATGGGGAGGCCTCTTTAATCCCACCGTTCTCGATGTGAAACTACAACCAATTGTTCGTGCTTATAAACTGCAGAGCGCCCTGATCGAATTAATGGATATTATATCTGACACCGTCGGCATGGTGAACAATCTAGCCCTGTGGTGCTCGCAAGGCTTCACCGCACTCTCCTCGGCCATCGCAGTTATTCCGGGCGTTGGTGGAGCGGCCGCCTCGGGCGCCACGAACAGCGCTTTAAAAAGCTTTACGGATACGGCCGCCCCCAATTTTTTGATTGAGACAAGATTGAGGACATATAAAGCCAATTATTTGAACCCGTCGAATACCATGTGGTTTGGCAGTCGCGGCGTCCACTCAACATAAGAAAAAGACAATGGCAGATTCTAAATTTCTAAAATGGCAAGATAAAAACGGGGATATGCTTCCCGATGTGTGTCCGGATATTGTCAAGCCGGCTGTTAATCCGTGTTTAGAGTGCTCTCCCAATCCAACCGCCATCGTTCCCAATTGGAAGAAGGGTAAAAAGAAAAAGCCATTTTTGAACGAACAAACCTGCATGTATCAGGTGGGGTGGCTTACACCCGAAAGAACGACCGGTGCCATAGCAGAAAACACGCAGGAAGAAAACGATAAGTTGTTGGGAGATATATTTGAAGAACACAGCAATGATGCCATTAAAGAAGCCTTAATCCACTTTAACAAAGATAGTAAAACAAATTCTATTGAAAACGTAAAAGAAGTAATAGAATATACAAGCTATTATCTGGATCCTCGACCAGGCTCCCACCTTAAATTACTATATTCGTTTCCCTTTGATGTTCTGTTTAATTTACCAGATGCCGAAGAAGACGAAGAAGAGGAAGAACCAAAAATCTCAGACCGAACGGTAACCTATTCGGCTCACGATCTTTTACTGTTTAATATTCGCGTACGCAAAGGCTTGTGGCTTTATGCTAGATATTTGAACGTTTATCAAACAATGGAAGGAGGCAATTTGCTATATGTAAAGGACAATAGAGTCTTTAATTTACATAGTTATGGAGACATAGCTTTTGGTGCTGCCGGCCGCGTCGGAAGAGCGATGGGAGATCTGGATGAATGGCTCAACGCGCGAGGATTTAATTTACCCAATACTGGCACTTTCGGAACAGCCTTCATGGCAGAAGAAGTCAAAGAACTTGAGTTTACATTCGATGCTGAAGAGCAGACCGATCCGGCAGGCGGAGCAACATCCTCCCCCTTTAAATTAAAAAAATTGGTTATAACATCTGACAAATGTGGTAAAACAACATTTGGTAAGGGCCAATTAGCCTCACTCAATTCAAGCGAATCATGGCGCGATCCAACGACTGTGGCCTATTTTGCACAAATGCGAGAAATGCATGCGGACATGTCCGCTAGAGTAGAGATCCCATGGCTTGAAGTGTTGAAAACCTATACTTATCCGGCGATATATGCCACCATCAATGCGGGTCATGCGGACTTGGTAGAAAACCAAGGAGAAACATCGCTGGGCGTCATCACATGCATAGGTGACGCTCTAGCTAAAGAAGGAAAACAGCTGGGCCAAGATATCTTGAGTGAGTTTTTCTCAATTGGAGATGCTGTTGCATACGAATGGCACAAGAAAAATTGTCAGAATGATTTAGAAGAGGTCCGCACTGCGGCAGATAAGTTGGGTCACACGGTAGGGCAACCGCCACCACAAGTCTCCCCCAACCTTATGGCTTTAGCGCGCACTCAAGCGTTTAAAGAAGTAGACAGCAGCGATCAGGTTTATACTCAATTTTGCGCAAGACTGCTCATGGCTACCGGTAAAACTCATCGCGGCAATGGCACTTCTCTGTGGACCGGTCTAAATGAGTTCTATAGGAAGGGCGCCGACCGCATTGCCATGTGTGGATTGCTCGATTTATTAGTAGAAGGCGTTGAATGTTTGTTTGGTGGCGTCTCTCTTGAAGAAGCACTATCGCGTATGATCAAGAGCGCTCTGACATCGATGTCTCTAAATGATTTTGGACGGCTCTTCGCTGGCCTTCCTCCTGATAAACAAGCAGAATTAGATGCCAAAGTCCAAGAAGCCTTAAATAAAAAATCGCTATTTCCACCAAATTCGATAACCAAGACTTATACCTCTCAATCGCCTGACGTCGGCATCACCGGCCTAGGCGGCGGCACAGAACAAGAGAAAGATGCTAACCGGCCTCCCTTTTGGGGTAAATATGGAGGGGGAGAAGTGGGGGCGGCAGTCCACCCATGGGAAAACCCAGATCGTGTTAGACAGAATGATGCATCAGCCCGACAAGACGGTTATGGCAACTATAAACCAAAATCGATATATGATACAGCCGAGGCCGCCCCGTCCACTCGGCGAACCCTTGCACAATCACTAGATTTCCGCGCAACCGTCGGCGAAGACACTAAGTCGGACGACGGCATAATAGCTGCATATATATTGGCTCTTTTAGATTTGTATCAAGACAATTATTTGGAATTATTGGATGAATTAAATCGCTTCCCCGGCGCTCAAATCATCGCTTGGATCTTTGCGTCTGTTGATTGTCCGCAGCCTCCTCTTTTTAATCCTGGCATTGATGATTTTATTAAAAGCTTGAGCTTGCCGTTTTGTCGTAATACAAATGCCATCGTATTGCCATACATGGATAATCCGGCCCTATATTGGCCCAAAATCAAAAACCTCCTGTCTAATTTATGGGAGGTCATGGAAGCAGCATTCATGGCATTCATTTATCAGTCTCTGGTATTAATTCTTGAAAAAGTCTGTCAAGTTGTAGGAGATGCGATATGCCACGCTTTAGAAACAGTCGGAACGATAGCCGCATCACTGCCAGGTATAGTCTCCGGTCGATCCACCTTTGCAGAGGTGATTAAAGAATCTATCTGCGGCGGCGATGATGAACTGGTCGATGATACTATCGCACAACTGATGAACGATCTCGGACCTGGCGGCGCCGCGTTCGCAGATCGTGCCCGCGCCCTAACCTTTGCCGAAGATATTTCATCAGCCGGCACAAAGGCAGAGGTATACGGAGCCATGCTAGGAGAACCTACAGAAGATTACTGTGCTATAGTTGATGAAATTATTGAATATGAATATCCAGAATATCGTGAAGCATTGCCTGGTTGCGATGCTATTGAGAATTTTTTCCACAATGTTGGTAATTTAACGCCTTTAGAATTTCGATCTGAAATGAGGGAGGTTTATCGAGGCTTAAGCCCCGAACAGGCGGAAGAGCCAATCAACCCCACTCTTTGTGCCACGCCAGAGCAGCTAGACAACTTTAAGGAATTAAGATGTCAATTGCTGGAAGGCCGCGCGACTCCTGAACAGTGTGATAATATGTTCGATAATTGGCGAGGAACATTATTGGATGGCATAGAAGGATTGTCCGATGCCATCCAACAAGGCTCCCCTCCTGATCCATTTAGAGAGAAGCCCTTATTTTCGGATCCTGGCTGCACAAATGGACTCTTGCCACGCGAGCCAGAGATCTTCGCCGCCGTCGCAGCAAAGGCCATGGGCGGTGCGCTAGAAAAATTGGAGCTAGCACATTCTACTGACATGATCGGCAATGGTCCGCGCCAGAATAATTATGGGTTCGTTAACATGGTCCTTTCAGATACACTTGGCAACCCTTACACTGCCCATCAAAGATTGACGAACTTTAAAGATCAATTTGTGAATTTTTATACAAACCCAAACCCATGGGCCGAGGCCGACGCGGTGCCCGACCCCCTGACTACTCAGTCAAGTGTCTCGGCCCTTTACCTTCAAGAGGGCGCCTATCCGCAATTTGTTGCTGAATATTTAATGTATCAGTTTCAAAATGCTGGAGGTACGACTGTACCTGCCATCTCTTACACAGATGTGGCACAAGATCTGGCCGGATCGCTAAATTTTGAAAGCTCGAACGAGTATACCCGCGATCAAGTTACCGTTAGGGATCTGGACTTTCTTGGCGCAGGTGGCACTTTTGGTGATTTAGATTTAGTACAGCTTCCCGACATGGGTTATAATGTACAAATGAGCATTATCTACCAAGATATCCACGGTCACACTCCTACCCAAGCCGCAGCTGCGGGCGAAAGCATCCTTGAAGATTATCTTCCGCGGGTTAAATTTACCAAAAAAGCACGCAAATCACCCGCCGATATTACACTGCAGTTTAGAGATAACTCAAAGGGGTACCGCGCCGGCGCCGCCAGTATTGGGGACGAGTATGGCTATGGCTTTAATTTGAACGTGTACATTGCTGATATATATAAGGACACTGAAGGCAACTTTATTAACCGACAAGACGACAACACAAGAATCTACATTACAGATCTTATTAATGAAAATTCTAAAGTTAACGACGACAAGAAAAGCCTTCTTCCAGATGTATCCGTCGAAGCCGCAGAGGACGAGCCACAACCGTTCAAGAGCGCAGCAAGCGCATTAGAGTCAAGTATCCTCAAGTATAGAAAATATAGCTTCTTAGCTGTTGACAACGGTTTGGATATGTTTTTTAACTTAGAAGATCTTGAGCTTGATCCCGAAGCTCAAGCCCAAGCACGCCTCGATTATAATTTAGAAGATTATCCCAACTTTGCTGAAGGCTTTGTTAGGCATGTTCCGGAAATTCCTCAAGTTAATTTGCTTTTTGACTTTTTTAATGGAGAAGTTAATAAGACTGTAATTAAGAATACTTACGACTCCTTTATGGGCACTCAGTTTGCAAGAATTGCCGGTGAAATTGGAGACAACGAACGCGCATGGCTGTACGGCGCATCGTTTGATAATTTGTCCTTTGCTGAATTTCAATATGTGGTGCCGAAAGGAGTAGACCTGTACCCGGGCTCCTCCGCTGGCCAGCCTATCTCAGAAGTTCAAGTTTACGATTATGACAGCGATGGCAATCGCCTCGATTCCCCGCGCGACATCCGTAATGATGATGGGATTCTAGGAGTGAGCAAAATGCAATTTCTAGCCGACCAAGCCATAGAGGCCGGCCAAGAACCCACAAAACCAAATCGTGTTTTTTATCTTGATCCCATGACCTATGGCGGCAACTATATGAATCCGCCGGTTTACGTAACCCCCATGACCGGCTCCAACTGGATGGGAGTTGTAGATCTGCTCTTTCCTGAAATGAGTCCATGTAAGCCATCCAATACTAATTTAATTGATTTTGAGGACCTCAAAGAAAAGACTGCGCAGGCCTACGCAAGTCTTCCTGATGATCCAAGACTTCTTGAGGATCCCGACTGTACCGAAGAGGTTCCCTACAACAGAATTTTAGAACGCTCCGCCAAGGCCGGCCTTCAAGGTTTGATATTGGCGTCCATAAGAACCTTTGTTAGTGTACACTATCTCAAGTCTCTTGCAACGTTCACTAAATTTGCACCTAAATTTCCCGATAATTATAGCAATGTGTATGCCATGTATATTGTTGCAAGAATGGAAGAGGCTTTTAAGGATTCTAGCACTCAATGGTTTAGCCCAATTCAGAATAACGATTTCTGGTATGCCTTCTTAGAGCAGGCAGTTCAAATGTATGGTTACATGGTGGATGCCGAAGCAGAAGGAGGGAACCCGTGGAAAATCGATAAGGACGATCTTCGAGCACAAAAAGTGCCGCTAGATGTAATAGCCGCACTAGAGCACATAAACAATTATCAAGAATCCTATGTGTATCCCTACGAAGAGGATCTCAACGTCGCGCAATATATGGGCCTTGCCGGCGAATTTGACTCCTTAAAAACATACAGACAAGACTTAAGTCTAGAAGCGGTCCGCGCCACAGAAGATTCAGCTAAAACCATCTTAAAGGAACTGGTTATTCAAGAGCTTAATTATATGAGCGACAAGTTTATTGCTAATCTAGGACCCCTCAATATGGTACCCACTGTAATAGATTTAGATTATTATTATATGTCGACATTTTGTGCCGGTTCGACATTGGAACTTCAAAAAGAGTTTGTGGAGACACCAGTGGCACTTCCGTCATCTGGTTCCAATCACTATACAGTTGGCAATGAATTTTCATTACCCGATGGTTCCACTTATGTAGGATATTATCATGTTTATTACAACGATGAAGAATCACGTCTCATGTATATGATAGGAGAAGAACACTCCGATACAGCAGACCACGATGAATTGCGCGCATTTGCCCACAAGATTCAGGTTCCTATTGGTGATGTATCGTCTTTCGGAAGCGCCCCAGCCACCACCCCAGATCAACCGTTTGTCATTGAAAAATATATATCAGTGAATGGCACCCGAGAGGATCCAGATATAGCCACAGCCGCAATTAAGCTCAAGCGCGCGGGCAATATTTCGGATCACTATCCAGGAACATTGGAAGTTGTGCGCGCCCAGTCCCTGCCCGTCGTCGACGAATCCAAGGATGGCGGCACACTGGTCATGACCCAAAAAACCGATCCCAACACCGGCGCCCTATCTGCGGCCGATGGACCTCTGGGACGAGCAGAAGATGGAGAACCTGCCGTTGTGGGTCTTAAAGGAGAACTAGGGGTTCGTTATGGATTAAGTTTTTCGATGGATATTGATGGCACCGGCGCCCCCCGTGAAATTACAAGTGTGGAAATTGATGCGCTAGATTTGCCTGTTTCGGCGATGGCGACTCTTGAAGGAAACAGCAAGCTACTCCTTTGCTTGTTGAATAAACTAAAAGAAGATCCAAGATTTAAAATGATAACACAATACATCTTTTCTATGAAACGCGCCGTCGCCATAATGGCAATTTATAATGATATGGGATTTTTGCCATCAATTGGCGAATATACCGTGGCCTCTGGCGATCTTCACAGTCTTGTACCATGGTCCGATCGCTTCAAGCCTGGTGGGTGGATAGAATTAGACACAGAGGATGACGACGATGGTGGTAAGATTGTGACCGGCGCGGACATCGAGTATGTCCGTGGTTGGGCAGCTGCCGATGACAGAAATAGATGGGGCGCTAGTCCATTTTTCATGAAATATGATGAATGGGATCAGCAACAATTAAGAAACTCAGTAAGTGCCACTAGAGATCTATTTAGAACATATTATTATGCCCGCGACACCGATCCGTCTTCGCCCGCTGATGACTCCACCGTCATTCACTGGATCGATCAACTTAAAGAAAGGTTTAGAATAAGCCCTGCGAGAGGATTCTTGCCATGGTGGAAGCAAAATCGTGTGCGATCTAACCCGTTCAACAGTAATGGCCAAATATGCACTAAAAAAGATTAATAATGAATACTTACATGTGGAGGCGCAATAATGTCATCATTAGCCGTTAGAGTGCCTTTGACGCGTGATTCTATTGATGGATTCACGATGGTCAAAGATGTAAAAACACTTATAAATCAAAATTTTAAAATGCTTTTGCTCACCAATCCCGGAGAGCGCGTGATGGAACCGGAGTTTGGAGTGGGGATGCGCCGATTCTTGTTTTCAAATTTTACCCAAGAAACGTTTAACTCTATTGAGGCAGATATTCGCGCTCAGGTATCGATTTATTTGCCAGTTATTGCGATACTTGAGATTAGTTTCGGGGTGCCTGAAGATATGCCAAATTCATTAGACGCCAACATTAGATATCTCATCCCAGCTTTAAATGTTGAAGATTTATTAGAATTTACTATTTAATTTAAGGGTTTTTTAATGCCGAAAGATCAGAAAAAATTGATGCCAATTAATTATACTCATCGTGAGTATAGCTCTATTCGTGATGACTTGCTTCAAATAGCCGAAAGATTTTATCCAGACACATTCCAGGATTTTAGCGAAGCTTCGTTCGGCGCCATGATGATTGATGCTGTGGCATATGTGGGGGATCAGCTTTCATTCTATGTAGACTATAATGTCAATGAATCTTTTTTAGACACAGCGTACCAATATAGCAATGTGGTTCGCCATGGCCGCGCTCTTGGTTACAAGACCCAAGGTCGACCTTCAACATACGGCACCGTCGCAGCGTTTATTTTGGTGCCGGCCAGCGCCACGGGCCTCGGACCAAATACGGATTATCTACCGATCTTGAAACGCGGAACTTCCTTCAACACAAACACTGGTTTGGCGTTTGTCCTTACTGCCAATATGGATTTTGCAAACCCCAGAAATCTCACAGTAGCTGCACGAGTTGATGAGACCACTGGCGCCCCAACTCACTATGCAGTAAGGGCATATGGAAATGTTGTATCGGGAATCTTTGGACAAGAGACTGTAGAAATTGGAGCTTATGAGAGATTTCTAAGAGTAGATCTCCTCGCATCCAACGTGGCCGAGATAATTTCTGTGTTTGATTCACAGGGAAAACAATATTATGAAGTTGAATATTTAGCGCAAGACATGATCTTTAAAGAGATTGCCAATTCGAATTATAAGAACGACAATGTCCCATCGCTTGTGAAACCTTTTTTGGTATCGAGAAAATTTACTGTTGAAAATTTTAATGATAGTGTTGCCCTTCAGTTTGGGAGCGGCAAATCGACAGAATCGGATGTAATTGCCAACCCTCAGAACCTCGCTGCAAATGTATTTGGTAAAAATTATGTTAGTGACACTACGTTTGATCCAACAAGAATTTCGAAAAATGAAACATTTGGGATTGTTCCGTCAAATACGAGCTTGATAGTAACTTATAGAACTACGAATCCGCTAAATTCAAATGTCGGCGCTGGCGGCCTTAATAAGGTAGGCGCCTCGTACTTTGAATTTCAAAATGAACAAAGCCTTTCCAGCGCCCATGTACAAGACGTCATACAATCACTGGAAGTTATAAACGAACAACCCATCGCCGGCGCAGTTACCTACCCGAGCGCCGCAGAAGTAAAAAGACGAATTTTTGACACCTTCCCCACCCAAAA
>Ga0098035_1001296_pt1 | contig 12192 bp, 11 predicted proteins | sample 3_EtaG_FD_75046 | JGI IMG/M metagenome (GOLD analysis project Ga0098035, IMG submission 75046) | Marine viral communities from the Subarctic Pacific Ocean - 3_ETSP_OMZ_AT15126 metaG | ecosystem: Environmental > Aquatic > Marine > Oceanic | place: Pacific Ocean | collected 2015-01-07
ATCGTCCCCGACCTGCTCAAGTTCGGATAGAATCGGGTGGGCGGTCTTAGCAATATATATCCGGAATATCCGCCGGTCTTTTGGATCTTTCTCGCGCCGGATAAACCCTCTCTCCTCCAGCCGATCAAGAAGACGGCCGATAGTCGACTTGTCGAGTTCGAGATAGTCAGCCAGTTCGGTTTGTGTAATTCCTTCTCGGCGATCAAGCACGCCAAGCGCAAGCCATTTGGCTCGCGTGAGGTTATAAGGCTCGACCCGCCGATCAATATGGATCCTGAGCAGATGGGCGACTTCATGGACCAGCGTACCAAGTGTATTGTCTTTTTTGCTTAACATAATGAGCTCATTATAGTTGCTATAGCAATAGTTGGCAAGGCAACAAAAAAGGCCGCATCAAAAATACGGCCTTTTAGGAGTTTTTTTAACGGATTTTAAGCTTCTGCAATGGACTTACCTGTTGCTCCGAGTTCGTTGCAGGCCTGCTGAACACGCTCTGCCATGGATTTTTCGCATTCTCGTAACCAGGCGCGCGGATCATAATGCTTCTTGAACGGCGTACCGTCTTCCGGGTCAATCTGGTATTTGAAGGCTTTTGGATGAGCGTCTACATATGCGCCAACAGGTTTGGAAAAGGCGAATTGCGTATCGGTGTCCACGTTCATCTTGAAGACGCCGTAGCTGACGGCCTCGGCAATTTCTTCCGGGCTGGATCCGGATCCGCCATGGAAGACAAAATCAAGCGGTTTTTCCTTGGTGTCATAAATGCCCTGCACATGTTTTTGCGACGCCTGAAGAATCTCAGGGCGAAGCTGGACATTGCCGGGTTTATAGACGCCGTGAACGTTGCCAAACGCGGCGGCCACAGAGAAGTGTCCGATTGGGGAAAGGCGTTCGTAGGCCTGCAGGACTTCTTCAGGTTGGGTATAGAGCTTGCTGTTATCCATGACATCTATGTCACTGCCAACGCCGTCTTCCTCGCCGCCGGTAACACCCAGCTCAATTTCAAGGCTCATGTCAATTTTCGCAAGGCGACTCAATATCCGTTCACATTCAGCAAGGTTTTCTTCAATCGGCTCTTCTGAAAGGTCGAGCATGTGAGAGCTGAAAAGTGGCTTACCAGTTGCGTTATACTCATCTTCGCTGGCGTCGATCATGCTCTCAACCCAGGGGATAAGCCCTTTGTTCGCATGGTCTGTGTGCAGGACGACGCAGATACCGTAGGCCTTGGCAACCGTATGTGCATGGCGGGCGGCTGAGACTGCACCGATGACACGGGCCTCGTCGACATCTTTGATGCCCTTGCCAGCGAAGAATTGTGCCCCACCGTTGGAGAGCCGAATAATAATGTCGGACTTGCTGAGCATTGCCCCTTCCAGCGCGGCATTGAGGGTATTGGTGCTGGTGACATTGATTGCGGGCAGGGCAAATCCCTGCGCCTTGCAGTTTTTGACAAGGGTCAGGTAATCGCTACCTGTCACAACACCCGGTTTCAGTTTCTTGATTTCGTCTTGCACGGTTTAATTCCTCTTAATGACTGTTTTCGTGTTTTGCGCGAAAAGATAGGAGACAAACATTTAAAATTCTTTACATCCGCTCTGGGACGTCAATACCCAGAATATAAAGGACCTGTTCCATCTGTCGAAGTGTGATGGCGCAAAGGCGTAGACGTGACGCGCGGATTGCGGCATCTGTCTCGCCGAGCACCTGGCATTCGTGATAGAAGGCATTGAATTCCTGGCTCAAAGTGTAAACATGATCGCAGAGGATATTCGGCGCGTTTTTCTCTGTCGCCCCTTTCACCGCTTCGGGCAAGGCCGCCAGCGCCAGAATCAGGTTCCGTTCCGTATCATGTGTTGCCTGCAGAAGACCTTCGGTTAGACCCTGATCCATAGCTTTACGTAACATGGACTTGATGCGGACTGCAGCGTACATCTGATAGGGGCCGGTGCGGCCTTCAAACTTAGTAAATCTCTCCAGGTCAAAAACATAGTTCGACATACGCTGGTTGGAAAGATCCGCATATTTGATGGCGGCAATTCCAACCTTTTTGGCAATGTCGCCCAACTCCTCAGCGTTTAACCGCTCCGACATGCCCGATTCTTTGACTGCTTTCCGGGCTTCCGCGATTGCATCTTCGATTAGGCTGCGCAGGCGGACAACGCCGCCATCCCGTGTTTTGAGAGGCTTGCCGTCCTTGCCATTGACGGTGCCAAAGCCGATATGTTCCAAATGGCAATCCGGCTTAATACTGTGGCACTTGCGGGCCGCCCGAAAGACCTGTTCGAAATGGAGGCTCTGCCGCGCATCCACCACATAAAGGATAACGTCGGGATCATGCTGTTCACGCCGCATTTCAATTGTTGCGAGGTCGGTAGTGCCATACATCACGGCGCCATCTGATTTTTCCAGGATGAGAGGGGGCATCTTTTTCTTGTCACCCTCTTCCGCCACATCAACAACAATGGCACCTTCGGATATCCGCGAAAAACCATCCTTCTTAAGACGGGACATCATTTCGGGGATATGATCGTTAGTATCAGCCTCTCCGTTCCATTCGGTAAATTGCGCGCCCAGAAGATCGAAGTCAGTGCGTGTTTCGTCGATCGAGATATCGCGCATATGTTGCCAGAGGGCACGGTAACCTGCGCGGCCTTTTTGCAATTCGAAAGTGGCGATGCGGGCACTTTCTAGAAACGCCGGGTCTTCCTTAGAACGGATGGACGCGGCGGGATAAAGATCTTGCAATTGCTCGACAGAGACGGGAGAGGTTTCTGGATAGGGGCCGGTGAAGTCGGAATCGAAATAGGGTAGGTCCGGTTGCTCCCGCTCAATCTCCTTGATCAGGAGGCCCATGGGAAGGCCCCAGTCGCCAAAATGTACATCGCTGATTACATCGTCACCTAAGAACTCGCGCAGACGGCGGAGGCTCTCGCCGATAATGGTGGCGCGCAGGTGACCGACATGCATCGCTTTTGCGACATTCGGCCCTCCGTAATCGAGAATCACTTTTTGAGAAGGGTGCTTGCTACGACAGCCGAAATGCGAATCTTCCGCCAGGTCACTTATATGACCGAGCAGGAAATCGTCATTCAAGCGCAAGTTTATGAAACCGGGTCCGGCAAGGGTCAATTCTGTAAAGAGGCCTGTTTTTTCAAGTTCCGCGACAACTTCCTGCGCAATTTCCCGCGGATTGCGTCCGATTTGCTTCGCGGCAACCAGGGCGCCATTGCACTGAAACTGGCCAAGATCCCGCCGCTGGGATGGAGACGTCTTGCCAAATGAATTATCAATGCCAATGGTCGAAAATGCCTGACCGACGATCTGACTTAATTGATTGAGAAGCGATGTTGTCACAAAAATTTCCTGGCCTTATTTAGAATCTTCACTTGTATATACGTCGCCGCTTTCTTATCTGCGGTGCAAGCAATGTTGCTCTATCTAATGGAAAATCTGGATGGGGCCAAGGGATTTGGGGTCCCGTCTTCCACGATCGGTCCAATTATTCACGTCGCGACTGATAATCTTAAGGAAATTTTTCTCTTCCCTTGACACTCAACGGGCATTTTATTACATCCATACCGAATTTGTTAGCACTCTATCTGCATGAGTGCTAACAATGACAAATATTAGTACCTATCCAAAGATGAGGGAGACTTTAATGAAATTTCGTCCTTTGCATGACCGCGTAGTGGTCAAGCGCATTGAAGCTGAAGAAAAAACAGCTGGCGGCATTATTCTGGTGGACAGCGCGCAGGAAAAACCGTCGCAGGGCGACGTTCTTGCCGTTGGTAACGGCGCAATCGCCGAAGATGGTTCTGTTCGTCCGCTCGACGTAAAAGTCGGGGACAAGGTTGTTTTCGGTAAATGGTCCGGAACCGAGATCAAGGTTGATGGTGAAGAAGTCTTGATCATGAAAGAATCCGACATTATGGGCATTTTGGCCTAACCCGCACATTTGTGATTGAGGAAAAATAGATATGGCAAAAGAAGTCAAATTTAATACAGACGCTCGCCGGCGCATGCTGAAAGGCGTGAACATTCTGGCTGACGCTGTAAAAGTAACTCTTGGACCCAAAGGTCGTAATGTCGTTATCGACAAATCCTTCGGCTCTCCGCGAATCACCAAAGACGGTGTAAGTGTTGCCAAGGAAATCGAACTTGAAGATAAGTTTGAAAATATGGGCGCACAGATGGTCAAGGAAGTTGCTTCCAAGACCAATGATGTCGCTGGTGATGGTACGACAACGGCTACTGTTCTGGCTCAGTCCATCATTCAGGAAGGCCTGAAGGCTGTTGCGGCTGCAATGAACCCGATGGACCTGAAGCGCGGTATTGACCTTGCGGTCGCAAAAGCCGTTGAATCCATCAAGGATATGTCCAAGCCGGTTTCCGGCCAGGAAGAAATCGCTCAGGTCGGTACGATCTCTGCAAACGGTGAAGCTGAAATTGGCAACATCATTTCCGAGGCCATGCAGCGCGTTGGCAATGAAGGCGTCATCACTGTTGAAGAAGCCAAAGGCCTCGCAACCGAACTTGACGTTGTCGAAGGTATGCAGTTCGACCGCGGATATCTCTCCCCTTACTTCGTGACAAACGCAGAAAAAATGGTTGCCGATATGGACAACCCTTATATCCTGCTTCACGAAAAGAAACTGACCAATCTGCAGCCGATGCTGCCGCTTCTCGAAGCTGTGGTTCAGGCTGGCAAGCCGCTGCTTATCATCGCAGAGGACATTGAAGGTGAAGCTCTCGCAACTCTCGTTGTCAACAAGCTCCGTGGTGGCCTGAAGATCGCTGCTGTTAAGGCTCCGGGCTTTGGTGATCGCCGCAAGGCAATGCTCGAAGATATCGCGATCCTGACCGGTGGCCAGGTGATCTCCGATGATTTGGGTATCAAGCTTGAAAATGTTGGCCTTGACATGCTGGGTACGGCGAAATCCGTTTCCATCTCCAAGGAAGAAACGACAATCATTGACGGTGCCGGCGAGAAAGCCGATATCGAAGGTCGTTGCAACCAGATTCGCGCTCAGGTCGAAGAAACATCTTCGGATTATGATCGTGAAAAACTTCAGGAACGTCTTGCCAAGTTGGCAGGTGGTGTTGCCGTGATCAAGGTTGGCGGCGCAACGGAAACTGAAGTGAAGGAACGCAAAGACCGCGTTGATGATGCATTGCACGCAACCCGTGCCGCTGTTGAAGAAGGTATCGTTGCCGGTGGTGGTGTTGCACTTCTTTATGCATCACGTGCTCTGGACGGTCTCACAGGCGATAACGAAGACCAGAATGTAGGTATCAAAATCGTTCGTCGCGCTCTTCAGGCTCCGTGCCGTCAGATTGCTGAAAACGCTGGTTCAGACGGAGCGGTTGTTGTTGGCAAATTGCTCGAACAGAAAAGCGTCACCTTCGGCTTTAATGCCCAGACTGGCAAGTACACTGATTTGCCGAAAGACGGTGTTATCGATCCGGCCAAGGTTGTCCGCGCTGCGTTGGAAGATGCTGCGTCTATCGCAAGCTTGCTGATCACCACAGAAGCCATGATCGCAGACCTGCCGGCGAAAGACTCCGGCGGCGCGCCTGCTATGCCCGACATGGGTGGCATGGGCGGTATGGGTGGCATGGGCTTCTAGTCCTGATACCTCATATAAACCGAAAATTGGGCTGCCTTTCGGGGCAGCCCTTTTTTGTGGCCCAATGAAATCGACGAGAAATGTGGGGGTTAATTTTTCTCGAACAGATGAAGGAAGTTATTTGCCGGCATTGGCCTCGCGAGGAGATGGCGAAGGTCGTTCTTCGACGCTTCTTTAAGAACGGCTTCAATATCCCTGACGCCATATCCCGGATAGAGGGATTTTAGCCAACTCTCGAACTTTTCGTTGCTGGCGGCGGTATGCCGCCCATTGAACTTGAAGGGGCCGTAAAGAAACAACCGCCCACCCCTGGGCAGTATTCGTCCGGCACCGGCCATTAGCCCCTCGCATGTTTGCCAGGGAGAGATATGGATCATGTTGGCGTTGAAAATTGCGGTTATCGGCGGGCTTTCGTATGTCTCTGATTCCACCGGCCAATTTTTGTCCGTCACGTCCAGCTTTACAGGAGGTAGCAAATTGTCCGATGGTTTATACGCACGCCAATCTGTGACACTGTTGATTTGTTCACAGTCAAAATTGCTGGGCTGCCATTTGAGCGGTTTGACCTTGGGGGCAAAGAAAACGGCATGTTCACCGCTGCCGCTCGCAACTTCCAAGACTGTTCCTCGAGACGGCAACCAGCCTTTCAATGCGTCGAAAATGGGCTCACGGTTACGCTCTGTCGCGGGTGCGAATTGACGTCGATCCATTAGTCTTCTTCAGATTTTTTGTATTTGCGGCCCTTCATGGGCGATTGGAACCCCTTTTCAAAGAAAGCGGCACGTTTGTCGCCTGGAAGCTTCTTCACCAATTCTAGCATAGCGGCCTGCATATAGCTTTCGATTTGAAGTTGTTTCGCAATCATGTCGGAATAAGTCTGATTGATGGCAACAAGGTCCAGTTCTTCGGCACTAAAGAGCTTTGCCAGATTTTGGCGATAGTCGCGAAATTCCTTGAAATAAGGACGAATATTCCGTCGGCGTTCCTTCCAGAACTCCTCAAGTTCCTCCCGCTGACTTTCGTCAAGGACGGAAACGGCCGCATGACGGTCAAAATGAAACTTGCCACCGTGCCGCTTTCCGGGTCCGTGGTCAATCCACTGAGCTATGACAAAGCCGCCGATGAGGATATTGACGGCTACCGACAAGATCAAGGCAGCGGATAGGAGCTTTTGCCTAGAGATTTTCATAATCGATTTCCAAATCACTCATGGTGTCGCCGCTGAAAAAAGTGTCGTTTTGCGCATAGTCGTCGCCACTGGCGAGAATATTAGGGCTGGTGAACCCGAGTAGAATGCCAAGACAAGCCGCCATTGCCATTCCTGCGGCGGGTTGCCAGATCGATCCGAAAGGCCAGAGGCTCTTGAGAAGGGGGCCGGGATTGATTTCTTCTGCATTCACCATTACGCGTCCCAGCAGGTCGGATGAAGTTGTTTCCGGCCGAGAGAGGTCCTGAAGAAGCTGATCAAATTTCTGCTCCTGCCGTAACAGGCTGCGGGCCACGTCGGAAGAAGAAAGTAGCTTTTCCATCAAGGGCAGTTCGTCTTTTGGCCAGGCATTTTCCCGAGCGCCATAGGTTTCCACTATCGCCTTGAATCGTTCAAGCTCTGCCGACAGATCTTTTTTCATTTCTCCTCTCCATCCATTAGCCGCCGGGTGGGTAACAGTAATTCCTTCAATTTGCGCCTCCCCCGTGCAAGGAGCGATTCAAGCGCATCGACGGAAATTTCCATAATGGCTGCTGCTTCTATATTTCCACATTCCTCAAAATGCACCAACGAAATTGCTATGCGCTGCCGGACCGGGAGTTTTTGCAGTGCTTCATTTACCTTGTCACCAAGTTGCTGTTGCGCTTTCAGTTCCAGGACACCGGGTCTTGGATCCTCCATATCTGGGACTTCGTCATCACTATACCGCTTTTGTGCACGCAAATAATCAATACATAGATTATGTGTGACACGATGCAGCCAGGTTTTTATCTGAGCTTTTGCCTGCCAAGTAGGTGCTTGCTTCCAAAGCTTGATAAAGGCTTCCTGGGCCATATCTTCGGCAAGGCTTTTGTCCCCCAGGATACGCAGCGCCAGACGATAGGCGCGACCAAGATGCAGATCGACAACCATCCGGCTTGCGGAAGTGTTCCCGTCGGCGACTTCCTGCATAAGCTTCGCGTCTTTTTCAATCTCGCTCATTTTATGCATCATCATCTGACGGTTCCTCAGGAACGGCAGTCCGCCGCCCGCCACAACTACTCATTAAACGGCGGGCAGGACTAAATCCGTCGCAAGAAAACTGTTTTACGACTTTTAGAGGTGAAAGGGGCGGATGCTAGGCGGACGCTTTTTCAGATTCGCTGTTTTCCGTCTTTTCCTTTTCCTTCTCTTTTTCCATTTCAGTGAGCAGGTTTGGCTGGTCGCCAACAATTTTCTTCATGGTACCGCCAATTTCCCCGCCGGGCTCGATCTCTATCTCGCCATAGCTGATTGTGCCGGATACGCACCCGGTTTTGCGGATAACCAGGCGTTTCCGTGCTTTCATCGTGCCATCGAATTTGCCGGAAATATCAGCTGTATCAATATCGACGGTGCCGCTGAACGTGCCGCTTTCACTGATTTCGATTTCCTTGCTGGTCATCGATGCTTCGACTTTGCCTTCGACGATAAGCCGGTCGCAGGCAGTAATCTCGCCTTTTAGGTGGATATCCGCGCCAACATGAAGCTTGCTACCTTCCTTTTTGGGCTCTGCTGTCGTGCCATAAGGTGCAGGTTTCGTCCGCAAGCTGTTATCAGTGCCAAAGCTTCTTGTTCCGCCAGTTGTCGTCATCGGTTTTACTCTGCTTTCAAGTTTCTGTTCAGAAGGAGCTGAAGTATCCTTTTTGGTTTCAGGTGTATCGGTTAATTTCGGTTTCTTTTGAAACATATTTTTCCCCAATAGTACTAAAGTCGTAATATGCCAGAGTTGGTCATAGAATAGTGTCCGGCATGCGTTGGTATTTTGTCAAAAGTATGGCAATAACCAAGTGTTCTTTTTTATGCTGGTTGCCGATAACATTAGCATATCCGGTGAAACAAAAACTGTAAATTATGTGGAATTATGACGTCCTCACGAAAATTAATTGGCCTGTTCGGCTTGCTGTTCCTTTTGGTGATTTACTGCGCGATATGCGTTTATATTGCCGTCCAGTTTCTACCCGAAAATAAGCTTGCGGAACTTATTTTCTATCCCGTTGTGGGCGTCATCTGGATTTTTCCTGCGGCGAAAATCATCAGGTGGATGCAGACCCCGATAGACCCGGAACAGGAACAATAAAAAAGCCGGATCGAGAGGGGGGATCGATCCGGCTTTACATTGCCTTTCAATGGGAGAGGGGGACTTTCCCAAGGATCAGCAAAAGTTAGATAGCGTCTGTACTGTGCTATACACCCTATTTGGTGCTTTAATTATGAATTTCCAGTGATCAATATCACTCTTTTTACATGCACGCCCCTTGCCTTTCGGATCGAGGCGCAGGTAGTTGAAATACTTGTTACATAAAAATGGATTAGCTATTTATCAATTGTTTGGTCAATATTTGTATAAATAGCCGAAAAATATGACCGATTTACGGCTTTTTGCGATCAATTTCGGAAAAACTACGACATATTGCCAATTCGCTCTGTTGCCAGGATCAGGCGCGCGATGTCATCAGGCTCGGAAAGGCGATGATCCCCGCTTTTGATCAGCGAAATGGTTACATCCTCACTCACAAGGGCCTCCTGAATTTTCAGGGCGGTTTCCCAGGACACACTGTCATCTTTCATGCCCTGCAGCAGGTGAACGGGACAAGTCACATCTATCGGGCCATCAAGTATAAAATTTCGTGGTCCGTCATCCAGCAGTTTCTTGGTAATTATATAGGGTTCGTCGGAATATTCGGAAGGCTGCTCCCAATATCCTTGCGAGTTGATCGCGTCCTTCCCCTCTTGAGGCATGTCTTTCCACATACGCGTGGTAAAATCCGGGGCTGCAGCTATGCCAACGAAGCCGGCAATGCGTTCCGGGCGAAGCAGCGCCATTCGCAGGCCAATCCATCCCCCCATGGATGACCCGACAATAATTTGCGGGCCTGCCGTACAATCATCCAGTATGGCCAAGGCATCGTCCGTCCAGCGGCTGATTGTGCCGTCCGTGAAATTGCCTGTTGATTGCCCGTGCCCAAGGTAGTCGAATCGTGTATAGCTACGGTGAAGGGCCCTCATCGCCTTTTCGAGGGTAGTCGCCTTGGTGCCTTCCATATCGGACATGAACCCAGAGCAGAAAATCACACCTGGAGAAAAGCCGGGCGTATGATGATAGGCTAGGGATTGACCGTCGGGACGGGCGAGCATACTAGGTGTGTCTATCATAGTCATTTTGTGAGTAGTATAAGCCGTTGATGAACGAAATTGAATTAGAGCATAGCACTCCTTCCCCTGAGGGCGAAAGACGTCATCCGACAGTTTTGCAAATCTTGCCGGGCTTGAATGGCGGCGGTGTAGAGCGCGGCACGATTGAAATGGCGTCAGCGTTGAAGGAAAGTGGGGGGATGCCGATCGTTGTTTCTTCCGGCGGCATCATGACCCAGGAGCTTAAACGGATAGGCGTTCGCCATATCACTCTGCCTGTGGATTCCAAGAACCCATTTGTAATGCGACGGAATGTCGTACGACTTGCGGCGATCGTTCGCGAATTCAATGTTGATATCCTGCATGCGCGCAGCCGGGCACCTGCTTGGAGTGCCTATTTCGCAGCCAGAAAGACTGGCGCGCATTTCCTCACGACTTTTCACGCGGCTTATACTCGCGGCGGATTTTTCAAGAATGCCTACAACTCGATCATGACCAAGGGGGAACGGGTGATCGCGATTTCGGATTTTATCGCCGATCATATTTTGAAGAATTATGATATTGCGCCCGAAAAGGTTGTCACTATCCCGCGCGGTGTAGACTGCCGCAAATTCAATCCTGCCGCCATCCATGCGGAACGTATCATTGATATGGCACGGAGCTGGGACCTGCCCGATGGCGTGCCCGTCATCATGCTGCCCGGACGCCTCACGCGATTAAAGGGTCACACAACCTTCATCAACGCGCTGGCGCAGATAAAGGATCGGGATTTTCTGGCTCTACTTGTCGGCAGTACGGAAGGCCGGGAAGCCTATTGCAACGAGCTTAATTCCCTCGTGAAATCTCACGGCCTTGAAGGCAGGGTTCAGATCAAGGGGCATTGCGAAGATATGGCGGTGGCGCTGATGCTCTCTGATGTTGTGGTCTCCGCAACGACAGTACCTGAAGGTTTCGGCCGTATCGCGGTAGAGGCGCAGGCGATGGGTCGCCCGGTCATTGCAACGGCTCATGGTGGGTCCATGGAGACGATTATCGACGGCGAGACAGGTTGGCTTATCCCGGTGGGGGATGTCGATGCAATGGCGGCGGCGCTGGCCGCGGCAATTGATCTTTCCTCTGAAGAGCGGGAAGCGGTCGCAATTCAGGCGCGCGAGCATGTCATGACCCACTTTGCCGTGGAGCATATGTGCAATGCGACAATTGCGCTCTACAACGACATTCTAGGCCGCTAGATCGTTATTAAATACAACGCGCATCACGCTAAATCGTCGCCATCTGCGTCTATCGCTTGACATGACCCTCCAGTTTTCTACATTCCCCGCATGATTGCGGATCCAGGACAGGGTGTTGTTCGGGAGCGGTCATGGAATGGATGGTACTCAATGGTAAACGGACAAGTAGAAATTTTGCTCCCCGATGGGAGTAAACGGGTTTTCGATAAGCCGGTTTCAGGCGCGGAGTTGGCGCAGGATATCGGCCCGGGCCTCGCAAAGGCGGCCCTCGCCCTACGAATAAACGGCGAGATGAAGGACCTGAAAACGGTCCTGGATCAGGACACGGCGATAGAAATTGTCACGTCGCGCGATGAGGATGAGAGCGTCCTTGAACTTCTGCGTCATGACGCCGCCCATGTAATGGCGGAAGCCGTAAAAGAGCTTTATCCCGAAACCCAGGTGACGATCGGGCCGGCCATTGAGAATGGATTTTACTACGATTTCGCTCGCAAGGAGCCATTTACACCTGACGATCTTGCAAAGATCGAAAAGCGGATGCACGAGATCGTTGATCGGGACGAGGAGATTATCCGCGAGGAATGGTCCCGCAGCGAAGCTGTTGAATTTTTCAAAAACAGGGGCGAGCATTACAAGGCGGACATTATCCACGCGATTCCCGAAGACCAGCCGATCGGCATTTACCGTCAGGGCGATTTCCAGGACTTGTGCCGGGGGCCTCACCTGCCTTCGACAAAGAAGCTCGGCCATGCCTTTAAGCTAATGAAGCTGGCAGGCGCCTACTGGCGTGGCGATTCACGAAATGAAATGCTGCAACGAATCTACGGCACCGCCTGGCGCAATGAAAAGGAACTCAAAGCCTACCTCCATCGGCTGGAGGAGGCGGAGCGACGCGATCATCGCAAGCTCGGCCGTGAAATGGATCTCTTCCATTTGCAGGAAGAGGCCGTTGGCATGGTTTTCTGGCATGAGA
>Ga0098035_1001308_pt1 | contig 12127 bp, 9 predicted proteins | sample 3_EtaG_FD_75046 | JGI IMG/M metagenome (GOLD analysis project Ga0098035, IMG submission 75046) | Marine viral communities from the Subarctic Pacific Ocean - 3_ETSP_OMZ_AT15126 metaG | ecosystem: Environmental > Aquatic > Marine > Oceanic | place: Pacific Ocean | collected 2015-01-07
ACGAAACCCGTTATGGCCATATTAATCGGCGGGGCCTTGTTTGGGGGCATGGCCAGCGCCCATTCAGAATCTACGGGGAACGCAGAAGCGGACTTCAGAATTGCCGAAATGAAGAAACTCGGTATGAACATGGGCGCCATTGCAAAGGTCGCCAAAGGAGAGGTAGCCTACAGCGACTCGTTGAATGACAACGCCGCGCAGATTGCCGAGATTGCGGCAAACATGCCCAAGCTTTTCCCCGAAGGATCGGGTGTCGAGGCGTCCCGCGCAAAGCCGGAAATCTGGGTAGAGAAAGATGTATTCCAGAAGGATATAGAAGATTTACAGGCAGCGGCGACGCAATTGGTTGCGGCTGTGCAAACGGGTGATCAGGCAATGATCGGTGCGGCGCTCAAGGAAACGGGCGGTACCTGCGGTGCTTGCCATAAACAGTTCCGTAAACCGAAAGACTAATACAACGCATGAGAGCGATCGCGATCATGTTACGAAGAAGAAGGCGGCTTTTTCATTTAAGGGCCGCCTTTCTGCAAATGGGGGCTTTTTTACTCACGTCGGCACTCGGTATCGGCGCGCTGCAGGCACAAGAGGTTACCGATAAGGGCGCCTATCTCACCGCGGCTGGCGGTTGTTACGGCTGTCATACGGATATCAAGAACAAGGGCGCTCCCTTTGCGGGGGGGCGTCCGCTTGAAACGCCGTTCGGCGTCTTCTATACGCCCAACATCACGCCCGATCCGGAAACCGGCATCGGCTCCTGGACAGATGAAGAATTTCTGGCTGCCCTTAAAGACGGGGTTTCACCATCCGGGCATTACTATTTCCCGGCTTTTCCCTATACCTCCTACACCAAGATGACCGATGAGGATGCGCTCGCGATCAAATCCTATCTGATGTCATTGGCACCCGTCGCGCAGGAGAACCGCGCACATGATGTGTCCGCCCCGTTTTCGTGGCGTTGGCTGCAGTGGGGATGGCGGCTCCTCTTTTTCAAGGATGGCCCATATGTACCGCCTGTGACCGCCAGTGACCCAGTTGCCCGGGGGGGGTACCTGGTCGAGGCCCTGACCCATTGCGGGGAATGCCACACGCCGCGCAACTTCCTTGGCGGAACGGACAGCAGCCTGTATCTCGCAGGTGCCGCTGCGGGCGGGGAGGGAGAGAAAGTCCCTAATATCACGCCGGATGACGCGACGGGGATCGGCGACTGGTCGGAAGCTGACCTCGTCAGCTTCATGAAGGATGGCATGATGCCTGATTTCGATAATGTCCAAGGCAGTATGGAGGAAGTGATCGACCATAGCCTGTCAAAACTGACCGAGGATGATCTCGCCGCAATCGCCGCTTACTTAAAGAGCATTCCACCGATTAATAACAAGATTCAGTAATCCAGAACGCCACATAACCCAAATTTTACTAAAGATTGCGTGAATTGCCGCAGGGGTTCATAATAGCGACATATATAGTTAATCGAGTGAGGCTCTGGTGCGCGTATTTGGTATCCTGGCGATTTTGCTGCTTTTAGTGGCAGCTCTGTTTCTTTATCACCGCAGTGACATGTTTTTCAGCTCGGAACCGCAGGGCCCGGTCGAAACCGCCGATCCGGCGAGCACCGATACTGCCACCTCCACAGCAGATGACATCAATAAGGCACCGGATACGGAACAGGCAACCGTCTCGGCTGCCAAAGTCATCGAGAAAAACCTCGATGATACTTCCGGTGACGAAGGCAAGCGCATGGCGCTCGCCCGGCCAAGCTTTGATATTATTCGAATTGATCAGAACTGCGATTTGGTGGCCGCCGGACGGGCGGAACCAAAGGCAGTCGTTGTAATTTATATTGGCAAAGACAAGACCGGTGAGGCAACGGCGTCTGCCAAAGGGGAATGGGTGTTCACGTCAAGCAAACCTCTTCCGTCGGGATCACAAACCGTGAATTTGAGCGCCCGAAACCCTGATGGTCAGGAACTGGAGTCAGGCAGCCTCGTTGTCATGAATGTGCCGGACTGCACTATCCCTGCGGACGACAGGGTTCCGGCGATTGCCATGCTTGTGCCGAAGAAGGACGCTCAGAGAACAATAAACGGACCGTCGATGAAACTTTTGCAGGTGCCTGACGCGAAAGGGGATGTTTCTGCCGCACGGGACCTCTCTCTTGGTGCCGTTAATTATGATGACGAGGGAACACTTTCTCTCTCAGGGAGGGGCAAGCCGGGCAACCGGATTACGGTGTATGTAAACAATAAGCCTGTTGGCTCGACGGAAGTCGATGACGACGGGAACTGGTCACTTGTCCCGGATCACTCGATCCCGGCCGGCAATCACACCCTCCGGATTGACCAGCATGATGAGACCGGCAAGGTCATTTCGCGGGTTGAACTACCCTTCCAGAAAGCCCCGGCAAGCGATGTAGTTCTCGCGCAGACCAGCGGCAGCTTCAGCGCCATTGTCCAGCCTGGAAACAGTCTCTGGCGCATCGCCAGGCGGGTTTATGGGGAGGGCATGGAATATACCGTGATCTATCAGGCAAATCAGGACCAGATCCGCGATCCCGATCTTATTTATCCGGGGCAGATTTTTACCCTGCCCAAGCAAGAATAGGGCGAGACCCCTTATCACCTTGTAGTGACCATCACAAAAAAGCTGCTGCGGGAAATTTCTCGGGCGAAATTGCCGGGCGTTGCGCTATGTTACTATAACTTGGGTCTATGCGGATAAATCATGAGCAATCAGACATTCGACAGTCACAGCCAGTCCGGGACACGTAGCCATTTCGCAACGTTGCGCACCCTCGGTGAATATCTTTGGGTTGGCGGGCGGCGGGATTTGAAGATCCGTGTCGTGATTGCGGTTATCCTGCTGGTAATGGCAGAGGTGGCTTCCGTCTATACGCCCTATCTCCTGAAATATATCGTTGACGACATGACAGGGGATGTTAATCCGCTCATTGTTATGCCGGCGGGCCTGATTATTGCTTTCGGCGTCGCGCGGGTCCTGACCCAGACCTTTGCCGAACTGCGTGATGCGGTGTTTGCGAAAGTCGGTCAGAACGCGATCCGGAAGGTAGCGCTAAATACCTTTCAGCATTTGCATCGTCTTTCCTTGCGGTTTCATCTGGATCGTCAGACAGGCGGCTTGAGCCGGGTTATCGAGCGGGGAACCAAGGGAATAGATTTCTTGCTCCGCTTTATGCTGTTCAACATTGCCCCGACCTTGCTCAAAATCCTGTTCATTTGCGGGATTTTGCTGGTTCAGTATGGCTGGCTTATGTCGCTGATAACCCTGGTTACGCTGGTCAGCTATATCTATTTTACGCTGACAATCACGGAATGGCGGCTGCAATTCCGCCGCACCATGAATGAGAAGGACAGCGAGGCGAACACCAAGGCCATTGATAGCCTGCTGAATTTCGAGACGGTAAAGTATTTTGGCAATGAAGCCCATGAAGCACGCCGGTTTGACAAGGCACTCGCGTCCTATGAGACCGCGGCCGTCAGGAGCAATACGACCCTTGCGTACCTGAATATCGGGCAGGGCGTCATTATCAGCATCGGCCTAATCGCGGTTCTCATCCTCTCCGCCCGCGGGGTGGTTGAAGGGATATATACCGTCGGTGATTTCGTGGCGATCCATGGCTTTATGATGCTGCTTGTCCAGCCCCTTAACTTTCTTGGCTTCGTCTATCGTGAAATCAAGCAAAGCCTGGTCGATATGGAGAAGATGTTCGAGCTACTGACCGTATCACGCGAAATCGATGATGCGCCGGGCGCAATACCGCTCGCCGAGGGAGGTGGGGAGGTCGAGTTTCATCATGTTAATTTCGGTTATGACGCCAACCGGCAGATCCTGCATGATGTCTCCTTCAAGGTGCCTTCCGGCAAGACAACGGCCATTGTCGGCCCGTCCGGCGCCGGAAAGTCGACCATATCGCGTATCTTGTTCCGCTTCTACGATGTCGATCAGGGCGACGTTACCATCGATGGTCAAAAAATTAACGATGTCACCCAGGATTCCTTGCGTGCCGCGATCGGGATCGTACCGCAGGACACGGTGCTCTTTAATGATACGATTCGCTATAACATCGCCTATGGGCGCCCCGGTGCAAGTGACGCGGAAATAGAAGAGGCGGCACGGCTCGCCAGCATCGACAAGTTCATCGAGAAATTGCCCGATGGGTTCAAGACCATGGTCGGGGAGCGGGGCCTAAAGCTTTCCGGCGGGGAGAAGCAGCGCGTTGCGATTGCGCGGGCGATCCTGAAACAGCCGCGAATTCTCCTTTTCGACGAGGCGACTTCTGCGCTTGATTCTCATACGGAGAAGGAAATACAGGCGAGCCTGGCCGAAGTCTCGAAAAACCGAACAACGCTGGTGATTGCCCATCGTCTTTCCACGGTGGTGGAGGCAGATGAAATTATCGTTCTCGAGAATGGCAGTATTCAGGAACGCGGCCGCCATCATGAGCTTCTAGCAATGGACGGGAAATATGCCGCCATGTGGACGCGTCAGCAGGAAGCGGCAACCTATCAGGAGAAACTTGAGCAGGTCCTTGATTAGAAGATAACATCGTTCCCGAATGTCGGAAATTCATCTTTTTGTTCTTTTTGACGGTGACATGCGGTATGACCTAGGTTGAGTAACAGGTCGTATGCCGAAGGGAAGATATAATGGATACGCTAAAATCAGTTCTGGTGCCGATAAATCAGGAAGGCCATCGGTTTATCGCCATATTTGCCGCGATAACCGTTGCCCTGTTCCTGTTTACCTGGCCGCTGCTTGGCTGGATCGGTGTGGTCTTGACGCTCTGGTGCGTCTATTTCTTTCGTGATCCCGATCGCCATGTGCCTACGCGGGAAGGCCTGATTGTCAGCCCGGCCGACGGGGTTGTCCAGTTGATCGAGCGCGCCGTGCCGCCGGAAGAATTAGGCATGGGGTCAGATGCGCGTCTTCGCATCAGCGTTTTCCTGAATGTTTTTAACGTACATGTTAATCGCATCCCGCTTGGCGGAACCATTGTTCGGCAGGTTTATCGCCCTGGCAAGTTTCTCAATGCCGCACTGGACAAGGCGTCGGAAGAGAATGAACGTCATGCGGTTCATCTTCGCGACAATGATGGCAATGACATCGTGTTCGTGCAGATTGCCGGCCTCGTGGCGCGACGGATCGTTTGTTATCTTGCCGACAATCAGGAAGTACGGACGGGGGAAAGATTTGGCCTTATCCGCTTCGGCAGTCGCACCGATATTTATCTTCCCGATGGCGTGGAGCCGCTGGTTGGTGTCGGACAATCGATGGTAGGTGGTGAGACGATCATTGCCGATTTGAAGGGAAAGAATGAGGCGCCAATGGCGCTGGAGGTTCGTTAAATGACCTTTCAACAGCGCCGCCGCTTGCGGTTTATGTCGCTTAACTCTCTTATACCGAACATGCTAACCCTGCTGGCCCTGTGTGCCGGACTGACGTCTGTGCGCTTCTCGCTCGACGGGAAATGGGAGATGGCGGTTATCGCGATCCTGGCGGCTGGTGTACTGGATGGTCTTGACGGACGCATGGCGCGGCTGCTCAAAAGTACTTCGAAATTCGGGGCCGAGCTTGATTCCCTTTCTGATTTCGTAAGCTTTGGCGTTGCTCCCGGTCTCGTGCTGTTTCTCTGGACACTGGAAAGCGGTCTCGGCGGGGTCGGCTGGATCATTGCCCTGATTTTTACCATATCCTGCGCGCTGCGTCTGGCGCGGTTCAATTCCATGATGGACCAGAAACAACCCGTCTGGGCCAACCGTTATTTCACCGGGATTGCGGCACCGGCGGGGGCCTCGATTTCGCTGCTGTTCATGGTAATGCACTTCTATACGGAGAGCGATTTCTTCCGCTCGGCCGTTCTGAATGCCGGCTGGATGCTGTTCATGGCCTTTATGATGGCCAGTCGTATTCCCACCTTTTCCATCAAGCGCATTCGCATCGCACGGCGGTTTATTATGCCGGTCCTGCTGCTGGTTGGCGGGTTGGCCGCGGTGCTGGCGAGCTATCCCTGGCAGTTGCTGTCCCTGATCGCGATAATTTATATGGCGACCATTCCCTTTTCCATCCTCAGCCATCGCCGACTGCTGGAGCAGGACGCTCAGAAAAATAATGACGCGGAAGATCCCGATGGGAACACCGACGATGCGGACGAGGAAGAAAAAAAGGCTTGAGGCATCTCAAGCCTTTTCGATTGGTCACATAGATATTGAACGGGACGGGCCTAGGATTGCCTATTCCGCCGGTTCAGGATGACGATTTTTCAGCGTCTTCTTCGCCGCCTTACGATCACGGCGTTTCTCCAGCGCGCGGCTGACATTTGCTCCCAGCATCAATAATGCCGGTGTCATCACAAGGGTGAGGAGCGTTGCGAAGGTGAGGCCGAACGCCACTGCCGTCGAGAGCTGTACCCACCATTGAGAGGAGGGCGCCCCGGTCACGACTTCACGGGAGACGAAATCAATATTGATTTGCAGCGTCATGGGCAACAGGCCAAAAATCGTCGTAACGGTCGTCAGCATCACAGGACGCAGACGCTGGGCGCCGGTCCTGAGAACTGCTTCCATTGCCTCCATGCCCTGCTTGCGTAAATGCGCATAGGTATCGATCAGAACGATATTGTTGTTCACCACGATACCTGCAAGGGCGATGACCCCGACGCCCGTCATGACGATGCCGAAAGGCTGCCCGGTAATAATCAGACCCACGAACACACCGATCGTCGACATGATTACCGCCGTCAGGATCAGAAAGGCGTGATAGAAGCTGTTAAACTGGGTCACCAGAATAATCGCCATGATAAAGAGGGCGACCGCAAACGCCTTGCCAAGGAACTCCCCGGCCTTTTTCTGTTCTTCGTCCTGACCCTTGAATACATAGGATACTTCGGGGTCAATGTTCGCCTCATTCTCCATCCATGCCTGAATTTCCTTGACCTTGTCATCGACCAGCACGCCGGCGGCAACATTGGCCTTGACCGTCATAATCCGTTCGGAGTCTGACCGGCTGACCGTGCCGACTTTCTGGCGGGCTTCGCGTTTGACGAAGTTGGAAATAGGGACCATGCCGTTGTTGGTCATCACACGTAGGTTGTCCAGCTGGTCGATACTGCGTTTGTCGTCGGGAAAGCGAAGACGGATATCAATCTCGTCATCGGCATCATTCGGGCGATACTCGTCCGCCTTGATGCCATTAGTGACAAGCTGGATCGTTTTGCCGACCGACTGTATATCCGCACCGAAACGCCCTGCCTGGGCACGATCGACCGTGACCTGCCACTCAATGCCGGGAATAGGGCGGCTATCTTCAAGGTCAATCAGGTCACTGACATTGGTTTCAAGATGATTCCGTATTTTCGCCACTTCAATCGGAAGAAGGTCCGGATTGCGCGACGAAAGCTGAATCTGGACATGTTTACCCGTTGGCGGGCCATTATCCGGTTTGCGTGCTTCCACGATAATGCCTGTGAGGTGGGCCGTTCTTTCGCGGATATCAGCAAAGATTTCGTCGACCGGACGGCGCTCCTGCCAGTCCTTGAACTCCATTTGAATGACGCCAATTACGTCTTCAGAAACATTTTGACCGCCGCCGGTGGAACCCGAGCGGGAATAAAGCCCCTCAAAATCATCAAGTTTCAGAATCTCTGCTTCGACTTCCCTGACAAGCTGGTCTTTCTCGTCCGTTGACATATTTCCGCGCGCATGCACATAGACCAGCGCCATTTCCGGTTCAACGTCCGGGAAAAATTCGACGCCATTGCCATGTGTCGCGTAATAGCCCTGTACCCCGACCAGGGTTATAAGACCAACAAAGACGATCTTCGCAGGATGCCTAATGCACATCGCAAGGAAACGCACGTAACGGCCCGTAAACCCGCCCAGGCTTCGAATGTCGCCGCTCTCCGCAGCGGCCAGCGCCGCAAGGGTTTTCGAATTAGTCGTTCCTGCCTTGCCGAATACGGATCCCAAGGTCGGCACGAAAATAAGTGCCATCAGCAGCGAACCGGTCAGCGTCGTGATCAGCGTGAGGGGAAGGTACTTCATGAATTCTCCGACCACGCCCGGCCAGAACATCAGTGGCATGAAAACGGCGAGTGTCGTCGCGGTTGAGGCGATAATCGGCCAGGCCATGCGTTTGGCGGCGAGCGCATAGGCATCTTTCTTGTTGATGCCTTCCGCCATCTTCCGGTCGGCGAACTCCGTCACCACAATCGCCCCGTCCACCAGCATGCCGACAGCAAGGATAAGGCCGAACAGCACGACAATATTGATGGTCAGCCCGAACAGGTACATATAAAGGATGCCGATCAGGAATGAGCCGGGAATAGACAGCCCGACAAGGCCGGCTGTGCGGACACCCAGCGCACTAATAACCACGATCATGACCAGAATGATGGCGCTGATAATATTGTTCTGCAGGTCCAGCAGCATATTGCGGATATCTTCGGACCGATCCTGTGAGTAGGTTACGACCACATTCTCGGGCCAGTATTTCTGCTCATCGGCGACGGCCTGTTTGACGGATTCAATCGTCTCAATGATATTTTCACCGACGCGCTTCTTGATTTCCAGGGCGACGGCCGGTCGGCCGTTCAGCCGGGCATAGCTATCGGCGTCCTTGAAGGTGCGTCGCACTTCGGTTACATCGCGAAGCGTGACAACGCCTTCGTTATTCACCTTCACGGGAATGTCCAGAACATCCGAGGCCGTCTTGTACAGGCCCGGAACCTTGATCGCAAACCGGCCCTTGCCTGTATCCATGGAGCCGGCGGCAACCAGCTTGTTGTTCGAGACAACCGCACTGGCAAGCTCGGCATTTGATATCTTGTAGCTTTCGAGCTTTACAGGATCGATGATTACTTCCAGCACTTCTTCGCGGTCACCACCGATGTCAGCTTCGAGCACGCCCGGCAGGCCTTCTACGCGGTCCTCAAGATTCTTCGCCAGCTTGATCAGCGCCCGGAGCGGCACATCGCCCGAAAGGGTCACAACAATGACCGGGAAAAGCGCGAAATTAACCTCGTTTACGGTTGGATCGTCCGTTTCCTGCGGCAGTTCATTTTTGGCGATATCGACTTTTTCACGCACGTCCTGCAGAGCCTTGTCGACGTCGAAGCCTGCATCGAATTCAAGCGTAACGGAGGCATGGCCTTCCGAGGCACTTGCCGTCATTTCCTTGACGCCCTCGATTGAGCGCAGCTCCAGTTCCATCGGCCGGATCAGCAGCCGCTCCCCATCTTCCGGCGAGATGCCTTCATGGGTCATGGACACGTAAATAATCGGGATATTGATGTCCGGATCGGATTCTTTCGCAATGTCAATATAGGCGTAAGCGCCGGCCACCAATATCAGCAGGAGTGCCGATATAACCGTTCGGGAACGGTTGATGGCGGCGTCAATAAGTGCGTTCATTGGGATGCCTCGGCAACAAAGAGGTCAGGTTTCACCTTGTCGCCCGCCCGTACAAAATCCTGTCCGACGACGATCAGGCGAACAGTTTCCGGCAGTCCCTGGACCCAAATGCCTTCCGGTGTGTCCGAGAGGATCCGGACCGGGTGAAATTCGACAATATCGTTCTCCCCAACCGTTCGAAGGCCAAGAACGCCGGCGTCATTCAGCGTCAGGTACGCCGGGGAGAGGAAATGCGCCGCAACCGAGCTCGTCTTGAAGGTGATTTCCGCCGTTACGCCGCTCCGGAGCTTATAGCCATCATTGGGTACTTCCAGTTCTACGCGAAAGGTCCGTGTTTCAGGTTCCGCGACCCTCCCGATGAACTTGACCTTGCCATTTACCGTTTCCCCGGTCACCAGCTTCGCCGACCCTTCGCCGCCCACTTCTATTTTTCCGACCTGGAGTTCGGATATCTGTCCCGTGATCAATAAAGGATCGCTTTCCACGATTGTGGCAATGCTATTTCCGTCCTTGACGAAATCGCCGACCTCTGCCGCGCGCGCTTCGATATACCCATCGAAGGGCGCCGTGATTACCAGATCATTCAGGCGGATTTTCATGGCGGTGACCTGGGCATTCGCACTATCGAGCTGGGCCTGGGCACTTGCGAATGTTGTATCGGAACTGAATCCCTTTTTATTCAGTTTTTTTGCCGCGTTAAACTCGATTTCACGCTGTCGGACAAGTGCCTGTGCTTCCTGCAGACGCGCCTGGTTATCCTTGACGTCAAAGCTGACGATGCGATCGCCTGCCTTGACCCGATCTCCTTCATCCACATGTATCTTCTTCACCCGGCCAGAAATCTCGGCTTTTAGATCAACAACCCGGTTTGCTTCCGTTCTTCCATGAACGATGATTTCCTGCTCCCGCGGCTGGGCTGTCGAGATCGCATAACGTACCCCCATGATCTTGGGCTGGTTTTTTTCCGTTTCGGCGGTTTCCGCGGTAGTACTTTCTGCCTTGGTTGCCGCAACAGCATCACCGGAGCTGCTCTCACTGTCATTGCCCATGTCGATCTGTCCGGACGCAATCCAGGCCGTAACGCCTACGGCGATAATTATTGCGATGATGATTGAGCGGTTCACAGTGGTACCTCTTTTTGTCGAGTATGTTTAAAGTTGCATCATTCGGCGGCGCGATTGCCCATTAACGCATCCGCTTCCAGCAAGTGTCTATTCTCTTGCAGGTAATCTATTTCCGCCTGATACATTTTTAGACCGAAATTGCATAGAAACCGGTCCCTGTCCGTCATCTTGGTTTGACAATCGTCGTACAATGACTCGATTTTCTGGGCGCGATCCTTAATTCTGTCGTCGATAAGTTCTGAGATCACCGATGCCGGCAGAAGATGGGAAAACATCAAGGTCGCCAGGAATTCCGACCGGAATCGATCTGCCGCCGGTTTTTTCATGATGGCATCGAAAAACTGATAGCGGCCGTTCGCGGTAATGGAATAAATTTTCTTGTCAGGCCGCTTTTCCTGGCTGAATTCCCGACAGGAGACAAGGCCTTCTTCCGTCAGCTTGTTAAGCGCGGGATAGATTGACCCGAAACTGGCGTGGAATATCAGGCCCAGTCGATCTTCGAAGGTCTTTTTAATCTCATAGCCGCTCGCATCCCCCATTGTGAGAATGCCAAGGCATAAAGTGCGAATATCCATTAATTCAACTTAGTCTGTATAATGTCGAGAAACGCGCCCACGTTATTACTCGAAATTAGATTTTCGATATTTCGAACGAATATATATCGAACTGATATAATTTCAAAATAAAATATAGATTAATTTTTGATTGCTGCATGTGATCGGGGTCACGGAGAATAAACATTTCGTGAATGCCGCATATCCGGGTGTGCAATCGGTAGGATTGCATTAAAAAAGCGACCTGCGGCCGCTTTCTCCAGTTTATCCTGAAATCGCGAGGTTGGGCCTACATTTGACGGTAGAAAATATGATTGCCGATATTGGCGGTTACTTTCAGGCTCTTCGACCAGGTCGGGGAGACATAATTCGCGTGGTAGAAGGTCGCATCGCCGGAAAGGTCTCGCATATTACCGCCTCTGACTAGGCTGGCCACCATCAGTGCCCTTTGCCAGGAAACCTGGTCCGTCGCGGTGTCTGATTTACCGTCGCAGGCAAAGGAGAACTGGCAGGCATTACGGCGCGAGCTGCCTTCAAATACCACCTTGCAATAGGATGTGCCCTTTGCCGCGACGCGGTTATGGACGACCTGGGCTACCGCGACCTGCCCGCTGAAAGGTTCACCGCGTGCCTCGAAATAAACTGCCTGAGCTAGGCATTTGGTCTCGGGGTCATTATCGGAAGAGGCGACGAGAGTCGTTGCGGCAGGCATGAATGTCGCCATTACAAGAAACAGCAAGGACAGAAAGGAAACTGTCAAAATGCTCAGGGTTTTCAAATACATTTGTGCCCCCATTACTTGAATGCAAGCTTACATTGTTATTAACGACGCTTGCATTAAGCGGGCGGAAGTAGGCAAAATTATGGCAGTTTTTCTGAAAGACGGGATTCCCGACGTCGCTGGCGTATTTCTTTTAGAACGTCCATTTTCTCTACATTGGTCATCAAAACCCAGCCGCCGATTTCATTTCTTGTGCGGAAACATCCCCGGCAAAAGAGGTTTTGCGTATCCATGCTGCAAATTCCG
>Ga0098035_1001309_pt1 | contig 12124 bp, 30 predicted proteins | sample 3_EtaG_FD_75046 | JGI IMG/M metagenome (GOLD analysis project Ga0098035, IMG submission 75046) | Marine viral communities from the Subarctic Pacific Ocean - 3_ETSP_OMZ_AT15126 metaG | ecosystem: Environmental > Aquatic > Marine > Oceanic | place: Pacific Ocean | collected 2015-01-07
ATCCGTCTTAACTTTTAGCTTCTCTATTCTTAAAAAAGATTGAGAACCAAATTTAAGTTTTATTTGAGTTATTTGCGCTTCATCTAAAGGATTTCTTTGAAACCCTTTATGTTTATAGCCGTAACTATGCATCAGTTCGTGAGCAAAGAGTTGAGAAAATTGACTTAAATTTTCTTTAGTTTCTTCACTAACTCTTAAACGCAAATCCCAACCGTCTCCATATACTCTACCTATATAAGCACGACCAGAATATCCATACGACCTATTTTCAACCTGAACTTTTAAAGTCCACCAATGCTTTAATCTACCTTCTTTTTTAGCAATTAACTTATGTATAAAAGAAAATAAAGATTGGAGTTTTTTATTATCCAGATTAGTTGTATTTTTTATTATCTGCATATTTCCTCTTTTAGTTTTGTGTCATAAACTCATCAGTGCTAGTTAGACACTTACTAGCATACAGGCGACTGTATATCGCCTGTTTCGTCTTTATATCATTCTTTGTATTTCCATATTGTGAGCAACAAAACTTATCCCAATAAAAGTTGAATCTTTTTGAGATTTTTTTAAGTAATCTTCCAAAAGTAAAGTTTCTGGTATATAAAAAGGCGCGTGAGCCTTACAAACAGAAAATTTAGTTTCCTTTGCTTCTTTACAATCAAACAAATTACTATCTTTGTAATCTGCCCTTAATGTTTCTTCAGTATGTATTTGGATAATTTCTTCTCCATTCCATTTACATAGATATTTAACAATATGATCGCCTGTTAATGTGATTGACTGTTTCATTATTTCCTCCTGAAACTTGGTAATTGTAATATTGGCTTTTTCACATTAGGTAAAAAAGTAATATTAGGAAACATTGAAGATGTTAAAGCATCACACATAATGCTTTCATTAATAGTCCAAACCATACCGCAAAAAATATTCCATCTCCATTTATCTTTTGCCTCTTGTTTAGATTCTTTAGGCATTTGTGAAAGCAAACATTTTAATTGCTTTTTAACATTTGCCTTATTTGAAAAAGTTAAAGGAAGTATTTTATTAAATCCTTTAATCTTTATTTTTATTGTTTTCATCTTTACCTCTTTTAGTTTTTGTTGATAGGACTGCCATCATCAGTAATTATCAATCCACGATAATTAGACTAGCGAGTTATGATTCGCTAGTTTCGGCTTTAAAATATGTTTTTTTAAGAATCCGCCTTGCCTTGCTTCGTGTTATGTCTTTCTTTATCTTCGTATTTTAATAATTGTTTTTCCATTTCTTTTATTCCTTTCGTATGCCTTTTGATAAACTCAAGAGCAAAACTTATATCGTTCCCATCTCTAAGTATATTAATAGCTTTTAATAATGTTTCTATTAAATCTGCTCTTTGTTTTTTATCTTCTTTTATATTTTTCATGTTCTCCTCTTTTAGTTTTTCATATTAAAGTGAATATGAATTACACTAGCTAACTCATCAGTATAACTTGCTAAAGGTTATAAAAACTAAAAGGTGGTTTTTACAAGCTAAAAAATGAATTAAAGCCTTGCCACTTGACCAAGATTCTTTACTAAATCCTCCAGAGGTGGTTTTGGTTGAACGTCCTAACTCTATTGAGTTAAGTTAAGCGAAGTTCCCCAAATACAAAAAATTACCGATTTGGACTCGGATAATTTTTTTAAGTAGAAAATCTACAACCGTTGATAAAACGGCATTTATAGGAGATAATTTCCATTTCAGAAAATTAATCCCTTTTGAAAAACACAACAGAATAGCAAGTGCCATTTTCATAAGTGGGGTAATACCTCCCACAACTGAAATTTTCAAAAGTTTATAAATGTATAATTTTTCGATCATGGGGAGATTATAAACAAGCCTATATAGGTGTAAATACATTAAAAACTGTGGACTAATGGGTGTTTTATACACTATATTTACAATAGTAACAAACTCTGTTGTAATAATAACCATTGAAATAAAAACTTAATTATTGATACAACCGCAGTCAAATAAATTAAATTGCTTTTAATGACAAAATTGGTTAAATCAAAAATTAGGCATTATGAAACTTATATTTCACATCTGCCTCTTTTAGTTGGTGGGCGAGTTCAAACCAATTTCTCGCCCACTTTTAAATCAATCACACATTGCAGGAGAAATTATGACACTTAATTGTTCTAATGGAATTGGACTAGAATTAAATGCTGGATTTAATAATAAGGTTTTAGGTACTCGCATTAAACAAAGGCGATTAGAATTAAATTTAACACAAACAAAGCTTGGTAATGCTCTCAATGTTTCGTTCCAACAAATACAAAAATATGAAAAAGGTACTAATGGTATTAGTGCAGTGCGTATTTTACATTTATCTAATTATTTAGAAAAACCAGTTCATTATTTTTTTGAAGGTTATGACAGTTATGATCAAAGTCCAAGTAGATAAAATTTGGTTAGGCAAAGTAAGTGTAAGAGATTACATTTATAAAAAGGCATTAAGGAAAAAAGATTCTTTAGGCATTACTCATGGAAAAGAATTTATGATTATTCCTTATCATCAATTAAAGAAAGCTAGAGAATATACTAACCAAAACTTTCAATCTAAATTTAATTCAAAAACATATCGTTTGGTAGATTTTAATTGGAAACCATATAAAGAACCTGATCCCAACCAAAAGGAATTATTATGAAAATAAAGGATATTTTAAAAATAGAAAGCATTATAGATAAAAGGGAAACCCCTAGTGATATATTAGAATTTTTAGATCAAACGTATTATTCTAAATCTAAAGACGAACATATTTATTATGGTAATATGCACATCGTTCATTTTCTCAGGGTATTTTTAAATAAAGATTATCTTGAAGATATGTTTAGTAAAATAATTAAACTACATAATGAATCAGTTGAAGATGGAAGCTATTACAAAAAGTACCCTGAAATAAAACCACTTAAAGATTCAAATGGAAGATGATATATTTAAAAAATTACATACCGATATGGCAAAAGTTTTTACTATTTCATTAAAAGAAGTTAAGGATAATAATTTTATTTTAAGTCCTAAATATTATGCCAAGAAAAAAAACATTGAGGAAAGCAGAAAAAATACACCTATCGAAAGTAAGGGAGATCGGGTGTATAGCTTGTCGAAAAATGAATCTAAAAAGTGAAGCAATAATTCATCATATTAGAAAACATACTGGTTTAAGTTTAAGACCTTCTCCTTATCAAGTAATTCCTTTATGTCCTCAACATCACAACATGGGGAATGAGTCTATCCATTTAAATAAAAAAGTTTTTATTAACAAATTTGGTACCGAACAATCCTTATTAAAAGAAACTCAAAAATTAATTAAACAACAGGAAAGGAATTATTTATTTAATGGTTAAAAATTGGAACAAATTATCTCAAGGAGATAAAAATTATTGGATCATGGTTTATCAAGGTCATTCAAAATTAACTCATTCTTCAGATGTACCCTCTCAATATATTGAACATATTGAAAAAATTGAAAAAAAGAGGAAAAACAAAGAATTAGAAGAAGATAAAAAATACAATCCTTGGAAATATAAAGAAACTTGTTTAGGCAAAAGAGGTTTAATGAGATGACAGATAAAGAAATAAATGACAAATAAATATACTTGGGAAGAACAGAAAAAAATAGTTAAAGATTATTCTAAATTAATTAGAAAAAAAACAATGACAACAACAGATAAACCTAATAAAAATGATTATCAACCTTTAGTATTAGATATAAAATTTTATCTTGTTGATGATGATGGCAATTCACTTGATAATAAAGATGGTACTTCCAAAGAATTTAGAATTAAAGATGGTTTTAGATTTAAACCTTTAGAATATTTATGTGATGATTTTGATACAGATATATTGGAAGAAATTACAAATGACAGATAAAGTACCTAATAAATTTCACGCATTACAATTATTTACTGATACTTTTTCGGCTGAAACAGTACATCTAACCAACGAACAAGAAGGAATTTATATTAGATTATTATGTTTTGCTTGGACTAAAAATACCAAACCTTTTTCAAATGATAATGCTTATAGAATCTGCCAATGTATAAATGATAATTGCAAAACAAACGTAGATAAACTTTTAAAAGAATTTTTTATTTGTGGAAAAGGTGGAAATAGCTGGACACATAAAAGATTAGTAGAGGAACATAAGTTTTTAACTGATAAATATAATAAACAATCAAGTGCTGGTAAACTGGGTATGAAAGTTCGTTATAATTCCGTTAATAACAAAACGATAACTCCTATACCTATACCTAATCCTATACCTAATAAAAATATATATAAAACCTCTTTTGAAAAGCTTTGGGATTTATTAACTATTAAACGAGGCGCGAAATATAAGGCTTTTAAAGTGTGGCAAAAATGTAACACAGAAATGCCACAATTGGAAAGAACAGCGGAAATTTATAACGAACAGCAAAAAGGTAAAGACGCCTCATTTGTGCCACATTTTAGCACTTGGTTATCTCAAAAAAGGTGGGAAACACAAGAACAGGATCAAAAATTTCACGTGAAACACGAGCCAACTATTGTAGATAAGTATAAATCTCTAGGTTATCAACATAGAGGTTCGGAGGGGCAATATGAACAGTTTTTAAAAGGTAATAAAAAATATAGATTACATAAATTTAAGCCTGATGCTCAATTAGAAACAGAGCCCTAATTCCGATCCTGCCGAGAGGTATTTCGGAAGCCCAAGGGCGAAGCTCCCTCCTTTGAAACGGTAGCCAATCGCCCTTGTGGTAATCTTAATTATATGCTAATTTCAATTCCACAGTTGAATGGTGGAACAAAAGATGTACCACAGTTGAGCAGTGGAATATAAAATGAAAAAAGTGGCAAAATCAAGTTTTATACGAAACGTTAAGTTCTTTTTAAGAATTTTTCTTAAAGTACGAAGAATTATTATTAAATTAAAACTAGAAAATAAGGTGCTTAAAAGCAGAATTGCTGAATTAACTTATAAAAACATTTACGATTTAGAGGGTTTTCAATCACATAAAAAATTATATAAAAATTACGTAAATAAATTGAATTAAACTTATTTATGCCACATTCTCATTTTAATAATGTAATTGATCACAGATTAGTAGTAGGTTAGATTAAGCTATGAGGACGAATTATTTTTTTACCCTCTTGTTTAAATGTTAATTAGTCCAGAAAAGAAACTAATGATATGCTTAAAAGCCTCTAACCTATGAAAGTCCAAACTATCAATATTGATAAAATCATTCCTTACGCTAACAATCCTAGAAAAAACCAAAACATAGATAAAGTCGCTAATTCCATAAAAGAATTTGGGTTTAGGCAACCACTTGTTGTTGATAAGCATTATAATATTGTAGCAGGCCATACTCGTTACCAAGCCGCCAAACAAATAGGTTTAAAAGAAGTTCCTGTTCACATTGCTAATCTCAATAAAGAACAATTAAAAGCATATAGGATTGCTGATAATAGAGTTAATCAGGAAAGTGAGTGGGATTATCAATTACTACACAATGAATTAAAAGATTTAATTAACGAAGATTACAATATGTTTACTTTAGGATTCGAAGGTCTTGAACTTGAAAATATCATTCACGCCGATAATTTCTCTACTAAATGGCTTGACCAAATGAAAGAGTGGAAGAATATGCCAGAATTTAAACATGATGATAAGACTCCTTATAAAAGGTTGGTAGTTAATTTTGAAACTAAAAAAGATGTAGATTCCTTTTTTAAATTAATTAAACAGGAATATACCGACAAAACTCAATACGTTAATATTCCAAAAAGAAAACAACAAGTGTTAAAAGACAAGGGGTATGTTTCAAAATAATCCGCAGTTTCCTTTGTATATTCCGTCAAAAGGAAGATTTAAACAGCGATTAACAGTTAAAGCATTGGAAGAAATGAAAATACCCTATACTGTTATTGTTGAAGAACAGGAATACAAGGACTACGTTTCTGTTATTAATAAAAAAAATATTTTAGTATTAGATAAAACTTATCAGAAGAATTATGATACTTGCGATAATTTAGGAGATACTAAAAGTAAGGGGCCAGGGGCGGCTAGAAATTTTGCTTGGGAACATTCCATTAATAATAATCATAAATGGCATTGGGTCATGGACGATAATATAGCTTATTTTGCACGATTTAATCGCAATTTAAGGATTAGGTGTTATGACGGTACTCCGTTTAAAGTTATGGAAGATTTTACTTTACGTTATAAAAATGTAGCTATGTCAGGCCCATCTTACCTAATGTTTGTAACTGATAGAGATGCACCTCGTTATCCGCCTTTCACAGTGAATACTAGGATTTATTCTTGTAATTTAATTCGCAATGATATTCCTTTTCGTTGGAGAGGTAGGTATAATGAAGATACCGATATATCTTTAAGAATATTAAAGGCTGGGTGGTGTACCATTCAATTCAATGCTTTTTTGCAACACAAAACAAATACTCAAGCTATGAAAGGGGGGAATACAGATGATTTTTACCTTAAAGAAGGCACCATTCCTAAAACAAAAATGCAAATTCAATTACACCCTGATGTTTCTAAAGCTGTTTGGAGATTCGGTAGAGTACATCATTACGTTGATTATAGTAAGTTTAAAAAAGAAAATAGACTAATCCTTAAAGATAAATTAAAGATTAGTAGTAAGCCTAATGAATATGGTTTGACCTTAATTAAAAAATAGTTAAAAAGGACATAATGGCACGACCTAAAGCAATTATAGATACAGAAGCAATTAAGAAATTAGCACAACTACATTGTACTTTTGACGAAATTGCACAATTTTGTAATGTTTCTACAAAGACTTTACAGAGGCGTTTTGTCCACACTATAAAAAAGGGGCGTGAGATGGGCAAAATTAGTTTAAGGAGAGCACAATTTGAAAAGGCTTTAAGCGGTAATGTAGTAATGCAAATATGGTTAGGTAAACAACATTTAGATCAAAGAGATAGACAGGAGATTACAAGTCTCCACGAACCTTTGCCTTTAATCATAGAGGGTAAAAGTGGTTGATAGTATTTTAGCTTTTATTGAGAAGTGGTCATCAAAAATTAATGTATGGGCTTGGGATTTAAGGTGGAAAGATAGGAAAGATACTACCCACGCAGAATGGATTAAAGGATACAATAAATGGAAAGCCCAAAAACCTACGAACAATTAAAAAGTCAAAACAATGTATTATCTATAACAGTTAAAAAGTTAAGTGAGTTTTTAGCTAATGCTAAAAAAACTATTAAAGAACGCGATGATAGAATGGCTGAATTATTAGAACAAGAGAATGCTCATCAAAAATTAAATGGTAAAATGCAATTAAGAATTACTGAATTAGAACAAGAAACGTCAGAAACTAAAATAGACAATAAAAAACAAACTGATCGAATTAATGATTACCTCGATCAAATTAAAAAAATGAATGATACAGTTAATCAGTTAAGAAAAAGCGGAGCATTATGACTGATAAAGAAATATTTAAAGGGGTTACCTACCACTCTCTTGATAAACAAATTGATGGCACTCATTACAAAGGATTTAAAATTGAACCAGCACAATTTATTTCAGAAAACAATTTAGAATGGGCAGAGGGGGAAGCTATCAAATATATTTGCCGACACAAATTAAAAGGGAAAGAAAAAAGTTTAAGAAAAGCAATTCATTGTATTGAGATAATTATTGAAAGGGATTATAGCTAATGAATGAAATTTGTTTTAATAATTTGGGTATGTACTTTTTTAGAAGGTAAGGCATGCCTAACCCCCCAACAATATCCTTTAATATACGACAGTTGGTATGAATGTAATCGCGATGCACTTAAAAAATCCAGTATTCTTTTAAGTAAAATGGGGTATAAATATGTTAATGATAATAAAATTGGGATTAAATATCATTGTAAAACTATTGAAACACGTTCTTCTTAATGTTTAATGAAGCTGAATTTAACTAAACCTCAATTAGATGTATTCAAAGCAAAACAGCGATTCAAAATATTAATAAGCGGTAGGCGATTTGGCAAAACCTTTTTAGCTATTGCTGAAATAATGAAATATGCCAGTCAAATTAATAAAAAGATATGGTATGTGGCTCCAACCTATAAACAAGCTAAAACAATTTGTTGGTCAGATTTAAAGGCGTTATTAAGTAAGTTTAATTGGATTGATGATATTAACGAAAGTGATTTACATATTACAATCAAACAAACAGGATCTCAAATATGGCTAAAGGGTGCTGATAACTATGATAATTTAAGAGGTGTTGGTGTAGATTTTTTATGCCTTGATGAGTTTGCTGATATACCTCCTAAAGCATGGTACGAAGTATTAAGAGCAAGTATAGCAGATAGATTAGGCAACGTTTTATTTTTAGGAACTCCCAGGGGTTTCGGTAATTGGGCTTACGAACTCTTTTTAAAAGATCAAACAGATAAAAAATGGAAATCTTTTAAATACACTACATTAGAGGGAGGTATAGTTACTAAAGACGAAATAGAACAGGCTAAAAAAGATTTAGATATAAGAACTTTTAGGCAAGAATACCAAGCTAGTTTCGAACAATATGCTGGTGTTATTTATTATAACTTTGATCCTATTGAGAATATTCAAGTTAAAACTAAAATAAGTAAAAAATATCCTATTCATATAGGTTTGGATTTTAATATTGATCCTATGAGTGCTTGTGTTTGTCAGCTTATTGATAATAAACTTCATTTTTTTGAGGAGATTATTATTTACTCATCTAATACAGATGAAATAGCAAAAGAGATTAGTGAAAAATACAGAGGTTGGAAGATATTTGTTTATCCTGATCCAGCTTGTAGGCAAAGAAAAACAAGTGCTGGCGGAAAAACAGATTTAAGTATATTACAAAATTATGGTTTTATATGTAAATTGAGAGGAAGGCATACGCAAGTTAGAGATAGAATCAATGCAGTCAATTCAAAATTAAAAAATGCCAAAGGTATTCGGCACATTTTCATTGATCCTACTTGTAAAATAATGATAAAAGGATTACAAAGACAATTATACAAAGAAGGAACAAATATACCTGATAAAGCAAATGGACTGGATCACATGAATGACGCATTAGGATATTTGGTTGACTTTTTATATCCTATAAGATCAGAAGTAAAAATAGAAGATATAGGTAGATGGAGAATTTTAGAACATGGCATATAGTTTCCAAGAAATAATTAGAACCCACCAAGATTATGACGACCACCACAATCAATGGTCTTATTTTATCAGAAGTTATTTAGGGGGTATAGAATATAAAAACGGAAGTTATTTACATAGATACGCATTAGAATTAGATTTAGAATATGCTAAACGAGTTAATAATACTGCATTAGACAATCATTGCCGTAATGTAGTTCAGATTTATTCTTCATTCTTATTTAGAGTTCCAGCAACAAGAGAATTAGGTAGTTTAAAGGAAGAACCATCAATTGATAATTTTATAAAAGATTGTGATTTAGAGGGAAACTCATTTGAATCTCAAATTAAACAAGCACAAATTTATGCTTCAATATATGGAAGTTGTTGGTTAATCCTAGATAAACCCTCTACTAACCTTAATACTAGAGCAGATGAGCTTCAACAAGATATACGCCCTTATTTAACACTCGTCACTCCTGAAAATGTTTTGGATTGGAATTTTAAAAGAGAATTGAATGGTAAATATTCTTTAGATTTTTTAAAGGTTCGTGAGGAGGTAGATAAAAGAGGAGGTGTTTATTATAGGATATGGACTCCTGAAACTATTGAATGTTATTATCAACGTAATAATAGAACCGACCCTATCTTAAAAGAAAGTTTTCCAAATCAAATAGGGAGAATACCAGCCATTATTTTATATAATCAAAAATCTCATAAACGTGGAATAGGATTAAGTGATCTTACAGATATTGCCGATTTACAAAAAGGAATTTATAATGAATATTCAGAAATAGAACAGTTAATAAGACTATCTAACAATCCTAGTTTAGTCAAAACTCCTGATGTTAATGCCTCTGCTGGTGCTGGGGCTATTATTAATATGCCTGACGGACTTGACCCTAATCTTAAACCTTACTTATTACAACCAAGCGGTCAAAATTTAACTTCTATTATGGAGTGTATTAACAAAAAAGTTGAAGCCATTGATAGAATTTCTCACATAGGTTCTGTAAGAGCAACAGCACAAGGAACACAATCAGGTATAGCTTTACAAACTGAATTTCAATTACTTAATGCTAAATTATCTGAAAAAGCAGATAACCTACAAATTGCGGAAGAAAATTTATTTAGAATATATGCTTTATTTCAAAACAAAGCATTTGATGGAGAAATTACTTATCCTGATACTTTTAATTTAAGAGATTATGCGACTGATTTGCAATATTATTTACAAGCGAAGAATAGTGGAGTACAATCCCCAGCTTTTATCAAGGAAATAGATAAAGAAATTGCCAGAGGTGTTGTGGAAGATAGTAATGCACTAGATGCTATTATTGAAGAAATAGATAATACAAGTGGTACTGGAGAATTTACTCAAAAAGAAGTTAATCAAGAAGAAGTAGAAAATGAACCAGTAGGTTAATGGCTAAACCAAGAGCTTATGGCTATGTTCATTTTACACAAAATAGACGTAAAAAAAAAGGTCGCCACGCCAAATCCTATTCCAAAAGAATCCCCCATAAAAAGAAATATAGAGGTCAAGGCAGATAATTTTTTTATTATTGCATTTACTGTATTAGGCTTTATGGTTTGCTTACCAATCTATATGATAGTTACTCTATGAGTAGGAAAAATAATTTTTATCCTAATGGCGAATTTATACATTATACTTTACCTGAAAGTTTTATTTTAAGTAAAACTAAACAGGCTTGTGGTAATTGCGCCATGTATTCTAATCGCAGAAGTTATTGTGGTACTTGGAAAGCTCCTGGTGTTAAAGATACCTACACTTGCCATCAATGGAGATGGAGGCGTTTTAAAAGATAATGCAAGGTTTAACTAAAAAACAATATGGTATTTACGATTATATTAAAAAATATATAGAACAAAATAAATACTCCCCCTCTTACGAAGAAATTAAAAAAGCAATTCAACTATCATCTAAAAGCGGTGTTTATTGTTATATAAAAGCATTAGAGGAAAGGGGTTGGCTTACAAGAATACATGGTAAGGCACGGAGTATTAAATTAATTAAATGAAATTTTTAACTGTATTTGTTATTTTAGTTACTATTGATGGTTACCAAATAAAAGATTTTACAAAAGACACTAAAGATACTTGTTTTGAATCTGGAGATAAGATAATAAAAGAAATAGCAAATTATTATGACGAAAGAAATAATAACCCCAAGCTACAAGGGTGGTACACTCCAACAGGGGCATTGGTTTTTGGGTTTTATTGTTAATTTATGCAGATAATTATAGCTATTTTATTAATGAGTAATGTGGAGACTCAATTGGAATTAAAAAGTAATAATGAATATAAAATGGTTAAAAATACAGTTAAAATTATACGTTTAGTTAATGGAATAAAATGAAAAATAAAAAAACTAAAAAACTTAAATGTTCTTGTGCAACCTCTACAAAAGCACAAATGGATTTAATCTTACACGAAGTAAGACAACAACGTAAAGATATTAACGATTTAAAAGCATTTATGAATAAATCAAAAGGCACTATTTCTGTATTAATGTTTTTTGCTGGGCTTGTAGGAATGTTTGTGTGGGGTTGGAATCAATTTAAATGAAGATTAACGATTGCACGAAATGTGGGCATATTTGCCATTGTGTCCTTGATAAAAAGGAACATAGATTACTTTCAGAGTGTATTTGTGGGGAATGTAAATGCCAAGACAGAAATGAAGATGCGTCTTACGAAAATAATAGTAGTTTAATAAGGGTTGTAACTTAATATACACGTGAGGTTTCACAGTTAGACCTTAATAATAATGAAAGGAGATAAATATGTTTAATTTTGAATTAAAATTTCCAACTTATAAAGACTGGAAAGCAAGTGCTGAAAAATATACTTCGCAAGTACAGAAATTTTATAAAGATTTTTGGAATGATATTTGGATTAATTACCCTAAAAACGATAGTTAATAAATGA
>Ga0098035_1001314_pt1 | contig 12107 bp, 22 predicted proteins | sample 3_EtaG_FD_75046 | JGI IMG/M metagenome (GOLD analysis project Ga0098035, IMG submission 75046) | Marine viral communities from the Subarctic Pacific Ocean - 3_ETSP_OMZ_AT15126 metaG | ecosystem: Environmental > Aquatic > Marine > Oceanic | place: Pacific Ocean | collected 2015-01-07
TGAAACACGTTCATGAAAGTATCAAAGTTATTAGCAAGTTGTGTTTGTTGGCCGCTCATTGAACATGAATTATCAACTACAAAAAGAATATCCACTGAATCAATTTCATCTTGATCAAACGTTTCTTCATATGTGCTTTCAAGAACTCCTTCTGCTGCTTGTTCGGCTTCAACTGTAGGATTGAGGGGATCATTAGAATAAACCTCTACGCGGCCGTAATCCACATCAACATCTGTAGGATAATAAAAGATCTCTAAAGCAATGCTTTCTCCCGGCTCTAACACCCATGGGAGCGCCCCGTATGTACTTTCGAAATCATAAATTCCCAAATCGGCAGGAAAAGTAATGAAATAATCAATCCGATCAATAATAAGATCTACATTTCCAATATTAGAAACTGTTACTTCGACAATTTCTTCACACCCAACCAAAGTGTTCCCGAAATCATATTCTAGAGGATCAATATCAATAACAGGCGCATCGCCCGAGCCATCAACCCATACATAAGAATCGTGTTCATCTGGATCGTTAGAGACAATTCGAATTGCATTATCGTTGAATTCGTAAGTTTCGGGATCGTAGGTAACAGTGAACGTTACTTCGTCATCGGGCTCAAGGGTGTCTTCGCCGGAAAGAGGAGAAATGGTAAAAACATTGCTAGCAATATTCAATTGAATATCGTCTATGTATAGTGTTTCGTTGCCGACATTTCCGATTACAATTGTTTCTGCCAATGATTCGCCATCAGCATTAAGTGCTCCAAAGTCTACAGTGCCCGGGCTTACTCTAATATCTGGAACGTCTTCTGGTACAGTGGGGATGTCGGAGATTGGAAATAAATTAAAGTCGCTGTTACACGCGCTAGCTAGTACCAAAAAAGGTAGTATTTTCCATAAGCGCCCCATACTTTTAACTATGAGCCCGCGAAGCTATTCACGCAAGAAAATAAAATTAAGTAAGAAAATGTTTGCTAATGATAATAATTGAAGTTCAAAGTTGTCTAAACGGTATGCTATTCCAAATAATACTACATTTATTCCCATTGCTGCAAGAGACGAATAAAAGAATATTTTTTGCAACATATAGAAAACCCCTACCGTAGATAGGGGTTTTGTTTATGAATTTGAAAGTATTTCTATATTTGCGGGCCCAACATGATCAATGGTACCTGTTTTAAATACATAAACTTTTACATATGGCCACAAGGGTATTTGGGCGTTTTCTTCTTTTAAGATATGGCTTACCACTATTCCTTGTTCGTAATTAAAGTCATCTTCGCGGCCACTGTCTGAATGTATTTTTAAGCGGACTAAATCTCCCTTTTTAACCTTCCACACAAATTGGTTCATAAATTTTCAATTTCCTCGATCATCCACACTTGTGCGGCCTCATATGAGGTGAACCCCGGCGAGATGCCGGCGAGATAACGTGAAGTTCCGCTTTCTAACGCGGCCCATTGCCACTTCCATTCGCTTTGCCGGCAGAAGATGAGGCCGCCGACGACGGTCCCCGGGGGAAAGTTGGGTTTGTCGAGAGATTTAAGAAATTTCCGGAAAACGCGATTCCGATTTTTTTTGATTAATTTTTCCCCTTCTTCGCTCATATCCGCTGCCCTCTGTTGTGGTAAGTCGCTTCGAAGCACCAAGAGCTTCGAACGCCGAATTTTTTCGGTAAAATTTTCTTTAACTTTCGCATCAAAGTATTCGCCTACGCTATTAGGGTCATTATACTCAAACACATGAAAGGGTGCCTTAGCACGTCTTCCGTTTTTAAATAGCTTGTACACATTCCAATTATAAGTCAAAAGTACCTCCGTCAATTGATTGCCATATTATTATACCAAGAATAATAGAAACTTTTAAGTAATCTTCTTCTAAAATTCTAAATTGTGAAAAAGTTTTAAATTCGGGCACTATCGTATCATCCGCCCACTTGACTTCCCAAAAATACATATCGTCATGTTCAATGTCGATGCGCCTTTCTCTCTTAACGAGAAAGCCCACGTTACCGGTAGAAGTTTCAATTATTACATCTCCCATTGATAGCTCAATGGTCTCTAATTCCTCATCTAAGGCACGATAGCTCATGCCCTATATATTTTTATAATGTATTAAAACGCCTGAATCAAAAAGTATTTCTAAACCTTCTTCCGTATAGGTTTGCAGTCTGTCGTTTCCCGGCCACAGATCTGGCCCGGTCCAATAAATGTCCCATACCATCACAATAGAGAGCGACTCGGGATCAATATCATAATAGCCACCATCGAATAAATTATACCGACGCAACAATACCCCTATATCTTTGTTAATAATATCAAAGATAATATCGCCAACGCTAAATAGGGGTGTGATCCTCGTCAATGCTGATTTCAAGCCATTCGCGTTTAGTCATGCATAATTGCATGCCTTCTTCAAGCGTAATGTCGGCTTCTCCTTCAACATTAATTATGCAGTCAACGTAAGGAACCTTAATTGGTTCAATTTTTTTATTATCAACAATCCGCGAAGGCACCAATGGTTGCGCATACGGCTTAATAGGAATCACAAAGCTTGAGGCTCCTAATAAAAAGGCCATGCTAGTGCAAAAAGCAGCTAAAAATTTCATCATTTATACTCCGGGCTATTAAAAAATAGCAAAATTATCACATATATAGTCTAGACAACAATGTAGTGGCCATGGTTTTTCCACATCACCCAATTTAATCTTCCAGTCTTAGGAAATTTGACCTGCATCATGCCGGTATGACTGTTGACCTGCAACACTAGCCCGAGAGATCTCTTAAGCGGAGAAACATCTTTAATAAAGTCTCCCTTTTTCGCTTGAGAGAATTGGGCGGCGAATGGGCTCATATTATACCTTAATGCGGTCAATGATATAAGGATGATGGAAAGACAAATCCTTATAAAGTTTCTTCATCACCTTTTTGGTGATTTCTGCAATCTCTTCCTTGGTGGCCTTAGAGTTGAGGGCCTTAGACAGTTCTTCTTCGAGAGCAGACTTAAGCTCTTTTTTGAGGGACTTGTCCAACTCTTTGGAAATCATACGCTTGATTTCTGCCTTGTCGGACTTAGTAAGTTCTTCAAGGACTAGTTGCTTAATTGTATCCATTGTTAATATCATACCATAAATAGTATCAATTGTCAATGAAGAGACTAAAATTCCTCAGAAATCTTAGCGGCTAACCTCTGAAGAATTAGATCGCGTCTCTCCGGAGCTATAGCGGCCAAGCAATCAACCAATACGTTTGCAGACGCCTCTACGTATGTCATGCCGTTTGTATCGCAATAAGGGCATGTCCCCCACTTCCCCGGGCTCAGAGGGTCGTGGTGGCCACCAGCGCTGTATGCGCGGGAGCCATGGCACGATACGCACCTAATCCGCACATATAACGTTGTGTCGCTTAATCTAATCATGTTTAATTACGCGATGTGGTACCATTGATCCGTCTGTATTAAATATGTCTACTGTGCCATTTTTGTTGCGCTTGCATATACCGTGCCAATCACATGTAATCACATCTTCTGGATCAATGATTAACCGGCTAGCATATGATGCGTTTGCACAGTGCGCAAAACTCTGCGCGCCTTCTGCTCCGCTATATAGATTCCAATATATCTTGCCTCTGCATTTAGGGCACATGGGTACTAACTCTAATTTCGGCCCTATCGGCTTAGATGTGTATCGCTGCCCCATATCCTTAACTATGCGCTTTATGCACTATTTACCAATCTTAAATGTCTGGTGTTATTTATTCTCCGCTTTTCATTATACCGGTGTGCGTCCTTAAACCAAAAAACCAGGGCATCCGGTGGAGAACGTTTGTTCCCTCGCTTTTGTATCTCAAGTATAATGCCATAGGCTAGCGCTGGTTCTGATGTATATCTAAAGTCTCGCGTAACCAAGTCGCCTACTTTGAATAGCGCTGGCTTTTTATTTTTGATGCTCATTTCTTCCTTTTCTCTTTAAAGTAAATATAATGCTAAAACGGTTGTAATCGAAAGTTTGGGAATTTTTTAGGCGCAGATCGAACGGGGGTCAAGCACACGCCATGCGCCACGTCAAGTCCGGAGACATATATTCCGGTACCGGGGGGGTAGGAGGGTACCCCCATATGCAAGGTTCAACCTGCACAATCAAGCAGTGATACATTTGTCACATATGTGAGTCTGTCAAGTGAGTGTCAAGTGATTGTCAAGTGAGTGTAAAGTATTTGTCATGTGAGTGTGTGTTACTCGTTAAGTGTTTGTATGTTACCGTATAGGTTTGTATAGAGTGCATTCGCATACACTATACCTAAGACAGCAGACCAGAACACAGCACCAGCAGCACATTCAAATGTTAGCATGCTGTAACGTATACATTTCTTTTTAATAGTCTCGCGCATTAATCGGTTACTCCTATAGTATTATTTAGTATTGCTCTCGGCCATTCGTCCCGCCATACGCTGGACGCACTCCCCCATTAACGTGATGTTACGTTTTAGGCACATCAAAAAAGCCCTGAGATTACAGGCACTTAGTTAACGTTTCCCTTAAAGGGAGAGGATTTTATTCTGTTACATCAATACATGTGATCTCGACTCTCGAATATGTTACGGTTTGGTTACGGTTTTGACTGTCACATTTTTGTAGCATAAGGTTTGTTTGGGCTCACGGTCGCATGCCGTATACATTTTGATAGGGTAAAGCATTACTCCCCCCGTATACAAACACATACAGTAGCGTATATAAACATATACGGACAGATATGCGCTTGACATGTGGTGGGTGTGTATATATAAAGCCCCCAAGCACATACAAGGCTTCTCTCTCAACTACATTAACAACAACTATATTCGTAACACCTTTGTTTCTTGGTCTGTTATACTACCGGTGACCACTACAGCCCACTTTGTGCCACTTTATACACATGTAGGCTCAGAGCAGTTACCATCTCGTCACATACGCAATACAACACATACACCAAAAGGTTATAGACATGCCAAACATTGTTTCATATATCATTGTTGTCTCTCTCATAGTTTCATACTGGAGATATAACATTTATTGTACCTCTCGCGATGTTTTCATGCAGTGCTCTCGGCACGATTGAATGATAGGTTGATCGTATAACCTCTTCCGACCCAATCGTTGAACGCAATAAAAGCCTCGCGGGTATTGGTGAATGATTGAAAGAATGAACCATTGATATACAAGTGGTGATACATTTTAAGTTGCCCTCACGAACTTTGTTTTGTTGCCGCCATGCCATAGTCTCACTCTCTTGCCGTCAGGCGTGAGTACAACATAACCCTCAAATCCATAATACCCAGTATTTTTTTCGTTTGGTCTTTGTATCACTTGGAGACAAAGGAATAATGTGCCATCAATGTAACGTGTTTGATTCTTGCCTGGGTATCCAAACAAACGCGCACTTTCAAGGTATGGAAGCTCCGCGCTGCGCGGCGGGGTCCAGGCTTCAGCTAAACACTTGAGGTCTTTGTTCTTGCTCATCCCGCGCAAACGATACAAGCCACCAACTTCCATGTAGGGGGTGTTCACGTCATTCTCAACAGTGAGTTACAAAATGAAAAGATTTCAAATCTGTATTCCCACAACACGATTGTGATAGCCGCTGTGATTAATCTATCTGTCATTGTCTTCTTCCTCGGCGCAAGGAGTGGTTGCCATCAACATGATAACACCGGGCGGACACTCGCCCCCTACAGCGCCTCCATGCTTGACGATAAGGTCGCGCACCAGGGCAACCGGCACCCAGCCATATATGGTGTCTGTGGGGCGGCTGGCGTCCTCTGCGTAGCCATCCAGCATAGGATCGCTGGTGGACGGGTAGCACAGTTCTACGGCAGTGTACGGGCCCACGTTGTTGCGCGGGTCGCAGTACGAAGTTTCCGACGCCTGGACGGATACACTGTACTCGTCTCGGCATGTAACTCGTTTATAGTGTTTCTTAACTCTCATTTACAATCTCCAGCATGTACCACCATCGTTGATCGTAGCGGAGCGTACAACCGTCCAGGGGCCAGTGGATTGAAACCTCTTCCTCGCATGCCTTCAGAACGATCCCCACTTGATCCGGCTCTTTATCATCAGCACCGAAGTGTCCGCGTACCAGATCACCGATTTTCATCACCATCTCCATTTCGCTTCTGCGTACCACCCCAAGGGCAGCGGGACATACAGCACATGATCGTGCGTCGGCACGCGGTTATCTAACCACCACACCAGCGAAAAGCCGGTCAGAAATGCTATGGCGTAGGACATGATCATGCTTCGGCGGGCTCCGATGTGGCAGCGAGCACGGTGGCAAACTGCACGCGCAGTTCGGGCGTAAGTTGGCCTTCGGCCTGGGTTTTCGTCATTTCGGCGTAAAGGCCCATCTGGAGCACCATCGCGTTCAACGCGGCACTGGTGGCCTCCAAGGGACCAACGGTAGAAGTCGAGGAAGAAGGGGTAGAATCGGTCATGGGAAGATCTCCGGTAGAGAGTGATCAGGGAAAGGTTTGTTTAGCCTTGCGCGAGGATCTCGGCAAGCTGCGCGGCGGAAAGGTTGTCAACGCTGATCATCTGAACGCGCTGCACGGTGATCTCGGCCCCCGGCTTGCGACGGGCACGGACGGATCCGCCATCGAAGGAGAGGACGTATTCGCCCCGGTTCTCCCGTCGCATGCGGAAAGTGCCACCACCCAGCTTGATGCCGGCGGCGCGAGCGGCGGCGCGGATCTGGCGCTTGCCGTCCTTCCATGAAACGATGGAGGAGCCGGCGGAGGTGCGAAGGGTGCCGATAGTAGAGAGGGAAGAAGCCATGAAAAGTGTCCGTGAAAGGGGGGTGAAGCTCAACTGTCAAGTACATTATCTCATATGCGAGAGCAGAAGTCAAGCCGATCTTGTCAAAGGAATGTCAAGAGACTTTTTCAAGGAACATCGGGTGAAACTTGAGGATCGAAGCACCAAACTGAACCATGTAGGCGTGACCCGGTGCGGCGTAGCGACCGGTCAAAGCCACCACTTCCACGATCAGACCGGTGCGCGATTGCGCCATGGCGGGATCGTGCGTCCCGTCCCGCACGCGCACCAGATCGCCCACTTGATAACGCACCAGATCGCCCAATTGGAAAGATGAGTGGTTATTCGTCTGTTTCATATCCATCAAGGTTTGTTTGGGAAAAGATGAAGGGCCCAAGTTGCTCCGAAAGCGGCACCATATAAGGGGCGTCGTCCATAGGGGGCAAAGAAGCTATAATATCGTTAAGTACGCTGCGAAGGTATTCGATCTCTTCTTCGATCTCGACTTCTTCTTTCGCTTTGCGGTACTCGGAAAGGTTTACAACGTTGTCCATCAGAAAGGAACCTCTTTAAGTGGGTCATCACTCAAAGGCGACGTTAGCCAAACACGGGGATGCATGACCAGATTGGCCCGTCGTTTAGCACGCACCACATGGCAGCTTGTGGTCTGCGACTTGAAAGACCCGGTTCCAGCAGTATAATCAGCGACAACACACGTACCGCCGGCGCGCTTCCCAATCTTTAGATGATAGGAATACAGGCTTTCGCCATCGGTTGTCAGGCTTTTCCGCCCATTTCGGGCAGGTTTCCCACTTTTCCAGGCGGCGATAACGCCATCGTTTGTTGTTCGTTTCATAGGTTTGTTTCTCATGCGTCAACAGCGATTACACGCTCTTGGGTTTGGAAGTAGGGGCGATCAGCGTAAACTTTCGTCGTCATCCACATACGCTGACATGCGCTTGCGATGGGCTTGGGAGCACAAAGATCGGTCAGAATGATGTGACCATCGAAGTTGTGAGCATTGACATAGCGGGTCGGAGCGTTAAAGCAGGTTCCACCACACATAACACGTTCCCACTTGCGGGTTTGGCCTTTCTTCCAAACATAAATCTTATCTTCTCCAACTTCAGAGTCAAAGGGGATCACCGTGAACTCGGCGATTTCAGCCAGCTTATCCAACTCGGAGAAGAACGCGGCGAGCATTTCGTTATCCACCGATCCAGACTGATCGATGCTGATCGCGATCTTGGCATGGCGCTTTACACGCTTGCCGGGATGGATGCGAGGAAAGCGACGGTTAAGGCGTCGAGGCGTAGAGCGACGATCAGATCGCTGCGAGGTCTTGACGAAGTACCGGAGCACCTTGCGCCAATCCACGCGGGTTGTGATGCGCTCCAAAATATCCTGGCGCATGCCGGAGGAGACTGATCCCCAGTTTCGGGCGCGCTCGGCATCCTCGGCAGCTTTCTTAACTGCCTCTTTCAAACGTTCCTTTGCGATCTCGCCAGCAGTGCCCTCGGTGTCGCCGAATGCGTCGTGATCATCGAACGAATCCATTCCACCGAAGGGATCGCCATCGCCGGGTTGACCGGGCTGGCCGCCTTCGCCGCCGGGTTCACCGGGCTGGCCTTCGCCACCGTTGCCGCCCTCGCCGTTGCCCTCGCCCATCTTCTCAAGGGCTTGCAGATACCATTCATAGGTCATACCCGGGGGAAGGTCCACGAACGGGCCTTCGCCCGGTAGACAGCCCTTCATGGGCTCGCCAGAAGGCATCATGGGGCCGGGATCGCTCTCACTCGGCAACTTGCCAGCCATCTCGGGCAGGCCATTGATCGCGAGGTCCATCGCGATATTATCGATTCGGCGGATCCCCTCGGTCGGCTTGCGACCGGTGACATGTTCCAGAATGATGTGATAGAACTCATGCATCAGAACGCCCAACTTGTGCTCGTCCTGCAGCGCAGCGAAAAACTCCGGGTTGTACAGCAGTTCAAACTGTTGCCGTTCCGGGTTCACGCGCACGCCGGCGGTCGGGATCGCGGTGCTCGGAGTCTTGTCGATCCGGCGCGAAAGGGACGCGAAAAACGGCTCGCTCATGAGAAGGCGAGCGGTGTGCATGTTCAAGTTAAAGGGAAGGGGGGTGTCGGCCATTTGGGCATTCCTTGAGTTTATACTGTAAGTATACACGAAAAAGGGGAAAAGGTCAAGCGTTTTGTGTCAAAGGAGTGTCAAGAGTTATCTGCTTCTTTCTCGGCAGCTTCGCGCTCAAGCTCGGCAAGAGCCGGCGCAATATCGGCCACGGTCATGGCGCGGGTTTTGGTGCGCTTGGTCTGCTCCCGATCCAGCTTGCCCCAGCGGCGCGAGTTGAGTGCATGTTCGCACATGTGCAGATCCGTGATGCCAAGGGCTCGCATGCGGCGAAGCATCTCGCGGGTCGCCTTCGCGGTGTCGGGCTTCGTCAACACGGTTTCATAGCCGGTCAGCTTGCCAGAGTTATCGAGGGAAATGTGAGTGCGGGAAACGTAGTATTTCAAGGGTAATCTCCTAACTTGATATATACATTATACAGGAAAAACGGGAGGAAGTCAAGAGGTTTCTTGTCAAGTAAATGTCAAGAGACTTGAAGGCCCGGGCCCATCCTGCCCTCTCGGGCGCGCAAGCAAAAAGGTTTGTTTGCGGGCCGCTGCGGGCCCCAGAAGGTCGCGCAGTCGCTCCCAGGTATGAACGCCTACCGCTCATCTGAAGTCGCTCCTGTGGCCTGTGAAGGGGCGACACGTTCATACTCTGCCGCTACTTGCAAGTCGTGTTTCCAGAAGTCGCGGCCATCCTCAAAAACCCGGTACAAACGCCGATCATCCGTGGAACCGCGCCCGTAGGTCTTGCGACCGCTGACACGACTTTCAAGAATAATCGCCGTTCGTCCCGTCTTCACGCGGATTAAAAGATCTCCGGTCTCAAAGGTTTGTTTAGGGGTCATGCGTTTCCTCTCTCACGGGCATCAAGCAATCCCCGTGAAAGGTCATTTCGGTGCCGCTTTTGAGCCATCGCACGCGATAACGCGGTTTGAACTTAGTCTTTTCGTGGGTCACTTCCACAATCATCCCCGGGCCCGATTTCACTCTGAAGGCTTCATCCGGCGAGCCTCGCGCAAGGCGATTGGTCATATAGACCAACTCGCCCAAATGGTAGGTGCGAGGGCGCATATCAGCCTCCCAAGATGGTGACCAAGTGCTCGCTCACCTTGTAGCCTTCGCTGGTGTGAGCCTTGTGAAGTGCAACCACGTTGTTCACGTTGTCAGCATCACCCAGGACGGTCCACATCTTCATGGCTACCTCGGAAGGCAGGCTGACGAAGTAGTCGGCAAGGTTTTGCACCTGCGTATCGGTCAGGTCTTGGCTAAACGTTTCCGCAGCCTCAAACTTCTCGATCATGGCAGCGTGATCGTTGATGCCCCACTCGGAGGTTTTGGCGATCTCGCCATTGTCCAACAGATCCTCAATAGTCACCTGCCATGCGTAGTTGACCACGAAGTCCTTGAGCGAAACCGCAGCCTCAAAGCCGAGGAAGGCGTTGGCGAGGTTAAAGAGGAGATCGAGATCGCCACCCTCGGCAAAAACGCCGGAAGGAACAGCAGTATCGTTGAATCGGGTCCAGCTACGGCGCGACGGGTAAACCTTGTTAGGCTCAAAGTCGCTGCGGTGCTCCAGATGGTTCCGGTTTTGGTTGATGAAGTCCCAGACCACGCCATTCACGCGGTTGTTCGCCCACTTCAGCCAGTCTTCATCAGACGGATCCACGTCAAAGACGGTCCAGCGGTCGAGTTCAGCCGGGTCCATCTCGCCCACTTGGTATTGCGCGCCATGCTCGCCACCGTTCACGGCTGCAATGATGATGGTTTCCGAGTGCAGATGCCACCCGTTGATCTTGCGGCTGTCGGTAAGCTCAAAGAGCCCCTGGCGGACTTCCATCGTCGCCCGGTCCACTTCATCGAGGAACAGCACCACCGGCTGCTCGCACGCGGTGACGAGCCAGTCAGGCGCGTTCCAAGTGGTAGCCTTGCGACCGTTGATCGCGGTGTCAGCGGTATCGGGCAGGCCCAACAGATCGCCTTCGGTCATCTGCGAAGCACGACGCTCCACAATGGGCAGTTCCATACCAGCCGCGATCATGTAGACCACCTCGGATTTGCCGACGCCGTGGCGACCGCGAATAAGGACGGGCAGCTTTGCGCTGATGATGTGAGGGGCGACGGACAGGAAGGTTGCGAAATCGACGGACATTTTAGGGCTCCAGGGGAGGGAAAGGAAAATCTCTACTGTATATAGGTATTATAGCAGCGTTTTGGGAAGAAGTCAACAGGAAAGTTGTCAAGTAAATGTCAACCGTTGCAAGGGGGGTGGGGCCAGTTCTCATACTGCCAGTCCGAGATCTGCTCATCTTTGCACAGGCTATCGGTCCAGTTACACCACTCCTCGCAGCGGGCAGGAATGTCGGGCTCGCCGTCCTGCTCATAATGCTCTTGAACGAAGGGGAGAATCTCGTTAGTGAAAGTCTCGCATGCTTGTGCGAAGGTCATGACGTGGGAGAGGTTTGAAGCCATCGGGGTAGTTCCTTTCTTGATGATGTATACATTATCTCATATACGGGAGAAGAAGTCAAGGGTTTTATGTCAGGGAAATGTCAAGAGTGAAAAACGTAGGTTGAAGGCGCGATATAAGGAGTGATAGAGGGGTGCCGCTGTCCTTGTCGCGCCACTTGACCAGCCGCGTTTCAACTGCCTCCGGGGCATTACCCTGGTGCTTCTTTCACCAGCGGGTGTGGGTTCATTCACGGCGTTGAACCCGTTCCTTTTAAGTTTACCCCTCTATCACTCCACCGTTTTACCCTGGCATATTGCGCCTTCCTCCTACCTTTTCTTCTTCTTGGGAATGCGCGCCGTTTTCAGCGCCCGCTCCTCCGCGATGAAAGTTTGAGCCCCGCCAACCGGGAGGATCTTGTAAACCTTGCAGCCCTTGGCTGCGCTTGTGGGCACCTCGACGTTCACGCCAACGACAACGCCGAAGCCGGTCGATCCGCACGATGCGCGTGCTGTGTAGTGAGCGCCGGCACCCATGGCGACCATCGAGCCCACTGGGAACTTCGGGGCTGAAAACCAGCCTGCAAGCACCTTTTTCGCGAACTTGTTATCGGTCACGCGGTTATAGTCGTCCATCGACGGGACGATCTCCGGGTTAGCGCGGAATGCCTGCACTTGGCGACCATAATATCCACCGCGCCCGTAGTAGATCATCACAATGCGGTAACGCTCGGCCTTTTCGGCA
>Ga0098035_1001315_pt1 | contig 12102 bp, 20 predicted proteins | sample 3_EtaG_FD_75046 | JGI IMG/M metagenome (GOLD analysis project Ga0098035, IMG submission 75046) | Marine viral communities from the Subarctic Pacific Ocean - 3_ETSP_OMZ_AT15126 metaG | ecosystem: Environmental > Aquatic > Marine > Oceanic | place: Pacific Ocean | collected 2015-01-07
CGGATGCCCTCTTCCTTCAATAGCCTTCCCGCCTCTCTTATACCACGCCGAGGCTTCTTCTTCTTATAGCCCTCCTGCTCTGCTCGAACAAACTTTTTTCTCTTTTTTTTCTTCTCTGCCATTACTAGTAACTCCTTTCTTCTGTTCGTTCCATAAACGTCTACAACTCCTCTCAAGAGGACATAAGTTTGTAAGTGCTTGATATTCAAGCGTTTTATTATGAATGCTTTTTACCCCCTCTAGTGAGTGGGGATAATGTCCTAGACCGAGTCCGCCCGCCGGGGGGTGGGGCACCCCTCTGTTGCGTCACCGCAACACTCGTGTGTTGTTTTTTTGCAACATGTTGCGCCGCTACCACAGTGGATAACTTGCGATGCAGCGACTTATCCACAGGGGCATATTAGTATTTGTTAATATACCGGTATTCGCATATAAGTATCCGCTTCTATGCTGATTGTGGATAACCAGTTCTGTACCAGTGAAATGTGGATAACTCATTAAGGAAACGCTTATATACTATAGTTATCAGATAGTTAGGCCATTTCGGGGTATCCCCAGCTGGTCCTTGAAAGTAAATGTGCTTTAATTACATGTACTTACGAGTAACCTACTGTTTCAGTAAGTATTTAAGCTGGCGGGCCCTGTTTTGGCCGTGTGGGTGAGGGCCTGGGACATCAATACAGCACACGCTCGAGTACTCCCCTGGACAGTTAATGTGATCTCTTAACCCGTGCATCCTGGTAGCACTTATAGGTAGGTAACCAGGACAACCAAAGATTGTTTTTCGGGCGGCTCGAGTACGTTAAAAATTGACGTGCTCAGCTGGTGAGCTAGACATCCTGTAGAATCCGTATCTGCTCTACATAAGTAGAGTGCAACAGCAACGCATGGGAGAACACTATGCACAAAGCAACAGTAACTCTGAACGCAGCGCAGATAGCCATTCTGGCTAATCACATTCGGGTGACAGACGAGGCCCTGAGCGCAGCCGACGATATGGTCCGGTCGGCATATGCTCGAGGTCGTCCTTACAAGAAAGGTAAGGCTGACATCCTGCGTGAGACCTACCGCAATGCCAGGCTTCACGCCCTGGCCTCGAGGGAGTACCTCAAGTCACTGGTCGAGGTGTGCGGCAATGGGTCCTGACATTCAATCCATCTGCAGTACCCTGGGGCAGCTGACAGCTGACCTGGACTGCTACCGCGACACTGCTGATATTTACGCCACGCTGGACTTGATCGAGAAGATCGCAAAGGTCCACAAAGCAGATATGCGGGCAGTGATCTCGAGTACTGAGCAAGCTATGTTTTATGGTCAGCGACACGCTGTGAACGTCGTTCGGCGGCAGACTCCGACGACGCGCTACAGTGAGGTAGTCAAAGACCTGAAGATGCACGTAGCACCCAACACATTCGCTGACGCTATGGCTAACCATACGCGCTACGGTGAACGTGTAACCCTACTGGTCAGCAAGCTGTCCGGTTAACTTCTCGGGGCCCGGTCTAGCCTAACAAGCGCGGGCCCCATCACTTAGGAAACAAATATGAAACAAGCTAGAACTAAAGAATCGTTGTACGAAGCGGCAACTATGTTGAAGCGCAACGCGCTCGACATTGTCGCCCCCCTGGACCAGCTGGTGATGAGTCGCGACATGCGAACGTTGACCGCTGGTGACCATGTCGGAAACCTGACGCCGCATGCGTTCGCGCAGCTGTGTCGACACGTCGACGTGCCGGTCGATTACGCCGTGCGCTGCCGGGACTCCGAGTACACCCAGGGAGCCGAAAACTCCACGTTTTCTCGAGCGCCTTTAATGGCGCAGCAGATCGCGAACTGGCTCGAGCACCCGGTAAAAAACTCCATGCGACTCATGCGTGGAATTGATCCTGGTGAGGGTCGACCAGTCGACTGGCGGGCCTTTCTAAGTAACCGTTACTTCCCGCTTGATTCGTTCGATCTGCTGGCAATGGTTCTCAAGTGTTGCCAGGACGTCGAGCACCGGTTCGGCAAGGTCGAATGGGCCAGCGGTGATATCAATCAAAACGAGATGTTTGTGAAACTTGTTTTTCCAGGACTGCGCCGCGAGGTAAAGCGTAGTGCTCGAGTCGGTGATGTTGTGCAATGGGGACTGTACGTTGAGAACAACGAGATCGGACTCGGTCGCTGGAAGTTAAAAGGGTTTGTTGAGTTCCTGGTCTGCACTAACGGCATGGTGAGCAGCCGTGTGGTAACTGACCGGGAAGGTAACCCCCTGGTGACTGACAAGCGGCATGTTGGCGCTACGCTGCCCCTGGAAGTCGACTCGGGCATCCAATGGGGCGACGAAGTCTACGCCGCCGCGAAGCAGCTGCAGATGAATATGATCGAAGACACAATCGGTCATCTGTTGCAACCCGACAAACTCGAGGCCGAGATCGCAGTGTTCGATCGAGCAGCTGGCTCGACTCAGTCGTCTAACCTCGAGGTGACGGTCCAGCGTCTGGCCGAGACCACCAAGAAAACTATCGGCATGTCCGACTTCGAACAGCGGCTGGTCTTCAACAAGTTTTTCAGCGACGGTGATCGTTCGCAGTTTGGCTTGTCCCAGGCGATCTGCTCCCAGGAAGTCGCGAGGGGCCTGGACTACGCTCGAGCCACTCAATTTGAGCAGCTGGCCTACAACGTGATTGCGCTGCCTGAGCGGCAGTGGTCCACGCTGGCGGTAGCGGCTTGAGTGTCGGTTCTGACACACGTCTGGCACTGGGCCCTGGTGATGCTTTTCCTGGTCCTGGGACTGTTCGTCCTGGTCCTGATTCTGGGCTCGCTGCTGGTGGACTGGCTCAACGATAGATAGATAAAAATCCTCCGATTGTGGCCCCCGCCCTGGGGGCCTTTTTTTTGCCTGGACCCCGGTCCCTGGGAGGTTCCTGGCCTGGGCTCGAGTCGCCCTGGACGCCATGCTCGAGGCCCTGTATTGCCCGTGACGGGCCGTTTAGGTAACCCGGTACCCTACCCTACCTTGTACCCTTTGCGGGCCGTGGCGGCGATTCTGCGCGGTCGTATGGTAACCCAGTAAAGCAGTAGGTATCTGTGGATAAGTCGAGATATTTTTTTTATCCACAGGCATATTAGAATTTGCTTATATACGAATATTAGGGCGCTCTAATATTGTGAAATACTTATTCTGTGGATAACTTTTTTTGGATCAAAACCTGTGGATAACTTTGTTGCAGAAAAACAACACTACTTTTTGTGCTGTTGTTTTTTTACAACACCCCGCCGCCCATATAGGGTGACTCCGATAGCCACGGCAAAAAAGGCTGCGTCACGACTCGTTTCGGAAAAAAACCCTGCGTCACGAGAGAGTTAAGGACTAGAGTCAACGGGATCGAAATCCGACCAATCGCGATTTCTCTTTCTCGAGTAGTCTTTTGCGGTTTTGTGTACCCCTCCGCGATGCTTGTTGTCCTTAGCTACTAAATTTCGTGCTCTCTTCTTTGCCCTTCGCAGCTTCTTTTCTTGAAATTCTTCCATAGTTGTCTTTTTGACCCCCTCTGTGAAGGGGCCCGCTAACCTATGCAGCCTTGGTACTCAGACTCAGTATTCCAGCGTAGCGTTATGACAGCCTCTGGGCCCTACGGATGCCCTTCCCTTCACATTAACCTGGATTTGTCCTCGGGGTCATGCAGTCGAGTCGAGTAGCACCTTTACAACCTGATCCATCCAGCGCCGAGGATGATATTGACTGTCAGGAAACAGTCCCTCTTACTATATAGTAATCGGGGCGTAAGTCCTTGATTTATATAAGGAACTGCGCCACTAAATTTTTAGGCCTAAAACTGACCTATATAAGCATTCTCTTATGCTATACTCAGAGGGAGTTCCTAGTATACAAAAGAAGAGGGCAATATGCAAAAAAGAAAAACAACTCGGGCATGGCGGATACTCCAGAAGATACAAACTATAGAGAGAGACGCCACCACTTCATTTCTAAAGACAGGCTCAGTCCCTAAAGAAAAGCTGCTCAACAGGTGCCTCAAGTACATTGAGGAGATTCAGAATCTACCACATCGGACTGCTCGTTCTAAAGAAAGGGTGCTAAAACAGGCGTGGAACATCTACCTTAAACTAACGGAACTCAAGGGGCCCGAAAGGCTTGACTACAACGCCACACGTACTGTATCCTTGGAAACCCTAAGTGAAGAGCAGATCGTTGAAACACGCTTACCCAACATACGCACCGGAGGACTCGGCTACGCTCAGCGTCGTCTGGGGGCCTCTTTTGGCATTGGGAGCACTACTACGAAGCAGCCTTGGGGAAACCAGTATTGGCAGCCTGAACGGGCCAAGAAGGCTCGTCCTATGAAGAGTTCGGACTTCTGGTTCGGACGCAAAGACGAATAAACCGTCCTTATGAGGGATACTAGCAATGACTATTTTTAAGGAAGAAACCAGGGGTAACTTTAAGCCCCACACCGTAGAAGAGATGGAGCGTTCCCTTGAGAACATCAAGAGCGAATGCGAAGACATCATTGACGAGGTCAGCGCCGCGCAAGCCGGTAATTTCACGGCTATGGAGGATGTCGAGTCCTTTGTGAAGGCCAGTTACAGCTACATGGGGACTCAGATTGAACGACTGGAGAACGCCATGTCCCAGCTGTCGGACCAGAAAGGCGACAACTGATGGAGGGCCTCACCCCTGAAATCCTCGCTCCTTACCTTAGAATAGAGGAAGAGCGGTCCATAAAACCAGCTAATGAATTTACCAAGGAAGTCCTCGACCACTACCTAGTGGGTGATCTTGTCACTGGCGTCACTCTCCCGTGGGGAGACCCCAAGAAGTTCAGATTACGCGAGGGAGAATGCACAATCGTCGGAGGCATAAATTCATCCGGAAAATCCCTCGTATGCGGCCAAATACTTCTAAATGCTATGGAACAAGGGGAAAGGTGTCTCAGTTGCTCGCTCGAGATGAGCCCAAAATCACAACTAGCCAGGATGTGGAGACAAGCCTCCTTGATGGTCGAACCTACCATCGACTTCGGTCTTGGGTTTAACTCTTGGGCTAGAGACAAGCTGTACTTTTTCGACAAGCAGGGCAGCGTTGATCTTAACACCCTCATGGCAGTCATACGCTACAGCATAGACCATTATGGCACCCGTATGATACTGGTGGATTCTCTTATGACGATTGGCGGAATCGCTAATGATGACTATACCGCCCAGAAAAACGTGGTTTGCCGCTTGGCAGATGCTTGCAGGGAAATGGACTGCCACATCATCCTGGTGTGCCATGCTCGAAAGAGTTTGAGCATTAGGGATAGGATAGACCGCTTTTCGATCAGAGGCGCAGGCGAGTTGACGGACCGGGTAGATAATGTTATTCTCCTCGGTAGGTATTACAGTGAAAATCCGGAAGACGCAGACGCATACCTCGCTATCTCTAAAGCAAGGCACTGGGATATGGCAGAGTGTGAGTTCGATCTACACATGGACCTAGAATCCTTGAATCTCCTTTCCGAGGGCCAATCCCCCCGAAAAATAGAGATGGACGACGAGGAACTAGACTCGTGAAAAGGCGTGGGCAGTCAGTAACCCTGACTAACAAGAAGACTGGGGAAGAGCGGAAGGTCGTGGTTGTTTTGGCGGACAGCAAAATGGGTTACCTCGCCGCTGATCCAAACAATGTTTCCCCTTTGGTCCTACGCCTCATGGACGACAGGGAGTGGGGTTGGTACCATCCTGACGAGTGGGCTGAATTATGAGGGGCGGAATATCTGAAGAAAGCTACCTAGTCTTTATGGAGCAAGGACAGAGCGCCCCATGTAATAGGTGTGAACACGAGAACTTCTGCCGTTCGGGCTATACTTGCCAAATGTACAGGAAGTGGGAGATGACGAGATCGGCCCTGTGGAAAAAGGACCCTAAACAGTACAGCCAAGTGCCTGATAAGGCCCTCCCAGCCGAATAACCCGACATATAGAAGAATGGACGCTACCTGGAAAGCCTTTGAAAGGCGCGTTGCCAAGCGCACTGGGGGGGAGCGAATCCCTGTCGCAGACAGACGCTCTCACCTTGACGTTCTCCATCCCTATCTAGGGATAGAGTGCAAGTACCGGCAGAAGGTTTCAAAGTTCCTCAAGGACGCTCTTGCTCAAGCAGAAGCAGGGTCCGAGGAAGAGAGCCTGATACCCACAGTGGTGCTAGGGGAAAAGCACAGCAGTAAGATGTATGCTTTTGTAAACCTGGATAGCCTGATAAAGCTGTTGGATATTATGCACGTTTTGCTAAACGAAGACCCCATGATTGTAGTAGGGGAAGGAGGAAGTGACTATGAGTAGACTAACCAGGATAGACAACCCCATTTCCCTGTTTGAGGAAATCCTACAACCTTTCAAGGGAGGATACGGTATGACCCCCCGGACTTGGGAAGTTGGGACTAGAGAAAAGCCCACTATTGTGGTTCGCAGGGAGTTGGTAGAGAAGAAGTACAAGGCATGGCAAGATGCTGATGGGTCTTACCATGAAGAGTTGGTCACCGACGAGAAGGATGTCGAAAACTACGGCGGAACTGACCCCAAATGAGTGTTTACGAGGACTACATAGCCGTGTCCAGGTACGCCCGTTTCCTTCCCGAGGAAGGGCGCAGGGAAACATGGTCTGAGACTGTGGATAGATACATCTCTTTCTTTGAGGAAAGGACAGGGCAAGACCTAAAGATGGCTAGGCAGGCCATGCGTCTAAAGGAAGTCCTCCCGTCAATGAGGGCGGTTATGACCAGCGGCAAGGCTCTGGAAAGGGACCATGTTGCTGGCTATAACTGCGCTTACGTTGCTGTGGACCACATAAGGGTCTTTGACGAGGCTCTGTATATCATGCTGTGCGGGACAGGGCTCGGGTTCTCAGTCGAGCGTCAGCTCATAGCCAAGCTGCCCGAGGTGGCTGAAAGTTTCTACAATACAGACACCACCATTGTGGTGCCGGACTCCAAACTCGGGTGGGCCAAGGCGTTAAGAGAATTGGTCCACCTGCTCTACGGTGGGCAGGTGCCCAAGATAGACACTTCTAATGTGAGGCCCGCAGGCGCTCCCCTCAAGACATTCGGCGGAAGGGCGTCCGGTAGTGAGCCGTTAGAAAGGATGTTTCGCCACTTTATCCGCATATTTCAGGGCGCTATGGGCCGTAAACTGACCTCTATAGAGATACACGACCTTATCTGCCATGAAGGAGAGGCGGTTCTCGTAGGCGGTGTGCGTAGAACTGCGCTCATAAGCCTCTCGAATCACTCTGATGAACGGATGCGTAAGGCCAAGAGCGGACAGTGGTACATTGAGAACCCCCAACGAGCCCTGGCTAACAACTCCATCTGCTACACTGATAGGCCCGACGTAGGGGCCTACATGAGGGAGTGGCAATCCATCCATGAGAGTCACTCGGGGGAGCGGGGTATCTTCAACAGGCAGGCGTGTACCAACATGACTCCTGATCGAAGGGATTCTGAGCATGACTTTGGCACCAACCCTTGCAGCGAGATAGTCTTAAGGTCGGCCCAGTTCTGTAATCTCTCAGAGGTGGTGTGTCGCCCTGAAGATACCCTGAAAACCATAGCGGCTAAGGTCCGTATAGCCACTATCCTGGGCACTGTGCAGTCTACCCTAACAGACTTCCGATATCTCCGCTCCATTTGGAAAAAGAACTGTGACGAGGAAAGGCTATTAGGGGTTTCTCTCACGGGTATCTTTGACTGCCCTGCAATTCTTAATGCAAAGCCAGCCGAATTAGTCAGCCTGCGAATCACTGCCGTCGATACCAACAAGAGTTGGGCCGCAAAGCTAGGCATCACACAATCGGCTGCAGTTACCTGTGTCAAGCCCTCTGGCACCGTTAGCCAACTTGCGTCTTGCAGTTCCGGCATACATCCTGCCTATAACGACTACTACCGCAGGGCTGTGCGTAACGATAAGAAAGACCCTATAGCCCAGATTATGATTGATGCAGGCGTTCCTTACGAAGAAGACAAGGCCAATTCAGAGGCCTGGGTGTTCTACTTCCCTATGAAATCATCGGGTCTTACCCGGAAATCAGTGGGCCCGCTGCGTCAGCTAGATGTCTGGCATAAGTTTGCTGTACATTGGTGTGAACACAAGCCTAGCATGACCTGCTATGTGGGGGAATACGACTGGCCTGCTGTAGGGTCGTGGGTATGGGACAATTTTGATATGTTGAACGGCGTCTCTTTCTTGCCCTCGGCGGATGATGGGCACATATACGAACAGGCTCCTTATGAGGATATCACTAAGAAGGAGTACCTAGCCATGTGCAAGAAGATGCCCAAAGAAATAGACTTTAAGTTTGATGAGTCTACAGACAACACTACAAGCAGCCAGGAACTGGCCTGTACAGCTGATGCCTGCGAAATCTAACGACTGGCCTGAAGAACTCAAGGGCCCCGACAGGAGGCACATGTACCCACCGGGCTCCCTCCCAAAAAACAAAAGGTGGTTAAGTAAGGACTACCTAAAGTTTGTTTCGGAACTCCCCTGCGTAGCTTGCCATCTGAAGAACGATACCATAGTAGCGCACCACCTCAAGGGGAGAGGGGCTCCTCTCTCAGGAGGGGCAGGGAGAAAGGCTAATGACCTGTTTACGATGCCTTTGTGTTACGAGTGTCACGCTAGTATGCACAACGGAGACACGGACCTTCTCAACAACCAGTTTTTCTTTATTCTCCTCACGGTTGACAAGGCCCTGAAAGCTGGTGTAATATCTGCCGAGTACGTGCCTTACGAGACTTACGCGCTATGACCCATGTAGACTTAGGGGGAGGTTCCAGAAAGAACCTAAAGCTGAAGGAGTACAAAAAGGTGTGCTGGTCCAGGAAACCTAAACAGGGTTCTCCTCACCTTCATATTATAACCACCTACGGGCATAATGACTTGGCTGATGAGTTGTTCTGTTTCTGGGCTACCGGGTGGAGGCAGCTAGTGTATAAACGTGACACTTTTGACTTTAGCTTTAGGGTTGTGAACGCTAAAGAGGATTCGAACGGGGAGCCCTGGAAAGTGGTAGACTTAGGCACCCTGGTGGTGAGAAACTCTAAAGGGGAGAAAATCAAGCGCGGATTAGGCAGCGTATTGCCGGGGGTAAAGTATGGCTCCTCGAGAAAGAGAAAGGCGCACCCACAAAATGATAGATGAAATATCAGCAGAAAAGGCCCGAGACTGGATGCGTGATAATGCCAACGTTCATGGGCAGGCCCTATCCGACAAACTACATCTCGAGGACTTCAAGAAGGTCAAGTTCTCCATCCTATTCAACGAGGCTCCTGAAGAGACAGTTGCCGCGAAAGAAGCGTGGGCCTACGCCCATCCTGACTATAGGGAACTGTTGGAAGGGCTCAAAGCGGCGAGAGAGAAGGAAATCACCCTCCGCCACAAATACACAGCAGCAGAGGCGACGATAGCAGTATGGCAAACAACGTCAGCGAACAATCGAAAAGTGGGGTTCTGATGGACGCAGAAGAAGTAGCGACCTGGAGAGCCGATTTCGAGAACGCCCAAGGATGGGCACATGAAGATCAACTCAATCAACTTAAACGGCAAGAAGAGGAAAAGCCAATGACAGACGAACAGTTTAACAACCGTATCTCCTTGTGGCCCCAGGAAAAGAAGCACGAGAATGGCCCCGACCTCAAGGGTAAGGGCCTTATCAACGGGAAGGAGATGTCGGTGAGCGCGTGGAAAAACACCTCCAAGACGGGCAAGAAATACTTGGGCCTAAGGTTCGAGGAGCCGCAGGACCGGGCTAAGCCCTACACTCCAAAGCCCCAAGACGACAACTGGGACTTCTGATGAAGGGAGAACACGGGACCAACCCTCGGGAGCATCATTTAGAATACCATGATGGAAGTGTGGTTTTGCTAAACTTCGACCCGAAAAAGCACTACTATACTGTCGATGGGAAATATGCTCCCTCTGTGACTACTATCCTAGACTCCATAGCAAAGCCTGCTCTGATGCCTTGGGCGGTGAAGATGGGGGCGGATTGGTTTGTGGAAAACTGCGAAGCGTTTGAGCAAGCTGAACTGTCTGTAGAAGACATGGTGAAGGGCATCAAGGGGGCGTACAGGAGGACCTCAAAGAAAGCCCTGGACATAGGCATGATGGTGCATCAGTGGTGTGAAGAGGCCATTCTCTGCAAGCTAGGAGCCGGTCCTCCGCCTGAAGATGTGGTTGGGGAAGAGGCCATCAACTCTGTAAATGCTTTCAGAGCGTGGGTAAGGGAGAACGATGTGGAGTGGCATACTGTGGAGCAAAAGGTCTACCACAGAGGGCATAAGTACGCCGGAACTGTCGATGCTACTGCCACTATAAACGACGAGTACTGCGTGATAGACTTCAAAACATCCAAGGCTATCTACGCTCCTTACCACCTGCAGTGCGCTGCCTACGCCAAGGCTATCCAGGACATGACCGGCAACGAGGTAGACAAGGCTTACGTGCTGCGGTTCGATAAGGCTACGGGGAAATTCGAGGCAGCGTCTTCCTCAGAGATACAGGAGAACTACATAGGGTTCTTGGGGTTTCTCGAGGGCTACCTACGCCTCAAACAGCTAGAGAATCGAACGTGACGCCTAAAGAGGTCGAGGAACTGACGGGCACTATGGTCTTTCATGTAAGCGCGGCTGTTGTGCTTGCACGTAACCTGTCCAGGGCTCTGGGCCCCTCCGGGGTGGTGCTAATGAATGCGTTACTTTCTGATACTATCAAGGACGCTGACTCCGCGCATGAGGAGGCTTTCTGGCTGTCTCTGCGGGACTTCTTTGACCCGGATATCAACCCTGAATTGAGCGAGGGTCCCGAGGACCCCGGTGACGGGGATAACAACCTGTTGCACTACAGAATGAAAGTTCACTAACATGAATCTACTGATAATTGGAGACCCACACGCCCACCCTAGCTATGACAATAGCAGGTTTACTGCGTTAGGTAGGTTCATAGCTAAAGAAAAGCCCCACGCTATTGTGTGTATAGGGGACATGGCCGATATGCCTAGCCTGTCCTCTTACGACCGGGGAACTAAAGGGTTTGAAGGGCGCAGATATCAGAAGGATATTGCTGCTACCATAGACGCCCAAGAGAAGTTGTTAGCGCCTGTGAGAAGAGTAAGAAGCTACAGGCCTAAACTCTACATGACCTTGGGGAACCACGAGGATAGGATAACAAGGGCTGTTAACGCTAACCCGGAGTTGGAAGGCTCCATTGACCTGGAAGATTTAAGGTACAAGGAGTTTGGTTGGAAGGTGACTCCGTTCAAGAAGTCGGTGACTATCAAGGGAATAACCTTTAGCCACTATTTTTCTTCTGGCGTAGCGGGAAGGCCTATTAGTTCAGTGCATATAGGCTACGCTATGGTGTCCAAGCTGCATTGCTCTACTGTTCAAGGCCACTCCCACCTGTATAACCATGCTGAACAGACAAGGCCAGACAGCCAGAAGATATTTGGCCTAGCGGCGGGTTGCTACTCCCATCCTGATTACACTGAGTCCTGGTGCCAGGACACTGAATATCAGTGGTGGAGGGGGGTCATCATGTTAGAGGGGCTAGACGGCGAAGGCTACTACAACGGGATACGCGCTATCACTCAGCGGAGTCTTCGATAACCCTTATCCTGCGTACGTTCTTTGAGGGGATGTACCAGAGATTTCCCCAGTATCCCTTTTCCTGGGTCATTGCCAGGGTGGTCCACTCCCTTGTCTTGTCAACCAAGAGCCCGTAGGTCTTTGTTTCTACAGTCTCAGGCTTGTACTCTGCCCAACTGGCCTCGGTATAGGAGTCGATCCAACTGACCTCAACCAGCTTTAGTCCCTTCTCTTTTTCTTTTCGAGGGGTCCGGGGAGTACCCAACCGATCACCATCGGAACGAGTAGAAGGAGCAGCAAGAACCAACCCCCCATCTCCACGATTTGTCCTAGTAATGTCCAAAAGTTATCTCCCGCGCATTCACTCATAGCTTTCTTTCCTGTTGCTCCAATTGGAATTGCTTCTGTCACCGCATCCACCACAAAGGCAGTCGTCGTGGCTCCCAGTATCGGAGCAGCTACACCCGAACTCAATACAGTCC
>Ga0098035_1001316_pt1 | contig 12098 bp, 4 predicted proteins | sample 3_EtaG_FD_75046 | JGI IMG/M metagenome (GOLD analysis project Ga0098035, IMG submission 75046) | Marine viral communities from the Subarctic Pacific Ocean - 3_ETSP_OMZ_AT15126 metaG | ecosystem: Environmental > Aquatic > Marine > Oceanic | place: Pacific Ocean | collected 2015-01-07
CACAGAACTTACAAAAGGCTTATAAAGAACTACCCCGTAATTAACTATAGCAAGCTTTCCGATTATGAGCTTCAGGACGAAACTGACGGTTCTAAGGAATACGCTTGCAACGGTGATAAGTGTGACATATGAAATAGATATTACTGGACAGCCCCGTAAGATGGGACTGGACGCAGACCGTGGAGGAGTTCTAGATGGAGTACATGCATTGGGTGGAGTAAAACAACCTAGTGGAACTATTCGTTACAGGACCAAGAACCCTTCTCACGGAGAAGCTAGTGGTGGTGGGCATAACCTACCTGAAGTAGAGAATTATTCTCGTTAATTTTCTGCTCTAGTTATTAGATTGGAAACCTTAACAGGAGTTCTATTCAAATCTAGTATTATGGTAACTCCTTTAGATTTAGACCATGAAACTTGTTTTCCTGTGACTCTAGTATTACCGTCTATATTATTATCGCCTACGCTCAATCTAACTAAAGATTCCAATGCTATATAAGGAGCTTTAGAAGTTATAGCTTTAACCTCTGAATTCTCATCAAAATCTTTAAGTATTAACTTAACAGCTTCTTTATAACAATCTGCGTTATTATCACTATCAATCGACTTACTTATCGAGACCAAACCACTTGGTCTGTTTCCATATGAAAAAACAGCCTTCGCTCCTTTTTGACCTGTAACTACAGCTGTATTAGCTGGCACTCTTTTCTGATGTTTTAAATCTATTAATCCATCTCTATATGAGAAATCATATGAGGGTGAATCAGTCAAAGGTTTTCTTTTCACAAATGTCAAATAAGTAATCTCACTACCTTCAACAATATCAATAATCCATTTCTTAGGTTCGTCGTATACAGTTGTATCTAAAGCTTTATCAATATTATCTTGTATCAATTTATAGGGTTGTATATTACCTCCTCTTACATCTTTCAAACTAACTAAAGGAACAGTGTCATTTAATACGTCTAAAAACCTAGGGACTTTGGTAACCCCTGCCTGTTCATATGAGACATAAAAGGGTGTACTCCCAACTTCGTTCATAAGTGGTTTATTGAAAGTCATATCTACTGTACCTGATACATAATGAGCAGTTCCTGAATTAATACGTAAATAAGGATTATCATTTGTGCTACCCACATTATTAGAACCGTCTATAGCTGTAGCATTTCTAACGGTTTCTCCTGCTGTATTAGAAGAAGAAATTAAATTAGTTTCATAAGCGACGGGATAATATAACCCCTTTCCACTTTCTTTACCCTTTATATAATAATTAGATGTAATACCAGTGCTTCCTCCTGCTGTTAGACCACAAAAGGTGTAACCTTTCACTTCAATTTTTAAGGTATCTTTTCTAATAGGGGGATAATCAACGGTAAAAGAAGGAGAAATAGAAGAAGATGCTCCATTAGTACCACTAGCGAATCCACTATTACTTGCTGTTCTATCGAAAAAATTATCCGGTGAGACTCCCTTGGATTGAGTTATAACTATATTTCCCTGTGTTCCAGCTACCAAAGATTGAAAGGTTATAACAGTATATTCATCTACTCCTGATGAACCAGCTAATGTGACATTACTAACTGCTATATTCTGATGTTCCATAATTTTCTTAGCCACTTGGGCCGCAGCTAATGCAGAATTTGGTGTACCGCCAGCCATAGTGCTAGTATCTATATTACCATTAAATACTATGGCTGTTGCTTGGGTTCCCGGCCCATCTGGTGGGTCTATAACAACTGAAGCTGTAGCAGCTGGCTCCCATTGAGCACCGGGAGTATTTACTGTGATAGAATCTACTACTCCATCACCATCAATAGTAGCTACAACATATGGTACAACTCTAGGTCCCCCAGAACCAGTTGTATCTGTTACTGTAACTGTTGGAGGAGATGTATAACCTGAACCCCCATCTACTAAAATAACATTATCTAACCCATGGCCGGATGTCGGTGAAGGCGAAGCTCTCTGAGATGTATAAGTACAACTAGTGAAGCCGTCTGAAATAGTGAATTGTGTGCCATCTTTCATTCCGCCATTAACTCCTCCTCCATCACCTTGAGTAAATCCCATTGTTGCTAAAGCATTAGCTGCTGTATCACTATAAGTTAAAGTAGCTGGTTGTTCTCTGGTAACCACCCTTTTTATATCGTTTGGACTGTGAGAAATAACTTCTTCCCAAAGGTTCTCCTTTATATAATGCTTAAGAAATTGACCTAATGACCATCCATCGTAATTCCTCTTATTTGATAATGATAATGGTAATGCTCCTTTAGCAGTTAAAAGTACTCTAGGGTCTTGTGCTACTATGGTTGTATTCTTACTACTTGATTTAACACTTTTAACTATACCTCTAAAATATGGTACACTATCATCTGCTCCATAATTTAAATAAAATTCTATTTCTTCATTATTTAATTTATCTTCAATTATATCTATAGAACCCAAAGTTAAATTCAACGAATTTATTTGATTAGAAGTAAATTTAATCTTAGCAGATTCTAAAAATTGAATCTCCTCCCCCTTTATATATAATCTAGGATTACAGTAGGTACTCAGGCTCATCCTCTATAACACCACCTAATCCAAGTAGATTATATCTACCATTTGCTTTCATCCAAGTACCATCGCTATTACACTCTATTATATGGCTCATTTGCATCTCTACACCATATTTGGGTTTTTGCTTACCAGTAGGATAATCTTCCGACATGGAAACTATTTTACCATAAATTCTGATGAATTCGCTATTTTCTTTAGTTAAATCTAGGAAAACCGGCGTTCCATCTCTTTGGTAATCACGAATATTGCCGTAACTAGTGCTAAAATCTCCCGCAAGTTGTATACCACCAAATTTAATTCGGCCACCGCCCGCTACACCTATTCTTCGTATTTCTGCTCTACCCATTCTATCCTCTATCTTCATAAATTTACCCTTTCTATTAAAAGATATAGATTGAGAAATAGCTACACTATTCAAAGAAATGTGATGAGGGTCTTCAATCATTATAATCTGTGAATGAGAATTATCAAAGGGTGTTATATGATTTACAGACATTTTGGTTGCCAAATTAGTTGCTGTAGTACCATCATAATTATCGACTCTTATATCCATAATTAAGCCATAACCCTCAAAATCCCATAATGCATTAGGGTCTATAGAAGAGCCTGTTATATCTCTTGGTGGTCTCTGGTCCCATCCACCAGCAACAGCATCTGCATCTGTAGCCCAAGTAGAGGCAACAGTAGCGTCTGCCTTTACCTTCTCCCAATCTTCAGGCATATCAAAAGAAATGGTGCCAGATTTATAAAAAGAAGTCCTGACTTGTGCTCCTTCACTATTACCACTAGTATTAATCCTAGTATTATTTACAAAGGGTAGAGACTTCCAATTATACTTTCCGTTACTATCTTTATAAACATATCTTAAGGCTATTTCAATCTCAGGCGCTGTAGCCCCACTCGCCCCAGTAATTACAGGCGACTCTAATAAATTATCAACAGCAATATATAATCTGTTAAATTTACGCTCCTTCACCATTAACAAAAATTGTGGTGTAGAGTCAGCTGTTGTTCCAGATTGCCAACCATCTGAAGCTGTGTCTATTGTATAACTATCATTAGCAGCTCCATAACCTCCCACAGTTCTAACATCATTACCAGTATTTAAGAAAAAGGGCTGCCGGTCCATACCGCTATAAGTACTTCCACTAGTAGTAACCCATGTTGCAGTAGTGCGACCAAGTAGCGAATTAGTATGATTACCATTATTACCACCACACTCTATCCACCCATCCTGCACTATAGTGGCGCTCGTAGCACCTTCGGTCACAACGGCTTCTACCACTGTTATAACTGTAGCAGTTACGTTAGCTATAGTAAATGTGTTATTATTGGATGTTGACCCTGTTACATTTATCTTTCCTCCCTTGACAAACCCCCTAGTATCTAAGTCACCTCCACTTTTAGTTATAGTCTTAGCAGAATTAAAAACCACACCAGTAGTTGAGTAAGAACAGTTTCTATCTTCATCATATAACATCAGGAGTCCTTCCGTCTGTAATTCAGTGGGTACCTTCGCAGTTAAACTTACATCATCATATTGATTTCTTCTCCAATGTTCCACAAAGGAAGTACTAAAGGTATCATCAGCAAAAGAAGCATCTGTAATATTATCATTATGATTATCTATAACCTGACATCTAACTAATTTCTCAGAAGGATGGAAACGATAATTAGTATCTTGATAATCTGTGCGTATATCATTAGATGAAACTCCTTTCTCAAATGTATATGATATCCTCAATCTGGGTTTTCCTTGTCCCTGCCCAGCTGCAAAAGTATCAGCCACTTGAGTTGTAGAAGACGTTTGTACAGAAGTAAGTCTTCCATCATCAAAATAATAACCATTAGCCCCATCAGTCATACCCAATACAGGACTGTTTAAACTTTTAATATTAACATTAGAGGCCCTTGTTCTACTTTCTGAAGCATCTAGTATCGCAGAAAATCCGGGCCTACCTATAGTAACAAGTGGATTACCTAGAGAAACGTTGCATATTGCCACGGCTGGACTACCAACAGTAATATATATTCTATCATCTTTATCTAAATTTGCTGGGACTACTGATGAAGCTGAAGTAGTTTCCTTCAGATTAAGTAATCTTACAGAAAGAATTTTCTTTGCTATAAAAGTACCAGCATGAGTTTTCTTTATTTCCCTAGTAGTACCATCCACATCTTCAAATATAACCAATATATCTGTTGTCCTCGAAGCGTCTGTACAAGTAACCGTTACGGTGCTTCCCGTCAAAGCCAACTGAGAATTATCAATTCCAGCGAATATCCCCTTTCTATCCGTTTTTAAAACTCCTATAGGTGGTAAGTTTGCAGGAACAAAATAGGGAATTCTAACCGCTGAATTAGTAGTATCTGTTGTGTCCCTATGTACATTTGAAACATCTTGCGAACCAACACTTGGTAATACTTCCTCTATAACTGTAAAATCATTATCACTTTGTCCTGAAGTATAATATTTTGACCAAAAACCGCTGTCAGATATTGCTCTAACTAATGGATAAAACTCATCATTTTTAGTATAAATATGACTAACAACACCAAAGAAACGGGGTTCATCAAATTTTACTACTTGAGAATTTGCCCTTTCTGGACTATTATCATCACCATCATCCCAATCAATATAAAATCCCCTTACAGGCTCGTTGAATTCCACTCTGTACCAAAATTCCTTAAAAATAAAATAATCATAACCGGGGTCAGATGCAGAACTTACTTCTCTAGATACTTCTCCTGTAGTTTTATCATATTGTAAAGCATTACTTCTGGTTCCAGATAATGCATCTGCCTCTGTTCTATAAACAGTTATAACTACATCATCATATGGATTTACAATAGCCATTTAATCACCCTGCCACCCTGAAACCAGCCTTGCGCCATGAAATTTGAGAAGTACAAGTAACATCCTCGTTACTCTTACCTCTTATATTATGGTAATCTTTAATAAATAATCTGGCGTTATAAGATTTAGAACTGCCACTATCCCCTGCCACATTCTCTTTTAATGGTTTATGTAATATAAAACTATTATCTTCTGGGGCAACGAAATAAATTGGCCTATCCCATATAACTACTTCTTCTATTATACCAATGAAATCTGCTGCAACTGAGTGGCTAGCATTACCTCCTATATATGTCTCAGCTGTACCATACTGTATACTTTCCCCTGTTTTCCAATTATTATAGGCTGTAAAGGGTGAATCTGATGTTCCAACAGGAGTGGTCATTCGTACCCCTGTTTGGTCTTCTAAAATTCCATTTATATATAATTTAACGTTTCCGCTCTTTAATTCAGTATCTAAAACTAATGCGACCATGGTTGGTGTTTCTCCATCTCTTATAATCTTGGTAGAACTAGTTACTTTAACATAACTTGTAGCATTCCAAGCTATTTTAGCTTCTATAGTATTGGTAGCAGTCATAGAAAGCATATAGTCAAAACCACCAGCTAAATGCATATTTAAACCCTTTGCTACTATTGTACCAGCTGTTGAACCAGTATCTGGTATGACATGGGCTAAAACTGTGAAGCCAGTTGTTGGATTACCTCCAGCACCATCTATACTGACTGAATTATCACTAAATCTAAGTTCAGCGCCAGAACCGGGGAAATAAACAGCATTACCTGCTAAACCCTCTACTGTAATTCTAGGGCTTGCATTTACCGCGGCAACAGTATAACTAGCCGCCGCAGTATGTCTATAAGGATATGCTTTAGGAGGATATGTATTACTAGTGGCTATAAGAGCGTTATTACTTTTATTTATTTCATTTAATGGAATATGAGCCATAGCTTGATGATATTGGTGTGAAATAGCTTTATCATCTATATGTAATATACCATACCACAAATCAGAATCTGAAACCTCCCAAGTAAACATAGGTAAAAATGGATTAACCTTTATATCTGTTTCTGACTCTTCATCATCACCACTAGACCATGGACCCACTTTGAAATTCACTGGAACGGAAGGTTGTTCATCTTCAAAAACAGTCGTAAGGAAAGGCTTATAATCTCCATAAACTGGAGTTATTACTGCACCACCTGTTGCATAAAGGTCAGCTATACCTCTTATTTGAACATCGTGGGTTATATTGTTATTTTTAGTCATTAATATAAAATCTATATAATCAGAAGTTTCTACGGAAGCTGCGCTAACTACACTATGCATTTTTATAGTATTAAATGCATCAGCCACTGCTAATTCTTCACCAGCGTGCCCTCCTGTAAAATTCCCACTATCTTCATTTTCTGTTAATCCTCCGAATCCATAATCTTTCGTATCCAATATAGAAGTAGTGTTTTCGTCTGTAATTTCATGGTTCCATGGTTTTAAATAGGAAGCAGCATTTATTGTAGTTGGTTCAGTAAATTCTGTCTCATTATAAGTGGCTCCTAAAATAAATTTATTATTAACAGCAGCCAAATCCTGCACTACTACATCCACAGTGTTCGATGAGGCACCGGGGTCCGTTAATCTTATAAAATCACCCTTCGCGTAATCCTGACCGGGACTTACCACAGTAATTACCGGGGCAGCACCAGTCGAGGCATCTATATCAAATATAGCTCCTGTACCATTACCGTCTGTTGCGCCTGCGGTTGTACCAGTACTTGTCTGTGTTATATAATACCATTCATCAGCCACTGTTGAAAATGCACCAGATGGTGATGGGGTAGTATCAGCTAAAGTCATCTCCAAATCATAGGCTACACCATTTTGTGTGATAGGTTCTACTACTAAAGCGCTTGAATAAGATTTTTCAGCGAGTGGCTCACTTATAGCTATTGACGGCGCACTAGCACTGGAATCAAGACTCGGGTCAGTTGAATCTTTAGCATTCCAGCCAGCAAAGCCAACCCAATATAAATAGGGAGAAATCCAAAGAGAACCTATAAATGAATCGCTCGTTAATTTCTTATGGTCTGCTTCTGAATACCCGTCCCATTCTAGTTGTACCCTTCTAGGTCCCAAAATATCAATTAATGTTATATCTATTGCGCGTGTACATAAATTGGTACCACTATCTGTCTCTGCTCTAGGCGCTCCCCATAAATAAGCTATATACTTAGTACTATTATAATTCTTAAATATATCTGTATTATCTACTTCAAATATTCCAGCATTATAATCTACAACTCTAAGTATCTTAGCAGCACAAAAATGATTTTCTCTTTTCACAAAAGAGGCATCGGCAAAATTATACCTGATAAATCCTTTTTGACTAAAATTATCTACACCAAATGTAGGAGACAATTCTACTTCTCTACCTAATAATTGATGACCATGGGGCATTGTATTCCCGCTTGCCACATGTTGGTCAAATATAGCAGAAGTACAACCAAGCGCTATTTCTTTGTATTTACCAAGATGATATGCGTATATCCAACCATTAGGGGCTTCCGCTTGTGTTCTGGTGGTCCGTTTTGTGGCCTCACTAGTAACATCCCATGTTATGCCTCTTATATCGGTATTTATTGTTGAATTAGATGCCGTCATGGTCTTAAAGTCATTTAGCATTAAATATTTAGGTGAAGCAGTTGTATCATCAGCTATATCAGTAATATTCTCAAAACCAAAAGACATGTGGAATGGTCCATCGGTCCAATAACCAGAATTTTCATCACTAACGGAGGCAACACCACTCGGAAGATTAAATAGAGCATCACATTCTTGTGGTGTAGAAATAACAAGTCTCGAATTATCATATTCCCCAATGGTAGCATTACTATGATTCCAATTTATTTGCCTTAATGATATAGAATCTACAAAAACTTTAGTTATACAGTCAAAATTACTATCTAAAATAACAGCTTCAGATTCTATATTAGATGAATTATCATTTATATCTTCTACTAAAGTATCTACATCTGTTCCATTATTCTGGCATCTGGTATTTAAAACCCAAAGCGATAAATATTTAGGAGCTCCATTTGTTGTAGTACCTCTTGTGAATGACGAAGCTGTAGCCGAGCGGAAATCATCAGTGCCAGCACCTGCAGCAGTTGCTGAAGGTTTACTCATGTGAGTATGAGCCGCATGTATATCTTTCATATCATAACCGCTAAGAGAATTAGAACCTATTTCCAACACTTCATCATTACCAGATTTATCGACCGAAAGTAATTGCACTTTCATATCAGCTTCTTGCCATTTACTCATTATCTTTAATCTTACCCAAGATTCACCGGGAAATCCAGCAACCTCGGGGGTTGTAGTAGCTGGAACATAAATTCTGTCTGGATGAGAACCAGCCCCTGTTGAAAATCTCCAATCAATAGCATCAAAAACGCTGATGTCTCCTGTACTATCTGTAGAAGTATCTCCTTGAGAACCTCTTCTCATAAATGCCCAACCCCAAAATGGAGTTAAAGCAGAAGATAGCGACGCTATTGTAGCTTCATTTGATGGAGTACCACAATGGGCATCAACATATTCATAAAAGGTTTCATTATACTTTGGACGGCGTGAACCCGACATTGTTATAACAAATGCTCTTTCACTTACAGCAAATTTATCACTACTTTGAGTAAATTTAAATGCCCAAGCCATTTTTTCAATATTTATATCTACACAAACGCTAGAACCAGTAAGGGGAAACATTGAATTATGTGTTATATTGGCATCGGATATTCCCATAGCTTTCATAGAAGATATAAAAGGATTGGTAGGTATAGGAAGAACACCATCTAAAGAAACCATCGTCTGCTGTATATTTCTCTTTGATGCTCCCAATTCATAATTACATAAATCTGGATTATTATAATTCCATATAGCCAACATCTCCATTGATTGAGAATTACGTAGAACCTTCTTTGAAGAAAACCTACTTCTGGCCACACCATGTACCTTAGCTGCCTCATCTTCTGTTTCATCTTCTATATACTCTGTTGACCCTGTTACTATTTTAAATCTAGTATTAGCAGGAGTAACTTCGTTCCCATACCCCTCAGTAGTATTACTTATAGCTGTATGTCCAGTTAATAATTTACTTTTTATATCGGCTTCTGTAAAATATGCACGTTTACTATTATGTGTTTTTGTTGTTTGCCAATGACCTTCATCAGATTTTTCTACATGACAAACTTTCATAGACAATCGAAAACCAGTATTAATACCACCACTACTCGAAGCTGACCTCATTTGAGCTGCATTCGTAGCCATAGAACAGTATTTACTACGGAATGATTTTTCCGTCATAGCTGAATAATAAGTTGAATTTTGGCCAGCGCCACTTCCACCCATACCACGGCCACGAGAACCTCCAGTATTCATTGCTGTTACACCCTTTGACATTTTCATACCATTTTTAGACCAACGAGCTTGTTTATGAGCATCGCTCACCGACATAAACATATTTCCTGAAACCTCCTTTGTTACACGATGTATATTTTCATATAAACCAGCATCTTCTATAAAATCGGAACCAGTGAAATTTTCAGCCCACGCTACATTTTCTTTAGTCGCCGTACCACTCATAGCTACAATTTCATCAGCTACTATATCTAGTCTTCCTTCACCAGTATATCCAGTATTAGGAAAAACTTTATATGCTGCCATCATATGTGGGTCTGGAGAAGCGCCAAATGTAATTTTATTAACAAAATAATTTAAATCTAATCTTTTTAATTTTGCCGCACCATAAGAAGGTTGGTCAGCCACCTGAGTAGTACATAAATATTTTGTAGGGGTTTCCCCTCCTCTAACAGAGAAGAATCCTGTTGCGCTAGTTCCTGTAAAGGGACCTGTTATTCCTGAACCATCTGATGTTGCATTATGATATAAAGAACCCATACCATCCCAAAAATCTGGCCAAGAAGAATGTAGCCCCGTTTCATTAGTTATTTGTGTCTTTCTTTTAAACTCTACAGCTACCATTATGCAAATCCTCCTGATTCATCAACCCTGCGTAAAGCTGAAGGTAAAACTTCGCCAACTTTCTCAGCAAAATTATCACCATCATAAACGTCACCTGAAATATTAATTGTTAATCCACCCGTATCCCCACCAAGCATATTCTGAGTCTTGGATGTTATAGTCTCTCCGGGTTCTATCAGAGCAGGGAAATGTCTACCAGCTATTCCACCATTATCATATAATCTTCGTGTTCTTGACATCATGGTTCCACCCAAATCATACAATTCTTGATTTTCGCCGGGCCGCGCTCCTCCTAGGTTCAATTTTTTGTACTTTGGTTCTTTTACTTCTGGCATCTTCATCATGTCTCGCATTGCTAAATTAAATGCTGCCATAGCAATCATACCTATACCAACTGTAGCCCACATCTTACCACTACCTGCATCGAAAGCCAACTGTTTGGCTATAGCATAACCCATAACTGCACCAGCCAATCCACCAATTACAGCTGTTGTTTCAGCGCTGTCCTTTCCAAATTTCTGTGTAAGATATATCATAGCGAACATAGCAGCTTGAACAGCCATTTGAGCGGCAACAAGTTCCCACGTTGCCATTGATTCACCTTGAATAGAACCTGCAACACTCTCATGTGTTGCCACTTCCGCATCGCCCATTATTATATTCAATCCGCGCCACATCTGCTCTTCCTCCGATAAAGCCATCCACTCCATTTTCGTTTCAATTTCAAACATCTGAGCTTCTATAGTGGCCATTCTTGCTATTTGTTCCTGCTGCATCATCTGAATATCCATTCTACGCATTTTTATATTGGTTATCATCCGCATAGTATTCAAGGGTATAACCTTGGACATTATTCTCCACAGTAATATAGTGTTCATCATTTCTGGGGTCAAACTACCTAATATGTTCAAAACCAATCTTAAAGGAGTTATAAATAAATTCAACATTGTATAAGCGCCGTCTGTACTTTCAGCAAAATGTAAAAATAAATCTCTAGCCTGAATCATCAAGGTAACAAATTCTTGTATTGCTATTACTACGAAATCTTTTATAAACTGACCAAAGTCAGTTAATACTTTCTCACCTTCTTCACCTGTTACAATAAGACCTTCGAATACTTGAACTGCTCTATGTAGTTCCATCTGAAATTCATTTAGATAACCTTGAGCTTCCCCAACTTTATCACTCATCAAGAAAGGCGCAAGCAACGCGTTCCTAACTAATTGAATCTGATTTGCTAAAGATACCTGCTGAATACCAGCCATCTCCGCCGATGCCCCCGCAGAATTTTGAAGGTCGTTAACCTGCGCTTGAAACTCATCCGCATTCTGTACCAAGTGTACGAAGGCAGTAGCACCACGAATATTCAAGTCCTCCATCAAGGCCATCATTACATCCATATCATTAACACCTTCACCCATTTTAGCTTGGAATTGGGCCGCAATGTTTGTTAACTCGTGCATATTACCTTCAGCATCTAGAATTTCTACACCCATCTCGTGGAATGCAGCTGCATTATCTTCAGCGTGTTGAGTAAATTCCGCTAGGGCTTGACGTAGACCCCTACCTGCAATACCTGCCTCAAGGGCTCTATTAGTCAGCACTGCTAGAGCTCCCAGTAATTGGTCTAGACTTTGTCCAGTA
>Ga0098035_1001317_pt1 | contig 12097 bp, 18 predicted proteins | sample 3_EtaG_FD_75046 | JGI IMG/M metagenome (GOLD analysis project Ga0098035, IMG submission 75046) | Marine viral communities from the Subarctic Pacific Ocean - 3_ETSP_OMZ_AT15126 metaG | ecosystem: Environmental > Aquatic > Marine > Oceanic | place: Pacific Ocean | collected 2015-01-07
CAAATTTATAACCGTCGCTAAAAGCTTGATCAATATTCTTCAGTAGCTTTACTTGCGCGGAGTTGGGTGTGTACTCTTTTGGAAAACCTTTTAATAAACCACCTACCACACTTTAATTATAATGAAGATTCTTCAGAAGGCAATATATACATAAGACTATCATATAGTTTCGACTTCGAAGAACTATCTAGAAACTTTACTCTATTGATTTGCCTAAAAGGTATAAATGAGCTTAAATGATAATTAAGAATTGCTGTTTCTTCATCCCAGTTCATCTTATAAGGGTATGGGATCTCGTATGATTTTATTGAATCCTTATATTCTAGAGTAAAGTTTATATAATATTGTTTAACTTGAAATATTTTTAATTTACCTCTTTTTAGAATCTTTTTATCAGTCTTTATTATTATATTTTGTAATAATAAAGGTTTTAAAAAATTTGTTACTTTTTCTATACTTATGTTCATGAATTCATAAAATTTAATTTTTGTGCTGCAGACATAGGATATATATTCTCATTAAAATATATCCAGAAATCATCATTAGCAGGTATTTCTTGTACTAGATCACATTGATTCATATTAATGTTTCTATAATTCTGCATTAATATATCCCATGCAACAGCTAGGTGGTCCGGACCGAGATACGGTTTAGGTGGGCCTTTAGGAGGAAAATAGTTAAGCGAAATTCTACCATTAACAGAATTGAGTAGAGATAGTGATTTTGTGCAAAGCATTCTCCTCGTAGCAGCTTGACCAGGTTTAATTATTCTACGAGCGAATCTAATTTCACAAACATTATTCAAGAGAATTGAATCAAGAGCTGCTTTTTGTATTAACATCTTTCTGTTTGCAGATCCCAAACATTCTTTCTTCGTTTAAAAATATACCTTTTAGAATGTTTCCTTTACCTGTGACAGTCACCCCGGAAATAGTTACTCCCATATTATTTGGAAAAATCACTATATCGCCTTCTTTTGTGTATTTAACATCAGGGCCTGTTAAAATCACTTTTCCCTTTCGCCAAGCTTTAGTTAAAGCGTTGGTAGGTACTACTATTCCATTACGTTTTACTTCACCTTCCGCTGTTTCATCGACATATTCAATAAGAAGAATATCATCAAAAACAAAACTTAATTCAAAATCATCTATTCCAAAGTCGCCTTTATCTGGATTAGATAAATCAATTAAGCTTCTAGTAGGTGCTAAATTATCTATACTAGCCATTGCCATATAGCTATTTAGATAGACTTTTACTTAATTCAACATATTGAAGTAATTCACGTTTTGATATATTTTTATTCTTTGCAATGAGTGCTATATCATCTTCTTCAGACTCTTCTCTCTTCCTCTTTTTGATATAAGTTATTTTCTTCCACTTTAAACGTGGAATAAGATAATAATATAGTCTATAGCTTTGCTGCTTATCATCAAAAATAGTACTAAATCTGTTTAATGTCTCGTTTGTGAATACGCACATATCATTATTATAAAATGATAACCATCTATTAAACAAGAACGGAACGAAATTTTGTTCCCCTTCAGTGTCTAAATCACCAGCAGCGTCTTTTTTAGAATAAAATAATTTATTTTGTAATTGGAAAAAATTCACTATCGCTTTTATATTTTAGTATATTGGTTGTAGAATATCCTTCGATTCTTTTAAAAAAATTAAGATTCTTTGCATATTGCTCACCTATAACTTTTTTATCTCGCCAATCTGATCCAATCACCATTATATCAGGTTCAATTTCTTTAATTAAATTTTCTAAGCCCTTTACACTATCAAAACTACGAACTTCATCTACAAAACGTAGTGATTCAAGCATTTTTATTCTATCGTCTAAACTATTATAAGGCCTATCTTCTCCCTTATCACGTCTTACCTTTTCATCAGAATCTACACCGACGTAGAGGTATCCTAAACCTTTAGCGTATTCAAATAATTCTAAATGTCCGCGGTGTAAAACATCAAAACAGCCATTTGTGAATATTTTCTTCATACAATAATCTTGGTAGTAGCAATAAATTGATCTCTTATTTCTGAGTTAAAATATTCAATAACTCCTTTACTAAATGCTTTAACTTGTTTATCGTTTAAGTTTGAAGAATAAGCAAATGCCGGTGCTTTATCTCCAGCTATAATATTAATACCAGTGTGACCTACCGCAACATTTTCTTTTGAGTATGTGATAGATACGCTAACTTTACCTGATTCTCTCATCTGTTTATCAGTACCTAGAAATTCGTCTTGCACTAATAGGTCGTCGCCGTCTACCATAATACCTTTACTGATATAACCAGATAATATATTAGCAATACCTGTGTTGAATAGTCTTTGAAAAGCGACGGCACCTAATGGACACATACCTGGTATCTCCCAACAAAAGTTAATTGCGTCCTGGCTATGGATAAAGTCATTTTCAAGTGAATCTTCAAGATCAATTAAACCACCTTCTACATACATCGGAGCTCTAAACGCGACAATATTACCTACACTTGATACATCTTTACGAAAAAATTTATAAGCAAAACGATCGTGGATTAATTTACCGTCATATACACTTTGTTCAATAACCATAACTTATTATAACTAAAAATGCTCAGTTTTCAACTACACTTTTTTGGTTTACTCATTTCCAACATTTCGATGGTTGTCGTATAACGTTTGTTGGATACTCCATAATATTTTTAGATATATATCTGGACATCTCGTACCCGGAACAGCCCCCTGAACGTTTTCACTATTTAATCTAGCATTTTCATAGGCCAGCCACATGTGTTGTGGTGTATAACTTTCTAAGTTCTCTAAAACTATATAATGAACAGCCTTTAATATCTCCAAAAACATCGCCGGATTTTCTCCAACGTCAGGCTCCGACAGAGATATTCTTCTCATTCTCCTGTAACCTTCTTTATCTCTTTCAGTTGGAACTTTATTTGAATTATGTTGAGACCATTGTGTTATTTTAATGTTTGGGTGTGTTACTGCAACTTTATTTAAAACGGTATATATTTTATCTATAAACCAGTCGGCGCCCCACCCTGGTACAGCCGCCGGCGCAAGAAAATAACCTAAAAGATTAACACTATCTCTTGTTAATATAGGAAAACAGCAGTCTTTGGCTCCTTCACAGTTACCTTCTCCAAAAGTTTTAATTAATAAAAAATGTTTTGTATAGCGTCCTTCAGTCTTAATTATACCCTCTCTTGTTTTTATTAAAATTAGATCATAATTCGGAGTATCAATTTGGGTATCGTCAGCACCAGGCATAACAAAAAAACCATAACTCTTTTTAGCACCGTAATTATAGTAATCTTCTGTAATATTGTTAGATCGTTCTCTTTTAAGAATTTGACAAAATGTTAGTTCTTTAAGTATTTGATTATTAGATAAAAAATCTATTGTTTTCTTATCATCTTCATCTACAACAAAAACTAATTCAATGTTATTAACATTATTTGTATTAATTATAATAGATTTAAGAAACCCGTCTTCTAGGCTCTCTATATTGTCTCTTGTAGGTACAATAATTGATAGTATTGGCTGTTTCATGTTATTGAATATGTTCCTTTATATAGTCACGTACATTTATACATTTATCATCAATCCATAAATCATATGATGGTTTATGCATCATAAGTTTGCTGTACTTTACACCCCATTCTTTAAGCTGGTTAGCAGTTACATACGTCCAGTCTCTCCCTGAGTTACCACCTCTAGCTGTATAATAGGTAATATGCACTCCGTTATCGTGGAGCTTATTAAAATGCTCAATTAGTTTTTTATGCGGGGTTGATTCTAGATAGTCAGACGTTTTTGTCTCACAAATTGTGTTATCAATATCAATTAGTAGTTTCATTTTTTTGGCCATCTCCCGGTTCTACTCTATAACTATCATATTCAAAGTGCTGAGTACTCACTTCAATGATTTCTGAATCTTCTAAAGCTTCAAGTTTATGCGGAATATTTGGCTTAATATCAACAACCGTCCCAGTATCAATTATTTCCGAAATACGATTAGCATTTACTAAGTCGTAGTATGATAGTTTTAAACTACCTTTAGATACATACCACGTTTCTTCTTTTTTAATATGGTAATGCATAGAAAAAGAGCTGTGTTTCTTAAAAGATAAAATCTTTAAACAGTATTTTTCTTTATTAACTACCCATCTCTCATTTCCCCACCCTTTAGGATGGTCTTTGTATGTTATAATTTCAGGCTTCATACTTCTTTAAAAAATCTAATACCATTAGTGTAGGGTCTTTAAAGTATTTTACTACTACATCTTCGAAATATTTTCGTGCTAATTTACATTTATTATGTAATTCAGGCAAAGAGGTTTCATATATTTTTTTAAATTCTTTCGCCATTTCTTCATTGCTTAGGTCAGGAGACAGTCTATAGAAGAATGTTTCTGATAAGTTATCTTCGTCCATTATTTTTGGGTACCCTATAATAATTGGCACTCTTCCAAAAAAGCACGACTCATAAAATCGTATAGTGTCTTCTCCAGCTCCTCTTGGACATAAGGAAAATATATTGTTTTCTATTTTTTTAGCAAATCCTTGAATTATATTATTATCAGATTTTAAATCTACTTGAGCAAACCACCCGGGGTTAAACTGAATATCATTAGGTATACCAGCGTGATTTAATACCTGAGCAATTTTTACTCTAGTACCATATGGATCTGGTTGGCCTTTGAATCCGAAGCTCTTACTATTAGGTAATGACAGCTCGTATTTGATTTTATCACTATTTTTAGCGAGGTGAACTAAAAGTGTACTTAGACACGGTCTAGTAAAGAAGTTCTCTTTTTCATAGTATGTTCTATTAGCATTGCCCATGCATGTGCATTCTAATAACCAGGACGGGGCCCTATCATTTAACCAATCACCTTCTAATTCTACTAGATGCTTTTTTTCGTTACCTTTTAGAAAAGCAAAATCACTTGGTTTAAAGTCTTTATATGTACCGCAAGATATTTGCCCCATATAAAAGTATTCTGCTTCTTCTGGTTTGACAATATTACAGTAATCTTTAATACCTTGTTCAGATAAAGGAGTAGTGTTGTAATATTTTTTAGATTTATCTTGGCTGTGTTTTAAGGCAGTTGGATATATGTATAGATTTATCATTTTATATAATAGTATCTTGTATTACACTTACGCCTTTTTTCTGCACAACTGAAGTCGCGCAAATGTTCGCAAACTTTATACTTTCTTCTATATTGTTTGTGTTTAAAAACGTGCATGTTAGTCCGGCTAAAAATGTATCACCAGCTCCAGAAAGATCTTTTACTTCAACATCCTCAACATCATACTGTATGTTATGATATATTGCACCTCCAGATCCTAACGTGGTAATAATTTTACTTCTTATTTTTTCTGTAAGGTGATTTTTTGATAGTTTGTATTCAGCTCTATTAATTTTAATAAACTTTATATTTTCTGCCCATGAATTAATAATTTTTTTTGTATCTAAAAATGTAACAGGGTGATTATTGCTGATGAATTGTATTTCATCTTCTGTAATAAATCCCTTATCATAATCTGAAATTACTACTGCAGAATAATCATTAAAATTTATTTCTGACTTATAATCTTTAAATGTGCTTTTTAATTCTGTATTGGTATCAATACGAATAAACATGTGATTTGTTTTTTGATCGACGTATCTCGTTTTAATTACATTTTTATAGTTTTTATTTGTAAAAAATGCTACTTCACATCCTAATGCTTGTAGATTTTTAAGCACGTTACCAGCCATTCCTCTATTTGTTTTTGTCTTTATTATATCTAATAGGGGGATTGGAGCTTCTGGGCAAAGACGCTCGCATTTACAATACACAAATTTATCTGTGCATGAATCACCAATTAGTAGTATAGGTTTCATCTTAATCAGCATCTAGGTTGTAAATTGCCTTAATATTTTCTTTGCTAGAGTTACCAGTCGGGCCAGGTGAAAGTATTTGCTTTAATTTATCTATATCTTTATTTCTTTGATTTAAACTACCTCCCCAAAGATCTATACTATCATCATGTGGCCCATCCGACCCGGTTTTATAAGTTTCATCATACTCTGCTTTTCCAGCGCCCCAGTGACAGTGTTCAAAGTAAACAGGCGCGTAGCATAGTCTACCCAGATGCCTATAAATGTATGTTAGCCAATTATCTGAATAATTATACCCCATCCCTATTGGATGAACATAGCCAAGTTGCTCTATAGCGCGTCTACTTAAAAATCCATGTGTGGCTAAGGTACCATTAGGTTGCATTCCATCCGGGCCAAACACTAAACATACTTTATCTGAATAACGGTTAAATTCTTCATTAATTAATACATCCCAATTCTTGGTTTTAAAGTGTACATCATCGGCAGAATACATAATTATATCACCTTTACACTTCTTAAAAGCATAATTATACGTATCAGCAAGTTTTAGTTTGTTTTTATTAACGATAGCGGTCCCGGGGATTTTGCCTAGATGTTCATTAATATCACCTGATTTTATAAAGTCTATAGTATTGGTGTCATCACCATCGACGTAAAATACAACTTCTACTTGTTTAGGCTGTAAGGTATTATCATTTAAGGTCTTTAACACCTTTTTAAGGTTGTTAACTCTATTCTTTGTTGGTATAATAATTGATATTGATATCATTTTATTGGTATAAAATTATTAAGTATGTGATTATAGTTTAATTGCTCTGTACTTAAAAACAGATTTTCTTTAATATAGTCCCTTAGACTATCATTTTTGCAATGGCCTTCTGATGTGTATAGTTGCGGATCATGCATCAATATACCAGCTATTTCCTCGTACCCTAATCCGACTTTTTTAGCTTCTGGGTCATTAATAATTTCTCCCATATCAGCCATTGCATATAAGTTATTCCAGTGAGCTTGTCTTGGACCGGTATGATCATAACTCATGGTTGCCCCGTCTTGTTCTTTAATATGTGTTAGTATCAAATCTCTTACAATTACCCACTGCTTTTTAATGCTTGCGTTTAAGAAAGAAAAAACTGACTCGGTACAATATGCATTAAAAATATCTGGTATTATTTTATTATTAAATGCTACACGGAGGTCATCTGAGAAATATGAAACATGTAAATTACAGCATTTTCCTACTGGCATTATAAAGTCATTATCTTTAAAACACCGCGGGAGTCGCCAGTTTTCATGACCAGTGTCTGTATCTGTCTGTATGGTAATCATACTGTACTTGCCTTGGTGTACCCTCTCTTCTATTTCGTTTAAAAACTGGTAATTATTTTCAATGTTAACTCCAGAATCAAAATATAGGTAACCAGTAAAGGTTCCAAACTTTCTAACACAACGTCTAACTGCTAAATTAAAAGTAATGTTTACAGATAGAAAGTTTTCCGTGTAACAAAATGATACTTTGCCTTGGTATCTATCAAATAATTTTTGTTTTGTCTTTGTTGAAACTCTACAGCCACTAATAACGATATGATATCGTTTATGATTTATTTTTAAGAGATTATCAATACATTTAATATACCATTCATAATTGATTTTACCAATTTCACATATATTATATACAATAAGGTATTTGTTGTTAGACATTATTGAGCAGTGTTAGTAACTTATTTACTACTTATTCCAATTATAATTATTGATATATTGCCTATTATCAAGCTAGATATAATTATTGATATGAGTAACAACCCTGCTGCTGGCGTCAGTGAAATAGTCTCTGATTACGGGACTGATAAATTAACTCTAGCGGAGATAGGTATTTATAGAGGTGACACGACTATGAAAATTGCTCCAATGGTTAGGGATTTGGGTGGTAAATATATATGTGTCGAGTGGTTTAAAGGTAATGTCGATAGTTTTCCGAACTATAATCCGGATGAACACGACTCCAATCTACAGGCCTTTTCTAACAGAATAAAGACCGAGCATGGAGGCTCTCTAAAGAAAACCGTAATGCTACTGGATGCTTCATCTATTGATGCGTGTTCATATATAGATACTGAAACCATAGATATATGTTTTATTGATGCCGATCATAGATACATGGCGGTTTTATGTGATATTATACAATATAGCTTTAAGGTCAAGCATAACGGTATACTATGTGGTCATGATTTAGCTGAAAGTGGTAGTGCAGGTGTCGACACATATCCAAGAGAATGCTTTCATACGGACTGTCATCCAAAGTGGGGGCATGCTGGAGTAGCTCAAGCCGTAGGAGAGGCTATTGGAAACGAAAATGTAAAGTATTATCCTGGTACTTGCTGGGCAACGCGTGTTAAGCATAAAGACGTTCTAGGTCAGCCTACATATGTGCATCCAGACGACCCGGTTGCTTCCGGTTAAATTTTATTAAGCAGGTTTATTAAATTAGTAATTTTTTCCTTCTCTAATGAAGGGTAATTACCTATATACCAACTATAATTATGCACGTGCTCAACATTTGCAAAGTGATCCTGTAGCATCTCATCTGTTATAACATGCTCTACTGATTGGCCTATCTTGCCGTTATGAGGAGGTCTATAAAGAAACCCCAGGTTATGTAATTCTTTAATGTAAGGCTGTCGAAGTTGATTACCTCCGCCAGATAACCCACGTCTAAATTCTATATTATTATCTTTTAGCATACCTTCAATTTTATTACGCTGATTAATATCCGGGTCCTTCATTATAACAATAAATGCGTAATTACTCTGACCTTTAGTATCTAATGTTGTAATATATTTGTTAGAATCTAGGTTAGATAGAAAATATTCAAAATTTTCTCTGCGTTGTTGGTTGTTTGTATCTAAGGATTTAAGCTGAGATAGACCTAATACAGCGTTTAATTCTGTACTTCTAAAATTATATGCAGGTGCTAAAAATATAAAATCCGGATTAAGGTCTGGGTGGTCAAGTTTAGTTTGTTCTTTAAACTCTTCACTTTTACACTCTCTCACCATACCATGTGAACGACTAAATCTTAGAATATCATAAAACTCATCATTATTAGTACACACCATACCGCCTTCAATTGTTGACATATGATGTGCAAAATAGAAACTAAAGTTACTAACGTCGCCTATAGACCCGGCTTTTTTACCCTTAAAGGTAGCTCCATGTGATTCACATACATCTTCTATTAAAAAGAGATCGTTTTCTCTACATATCTGTAAAAGCTCGTCTGTAAGGCCATTTAAACCTAAAACGTGAGTTAAAAATATAGCTTTAGTTTTTGGTGTGATTGCTTGCTTTAATTTTTTAATATCAAAACTTAAATTTGTAAGATTGATGTCCACAAAAACCGGGTTGTGACCGGTGTTAACGATACTAGCAACATCTGAAACCCATGTAAGCGGTGGTACAATAACTTCACAACAACCGTATTTGTAGTGCAATAGTCGCATAGTCGCATAGTTTGCACTCGAACCGGAGTTTACAAATACACTATGCTTTACACCTAACCATTCAGACCATTTTTTTTCAAACTCTTCTATCTTTGGACCGTTAGTAAGTCTAGGAATGGGGTCTTGCTGGAGAAACTTTACTAACTCGTCAACATCGGTACGAGTTATATTATCTGACATTAATGGTATGTTATAATTCATTTTTCGCTATAATAATCTCCCCATTCTACTAAAATTGTTGATTTACCGTCTTCACGCTCTAGAGCTTTTGTATAAGCAGGGAAAATATCTTCTGGTTCATCTAAACGAATTACTTCTACATTGTTACACATACTAGTAAATGCTTCAGTATAATCACCTGTATGTTGATGGTGTGGGTGTAGAGGTCTAACGGAACCAATACCCGTTCTAATAATAGCTTTTGTTTTAAACTTTGATATCATTGGAAATTTATCCAAATGATTTACAATTTGATTTGTACCTAATAATAAAAAATTCCACCTTGGAAAAATACTCACGGGGATTTTACCAGCAAGCGTAAGACCGTTTGTTATACCCATTTGCAAATCTTCACAGACAGGGAGTTCAAGCTTTTTATCACTGGATACATCTTTAAGTGTGTTTGACATTGCAGTACCCGCGCAAGCTACCGCTTGCCCAATAAACAACGTATCTGAATGAGATGCTAGCATCTCCATGGCTCGTTTTAATTCATCAAAGTATTTCATAATTAAAATTGTACTCGTTGACCAGCGCCGGCATGGGGCCATTTGGTTTCATATTTATAATGATATACATAATCATCGTCTATTCCATGATAAGGATGCTCTTTTGTATTCCAAGTTTCTTTTGTATCTGTACAAACCGACTTACCATTATCTTCAATTATAAACTTAATAGGTAGCTCATGAGCTTTTGAATATCTCAAGCATTCATCAAAGGAGCCTGTAAGAGCGGTCATATCACCTACAAAGGAATAAACCTTATTATTACCACCACTTCGTTTAATATCTAATGCTAATCCAACACTAATAGGTAAAATGCCTGTTACAATTGCAGAAGAAAAAATTCTATATTCCGGGAAGCTTAAAGAGATGGACCTACCAGCCATAATTTCAGCTTTGACCTGTTCTGGGGGCACCCCTTTAAGTAAACATTGATAGTGACTTCTCCAGGTACATAAAACCCAGTCATCTTTGTTAATATTTTTAAATATCTTAATACTCTCTTCTTCGTTACCTGAATATAGATGAACAGGAGCCTTAATTTTTGAATTATTAAACTCTTTAGCTATATCTTCTTCAAAATTTATTAAGTCTTCTTTAGTCATTATTTAAATTTAATTTAATGTTTAGGGCTTGTTGTGATATTAAATTAAAAAACGATTTACAGTTTCTAATTTCTGGAAATCGCCCGGAAAATGTATTGAAGTTATAGTCCGGCAGGCCGAACCCCCATTGCGGTAATTCTTGTTCTTTGATATACCCTTCCTCCTCTTTAGTAGACGTTATGGTCTGTTCTCTTATATAAAAATTTTTTATTCTAGTTGTTATTTTTATATTATGTCTTAAGGCTAGCACAGCACCTAATATTGTAAAATATGCATCAATACTTGCCATCCAAAATTGCCCAGAAATTATATTAAATAATTTTTTCGAGAAAATAGGACAATATTCGCCAATATATTGATTTAAATTAGACCATAATATAGTTTTTTGACCAGTAATAATTTCATCAAGCTCGTTCTGAGTTACATAATTAAAGTCACACCAATTATTAAGTGGCATAAGGTCATCTTGCGTTGTGCGACGCGGTGGCATGCCATCTGGGTTGGTAGAGACTGTTGACCCAGAGATAATAATATCCGGTGCCTTTACCTCACCTTCTCCGGCTGGTGGATTGGAGATAATAGTAGTTGGGCTTGAGACATTTTCCGAGCAAGGACCAATAATAAGCATCCCTTTATTTACTTTAAGAGAGAAGTTGTATAAATTTAGTATATTTGTGACCCAGTTAGTTTTTGTAAAAATAAAATCATCTGCTATGTTCATGAACATAACAGATTCATAACTTGCTAGAGTACCGAGGTAGCTTAGTACGTTATGTAAATCTCCTCGACCTTCACCTCTCTTATAAATATAGATTCGTACATGTACCCCTTTATAATTTCTGTGTAATTCATAATATTTTCCTTTATGTATTACTTTAAACGTGTTTATTATTTCATCTGGAATTGAAGTATCATCTAAATCCATTTTAATTAGTAATTCTAATCGTGTTCGCTCTTCTTCTGTTGTTGTATCAATAATCGATTCTAAGCATCTAAATAAATTACACGTTGGATTATTTTTAAATCTTAAACTAAACATTATAGACATTATAGTATTTCCTATCTCTGGCTTCTTATACATTTCACCCAGAGCTTTTGTACGTAATAATGTACCAATATCAGACATTATTTGTATAACCTCCTATTAAGTTTTACCTTTGTCATTTTTTCAATATTATCTACTTGCTTCTGCCCGTATTTTCCCCGTACAAGATTCAGAAAGGGTTCGTAACTATGATATTCATTATATGCTTCATCTCTAAATTTTAATATGTCAGCTGCTGTACATTTATCTGTTCGTGATGGTAGAGTATCGTAACTAAAGAAAGAATAACCTTCATACGTCTCAGGTAACTGATATCCTTTATC
>Ga0098035_1001324_pt1 | contig 12061 bp, 11 predicted proteins | sample 3_EtaG_FD_75046 | JGI IMG/M metagenome (GOLD analysis project Ga0098035, IMG submission 75046) | Marine viral communities from the Subarctic Pacific Ocean - 3_ETSP_OMZ_AT15126 metaG | ecosystem: Environmental > Aquatic > Marine > Oceanic | place: Pacific Ocean | collected 2015-01-07
CCGGTAATATCAACAGGGCGAACCGGGCATTCGAACCAGGTCGACAAAACCCGGCAGAGGGCGGACACTGACAGCGGACGCCTTGCGCGATAGGCGCTAAGGAAGATGGCCAGCTCAAGGACGGTCATGTCCCATCTGCTTGGGTCGCGCCCGCAGGTCGTACCATGGTCATTTGCCGTGGAGATCATAATAGTCCTGAATCTTTTGCTGGATCTGGGACATGGCCTCGACCTCGTCGGGGAGTTTCGCGGCATCCATGAAGTCCGCGTAGACCTCGGTGAAATCCATTACCGAGAGGTCGAGACGAGCGAACTCGTCGATCGTGAAACCCTGGCACTGCTCCTTCTTCGGGGAACCCCATGGCTTACCGAGCTGCACCCTGCCCTGCTCCTGCAGGATGCGGCTCAATTTGCTCTCGAAGCAGCAATAGGCCGTGCGCTTGGTCTTGCAGATGCCGAGGAAGCTCGAGGAACAATAAGTGCCAACCTTGTGGCAGAAGCCCATCCGGTCCTTGATATCGAGCTTCATCTCATCCTGAGAGCAGGCAAAGAGCGTCAGGAATGGGGTCGCCAGCGCCGCGTTCGCTGCAGGACCGCCGGCCAGAGCCGCCGCGCCGGCCCCGACCGTCAACACGCCTGACACCTTGCCAGCGCAGCAGTTGATGAGACCGAAGACGGGCTTGTGACAGGTTTCCCTCGTCCCGCTGAAGACGGTCAAGTCGGCTTCGTCGAACTCCTTGCCGGCCTGGTCGATGGCGTGCAGCGCTACGAGTGCGTCCTTGAACTCCGTCGACGCCTCACGAACGATCGGTTCGCAGTCGCCATTGATGCAATAGACGTCGTCGCCGCAGATATATTGCGGGGTATCACCGTTCTCGCCCGATGGCGTCGGGCAGCGGTAGACCTTTTCGGTGACCTTGCACTGTCCCCCATCGGGATCCTCATCAAGGCACTCATCGCGAAGATAGGTGCAGGATCGATTTGCCTCGAGATCCGAGCAATCGTTGCCCGACGTTATATGATTGCAGGTGTAGGTGCGCGACCATGCCCAGCATGGCTGGGTAACAGCGACGCCGTTGACAAGGCGGGTGACCGGGTCGCTGGATGTGCAAACCTCCTGCTGCTGGGTGCATTCGCTGTTCGTGGCATAGGCCGAGCAGGCCGAGGCATCCTGGTCGGAGCCTTCATAGCGTTGCTGCGGTCCGACATAGAGGGGAGGTGCCGCCGTACGCCGCCAGTAGGATCGTGTGGATGAACCGCCTGCGACCGAACTCGCCTCGGAAGAACATTGATAGGTCCGGTTCGATGTCGACGAATAATAGACCGCGCGGCGTCCCACCACGATCCGACGATGATTGTCGATGAAGGTCTCGCCGGCGAGCGTGCACTGCGGGGCCGATTCATAACCGGTGCAGCTGTTGTGCGTCTCGACCGGCGTTATTCTGGTCTGCCACTGGGCGCAGTATCTTCCCAGATACCGAACGCATACCCTGGTTTCGCTCGTCAGGAAGGCCGCGCCACAAGTATAGACATGGGTGGTCGAAAAGCGGTGGGACAGGCCGACGTTGCAGCTGGGCGTGCTCTCCTCAATCTTCGCCCCCAAATTGCAGGTCGCTTCATAATAGCCCGCGCTGCCTGCGCCGGGGGGTAACGGGGTGCATGAGCCGGCCCCGCCGCTAATGTCCTCGCCGGCGAGATAGGTCGAAGGATCATTTTCGACCGACGTTGCCCGGGCCGTGGTCGCGAGGATCTCGCTGTTGCTGAAAGTCGGCCGACTATGATCAGCGTCGGTCGTGATGCGATATTGCTCGTTGGTGGATCTCGCCGATGCCGCATCCGCCTCCAAGCGATCCGGATCATCGAAATAGGAGCCCTCGGGCAGCGTTGTGCCGGAATAGCCCGGGACCACCTCGGCTTGTCCATTGTCGGTCGGTACCAGCGTTTCGTCCTGGCGGGTCTGATTGCCGAGCGCCTTTCCCTCTTCCCGCGGCTGCTCGAGCGTCATGTGGCCCCAAGCCGGGAATCCCATGCCAAGTAAGGCGAGGGCGCCAAACAGGGCCAGCGCGATCCTCATGGGGTGGCCTTGCGCAGATTGGCGAGACCGACCGCCGCAACCCGGGCACCCGGCCCGTTGCCATCGGCGAAGCTGCTGAGCGCATATTCGACGGTCACGTTGCCGATCATACGATCATAGGGCGGAACCTTGGTCCGGCACGAAAAGCCGGCGCACAGGTCGAAATCGGACGATACCGCGACATAGGTTGGAACGGCCTGCACGTCGAAGGCGCGAAACAGGCGCGGATCGATCCCGATGTTCGCAAAGTCGTCCTGGCGATCGACAATCTTGCCCAGGCGGCCCGCGAATTCCCTCATCGAGTTGTTCGGGAAGCCCCGGAAGACCACCACGCCCCCTGCCCTCGCGGTGTCGCGGATGAGCTGCTTGAGCGCCCGCGGCGGCATGGAGAGGCTGGCAAAGACGATGAGCTGGGGCGCCTCCCCCTTCCCCGCGGTCGCGTTCGAGGAAGCGCCCTGCACGATCTCGTCGAAGTCGATCGGCCCAGCCGGACCCTTGGGCAGCTCGATCCTGGCGGCCCGCTGCATGTTTTCCATGCCCCCGTCGCGCACCGTGGTTGCCTCTTCGCGGAATGCGTCGCCGCGATCCTTCACCTGATTCACGAACGCCTCGGCATCGGCCTGCAGATCGGCCGACCGCTGCTTGATAGCCTGGATGTCGATCTCGTCGACGGTCTGCGCCAGCAGGGCCGAGACACTGGCTATCGCGACGATGGCTGCCGGGACCCAAAGGAATGCGCGCATCATCCCCTCCTACAGCACGCAGCAGTTGCGCTTGCGCCAGACCAGGTAGCCCATGTCTTCGCCACCGGCGGGATAGGCGCGCCCGGCATCGGGCGGCATGGTCGACGCGCCGATCGCCGAGCAGGCGAACCGCCCGCTCACGGTCGGGATGGGGTTCACCATCTGGAAGCGGTATTGCTGCTTGCGCATGATCGGCATGAGATACTTCTTGCAGAGACCCTTGCTGCCCATCGTCCCCCAGGCGAGCGCTTCACGGTGCATCTTATAGGCAAAGCGGGACAGCGCGAGCCGGGACGACTGCACATGCCCGATCGACGAGGGAATGTTGCCGTTCAGCGGATACATGCTCCCCTGGCACCCGGCGCACCAGAACAGCGGATCGAGCGGCAGATGGACGGTTCCCGCGATACAATCACCGGCGCAGGCAGCCTGGGCGATCGGGTTGGCGAAGACGATCGCCTCCGGATTGATCAGCGCCGTCAGGGAATCATCCTGCCAGAGCGGATCGACCTCGGTCATATAGGCGATGTCGAATGATGCCTGCTCGAAGCAGACGAAGTCGGTCAGGATCTCCATCCAGTAGAGCAGCGGATAGACATACCAGTGGACATGCCATTTCGCCGTGCTCTGCGACCGCCCTCCGACCATGGAAGGGCCGGCCAAATAGCCCTGGCCGATGTCAAAACCCGGCGCGATGCGCACGCCGCCGAGATTGGGAAAGCACCAGGGCTTCATCGTCACGTCCGCTAGCCGGGCCGGCTCCCAGAAGCCCACCGAGATGCCGATACGCGGAAGAGGATCGCTGCAGACACAGATCGGCGATGCCGGATTGCTCGTGTCCGGCCTGCCGCTCGGCCAGATCTTCAACCCACCGACAGACAGGGGAAACAGGCAGGACCAGCACACATCCGTGATTGGATTGACGAATTTGCCATGACAGGTCGGGCCCGCGGCCTCGGCAGATGGCGCCAAGCCGAGGGCAAGCAGACCGAAAAGAAGTGCGGCGAGCGCGGATCGTAGGCTGCGCCTCATGGCTGCCTCCCCAATTGGTCCAGGAAGGCGCGGTCGGCCCGTTGCTTGCGAGCAAGATAGAGCGCTGTGTAGGCGAGCGTGCCGAGCAGCAGGGCGGCAACCATGCAGGCCCCGGCGCGTCCCGCGACACGGTTCAGAACGCCGACGAAGAGCACTGCGGCGGCGAGAGTCAGGCACAGGATCTGCCACGTGCGGCGCATCCTGCGCAGCCTCGGCGTCTCCGGCGCGGCCATCGGGGTGCGAAGAAGTTCGAGCCAGAGCGGCATCAGCTCGCCCTCCCTTTGCCTATGACGACCTCTGAGACCCGCATGACCTTGCCAGCCTGGGTAACCACGGCAGGTGTATGCTCAATGCCGAACTTGCCGGTGAGCTTGCCCTCCTGGTCGAAATAGAAGCGCCGCTTTTTCGCCGTCATCTGCTCGATCGGTGAACCGCTGACGAAAACGATCTTGGCCTTGAGATCGGTGTAGCGGGCCGTTGCCCAGGCAAGCTGCTCGGCATCGTCGCCATCTATGAAGACGAGGTCCTGCCTGATCGCGACGAAGTCGAGCGGATTGATTTTCTGCCCGGCGGCAGCGATCAGATTGCCCTTCTGATCGCGCACATCGCGTTCGATCGTGACCGACGGGTCGAAATCCCAGCTCCTCAGCTGACGCGCGGGCGTGATGCCTGCCACGGGATTGGGACGCCGGACCTTGGCTTCGACGCGGCGCGCGAACATCTCGTTCGTCCGCGCGAGCTCGCCGCTCGCCTCGGCAGCCCGCAGCCGGGCCTCGATCGTCGCAAGGAGGTCCGGTTCGATCACCGGAAAGGCTTGCGCGGCCTGGCCATAGTCCCGGGCCTCGCTGCGGATCGCACCAAAGACCAGCGCGGAGCCAGCCAGGGACAGGATCGCGGCCGATGCTGTCAGAAGGCGCCTCATAGCACCGGCACCCCCGTTCCAATGATCTGGCGCGAACAGACAAACCCGATCTCAGCATAGCGGCTGTCAAAGCCGTCCTTGTGCGGCGTCGCCGCGAAATAGCACCCCTGCGGAATCGGCCCGGTCGCCCCTGGTGTCAGGGGCTCGCCGAAGCGCGTGAGCGGCTTCATACGCGCCACCCGGACACCGTTGATGGTGACGTCCATGCCGTCATGCCCAACATAATCGCTGGGCACGCCATAGACGATCTTGCCGAACATCTGCGACTTCGCGCCGAAATGGCGGCGCAGCAGCACGCTCGCCGGTGGGTCGAAGAACACATAGTCCCCCTTCCCCGGAATCCGATTGCGGTGGATGAGGAAGGCCCAGTTCGGAAGGGAGTCCGTCGTGTTGATCAGGAAGGCGTGGCCGTCCCGCCAATCGGTGATGGCGCCCAGCGTGATCGACCCAACGACCAATCCGCCGAACAGGAGCCACAGCCGCCATTGCGGTCGCCAGCGCGCAGCGCCCGCCTCACTGGCCGCCCGTGCCATCGGGACCTCCGAAGGTTGAGACGGATGCAGCCGGGGCACCATATTGCGGCGCGGACGGCGCCGGCATTGCCTGTGCCGCCGTCAACGGATCGACAAAAGCTGACGAGCCGATCGACTGTATCGGGACTTGAGGCTGCGTGGCCGCCATTGCCTGTTGCTCGAGCCGCTGCAGTTCCTCGGCCGAAGCCTGCCTCGGGCGCGGAACGCCAGAGGCGTAAACGGCATTCTTCAGGTTCTCGGTGATATCCGGCACGTTCTTTGTGAGGACGGCCTCACCGACCAGGACGATCTGCCCCCGCGTGCTCCGATTCTGCAATTCCTGGTCGAGCGATGCCATGAATTTGCGCATCTCGGCCTCGACCTGCTCCGGCGGGGAGGCGGAGCGTGCCTGGGCCTGGACATAATCGCCGACGATGGCGGACAGCCTGGCCGACACGATCTGATCCTGCGGAGGCGCGATCAGCAGCTTGGTGACCCACATCCCCCAGACCAGCGCCGCCAGCGCGAGGAGGCCGATGAGCAGCTGGGATCGCGTGAACCCCGCGAAGAGCGCGCGTTTTGAGACGCCTATCGGCGATACCGATGGTTCGGGAAGATCGAGTTCGCGTTGTTCAGCCATGATCGGCACTCCCCTGGCTCAGGCCCATCGGCAGAATCCTGTGACGCCGCAGGACGATCAGCCCGCCGGCGACGAGGATGTGAGCGACGGCGAAGATTTGCTTGAAGGATGCAATCCGCTCGCGGTCAGCGACCACGTAGCGGCTCGACAGATTGTGGAGCTGATGCATGAGACCATCGAGCGAGAAGCCTCCCAGCGCCATGAAGAACAGCGCGAATAATCCCCAAGTCATCACCACGATCGAGCAGGCGAACCCGATCACGTGTAGGTAGACGTAGAGGAGCGAGCGGAGCGGAGCCGCTGCCGACCCTTTAGCTCCGGTGCGCGGTTTGGAGGCCCGGGTCGCCATCGGTCACTCCGCCGCGACGGCAAGGCCGTCGGCTTCAGAGCTCACCCATTTTTCCGGGCTGTCGGGGAAGGCGATCCGTTCGATCGCCTCGTCCATGTTGAGGCCCTGCGCCACCAGGCCCTCGATGGCCGCATAGATCGCAGGACTCGAGGAATAGACCGTAGCCGAAAAGGGATCGAGCACGAGGCGGCCGACCGCGAGCGTCTCGGGGCCCTTGATGAGGATATCCGAATATTCGCGGCCATTGATCTTCAGGGAGCGAAGCAGCGCATCGGTATAATCGTCCATTTCGAAGCGGTCGTGCTTCTTGAAGTCGGCGATCGTCTCGGGCTTCTGCTGGAGAATGACGAACCAGTCGGAATTCTCCAGCGCGGCGATGGAGCCGGCGGACTTGTAATAATCATTGAGCGATTGCGTGGCCGTGACCAGCGAGGCGCCGTATTTGCGGCAAGTGCGCGCATAGGTTTCGATAAAATCCGCCATCGCGCCGCCGCGCAGCATCTGCCAGGCCTCATCGAGAAGCAGCGCCTTAGGGATCGAGCGATCGATCTTGCGCATCATCTGCTGCGACATGAACATGATCGCGGTCAGAACCACGCTGCGCAGTTCCTCGCGCGACGACAAGTCCGACAGTTCAAAGACGGTGAGCTGCGCCGAGAGCTCGAAAGACACCTCACCCTGGAAGAACCGCCCATAGGTGCCCCCGGACGAGAAGGGGCGCATGGCTATGCCGAGATCGCTGGCCAACGAATTTCCAGTGGCATCGAGCGCGGTAATCACATCATCGATCGATCCGCCCCTGCCCTTCTCCTCCCAGACGGCGTTCACCGCCCCATCGATCAGGCCGCGTTCGGTGTCGTTCAGGCGGTCGATATGGCGCGACATCTGGTTCACGATGGCCTTGAGCATCGCCATGCAATCGAGAAGATAGTCTTCGTCGGTGCTGGCGAGCTCCTCGTCGATCATCGAGAAGGGATTGAGGCAAAAGCCGGACGACATGGTGAACTCGACGAAGGCCCCGCCCTGGAGCTTGGCCGAGTGCTCGAAGGAGCGGCCGTCGTCGATCACCACGACCCGCGCGCCGGCACCGCAGAGCGAAGCGCACAGCTCCTGCAGGGTCACGGACTTCCCCGAACCGGATTTGCCGAACACCGCGACATTGTGGTTGCCGGCTGTGTTCTCGAACGGGCTCCAGAAGAAGGGTTGTCCCCGCCTTCCGATCAGCATCAGATGCGGGACCTGCCCACCGAGAAACTCACCCTGGATCGGCGCGAGATTGGCTGCCGTCGTCGTAAGCAGGGTGCGCATCCGCTTCATGCGGTCGAGATCGCGCGACAACCCGTTCGCCATCGTCATGGGCATCGCGCAGAGTAGGCCCATGACCTGCAGATAGCGGTCGTCGAGCAGATCCCAGCCGGCCGCGCGGTAGACCGATTTCAGGACCCGCTCGTTGACGTCCCCCTTTCCCTTGGGGGAGAAGGACGTCACGCTGAAGAAGACGCGGACGAGCTTGCGCCCCTGCCGGATCTCGTCGTTGACGTAGCGCCACTCCTGGGACTGGTCGCGCAGCTGGGGCAGGAAGCGCGAGGACTTGGAATCGGCGAGAGACGTCGTCCGCATGAACTTGAAGCTGGCCTTGTTCGTAGCCGCGTGCGGATCGGGGAATTCCACGCACAGGTTCGTCGCCACCGGACAGGGCATTCGCAGTTTGTCGGTGAACATATCGCCGATCAGCCGTGCGACATCCCATGGCGCCCAGCGATTAGGCAGGTTGCGGACCGAGAAGGACCGCAGGTCGAACACGTCGGGCAATATCTCACCGATCTCCGGAGTGTCGCCGACCACATTGCCGGTCGGCCGGAACCGTTCGGTTCGCAGCAGCATCCGATCCGGCTCGATGTGGAGTTCCACGTCGCGCCGGATGGCCTGATCGGCAATCGGATCGAGCGGGTTGTAATTGACGACGTCTTCGCCCGCCGCCGTCGTCGGCGAGGTTATGTCGTCGATCCACGCGATCAGCGCGACGGGGTCCATCTTCCGCGCGGAGACATTGATCGAGGCGAGCGCCGAGATCATGCCGTCCATGACCGCAACGATCTCCTCGGCCGAGACATTCGAGGTCTCCGGGGTCGAGTAGGAAATCGCGACCCGATGGTTGCGCAGACAGAAGGGCGCGTCGGCCGACAGGGATTGCCACACCCCATCGGTCAGGAAGTCGACGCGGTGCTTTGCCATCCGCTCGTAGACACCGCGCGCCGAATAGCGCGGCAGATACCATTTGGAGAGCCGCTCCCCGACCCGGGGGCTCATCCACTGATGAAATTGCAGGCAACCCGGCGCAGGAATCGCTTCGGAGAGGAACTGAGTGAGGATCTCGCCCGTCCGCTCGTCGGCGCCGACCAGCGGCGCGGCCTCGATGACGAAGCCGCGTGAGGCGCTGTTGTAGAAGATGCCCGTCTTCGGATCATAGCTGCGGTACGGGAGCCAATGGGCCAGCATCGGCACCCCTAACTCGGGCCGGTCGGCGTCCGGTCTCTTGGCGTCACCGAGGACGCCGGCGAGGATAGTCGCGAGAAAGCTCTCCGGGCGCGCCACCTCAGTTCTCCCCTGATACGGCGGCGGGGAAGCTGGTCGCCTTGACTGTACTCCCGAGCACCGGTGCGATCGGCGGGGCGCCGGTCTCGGCACCAGCTCGGCGAGCCTGTGCGGCAGCGCTTCCCGCAGCTGCGCGATAGGCCGGGTCGGCCTTCACGCGATCGACCGCCTCCTGCGCCGACGAGGATTTCGGCGGCACGCTCGCAGGCGCCTGCACGGCGGAGGCAGGAGAGCGGGCCTGGACCGGCGCGGGCGCCACGACCGGGCCGGGTACAGGAGGCGCCGGCTGAACTGCCTGCTGCGTCCCGGCAGGCGATGAAGCAGCTTTCGGTCCGCCATTCGCCTCGGCGGACCTGGGCGAAAGCCGTGCAGCCACATCGGCCTTGATCGCCCCGACCGGGTCTGCACGGCGCGCCCTTGCCGCCGCTACCGCCGCCGGATCGGGGGCATGGGGGTCGGCGGCAGCAACCGAACTGACTGGCGGATCGATACGATCGACCGCGTCCGCCAATGATTCCGAGCCGAAGATCGAAGTTGGGGAGTCGAGCGACGGACGGACGGTTGATTGGAGCAGTGCTTGCTGCTGCCACTCTCCGCGCGCGACGACGGCATGCACGGCGCTCGCCTCATGGAGGCGGCCGCGCTCGTCGATATAGGGCTGGAATACGATCCGAAGGACCCGCTCCTGTGTCCGGGTCGCATCCCCGCTGGCAAGACGCGCGGAACGCCCAGCTTCCGCCCGATTGCTCCGCGGCGCTATCCTTCGCCCACCATCGCTCGCCGGGAACGGCTGCTCCGAGGCGCCTTCGCCCGAGATGAGCGCCAGCGCACGATCGTCGATCGTCGAGCTGGGCGCGCAGATCCCGTCGGGTGCGGCGCAGGAGAAATCGCCGCGGACATTACCAGCAAGCGTCGCGCATCCGGAAAGCGCGGCCAGCGCGATCAAGCCGATGCCAGCGTAGAGCCAGTGCCGGTGGCGCTTGACCCCGTTCATGACCTGGCATCCTTCAGCCAGTTCTCGAGGAAGGCGCGCGGCCGATAGCCTTCGAGCACGGCGCCATCGCTCCGGACGATGACAGGCGTGCCGTTGAGGCCGTGGCGATGGGCGAAGGCCTCGTTCGCATCGAGGCCGGACGTATCGCAGGAGCCCGGCGCCTTGAGTGTATCACCAGCATAGGCCGCGTGCAGCGCCGCCTCGCGATCGCGCGAGCAATAGACCCGGTCAGCGAGGTCGCGGCTCCCGAGTACCGAGATCGGTCGCTCGACTACCCGCACGTTCATTTCCCGCAGGACGCCGGTCAGCGCCCGGCAATAGCCGCACCGGAAATCCGTGAAGACAGTAACTGTCTGTCCGGCCGGATTCCCCCAGACGATCGCACCATCCTTGGGCAAGTCGGCAAGCGAAAGCATGCGCGGCTTCGCGGGCAACGTCGTCTTCTCGACCCGGGCAGACGCCGGGGCCGCAGCCAGGTTGGCGCCGGCATCCGGGTCTCCGCTCGACGCAGCAGCATTGGCGCGAGCGGCAGCGCCAACCAGCATGTCCGGGTTCATCTCGAGCAGCCGCGCGGCCGTGATGTCCTGCCGGGTCTGCATATCGTAGATGCGGCCGATGACGAGATATCGCGCCCCGCTGTCTACATAGAACAGATTCGATCCGGCCGTGATCTCGCACAGCCCCGCGATCTTGCCACAGTCGACCGCCGAGACCGGTGTCTTGGGCAGCCGCGCCTTCAAGAGCGCGCGCACTTGCTCTTCGGGATTGCTCGTATCGGCTGCGAGGGCGATCCCCGCGACACTCAGCCCCAGCGCGGCCGCAACGGCCAAGCGCGATGGCCGCGCCAAGCGGCACACTCGTTCAATTGCGGACATAGACACCCTCCAGGAAGACAATTTCCACATCGATGCCGGTCGGCATCTCGATCACGGGCTGGTATTGTTCGGCGCGCTCGATGAGATATTTCGAGACCATGTCGCCAGTCTGGGCGACGCCTTCACCCAAGCCGCCCTCGAGGATCTCGCTCGTCGAGAGCTTCTGGCGCTGACCGTTTGTCGAGATGTTGGTGCCCTGGAAGACTGAGTTCGCATTCGCCGAGAAGCCCCGGCCAAACCCGCCCGCCAGACCGGCAAGGAATGCCTGGGTCACCAGCGATCCTTCGCGCGATACGACCCGGCCGCGCACGCCGGTTTTGCCGCCGAAGGCGATGAAACCCTTTACCTCGGATACGGCGTAGCGGCCGCCGGGCTGCGGACAGGTCATCTTCTGGAGCTTGACGTAGACTTTCTCGCTCGAGAGATCGCCGCGCGCCGCACCGTTGATGAGGCACCCCTCGATCTTGGTCGTGAGCAACCGCCCGTTCTGGAACACCGAGCGCGCCGGGCCTGTCACGCGCAGAACGACCGGCAGTGGGTCGGTCTGGCTCGTCACGCCGGCACTCGCATCGACGCCGACGATGACCTTCGCGCGGGCGAAGCTGTTCGGCGGAAGATAGTTGATGCTGTCGGTATAGACCGTGTTGCCTTTGGCCACGCGGGTCGCGGTGCCATTATCCGCGGTAGAGAAGCTCACGAGCTTCACTTCACTGCCCATGGCCATTGGCAGGGTGGCGCGTCCTCCGCCGGCAGCCTCGGGGCGCTGATAGGCCTGCGGCCCACCCGGCCCATAGAGCGCTGCTGGCCCCGGGGCGGGTGCGGGCGTTCGCCTTTCGGCGATCTGCCGCCGCAGCTGCTCGTTCTCGGATTGATATGCGGAGAGCACGCGCTGACCGTCTGCCTGCATAGCCTGGTTCTGCCCTTTCAAGGCTTCGACCTGCGCCGTCAGCATTTCCAGGCGCTGCTGTTGGCCGTTGATCGATTTGAGCTGGTTTTCCGTCGACTGGAACCGGTTTTCCGAGAGCGCCATCCACTCCTGCTGGGAGAGGTTGCGATTGACGAGATCCTTGGTCGAAACGCTGACCTCGCTGACGCCGTCCTTTCCGAGTCCGGCTTCGTCCTCATTCCCGCTGAAGATCCAGAAGGAGGAGAGGACAAGCCCTGCGCCGGCAACGCCCGCCAGGAGGAGCCTCTGGCGCCGGCGCACGGCATCATTGGCCGCGAGATCATCCGAGACCGGCGAAACACCATCGCCGTTCCCGCCATCGAGGGGGCGACGCTTACGCTGAAACATGTCGGCAAGGGCCATGTTCTCACCTTCCGTTC
>Ga0098035_1001325_pt1 | contig 12055 bp, 15 predicted proteins | sample 3_EtaG_FD_75046 | JGI IMG/M metagenome (GOLD analysis project Ga0098035, IMG submission 75046) | Marine viral communities from the Subarctic Pacific Ocean - 3_ETSP_OMZ_AT15126 metaG | ecosystem: Environmental > Aquatic > Marine > Oceanic | place: Pacific Ocean | collected 2015-01-07
AAGCCCCGACAACTCAGCCAGACCGATCAGGAATAACCGGATCTGGCGGCCGCGTAGCGCCTGCACCAGGAATTTCTCGTTCAGTTCCTTGCGTTTCGACAGTTCTGAAATAAGCTTGTCCGCGCTCGAGCTTTTCTCCGTAACATCGTAGCGATATTCGGTTTTTGCAGCGGCAACGATCTTCTCATTCAGTTCCAGTTCATCAATCTCGAAATTCTCGATGATATGACGGCGCAGGGCGGCCGACACCCACCAGAACATTTTATGGGCCAAATCCGGGGGGATGTCGTGGCGCGCGATAAGGGGTTCCTGGAAACGGTCGATCCGGCGGGACTCCTCAACCAGATATTCCATGCTCTTACGGGATATCTTGGCGTCGCCATTCTCGATCAAATGCGAGATCACGTCCTCATCGCCATGGCTGATCAGCAAGTCGCTCAAGGTTGTATTCAGGTCGTCCCGCTCGGCAATGGCCAGCATATGCTCCTTGCCGCGGTTCTGGATGATCTCGATCAGGTCGGGCTCGGCCAGCAGGTGGCTCTTGAACAAAATAGGGCGGGCGACCTCGATATCGTCGTTGGCCAGCAATGTAATCAATCCGTGGGGAACATGTTCATTGTCGGCCAGTTCTTCCGCCAGATTCTGGCGCAACGTTGTTTCGATCTCCGAAAGGAGCTTGGTCAGGATACTGATTATTAGCGCATGTTCCTGCTCACTCAGACGCTCTTCGTCCTTTATGAACAGATGGCTGATGTTGTTGAAGAGTTGGTTGCGGCCGCGCTTGCTGCTGTCTCTCGACAGGGCAACCAGTCTGGCAAGCTCTTCATCGTGACCTTCAGTCATTTCTATTCCGTTTCTACCTTACAATGCCGACTTACTCTGATAGCCGATTTCCTCAGTAAAGGGCTATTTCTGACAAGTTTGACAGGTCCCGTTGAGACAAAATCATTTGTCCGCGCAAACTAATATCAACGTCACAACATGATACAGCGACATTAAATTCCCGTTAATTATGAGACAGGTTGCGGCGTAATTCTGCTGCGGGCTTCATAATTTTGCCGCGAATTGATGGTTTATTTTACCTAAGCACGCGAATGATGAAAGCCATCAAATCAACGAAAATGATAAAAATGGGATGATTTTCGGAGGATTTATGTCGATATCGCATAATCTTCGCGAAGAATTATTGCCAATTTACAATTCGTTAAGATTGTCAGGGCAGAATGAGATGAATTTCCAAGAAGTACATTTTTTTAAACGCGTATACCCGTTGACCTAAGGAAATATTGTGACTGAAGATTATCATGAACTCACCAGGTTGATTGAACGGCTCCATCGCCGCTTTCTCGATGTGTTGCGGACGGAACTGACACTGATGGAGATTACGGACATCAATGCCGTCCAGGCCTTGTTGCTGGCCAATATCGGTGATGAGGAAATTAATGTACGCGAACTTATGTCCCGGGGATATTACCAGGGTTCGAACGCGTCCTATAATCTCAAGAAGCTCGTCGAAATGGGGTATCTTCTCCAGGAGAAATCCGAACGCGACCGGCGGGCAACCATGATCCGGCTTTCTGAAAAGGGGCTCGATATGGTCGAAAAGCTAGGCGAAATGGAACAAAAGCAGTCGGACCTTCTGGCGCGTTCCAACCCGGCACCGGATGTCGCGGAAACCCGCAAGCAATTGCGACAGATAGAGCGTATCTGGACAGATTATATCCAGTACGGCGCTCAGTAACACCTTCGCTCCTCCCGTAAATACTCTTAAAATACGGGCTTTAATTCTGCCATTTCTACCAATGGCAGAATTATACTGTCTGGATTAACCATCTGTTAAGATATTTCAGCTAGGTTAATTGCCTGCGGGAAACCGCACGAAAATGTTGGATGTTATTTATTGAATGAAGGAGAGGAGTTGCGTTATGGACGTAACCCCATTCGGAAAACAAACTGCGATACTTTCGACTTCGCATGTCACCAGCCCGGTTGCTGATCGTGGCACTGTGGTTAAATACACGGGCGAGGATCTTCCCGTATCGCCGCAAGCGAGTGCAACCCCCGCCAATCCGATAAAACGTGCTGAGGAAGCCATTGGTGGTCTGTTTACGGATTCTAAATTTCCTTCCGGCCGGTTTTCGATTGATCAGGACCGAGAGAGTGGCAGATATGTCTATCGCCTTATCGATCGTGAAACGGACGAAGTGTTGAAGCAGTTTCCAGGTGACTATGTTCTGCGGCGCGTTGCTTACTATCGCGAACTGCAGGGCCTGGCTGTCAACAGCGAAATTTAAAGCCACTCCGTTTGTTTTCCTCTAAATTACCTGGTTGATGGCAATCGCCCCGTTGACGGCGCGCGAATTCCTGTTCGAGAGGGAGTTGGCGACGGACGCGCGGGCGTTATAGGCACTTGGCGGCGCTTTCTTCTTCGCTACTTCGTCTGCTACCGACTTTACCAAACCTTCCGTTACGGTTCTTGCCGTTGACAGTTTCCTGAAATGGCGATCAAGGATAGAGTAGAATTTCTCGCTCGTCTGCTTCAGGTTGTCGATTTCCGCCTTGGGAAAAGCCTTGAACGCATCCGGGTTCTTCTTCACCAGGGACATCTGTTGGTTATAGGTCGCAATCAGGCGGGTCTTTTCATTCAGCGTCGCCTTGAAGCCTTCCGGATCATTCTCGTGGAGCAGCTTGTTCTCCTGTTCCAGGATGTCGCTGAGCCGGGCAATCAGGCGCGCAAACCCTTCCGGGGTCATCAGTGTCGGACCGCTATTCTGGGCTTGTAAGTTCATCTATTTTACCTCCTGTAATGCCAGCATTTCACGATAAACCGCATCCGCGATTCCAACGCTATTATTGCGGCTCATGGATTTGGAGTATTCGTCGTTGAGCATGGAGCGGAACATCTTCTCGGATTCACCGCCACCGAATGTCTTGTCTGTTTCCAGGCCGGCCGACATGGAGTTCAGGACCTGGCTCAGGAAGAAGGCCTCAAACTCGATGGCGGTTTGCCTGATCTTCTCGTTTTCGCCGACGCGGCCATTTTTGCCGGTCGCGACCGGATCGACGATGAAGTTGGGGGATGTCGGTTGAATATTGCTCATTACATTAACTCGATATCTGCCTGCAGGGCACCTGCGGCCTTGATTGCCTGAAGAATGGAGATCATGTCCCGGGGGCCAATGCCAAGGGCGTTCAGCCCGTCAACGAGATCCTGAAGACGCACACCCTGTTTCAGGATGGTCAGCTTCTTGTCCTTGTCGTCGTCCACCTCGATATTGGTGCGCGGGACCACAACGGTTTCACCGGTTTCGGAGAAGGGGGCGGGCTGCGATACCTGCGGTGTTTCGGTAATGCGTACCGTCAGGTTACCTTGTGCGATGGCGACCGTGTCCACCTTGACCTCGCTGCCGATCACGATAATGCCGGACTGCTCGTCGATCACGACGCGAGCCGTCTGGTCGGGGTTGACCTGCAGCTGTTCAATATCTGCCAGCAGCTCGACCATGTTCTCACGGTTGCTGTCCGCCAAGTTGAGAACGACTGTCGACGGATCGGTCGGTTCCGCCACCGGCTTGCCGATATAGTCATTGATTGCGACAGCGATCCGGCGAGACGTTGTCAGGTCCGGGTTCCGCAAGGAGATACGCATGCTAGTCAGTGTCGCCAGGTCAAAGCCGAGTTCACGCTCAACAATGGCGCCGTTTACAATTCGGGCTGTGGTCGGCACACCGCGGGTTATGCTTTCCGCCGCACCGCCGGCAGCAAATCCGGCGACAGTCAGCGTGCCTTGCGCAACCGCATACACTTCGCCGTCCGCAGCCATCAGGGGAGTGACGACAAGCGTCCCGCCCATGAGGTTCGTGGCATCACCAAGGGAACTCACAACGATATCGACCTTCGTTCCCTGGCGCTGGAAAGGGGGCAGGGTGGCGGTCACGATCACGGCGGCGACATTCTTGGTCTTCAGCGTTTCCCCGCTGGTGTTAACGCCCAGACGTTCGAGCATGGATGTCAGGCTTTGTTCCGTAAATGGGGAGTTGGACAGAGAGTCGCCGGTCCCGTTCAGTCCGACCACCAGTCCATAGCCGACCAGAATATTGTCACGAATACCTTCAAATTCAGCGATATCCTTGACGCGCGAGGCGGCATTGGCCGCATCAAACGACCATAATAGACAGCTGATTGCGACGAAAGCTGCCATCAAATGCCGTGATTTTGCCTTTGACTGGGCTGCAATATGTTGGGCTAATTTCAAAGCCATCAATAAATTCCGTTCTTAGATATCCAAAATTTTCTAATTTCGATATAAGTAAAGCGAAAACCGTGCCAGTTTTTATATTTGTTAATTTGTTGATTTATATGGATAAAATTATCAATTGGCTGTAACGGTGTGAGAAAGAGGCAATATCTTCCCCTTGACCGGGAAAGAATGTCCCTTGAGAATGGAAATTGGTAATATCAGTCATGTCAAATGTGACAGGGTAACGGTTCTAAAATGAAAGTTGGCGGTCCAGGCCGGGCATCTGCGGCATCCGGTAGCAAAGGCGGCAAGACGGCGCAAAAATCCGGCGCAAAATTTTCCGTTGAAAGCGAAGCGGTGGAATCTGCGGCGGCCGGCGGCGTGTCGTCTTCTTCTCCCATCAGCTCAATCGAGGCGCTTGTCGCCCTCCAGGGGGTGGATGAAAGATTGCCAAGAGGCAACAAGGGGGCGTTGGCCAAAGGTCATGATCTTCTTGAAAAACTGGAATCAATTCGCGACGGTCTGCTGACGGGGTCGTTGTCCGCAGATAAGCTCAAGCAATTGCAGCAAACCCTGTCCGGCTATAATGTCTCCGACGCCGATCCGGCGCTCAAGCAGATTATCAAGGATATCGAGGTGCGGGCGGCTGTTGAACTCGCTAAATTCGGATTTTGATTATAAAAGTACCCCTCGAGCAACTTATTTTCCCCCGATAACACCCTGATTTTTATCAGACCTTCATAAATATCTTATTCTAATGGAATAGGATGTTGCTAATAACGCCGCGATCTTATATTTATGGCCGGTAAATTTTTGGGTGCCCATGTTGAGGCATTCGAGAAATGGGAACTGGAGTCGCTTAATGAACGTTCAAATTCCTGAAGACTATCAGCCGTCCGAAGACGAGCCTTTTATGAATTCACGCCAGCAAGAGTATTTCCGCGCCAAGTTAATGAAATGGCGTAACGAGATTCTCGCCGATGCGAGCCAGACAATCCTGAGCTTGCAGGAAGAAACGGTAAAGGAACCGGATATCGCGGATCGGGCCTCGACCGAGTCCGAACGGACGCTGGAGCTTCGCACCCGTGACCGGCAGCGCAAGCTGATTGGCAAGATCGATGCGGCGCTGCGCCGGCTTGACGAAGGACAATATGGCTATTGTGTCGAGACAGGTGAGCCGATTTCCCTGAAACGACTGGAAGCCCGCCCGGTTGCAACGTTAAGCCTGGAAGCGCAGGAACGGCACGAACGCCGCGAGAAAAGCTACCGTGACGACTAGGTTTTCCTTTCAGGCAGGATGAGACAATAAAAAAGCCGGTTCTATCTGAACCGGCTTTTTCTGTTTCATGGCCTTCCTTAGAAGGGGAAGATAATGTCGAAGAGTTGCTGACCATAGCGGCCCTGCTGGACGTCGGTCAGGTGACCACGGCCGCCGTAGGCGATGCGGGCCTCAGCAATCTTTGCCGACTCAATCGTGTTGGAGGAAGTGATATCTTCCGGCCGGACAACACCGGTGACCGAGAGATCGCGACTTTCGAAGTTCACACGGACTTCCTGACGGCCGACAATTACCATATTTCCGTTCGGAAGGATCTGGGTCACGATGGCAGCGATTTCCATATTGATGGTTTCGTTCCGGTTGACGGCACCCGAACCCTTCATACTGTGATCACTTCCCAGATCGATCAGGGCGGCGGCATCGGTGCCTTCCGGCAGGACCTTGGTTACCTGGGATTCCAGTCCGAGAAATCCGGCGAACCCGGCGTTTTCGGAAGAGGCCCGCGTCGTATCAGTTGAGTTATTGAGCGTCGCCTTGTCCTCAATCTCGACAAGTACTGTCACGATGTCGCCAACCTGGTTCGCTCGCTGGTCCTTGAAAAAGGCCTTGGAGCCGGGCCGCCAGAGGGAGTTTGCCTGGAGCAGCACGGGTTCCGGTCGCGGCATGGGCATGGACACCGGCTGGTAGTCCTTCTGGGCTACCGGGTTTTCAATCTTTGACAGCGGCGGCTCGGAGCCGATATTGGAAAGGCGGTTAAAGAAGTTGCAGCCCGAAAGAGCAACGCCAAGACTGACCACCATCAGGATACGGGTAATGGATGTAATACGGTTCGTCATGGTAAGCTCCTTTATTCCTTGATATCGCTGGCAGATGCCAACTGCGGCTGCCGGGTAATGATACGCACTTCCTGTGGGCTGATCACCTGGGCCTGTATAACCATTCGACTGTTGACGTTCTCGACGCGGATGACGTCGTCTTCACCGCCGGCTTCAAGAGTGCGGCCGGTAACGGAGAGATACATGCCACCCTGTTCCAGGATGACGGCTACCAGCTTGCCTTTCTCGACAAGGACAGGATCACCCAGGTTACTGATATTGATCGGCAGACCGGAACGGACGGAGCGTCGCGGGCTTTTGCCAATCAGGCTTGCAGCATCGGTAACGACATGATGTCCGACCTTGCTGACGCGTTCGGGCTTATAGTCAATGTCACTCTCGCGAATTTCCTCGCCTGCGGACTTGAAGCGTTTGAGGACAGGGACCAGCATTTGGGCATGGAACTGGCCGCTCAGCTTTACGCGCTGGCCGTTTTCCGCATGAGCCGGCGCGAGGATCTCTGCAACGAACTGGCCGCTGTCGCGGTTGATATACAGATTTTCAATGGAAACTGTCTGAGGTTGATCCGCGGCAATCTGGATATTCAGGTTTTGCGTAGCCAGGTTCATTTCGAACATATCCAGGTCCAGTTCATACTCCAGCGCGGCACGTAGCTGATCGGTAATAACCTGCTGCGGGATGCTGGCGCCCAGACGGCGAACCGTAATCCGGCGGATCGGTGTGGCCGGACGCCATTCCAGCCCTTGCATATGGACATAACGGGCGACAGAGACAGCCTTGAAAACCGTTGATTTGCCCGGCGCGGGTGAGGGCGCGATAACCTGCTCGGCCTTGTCGCCGGCCCCGGTGAACAGATCGCCGATGGTAATCTGTTCTCCTTCGACCGTAATATCGCGGCGGAGCGTAATCGTCTCGTCGGCAACCGAAAGTGACGGAGCGGTCAAGGCGATCATCAGGGTTAGTACGAGTGCAATGTATTTCATAGCTGTCTCTTTCATTCTAGAAAGTTTTTATCGTCCAAGCTGGTTGGTAACCGACATCATTTCATCGGCGGCGGTAATGGTTTTCGAGTTCATTTCATAGGCGCGCTGGGCGCTGATGAGTTGGGTGATTTCCTGCACCGCATTCACGTTGGACATTTCAAGATATCCCTGACGCAAAGTGCCAAAGCCAGTGGATCCCGGAACGCCTATCGTTGGGGCGCCGGATGCCGTGCTTTCCTTATACAGGCTGTCGCCCAGTGGCTGCAGGCCGCCTTCGTTGAAGAAAATCGCAAGGTCGAGCTGACCCACAGTCTGCAAATTGACCTGACCGTCGATCTGGACCTCAACTTCACCGCTCGGGTTAATTGTCACGCTGGTTGCGTCCTGCGGAATGGTGATGCTGGGAATGACGGTAAATCCGTCCTGCGTCACGATTTCACCCGTCGGGCTTAACTGAAATGAACCCGCGCGGCTGTATGCTTCTTCACCGCTAGGCAGGAGAATCCGGAAATAACCCTCGCCCTGAACGGCCATGTCATAAGTGTTGCCCGTCGATTCAAGTCCGCCCTGTTCCGTAATCCGGTAGACAGACGCGGTCTTGACACCGACACCGATCTGGATACCCGCCGGGACAATCGTGCCCGCATCGGAGGAGGCGGCGCCGGCGCGTTCCATGTCCTGATAGAGCAGGTCCTGGAACTCTGCGCGTTGGCGCTTAAAGCCGGTTGTTGTCATGTTGGCGATGTTGTTGGAGATAACATCCACGTTAAGCTGCTGGGCCAACATACCTGTGGCGGCAATACCGAGTGCTCGCATTAATCTATTCCTTCTCTACTGTAGTGTTGGCATTTCTTCGATAGTTTTCATCTGCAGGTCATGCTCTGAATCCAGCAGCTGTTGGGCTGACTGATAGGCGCGCATGATGTCGATCATCGCTGTCATTTCCAGAATGGGCTGGACGTTCGACTTTTCCAAGGTACGCTGCATGATGGTGGCCTCTACGGCTGCCTGTGGTCGGAAGTCCTCTGCGTCATACAATCCATTACCGACCTGTTTCAGTACCTGCGGATTTTCAAAATTGACGAGACTGATCTTCTGCGTCTGTCCGGGGGCCGTTGTTACCGTGCCATCCGGTGCAAAGGAGACATCCTGAAACTGGAGGTCGACGGTAATTCTGCGGTTGTTTTCATCCAGCAGGGCGTTGTTATCGATGGTGACGACGGTCCCTTCCGGATCAAGCCGGAAGCTGCCATTGCGTGTATATCGTGTGCCTTGCGGTGTTTCGATGGTGAAATATCCCTCTCCGCTGACGGCGAGATCAAGGGGGCGACCGGTATGGGTAAACTCGCCTTCGCGCAGGTCGCGATAGCTGCCATAGTCCTGAACATAAGAAACAGAGTCCTGGTTCGCGCGTTCCACCAGAAACTCCTCGAACAGGGGATGTTCGCTCTTAAAGGCCGTCGTATTGACGTTTGCGAGGTTGTTTGCGGTTATGTCGAGGCGCCGTTTCAGCGCCATCTGTTGTGACAATCCAATAAAAACTGCGTTTTCCATATCTCTGCCTTTCTGGCACAAATTGATCTGCCAAGTTATATGCAGACCCCGTGCCAGAATAAAATATCAACAAAAACAGAATGTTATATGTGAATAGGGAAGGGTTTGCGGGAAACCAGGGGTGTAAATTCGGCCGTTGGCGGCAATTTTTTCCTATCACCGATTGCCGTCCCGTCAGCGGATTGTAGATTTCCTATATAAATTGCGCCTTTTTGCAAAAGAATTGGATGATATCAACTTCTTGTTAACCAAAGCGGCCTACTCTGTAACCAGTTGTTAAAGGTCCAATTCGTCGAAGGTACGAACGAACAATGGTTGACGAGACAGAAGACGAGGCGTTGGACGCCGATCAGGAAGAAGACGGCGAGCCGAAGAAAAAGAAGAAACTTAGCGGTAAGTTTCTGGTTCTCTTTGTATTACTGCCCTTGCTTGTTATCGGCGGCGGCGCTGGTGGCGCTTACTTCGCCGGCGTGTTTGATGCGCCTGAACCGACAGAAGAGGAAATTGCGGCGAAAGCGGCTGAGGTGAACAAGAAGGTCGTTTTTTATGATCTGCCGGAAATGCTGGTCAATCTCAATTCCGGGAATTCATCAAGCAGCTTTCTGAAGCTTGGGGTTTCGCTCGAACTGGCAGACGAGGCATCCATCCCGGATCTGGAGCTCCTGATCCCGAGGATCATCGACAATTTCCAGGTTTATCTCCGCGAACTTCGGAAAGAGGATCTGAACGGGTCACAGGGAGTATTTCGCCTCAAGGAAGAACTGCTGATGCGGATCAACAGTTCAGCGGCTCCCGTCAAGGTGAACGATGTGTTGTTTAAAGAAATGCTGGTGCAGTAGGAAATTGTATGTCTGATCAGGACGACGAAATGGATATGGCCGCTGCGATGGCCGCCGAAGGTGAGGATGACATGGCTGCGGCTATGGAGGGAGAAAGCGACGAACCCTCCGCCGCTGAAATGAGCGGTCACAGCACGCGCGTACTCAACCAGGATGAAATCGACAGCCTGCTCGGCTTTGATATGGAAGGCGAAGACACCAGCGAAAACTCTGGTATCAAGGCCATCATCAATTCTGCGCTGGTCAACTACGAGCGCCTTCCCATGCTGGAGGTGGTGTTTGACCGCCTCGTCCGGATGATGACGACGTCGCTCCGTAATTTTACCTCCGATAACGTTGAGGTCAGCCTCGATAATATTACGTCGATTCGTTTTGGCGATTACCTCAATTCCATTCCACTACCGGCGATCTTGAGTGTTTTCCGAGCCGAAGAATGGGACAATTTTGGCCTGATTATGGTCGAGAGCTCGTTAATTTACTCAATTGTCGATGTGTTGCTGGGTGGCCGGCGCGGCACCGCCGCGATGCGAATTGAAGGCCGGCCCTATACGACAATCGAGCGCAATCTGGTGGAGCGGATGTTGTCGGTTGTCTTGAATGACATGACCGCCGCTTTCGAGCCCTTGAGCCCGGTGACCTTCCGTCACGAGCGGATCGAGACTAACCCGCGGTTCGCGACAATTGCCCGCCCGGCCAACGCAGCGATCCTGATCAAGCTTCGCATTGATATGGAAGATCGCGGCGGCCGCATTGAAATGCTTCTGCCCTATGCCACGCTGGAACCGGTTCGTGAGTTGCTTCTGCAAATGTTCATGGGCGAGAAATTTGGTCGCGACAGCATTTGGGAAAACCATCTGGCAACAGAACTCTGGTCATCCGAAGTTGATATCCAGGCAGTCCTGGATGAGAAAAAGATGTCTCTGAACGAGGTTCTGAACCTGAAGATCGGCGATACGGTCATGTTTAACGCCTCACCGGAAAGCCCGACGATCCTGCGTTGTGGCGGGATTTCGATGGTGTCTGGCAAAATGGGACGGTCTGGCCAGAATATCGCCGTTAAAGTTGATAAGTCACTCAGACCAATAGGTTAGAATAATGATGGAAAACTTGCCCCTCGATTTTCTGCTGAACTTGTTTCTTGTCGGTTTGTTGCTGGCAACGATCGGATATTGCGCGATGCTGAACAAGCGACTGTCCAGCATGCGCGATGCCCATACGGAATTGCGCCAGTTGACGGAAGAATTTGACAAGGCGCTTGTTCGGTCGAAAACCGGGGTCGAGGATTTGAAATCACTGGCGGCGACAACCGGAAAGCAGTTCAACGCGGAAATATCCCAAGCCAAGGAACTGATCGAAGAGCTCCAGCTAATCAACGCGTCGAGCACGCGGATTGCGGACCGGCTGCAAAGGGGGGTGGAATCCTCCTCGAAACGGGAAATAACCGGCATTTATGACGACGATCCGGCCGGGCTGTTCGATGATGACGATATCGCGCCGGCACGACCGGTAGCCGCGCCCACGAAATTCCGTACCGAGGCGGAAAAAGAACTTTTTGACGTATTGACGAAATCGACGTGAGGCAGGGGCCAATCATGATGAAACATATTCGTATTTTGCCTGTAACCGTCGTTGCGCTGGCCCTGATTTTCAGCCTCAAGCTGAGTGCCGTCTGGACGGATGCCCAGGGTGTCCTGTTTGACGTTAATGTCGCGGAGGCCCAGGCCAGCGGCAAGACAGACGAAGCGGAAAAGGCTCCCGAAGCCGAAGCAACCAAATCCGATAACATGGAAGCCGCAGAAGAGGGCGTCCCCGCGGATGACACAGTTCCGGAAACGACCGTTGCGTCGGCAGACCCGAACAGCACTCACCAGTTTTCAAAGAGCGAGATTGAAGTTCTTGAGCGCCTGGTAGATCGCCGCGCTGAACTTGACCGTCGCGGCGAAGAGCTGGATATGCGGGACAACCTTCTCAAGGCTACCGAATCCCGCATTGACGAAAAGATTAAAAAATTGAAGGAGATGGAGGCAACTCTTAATTCTCTCCTGCAAATGCATGACGAGCAGGAAAAGGCCCAGATGGAGAGTCTGGTCAAGATCTATGAGAAGATGAAGCCAAAAGATGCGGCACGTATTTTCAATGACCTTGATATGGATATCCTGATCAATGTCGCGAGCAATATCAAGGAAGCGAAAATGGCGGTAATCCTGGCGGCAATGAACAACAAGCGGGCGAATTTGCTGACTGTCGAGCTGGCCACGCGCCGTCAACTTCCCGGTGCGGAAGACGGCAATAGCTAAGTCGGTACCAAAGCCCTTCATCAATAT